>Ga0335073_10004830_pt1 | contig 18880 bp, 12 predicted proteins | sample Lox_Sample_22_FD_207093 | JGI IMG/M metagenome (GOLD analysis project Ga0335073, IMG submission 207093) | Soil microbial communities from Loxahatchee National Wildlife Refuge, Florida, United States - Lox_Sample_2.2 | ecosystem: Environmental > Terrestrial > Soil > Wetlands | place: USA... | reverse complement strand
CGGCCCCGCGGGCGCCAACTACTGCGATCGGCTGCCCCGCACAGACGGGATTGAAAATGGCAGAAACACGCACCAAGGCAAGCCCGGCCGATACCGCTCCGACGCCCAATCCGCTCGAGCCGCTGGGGCAGTTGTACCGCGACTTGCGTACCTCGTCGGCTGGGTTGTCCGGACGGGAAGCCGCGCGGCGGCTGGAGGTCTCTGGGCCCAATGAACTGTCCCGCCGCGGCGGGCGCCGCTGGCCGGGCGAGCTGGCCCGGCAGTTCACCCAGCCGCTGGCGGTGCTGCTGGCCTTGGCGGCGGCGCTCGCCTGGGGCACCGGGACGCCTCGCCTGGCGATCGCGATCGTCGCGGTGATCTTCCTTAACGCCGGGTTCGCATTCGCCCAGGAAATGCAGGCTGAACGGGCCGTCGAGGCTCTCGCAGCGTTCCTGCCGGAGCGCGCCCGGGTGCGCCGGGACGGCTCGGTGCAGGACATCGAGGCCCGGCTGCTGGTGCCCGGCGACGTCCTGCTGATCGAGGAGGGTGAAAGCATCTGCGCGGATGCACGGCTGATGAGCGGCACGCTCGAGGTGGACATGTCCACACTGACCGGGGAGTCGGTGCCGGTCACCCGCTCGGCCGGCCCCGCTGACCCGAGCGTCCCGCTGCTCCAGGCCGACGACGTGGTGTTCAGCGGCACCGCCTGCACCGGAGGAGAAGCCGCGGCCGTGGTGACGGCCACCGGGATGGGCACCGAGCTGGGCCGCATCGCAGCGCTCAGCCAGCGCTCCGGGCCAGACCAGAGCCCGCTCGAACGGCAGATAACCCGGGCCACACGCCTGATCGCCTTCGTTGCCGTCAGTGCCGGGATCGCGTTCCTGCCGATCGGTCTGGCCGCCGGGCTCAGCGTGGCGTCGGCCGCGAGCTTCGCGATCGGGCTGCTCGTCGCCAACGTGCCCGAGGGTCTGCTGCCAACGATCACGCTCGCGCTGGCCGTCGGCGTGCGCGAGATGGCCCACCGTGGCGCGCTGGTCAAGCGCCTGTCCGCGGTCGAGACCCTCGGGTCGACGAGCGTGATCTGCACCGACAAGACCGGTACGCTGACCGAAAACCGGATGCACGTCACCACGGTGTGGACGCCGGACGGCGAGACCCGGACCTTCGCTGCAGATGGCGCAGCCGCATCGCACGAGCAGCCAGACCTGACCCGGCTTGGGGAGATCGCCGGTGCGTGCAACAACGCCGACCTGCGCGATGCGGCGGGCAAGGCGACCGGTGATCCCACCGAGCTGGCGCTGCTGGCGATGGCCGCCGACGCGGGATTGAGCAGGCCTGCCGCCGAGCGAGGCAAGCGGCGCCGTCGGCTGTTCCGCTTTGATCCCCGGCTCAAACTCATGACCACGGTTGACGAGGCCAACGGCGCTCTAGTGGTGCACACCAAGGGGGCACCCGAGGCTGTACTCGCCCTCTGCGACACGATTCACCGCGCCGGCAGGGATGTGCCGCTCACCACGGCGGACCGCGACGAGGCGGCACGGGTCATGACCGGCTATGCCCGCAGCGGTTTGCGGGTCCTCGCCATGGCTAGCCGGGCGCTGCCCAATGACTCTGAGGTGCCGGCACAGCGCGAGGACGCAGAGCGTGATTTGTGCTTCGCAGGGCTGGCGGCGATGCTTGACCCGCCGCGGCCTGAGGTCCCCGCCGCCATCGAAAAGGTCCACCACGCCGGCATCCGGGTTCACGTGGTCACCGGCGACAACGGCATGACAGCCGCGGCGATCGCCCGCGGCGTCGGTATCGGCGCGGACGGAATGCGCGTGGTCAGCGGCACCGAGCTGGACACCATGACCGAGGCTCAACTCGACGAGTTGCTGAGTTCCGGTACCGAGATCGTCTTCGCCCGCAGCTCACCCGAGGCCAAGCTGCGCATCGCCGACGCACTGCGTGCGATGGGCCAGGTCGTCGCCATGACCGGTGACGGCGTAAATGACGCCCCGGCGTTGCGCCGCGCCGACATCGGCGTCGCGATGGGACGCTCCGGCACCGACGTGGCCCGTGAGGCGGCCACCATGGTGCTCACCGACGACAACTTCGCCACGATCGCCGCGGCGGTCGAGTCTGGCCGACGCGTCTACGACAACGTCCGCAAGTTCATCTCCTACATCTTCACGCACGCCGTCCCCGAGGTGGTCCCGTTCCTGGTCTTCGCGCTGGCCGGGGGGACCGTGCCGCTGCCGCTGACCGTCATGGAGATTTTGGCTATCGATCTGGGCACCGACACTCTGCCCGCGCTCGCGCTCAGCCGCGAGCCCGCGGAGCCAGGCCTGATGGACCGTCCTCCACGGCCCCGAACCCAGGGCGTGATCAGCCGGGCGATGCTCGCCCGTTCCTGGGGGTTCCTCGGCCTGATGTCGGCCACGCTGGTCATGGCGGGCTTCTTCCTCACGCTGCGCCACGCGGGCTGGCATCCCGGCGCGGCGACCGGACAGGGAACGCCGCTCAACCACGGCTATCATCAGGCCACCACCGTCGCCTGGCTGGGCATCGTGGCCTGCCAGATCGGGACCGCGTTCGCGGTCAGGACCGACCACGCGTCGTTGCGCTCCGTCGGAGTGTTCTCTAACAGGTTCCTGCTGGGCGGCATCGCCTTCTCGCTGGCCTTCGCCGCGCTGCTGGTCTACGTGCCCGTCATGAATGCCGTCTTCGGCACCGCGGCGCTCAGCCCGGCGCAGCTCGTCACCGTCGCCCCTTACCCGTTCATCGTGTGGGGCGCCGACGAGATCCGGCGAATGATCACGCGTCGCCGGTCATCCGGCCGGCCGCGTGGATAGGGGTCGATCGGTCCGCATCGTCCTGATCGCGGATCACTACCACGGGGCAGCGCGCGTGGTAGACACATTGCTGGGCCACCGATCCCAGTAGTGCTGCGGTGAAACCATCGCGCCCGCGACTGCCTACCACGAGCAGATCGGCGCCGTGAGCGGCGTCCAGCAGAACTTGAGTCGGATTGCCGCGCACCACCACCGGGCGCACGGTGACGCCATCGTCCGGACCCGCCGCCTGGCCGATCGAATCCGCCAGAATGCGCTCGGCACCCTGTTCGAAGTCGGTGCCCTCCGCAAAACCGTAAGGCACCCATCCGTATCCGCCGTAGCTGGTGGGGTACTCCCAGGCGAAGACGGCCTCCACGGACCCTCCCGTCAGCCGTGCCTGCCTAACCGCCCATCGCAGCGCTTGCACCGAGCACGACGAGCCGTCGACCCCAACGACGATGCGGAAGACGTGATCTTCCTGTGCTGCGGACATATCGTCGTCCCTCTCTTCCGTAAAGACGTCTGACACGTCCCAGGATTCAGCGGTGCTTCCGGTCAGGCCAGGGGCCTTGTGCCCCGGTCGAAGGACCTTAGGCCCTGAACTTCCAGGTCATACACGCCGAGGAGCCTCTGGACACAGGATGGGTCCGGTACTGCCGGTCCGTCTGTGCGGTCACGCTCGGCTGTCGTGCGCCTGCTGATAGGTCGGCCAGTCCAGCTCGCGGGGCCGCCCCGCATACCGGTCGGCCGGCGGCATCCTGCAGAGCGCCACCACGCCGAGGATCGTGGCGGCCACGCAAGCCAGGACTCCGATGCCCAGGCCAAATCGGGGGCCCAAGCCGTCGGCGATCGCGCCGACGATGGGCCCGCCGATCGGTGTGCTGCCGGTGAACGTCACCGACCATAGCGCCATCACCCGGCCGCGGAACTGAGGGTCTGCGGTCAGCTGGAGCGTAGTGTTGCCGCTCGCCATAAAGCCGGTGCTGAAGAAGCCGGTCACGGTCAGGGCAGCGAGTTCCCAGGGCAGCGACGGTACCACCGCGGCACCAAAGATCGCCGCCGCGAATCCCGCCACGGCCACGGTCAAGGGCAGCAGTCCGGTCCGGTTCAGGCCCGCCACGACCAGCCCGCCACAGACTGCGCCGCCGCCCATGGCTGCGGTCATGAAACCGTAGGTGCTGGCGCCGCCATGCAGGCTAAAGCGCGCCAGCAGGGGCAAGGCGACCTGGAACTCATATGCGAACGTGCCGACCAGGGCCATCATGAGCAGCGGCACCAGCAGCTCTGGAGTGCCGCGCACGTACCGCAGGCCGTCGGTGAGCTGGCCCGGCCGTCGTTCGGCGGCCGGTGCCGGGTGCAGGGACCTGGCCCGAATGCGGGCCAGTGCGAACAGCACCGCCCCGAAGCTAGCCGCGTTGGCCAGGAAGCAAGCCCCTAGCCCGGCGGTGGCTATGACCACACCCGCTACTGCCGGACCCACCGCGCGGGCGCCGTTGGTGAGGATGCTGTTGAGGCTGACCGCGTTCTGCACCCAGTCCCGGCCTACCATCTCCGGAACGAACGTCTGCCGGGCGGGTTGATCAACCGAGTTCACGGTACCGAGAGCCAGTGCGAGCACGAAGACCATCCACAGCCGGACAAGATGAGTGATGGTGAGCAGCCCGAGCGTGAGTGCGAGCAGGCCCAGCGCTGCCTGTGTGCCCATAAGCAGCCTTCGTTTGTCTGTCCGGTCAGCGACTAGCCCGCCGTACGCCCCAAGCAGCAGCACCGGCAGAAACTGTGCCGCGGCCACCAAGCCCAGCAGCGCACCGGACCTGGTCAGCTGCAGCACCAGCCACGACTGTGCCACGATCTGCATCCAGGTGCCGGGCAAGCTGATCGCCTGCCCGGCCAGGTAGAGCCGGAAATTGGGCACGGCGAGCGCGGCAAACAGCCGTTTGGGACGCGGCCCGGGCCCCGGTTCCTGCTGCACGCTGGGATCCGGGCGCTGGCGGCCCCTGGCAGTCATGTCAGTTGCGGAGTGCCTTGCTTCGGCGGCCTATGGCCGAGGGACCTGCTGGGTGATGCAGTGGATATTGCCCCCGCCGAGGAGGATCTCCCGCGCCGGCACGCCGACCACTTCCCGGTCCGGGTAGCAAGAGCGCAGGATGTCGCGGGCCTGGTCGTCGGTGCGCTCATCGAGAAGCGGAAACACGATCCTCGTGGTGCCGGTGTAGTAGTTGACGTAGGAGCCGGCCAGCCGGTCGCCCGGCTCGCGGGGCTTTGTGCCCTCCACCGCGTCGACCCCACAAGCCTCGTCCTTGGTCAGGTACATCGGGCTCGGCATCGGCAGCAGGACGACGTCAAGGCGCCGACCGCGGGCATCGCGGGCAAGCTGCAGCCGGCGCCATGCGTCAGCGGAGATTTCGTACTGGGGATCCGATTTGTCGTAAGTCCACGCCAGCGCGACGACACCGGGCCGGATGAAGCACGCCAGGTTGTCGACGTGACCGCTGGTCTCGTCGTTGTAGACGCCGCGGCCCAGCCAGATGACCCGCTGCGCGCCGGTGTACTCGCACAGGATGTGCTCGATCTCACCGCGCGCCAGGCTGGGGTTGCGGTCCGGGTTGAGCAGGCATTCCTCGGTGGTGAGCAGCGTGCCCTGGCCATCGGCATGGATGGAGCCCCCCTCCAGGACGATCGGGGCGCGATAACGGTCAGAGCCCTCGATGTCGATGACCTTGCGGGCGACCAGGTCGTCCTGGTCCCAGGGGAAATAGAGCCCGTCCTCAATGCCGCCCCAGGCGTTGAACACCCAGTCGACGGCCCGGCGCCCCCCGTGGCCGTCGATCACGAATGTCGGGCCACTGTCCCGGATCCAGGAGTCGTCCGTGGACATCTCGACCACCCGGACCTCCGCGGGAAGAACGTCGCGGGCATGCGCCCACTGGCGTCGGGACGCCACCATGGTGACCCGCTCGCTGACGGAGATCGCCGAGGCGACGGCGGCGAATTCAGCCTGGGCGGGCTTGCCGCCTAGGCGCCAGTTGTCGGTGCGCTCCGGCCAGATCATCCACGTCTCGTCGTGCGGCTCAAACTCGCCCGGCATCCGGTACCCGTCGGCCCGGGGGGTGCTGGTGAGGGTCGCGGTCATGACGCCTTCCTTAGTTCTTCGGGCTCGACCTCGGATGGCGGGGCGGTCGGCGCATTGCGCAGCCGGCGCATGCACCAGGCGACGATGAGCTCGCCGCCCACGAGGGCGGCGGCGACGATGGCCAGCAACGGCCCGGTGTAGGACCAGTCGACCGGTGCACCGGGCGTCCACAGGAAAAGCACCAGGGAGGCGGCGATCGACACGGTGGCCAGGACGACACAGGCCCACAGGCCGACCCGTCCGCCGGGAACACGGAACGGCCGCAGCCGGTCGGGGTCGATCTTCCGGAGCCTGATGACCGCAGGGAACATCAGCAGGTACGGCAGCAGGAAGACCACCGACGAGGCGGCGAACACGGCGAAGTAGAGGTCGTTCTGGTTCTTCAGGAAGATGCCGGCGAACAGCAGCACCACGGTGGACACCACCCCGGTGAGGATGTAGGCCCACAGCGGCGTTCCGCGGCGCGTCTCGCGGCCGAAAATCTTGGGGAGTTCTCCCGCGGCCGCCGCCTCGACGGCGGAGCGGTTGGCCCCCAGTGTCCAGGTCACCATGTTGCCGAAGTAGGCGGCCATGACCGCGACGCCGAGGATCCACGGCAACGGCGAGGAAGCGCCGAAGATGGCCTTGAAGGTCTGCGCCAGGCCCGCCGTGAGCCCGATCGTCTTCAGCGGCAGGACCAGCAGGATGCCGACAGTCCCCAGCACGTACAGCACCGACAGCAGGCCACCGGCGAGCATGATGCCGCGAGCGACGTCTCGCCGAGGGTTCTTGATCTCACCGGACAAAGACGACACGAGCTCGAAGCCGAGCAGCTGATACACGAGGACCGGCAGGTAGAGCTTGGTCACGCCCAGGTTGGGCAGCATCGCGTGCAGGCTGAAGTGGTTGGCCGCGCCATGCCTGGCAGCCAGGACGGCGCCGCCAACGCCGATGACCAGGATGATCCCGATCTTCACCAGCGCGCTCGCGCTGGTGATCTTGTCGTTCATGCTCAGGGTCTGGATGCCGACGAAACGGTGATCCAGGAGAGGGCGATGGCGACCAGCGACTGGTCGAGTATCGAGGCATGCCCCCAGATGAGACCGGTGAGGACGCCGGTGAACAGCAGATACACCGACGGCATCCACAGCGCGACATTGACCCAGTACCAGTACGTGGTTCTCGCGGCCCACCGCTCGCCGAAAGCACGGTTGACCCAGTCATAGATGCCGCCCTGATACGGGTACGTGGTACCGAGCTCGGCGATGATGAGCGCGCTCGGCACAAAGAACAGCACGATCGTCATCACCCACCAGCCGACCGAGCCAACCCCGATCGAGGCCGACGCGGTGAGCTGGTCGGCGACCAGGATGGCCGAGATGATGAACATGGTGACGCCGAAGAACCCCATGACCCGCTTCCGCGGTCTCGGGGATGACATGGTGGTCACGATCCCTCCCCCGCGGGCACCTGCAGGCCCTCGCCGCCTGGTCGCCTTGCCGCGACGAAATCCCGGATCCTGACCTCATGGCGCACCCGCAGCGGTTCCGGCGGGTCGTGCGGCACGGTCGGGTAGGTGAACCAGGTCAGCAGCGCCTTTTGCGTGTGCAGCCGGTTCTCGGCCTGGTCGAACACGATCGAGCGCGGCGAGTCCATCACCTCGTCGGTGACCTCGCCGCCCCGGGTCGCCGGCAGGCAGTGCATAAACTTCGCATTCGGAGCCCGTGCGAGCAGCTCGCCGTTGACCTGGTATCGGGGCATGAAGGCGGCAAGCCGCTGGGCGGCCTCGTCCTCCTGGCCGAACCACCACCAGACGTCGGTGTAGAGGAAGTCGGCCGAGCGCACGGCGTCCTCGACCTCATCGGTAATCGTCACCGACCCGTGGTCTGCTTCCTCCAGGTTCTGCTCGGCGATCTTCAACCACTCCGGTGGCGCTTGGTACTGCGGCGGGGACGCGTGCACGAAGTTCATCCCGAACTTCGTGCAGATGTGCATCAGGGACGAACAGACATTTGTCCGGTCCCCGACGAAAACCACGGTGCAGTCCCGCAGGCGCTTGCCCGGCGGAAGGTGCTCACTGATGGTGAACAGGTCAGCGAGCGCCTGGGTGGGGTGGTTGTAGTCCGACAGCCCGTTTAGCACCGGCACCGAGGAATGTGCCGCCAGGCCCAGGAGCGTTTGGTGCTTGAGCACGCGCGCCTCGATCACGTCGCACATCCGCGAAAGCACGCGCGCCGTGTCGTCCAGCGATTCGCGCGCGCCGAGGTGGATCTCACCTGGCCGCAGGTAGAGGGCGTGCCCGCCGAGCTTGACCATCGCGACCTCGAAGGACACTCGGGTTCGCGTCGACGGCTCTTCGAAGATCATCCCCAGGGAGCGGTCCTTGAGCAGTTCGGGTACGCAGCCGACCTGGTCCGCTTCCTTGAGCAGCCGAGTCAGCTGCATCAGCGCAGACAGTTCGGCCATCGAGAAGTCATTGGTGTCGATGAAATCCCTGCTCATAGGTGACCACCCCGCCGCCGTCGTGAGCTCTGCCAATTCGCAGGACACTCCGGTCACAGCAGCTGCGATAGGGCCGTTAGTCACCCGGGTGGGGGTCGTTGTGCTGGTGTGGCAGGGCGAGGGCGGGAATGACAGCGATGGCCGTGAAGCCGAGTGACCACCAGAACGTGTTGGCGAACGCGGTGGCCTGGCCGACGAGGCCCGCAGCCTGGTGGGTGTGCAACTGGGTCGCGAGGATCATGGCGAGGATGGCCGTGCCGAAGGCGCCGCCGAGCTGCTGCGCGATCCGGGTGGCGGTGGTTGCGTGGGGTACCTGGTCGGGGCGCAGTCCGAGGTACGCGGCGGCCATGACGGGGATGGTCACGGCGCCGAGGCCGGCACCTCGCACGACGAGGCTGAGGCCGAGGAGTATCTCGTTGGTGTTCACGCCGACTTGGGTGTAGGCGACCGTGCCGGCGATGGTGAGTACGACGCCGGCGAGCACGACCGGCCGTGCGCCGATGTGGTCGGTGAGCGACCCTGCCTTGCTCCTGGTGAGCAGCATCCCGACGCCCTGGGGTGCGAGCAGAAGGCCGGCGTAGAGCGCGCTTTGGCCACGTACCTGCTGGTAGTACAGGGGCAGGAGCAGCAGTGCTCCGTAGACACCGAAGCCGGACAGGAACATTGACGCGATCGAGGCCGAGAACGACCGCACTTTGAACAGTCGCAGGTTCACCAGCGGTGGGCGGCGGGTGCGCAGGGCGTGGAGGGCGAAGACACCGAGGAGGGCGACGCCAGTGGCGAGGGGTGCTACCACGGTGGTGTGGTCGAAGCCTCCCTGGATGCCCACCTCGGTGACCGCGTAGAGAATCGCGGCGAGGGCAGGTGACAGCAGGACCAGTCCGGTGACGTCGAGGTAGGCCCCCCTGCGCGGGATGCTGCGCTTCAGGCCGCGCCAGGCCAGGGCGAGGCCAGCGAGCGAGAACGGCACGTTGACCAGGAAGATCCACCGCCACGAGAGGTGGCTGACGATCAGACCTCCGATGACCGGCCCTGCGATCGGGCCGAACAGCCCTGGCAGGCTGACCAGGGCCATGATCCTGCCGAGCTTGCGTCCGCCTGCGGCCTCGACCAGCAGGTTCTGCACGAGGGGCAGCATCAGGCCACCACCGACGCCCTGCAGCAGCCGGAACCCGATCAGCGCTTCGATGTTCCAGGCCGCGCTCGACAGGACCGAGGCCACCATGAACATGGCCAGTGCTGCGATCCAGACCTGCTTGGCACCGAAGCGTTCGCTGGCCCACCCCGCAACGGGGACGACCATGCCGAGCGTGAGCACATAGCCGCTGATCGTCCACTGGGCGGTCGACACCGACGTGTGCAGGCCCCGCGCCAGGTCGTTGATCGCCACGTTGACGATGGTCGTGTCGAACGCCACCATCACGACACCAGTGAGCAGGATCACCGCCAGCTTGACGAACTCGGGGTCCAGCCGCTCCTTCTCGGCCCCTGTCTCTGGTGCTGCTGCGCTCACGGGGCTCCGATCAATCGTCATAAGATGCGCTGTACGCATCTAATGACGCTAGAGTAACAGCCCTGATATAAGGTGCGCAACTCGCATCCTCTGGTTAGGGTGGTGCGATGATCCAAGCGACGCGATCGACGTCCGCCACGGAGCGGCGACGTTCCTCCCCGCCGACCCGGCGCCGGCGTGGCGCCGCGCTCGAAGCGGCCCTGCTCGATGCCGCCTGGGACGAGCTATGCGCAGTCGGCTATCCCGGCTTGACGCTCGACGGCGTAGCGGCGCGCGCCGGGACCAGCCGACCGGTGCTCGCCCGGCGCTGGTCCGACCGGAACGAACTGGTCGTCGCGGCCATCCGCCACCGCGCCGCCCTCGCTGCGCTCGACCCGCCGGACACCGGCACACTGCGCGGGGACGTGCTCGCCCTGCTGCGCCAGTTGTCGGCCAGTGTCAGCGACATTGCCGGGGTGCTCAGCTTCGTGCTCGCCGACTACTTCGACGCCACCGGGCTTTCACCCGCCGACCTGCGCGAGCGGATCCTTTCCGGCACGCCCAGCAGGATGGCCGCGGTCATCCAGCGCGCCGTTGAGCGCGGCGAGATCGGCCCCGGCCGGCTTAGCCCGCGGATCGCCTCGCTGCCGGCAGACCTTGTGCGTCACGACGTGATCATGAACCGGGCACCCGTACCCGACGACACCCTGATCGAGATCGTCGACCGTATCTTCCTTCCCCTGGTCCTCGCCGACCGGCCAGAACAGTCAAAGCTGGGGGGACGTGCATGATCGAGGCGAGAGGGCTCACCAAGCGCTTCGGCGACGTCGTGGCGGTGGACGGGCTGACTTTCTCGGTCCGGCCCGGCGAGGTGACGGGATTCCTGGGGCGCAACGGCGCTGGCAAGACCACGACGCTGCGGATGATCCTCGGCCTGCAGCGTCCGACATCGGGGATGGTGACAGTCGGCGGCCGGCCCTACGCCGAGCTCGTCAGCCCGCTGCGGCAGGTGGGCTCGCTCCTCGATGCGCAGGCGGTGCAGCCCGGCTGCACCGCTGCCGAGCACCTGCTCGCGCTCGCGAGCAGCAACGCCATCGACCGCCGTCGCGTCGGCGAGGTGCTCGAGACCGTCGGGCTCGGCACGGCCGCACGGAAGCGGGCGGGAACCTTCTCCCTGGGCATGCTTGGGCGCCTCGGCCTGGCCGCGGCACTGCTCGGCGACCCGCCGATCCTCGTGCTCGACGAGCCGCTTAACGGACTGGACCCCGAAGGCATCATCTGGTTCCGCGGTCTCATGCGCCAGATGGCTGCGCAGGGGCGCACCGTGCTGGTGTCCAGTCACCTCATGGCTGAGATGGCGGTCACCGCCGATCACCTGCTCATCATCGGCGAAGGGCGGCTGCTCGCCGACAGCGAGATGAAAACGTTCGAGCAAGAGCACGAGCACGAGGAGATCCTCGTGCGCACCCCGGACCCGCAGACCCTGCGCGGCCTGGTCGCCGACGCCGACGGCGCCGTGCGGGACCTCGACGCCACCTCGTTCGCCGTCAGCGGCCTCGACGGCCCCACGGTCGGCGCCCTGGCCCTGCGGGCGGGCGTCGAGCTGCATGAGCTGGCCCCGGTCCGGCGCTCGCTCGAGGACGCGTTCATGGATCTCACCGCTCCCGCTGCTAGGCGTGCACCCGCGCACGCTCCCGCGGTGCTGGCGGACATGGCGCCGCGGCCGGGCCGTCCGCCCGTCGATGCTGCAGCCGCACCCAAGCAGCCGGCCGCGCGATTCCGCGACGTCGTCCGATCGGAGCTCATCAAGTTCCGCAGCGCCCGCCCCGGCCCGCTGATCGTCGCGGGGTCGCTCGCCACCGGCGCCGGCACCGGCCTGCTGTTCGCCGACGCGACGGCTCGCCGGTACCCGGACTTCGACGCAGACGAGCGGCGTTCGTTCGACCCGACCCTCATGAGCCTGCGCGGCCGGTCCCTCCTGGAGGTCGCGCTGGGCGTCCTCGGCGCGCTCGCGATGACCTCCGAGTACGGGGCCCGCACCATCACCCCCAGCCTCACCGCCGTCCCCGACCGCGACCGCCTCCTGGCGGCCAAGACACTCACCACCGCCACGATCAGCTTCGGGACCGGACTGGCCGCCAGCATCAGCGGTTTCCTGGCCGGGCAGGCGCTGCTCGCCCGGCGAGGGGTGCCTCACGACACGCTCCGCAGCCCCGGCTCCGCCCGCGCGGTGCTCGGCGGCGGCCTGCACGCCACCGCCGCCGCCCTGCTCGGTCTCGGGATCGGCGTCCACACCCGCTCCACCGCCGGCGCGGTCTCGACCATCTTCGGCGCCGAGTGGCTCGTGCCCGGGATCGGACCCGCGTTCCCCAAACCCCTGCCCGACCTCCTCACCAAATACTGGCTCACCGAGGCCGGCGCCAGCATCTTCGCAACCCGGGCCGATCCCGGCCTCCTCAGCCCCTGGGCCGGCCTCGGTGTGATGACCGGGTCGACGGCTGCCGTACTCGGGTCCGCGTTCGCTGTGTTCCGGAAGCGAGACGTGTAGGCCGTCGAGCGTGCAGGACCTTTGCCCTATCGTCTCTGGCGTCATGCCGGCAGTCTGGGTGAAACATCCGGCGCGGCAGGCGGAGGTCCGGATGGGCATACTTAAGCCACGCACGCGACCGGCAGCTCTTGCACAGCTCAGTGATGAGCAGATCGCCTCAGCCTTGCCAGCACTGATCCAGTCCTCCCGGCTGCTGGTGTTCCTGGTCGATGTCGAACGCCGCTCGTATGCGGAGGCTGCGAGCATGGCGGGAGTGCACGCCGAAGCTGTCGCGGCCCGGCTGCATCAGGCCCGTGGCTCGCTCATGCGGCGGCTTCTTTCGACAGGTCGCCCGCGGAGACAGTGGCCGACGTCGTGATCGCGACTGGGCGGGACTTGCCGCCGCGTACGTGGCATCTTGCGCAAGAGGCCATTGGCCCTTAGATGCAGTAGGCAGTGCCCTGACCCTCGGGACACAGCCACGCCAGCCTGGGAGGATGTTCGGGCTTAAAGTGAGGCGATCCGTGTGCCTGTCCAGCGGGGATGCCACCCCGGAGCCGATGGCTGCGATCTCGATGGCCCGTCACGGCGGACGCCCGGTGGCGCTGGCCGTGCTGATGCTGGTGCTGTTCCTGACGTTCCTGGACAACACGGTGGTGAGCGTTGCGCTCGGCAGCGTGCAGGGGAACCTGCACGCCGGAGTGACCGCCCTGCAGTGGGTGGTGAGCGCGTACGCTCTGGCATTCGCCGCCGCGATGCTGGCGTTCGGAATGGTCGGCGATGAGTTCGGCCGCAAGCGAGTCATGCTGTCCGGAGTCGCCGTGTTCTGCGCCGGCTCCGTGCTGTGCGCGCTGGCTCCGGATGTACAGGTGCTGATCGCCGGCCGGGCGGTGATGGGCCTGGGCGCTGCGGCCAGTGAGCCCGGGACGCTGTCAATGCTGCGCCACCTGTACCCGGGCGAGCAGATCCGGGACAGGGCGGTGGGCGTGTGGACGGCGGTGTGCGGGCTGGCGCTGGCCTTGGGGCCGGTGATCGGCGGCACGCTTGTCGGCGTGTGGGACTGGCGGGCGATCTTCTGGTTCAACCTCGCCCTCGGCGCCGGCGCATTCGTTTCCGGCGCGCTGATGCTGCCCGAGAGCGCTGACCCGGATGCACACCGCGTCGACATCGCAGGGTTCGCCTTTGGCGCGGCCGCCCTCTCCGCGCTGATTTTCGCTGTGATCAATGCGGAAACGGCGGGTTTCGGGGCCCCCAGCGTCATCGCGCTGCTCTGCGTCAGCGTGGTCGCCGGCAGCGCGTTCCTGTGGTGGGAAAGCCGCGCGGCACACCCACTGCTGGACCTGCGCTACCTTCGGGTGCCGAGGTTCCTGACCGCCAATGTTGTAGCATTCTGCGCCTACTTCGCCACGTTCGCGGTCTTCTTCTTCACTGCCCTGTACCTCGCCGAGGTAGCCGGCTACAACGGCTACCAGATAGCCCTTGTGTTTTTGCCCATGACCGTGGTGATGACCGTCACGTCGCTGCTGGCCGGCCGATGGACCGGCGCGCTCGCGCCGCGCTGGGCGATCTGCGGTGGCTGCCTGCTGTTCGGCACCGGGCTGCTGCTGACCGCCTTCACGATCAGCCCGAGCCCCGGCTATGCCTCGCTCGCCCTCGCGCTGGCCATCACTGGGGCCGGCGTTGGCGCCACGGTCGTGCCTATCACGTCGGCTGCCATGTCGGCCGTGCCTCCGCAGCGATCGGGAATGGCCGCTTCGGCCACCAACACCAGCCGGGAGGCTGGCGCGGTCATCGGGGTAGCCACGCTGGGCACGCTCGTTAACTCCCAGCTGAACGCTCACCTGGTCGCGAGCCTGCACCGCCTGGGTATACCGGCCAACTTTCAGTCGATCGTGATCAGTGCCGTCGAGACCGGGACGCTGCCCTCCAGCGGCCACGCAGCTGGCGCAGGCCCGGCGAACGAGGGCAAGCTGGTGCGTGAGGTTATCGACGCGGCCTACAGCGCGTTCTATTCGGGCCTGCACGCAGCGTTGTTCCTCTCCGCTGGCCTGGTGTTCGCCGCTGGGCTGTTCACGCTGGCCATGTTCGGCCACCGGCATCAGCCCGAGCAGGAACAGACAGGGCCTGAGGAATCCTGAACGGGCTCAGCGCCTGACTATGGCGTATCGCTGGCGCGCTGCTCCGGGTCGATGCGGAACACGGCCTGCGCGCCCGGGGCGAGTTCACGGATGTCCTGGCCGACGCCGATCCTGATCGGCGATCGGTCTCCGGCCCGCGACCTGACCGACAGGTGGTCTGCAGCGAGCGTTATCGCGACGCGGTGCTCGCGGTGGTGGACGCTGAAGCTGACGCTCGTGATCTCCGGCGGCAGCACCACCGGATCAAACTGGAGCTCCTCACCGCAGGGCCGCATCCCGGTCAGGCAGCGCAGCACGAGGTCGACGGTGCCCGCCATGGCGCCGAGATGGACGCCCTCAGCGGTCGTCCCGCCCTGGATGTCGGCGACGTCGCTTTCCAGTGCATCACGGATGAAGCGCCACCCGTGCCCGGGATCCAGCCGGGTTAGCACCCAGGCGCTCACCAGGCGGCTGAGGCTCGAGCCATCCGCCGTGCGCGCCAGGTGGTAGTGCACGGTGCGCACGAGCTGCTCGCGGGTTACCTCATAGCCCAGACCGCGCAGGATTTCGAGCAGCTCGGCCGGGGAGAGCAGGAACAGCAGCATGAGCACATCCGCCTGCTTCGACAGCTTGTACCGGTTGGGGCTGTCGCCCTCGGCCTCGAGCAGCCGGTCCAGCCGCTGGATGTTGCCGTACCGGGCACGGTAGCCCTCCCAGTCGAATTCGGCCAGCCGGTCGTAGCCCTCGAACTGGGCGAGCACGCCGTCGTCGTGGAACACGACCCGCATTTTCGCGGTGATCTCCCGCCAGCGTTCGAGCTCGCCGGCCTTCAGCCCGAGGGCGGTGATCACCTCGTCCCGGTAGTAGGGCGGCAGCACGTCGAGGGCCTGCCTGGCCCGGTCCAGCACCCACACCGCCATCACGTTGGTGTAGGTGTTGTTGTCCACGCCCGGGTGGCCGGCGCCCGGGTACCGGTCGTGGTACTCGTCCGGGCCCATCACGCCGAGGATCTCGTAACGGTCCAGCCGCGGGTTGTAGGAGGCGACGCTGGCCCAGAACCGCGCGATCTCGATCAGCATCTCGGCACCGGTGAAGCGCAGGAACTGGATGCTGCCGGTGGCCAGGTAGTGCTGCCAGGTGTTGTACGCCACGGCGATGCTGGCATGGCGCTGCAGGCGGGAATGGTCCGGCAGCCATCGACCCGACTGCGGATTAAGGTGCAGCTGCGGGGTCTCCTCGCGGCCGTTGCTGCCGCTTTGCCAGGGGAACATCGCGCCCCGGTAACCAGCCTCCCTGGCAGCCGCTCGGGCTGCGCCCAGGCGCTGGTAGCGGTAGCCGAGCAGCGCGGCGGCCAGCGTAGGCAGCTGGAAGTTCAGCAGCGGGAAAACGAATATCTCGTCCCAGAACACGTGGCCGCGGTACGCCTCCCCGTGCCAGCCCCGCGCGGGCACCCCGACGTCAAGGACAATCGAGTGCGGCGAAACGGTTTGCAGCAGGTGCAGGACATGCAGGTGCACGATCGTCTCGGCCCACTCGCTGGCGCACTCCAGACTGATGTCGAACCGATTCCACAGCAGCTCCCACTCGGCCGCGTGCCTGGCTTCGAGCTCGCCGAAGCCGGGTGCACCGCAAGCGGCCTGGCGGGCTTCCAGCAGACTCTCCGAGATGGCGCGATCTCGGGAGGTGTACAGCGCTGCGATCTTCTCGACGGTCACCGGGCGTCCTGGCTCGAGCGTGAGCGTCAGCGCGTGCGCGACGGCTGCCGGCTCGGTCACCAGGCGCCGCTCGGCCTCGGCGAGCGCGCCGTCCGTGTGGATGCTGGTTCGGGCCGCGATCGCGATCTGAACGCGTGACTGGGTGGTCTGCACCTGTAGTTCGATGGTCTGGCCGTCGGCCTCGGCTGCGTGCAGCATTTCAAGATGGCGGCCGTCGAGGCCGCCGTAGCGCTGCACGCCCGAGTTGACGATCCCGCCGTCCAGGCCCGACCAGATCTCCAGCCCTCCTGCCCAGTTCTCGGCCGTGAACGTAGTTTCCAGGCCGGCCAGATGAGGATCCTTCATGCTGACGAAACGCCGCTGGACCATGCTGGTCAGGCGGCCGTCCGGTGCCCGCCAGCGCAAGCGCCTGATGAGGGTTGCGCGCCGGATATCGAGGTGCAGGTGGTGATCGAGGACAGCTGCCGCCCGGATGTCGAACCATTGGCCGCCCTCGAGCCGGAAGCGCAGCGGCAGCCAGTTCGGCGCGTTGACCAGATCCTCGTTCTCCACGGTGCGGCCAGCGATCGGCGTGCGCAGCCGGTTATACAGCCCGGCGATGTAGGTGCCGGGGTAGCTGACACCGTCGGCCTTCGCCTCCGGCAGCGCCCCGCGCGTGACGAAAAAGCCGTTGCCAACAGCGCACAATGCCTCGCGCAGCCCCTGCCGCTGCGGGTCAAAGCCGTCGTAGGACACCAGCCACGTGTTCGGTGGGCGTTCCTCGCGTCGCCGGCGCCGCTCCTGCGAAACGCTGTGCACCTGAAGCCGCCCATCGCCCAGCGCCTCAACGGACACCTCGTCCAGGGAGGCAACCGCCAGGTCCGCACCCGCCGCGAGCAGTGCTTCCTCATCGCCCAGCCGGGCCACACCGAGGACCGCCACGCCTGCCGCCCTCGCCACCTTGATCCCGGCCATGACGGCGGCCACGGCAAAGCACCGGTCCACGGTGACACCAAGCTCCGCCGCCGCAGCGATCAACGTCGTTTGGTCCAGCGCGCGGTGCTGGAAATGGCGGCCGCGCAGGTCGGCATCGAACAGCCCGGGCAGCGTCAGCCCAGGGCTGATGAACGGGTAGTCCAGGCGCTGCTCGGCCGCGAAGGTGTCGAGACGGATCCGGTCCAGGAACCGCCCGGCGTTACCTGACGGCGACACGGCCGCGACGCGGACTCCCGCCCGCTTGACCGCGAGGATGAAGCGGAGCGCGTCGGCGAAGGCCGCCAATCGGCCCTCCCCGGCCAGCCTCGGCACGTGCTCGTGCGTGACCGCCGTGTGCCTGCTCGCCTGGTGCCGGGTCTCCGGCGAGCCGATCAGCACCCCGTCAACAGCGAAGATCGCGCCCTGGAAGCCGCCGGGCATGATGCTCCTCTCCCACACGCCTCGTGCCGAAACTGGCCACTGGCGGCCTATGCCACCGGGCGACTTCGGTCTTTACTCAGGACGTTAGCTTCGCCACGCCAACCTCGGCGAGCGTCATCTCCGGCGTGCGCCAACGGCCCGTGGTCCTGGCCCAGCCGGCCGTCGCCGCTCTCGGCTAGGTGGATGTCGCCGCGGCCGCCTTTGACACCCGGCTTGACAGCGCCGCCTTGCTCACCGGCCGGGCGTCGAAGGGCATCGCCAGGCTCTTGCGGGAGCACGGGTGTGACGCCGCAGGCCACTGGCACGTGCGCGGCCTGCTGCACCGCAGCGGTCAGTCGCCGGTTCCGGGCGCGATCGCAGACACGCTCATGAATACCGAGGAGCCCCGGGCCGAGCAGGTGCCGAAATCCCACAGGGCGTGGTCGGCCTGGTCCCGGCCGGGTGGGTAGATCCGCAGCTCGAAGGCTGTTGCCCGGTCGGCGGGCGGGCAGCTGCCGGTCGTCACGTCGCTGTATCGCAGCAGCGCGTACCCGGTCTGGCCCGGGGCGAGCCGGACCGTTTCGTCGCGGCCAGCCCGATCGGGCGCGGCCGGGCTGCCGAGCAGGCTCCCGTCCCTGCCGATCGCGGAAACGCGCGGCAGCCCGTGCAGCGTGCAGGTGTGGCCGCTCAGGTTGGTGAATTCCAGCGGCATGGACAGGGTGCCCATGGCCCCTCCCATCCAGTCGGCCTCGACCCAGGCGCCCAGGTCCGCCGCGGTGCACGGCGTTAAACCGGCGGTCGCGCTGGCGAGCGCGGACGGACTTCGCGGCGCCGAAGGCGCGATCAGGGCCAAAATCAGGACGGCGACACCCGCGATAGCCGCAGCCACAACGGCAACTGGCCGTGCGGCGCGGACGACATCGGTGATCATCGCACTTCTCCCCACCATCAGCAGGCTCTCCGGCTGAGAGCCTCTCCATCACTCCATGCTTATGAACGACTACTAAGAGCAATAGAGCTGAAGGTCCCGCTGGGCTGGGAAGAACGGCACCCGCCTATCCGGCCGGTCAGGCCGTGGTCGCGGTCGGCCGGTCAGCCGCCTCTGTGGCTGGAGGGCCCGTACCGCACGTAGTCTGCGAGCTGAGCGCCCAGCATGACCGACACCGTGTACTCGCCATGCGAGACGGCCAGCCCGGCCTGGTCCGGTGTCGGGGTCACGGTCCATCCGTGCAGGTCCACGTTGCGG
>Ga0335073_10004829_pt1 | contig 18880 bp, 17 predicted proteins | sample Lox_Sample_22_FD_207093 | JGI IMG/M metagenome (GOLD analysis project Ga0335073, IMG submission 207093) | Soil microbial communities from Loxahatchee National Wildlife Refuge, Florida, United States - Lox_Sample_2.2 | ecosystem: Environmental > Terrestrial > Soil > Wetlands | place: USA... | reverse complement strand
CGATCGGCCGCGCCTGGACGCTGGTGACCAAGAACCTCGCCAACGGCGGAATTCCCGGCGACACCTACATGGGCACGATGGGCAACATGCTCAACTACATCAACCTCATCATGGTGGAGAACGAAGAAGCGAGCCCCTGGGAGCCGTTTCACGTCGAGAAAGGCTTCAAGCGCGAAGAAAACATCGTGAGCATGTTTAGCGGGCTGAGCGTCTCCGCCGGGCAGGTGGGAAAAGGAAGCGGCATCGGCGGCACGCCGCATTTCGAGGAGCAGTACACGGATCTCTTTTCGACCTTCACGGGCTTCTTCGGCGGGCTGGTGCTGTGTGACCCGCTGTGCGCCGCGAGCCTGAAGGAGCAGGGCTACTCCAAGGCGAAGGTGATCGATTACTTCTACAAGCACGCGACGCAAACGGCGAAGGAATACCGGGAGCGAAACTGGTCGTACCTCTTCGAGTACGGGCAGGCGCTGAGGGGCACGGAGCCGTTCGCCAGCTGGTACAAGCTGCCGGACGACACCGTGATTTCGAAATTCCCGCACCCGGACCGCCTGGCCATCGTGGTGATCGGAGGGCAGACCGATCCCGTATCCCAAGTGGCGAATTTCAGTTACGGGAGAAGCATCTCGATCGACAAGTGGATGTAGCCCGCTTTTCGCGTGAATCTTTTGCGGGGCTCGAGCACTCTTATCGAGTGTTAGAGAATTGGTGTAGGCTGGGGGCAGTGGCCTATCCGGGCTGTCGGAATCTCTGTCGCGATCGCGTTCGGGAACTTCAGGGGCTGAAGCCCGTGCAGGTCGTCCGCGGCTTCTGTCGTGGCTGAACCACGACCCACAAAAACTCTCGGTTGTCACACAGACGCTCTTGGGGCCCCGGCACAAAGGAGCAAAGGCATGACCGCAACGACGGAACGAGCCGTTCTCGCAGGCGGCTGCTTCTGGGGTATGCAGGACCTGATTCGGCGATACAAGGGCGTGATCTCGACGCGGGTGGGCTATAGCGGCGGAGACGTCGCGAACGCGACCTACCGGAACCACGGGACGCACGCGGAGGCGATCGAGATCATCTTCGATCCGCAGAAGCTGAGCTACCGGGAACTGCTGGAGTTCTTCTTCCAGATTCACGATCCGACCACGCGGAATCGCCAGGGGAACGACATGGGGGCGAGCTATCGTTCGGCGATCTTCTATACGAGCGAGGAGCAAAAGCGGATCGCCGAGGAAACCATCGCCGACGTGAATGCTTCGGGCCTGTGGCCGGGCAAGGCCGTCACCGAAGTGGCGCCCGCCGGGCCTTTCTGGGAAGCCGAGCCCGAGCATCAGGACTACCTCGAGCGGTATCCCAACGGCTACACGTGCCATTGGGTTCGCCCGAATTGGAAGCTGCCGAGCCGCGCGGCATCGACTCGCTCGGCCTAGATTCCGTCGACGACCCGCGGGCGCGAATCGCGCGCCTGCGCAATTGCCGAATAGCCGCGAGCGATCCTATCAGCACAATCTCCGCTGAACAGGTGAAGCGGGGGTGGGCCTTCTCGATGAGCCGTCGCGTTTGCGAATCATGCTTGCTTCTGATATACCCGTTGCGCCTTCATCGACTTGCGGAGGAGAAATCGTGCGCAAAGGGAGTTCGATCTCAGTCAGTATGTTGTTGCTCCTCGGCTTCTGCATCGCGTTCGCGAACCACGCGGCCGAGGCTCGCAGTCCCAAGCCGGAAGCCGCGTGCGATCGAGCGTGCCTCGACGGATTCATGGACCAGTATCTCGCGGCGCTCGGGAAGCACGATCCCTCGAACCTGCCGATGGCGGCCAGCGCGAAGCTGACTGAGAACACGAAGCCCGTCGGCCTGGGCGACGGCCTCTGGAAGACGATGAAGTATATGAAGTTCCAGGGCGAGACGTTTTCGGACCCAAGCACGGGCCAGGTGATCTACTTCGGAGTGGCGGAAGAGGAGTTTGTGTCGCCGCTCGTGGTGCGGCTGAAGATTGTGGACCGGAAGATCACGGAGGTCGAGACGACTGTCGCCCACGGCACGAACCCGAAGATGCCGCCGAATGACGGATTCGAGGTCACTCCCGACTTATCGGTGCTGGCGGTGATCAAGCCGTTTCTCGAGGATGTTGCGCCGCCGGCGCAGCGCTCAACGCGCGCGCAGCTGATCGCGGCCGCGAATGCCTATTTCGACGGGATCGAGCACCAGCCGGGGCACGTTCCCTTCGCGGAAGATTGCAATCGAATCGAAAACGGCCAGCTGACCACGAACAATCCGACCAATACCGAGGGGCTGCCGCCGCTCGGTTGCCAGCAGCAATTCCAGGCGAAGCTTTTTACGTACATTCCACGGGTGCGCGACCGGCGGTTTCCGGTGGTGGACGAAACGCGCGGGATCGTCGTCGCAATGGGAGTATTCGATATTCCCGGCAGCAAGACCTGGGTGCGCGACGGTAAAGAAATGCCGGCCCCTCCGGCGATCGCCAATCCCCGCAATAACGTCCTGAACGAGATTTTCAAGATCGAAGGCGGCAAAATTCGGCTGATCCAGGCATTCAATCTTTCGAACGAGCCGTACGGCACGCAGACCGGCTGGCAAAATTAGTGGGATAATCGATCCGATAGAGATGGTTCGCCTCACGAACGTTTTCCAGCAGAACTCCCGGCCCCGAGGAGGCAGGTTCCCGTGACGACACGATTCCCCGACATGATGGACTATAGCGGCTTCAATGCGCCGTCGCGGGTGGAATGCGACATTTTCGATCTGGTGGTCGAGGGGAACCTTCCGGCGGAAATCAACGGCTCGTGGTACCGCAGCACGCCCGACCCCCAATATCCGCCGATGCTCGGTCGCGACACGTACATCAGCGGCGACGGCATGATCAGCGTCTTCCGGTTCGAGAACGGCCACGTGGACTTCAAGATGCGCTACGTGATGACCGACCGGCTGAAGGCCGATCGCGCGGCGCGGCGCGGGCTCTTTGGACTTTACCGCAATCCCTACACCGACGATCCCAGCGTGCGCGGAATCAACCGTTGCGCGAGCAATACGACGCCGATCTTTCACGCCGGGAAGCTCTTCACCCTCAAGGAAGACGGCCTCGCGATGGAGCTCGATCCCGAGACGCTCGAGACGGTCGGCGCGTACGATTACAATGGCAAGCTGCGCAGCAAGACGATGACCGCGCACCCGCGACCCGATCCGGAAACGGGCGAGCTCCACTTTTTCGGCTACGAAGCGGCGGGGCTGGCGACGCCGGACGTGGCCTACTGCGTGGCGGACAAGGAAGGACAGCTGGTCCGCGAGGATTGGTTCAAGGTGCCGTACGTCTCGCTGATGCACGATTTCGCGGTGACCAAGCAGCACGTGATCTTTCCCGTCTTCCCTACCGTCGCGGACCTCGAGCGCATGAAGGCGGGCGGCGCGCACTGGGTCTGGGAGCCGGAGAAGGACACGTACGTAGGGATCATGCCGCGCGGCGGGAGCGTCGATCGGATGCGCTGGTATCGGCGGCCGGCGTCTTCCGCGTTTCACATCTTCAACGCCTACACCGAGGGCAGATTCGTTCACGTCGACCTGAGCCTCGGCAAGACGCCTCCTTTTCCGTTTATTCAGGAAGCGTCGCACATCGCGCCGAGCCCGGAGAACATGAGCTCGAAGGTGGTGCGATGGACGTTCGATACTTCGAAGCTGGGCGAGAAATTCGAGGAATACGAACTCGGCCCGGGCGGCGATCTTCCGCGCGTGGCGATGAAGGATGCGATGACGGATTATTCGGTGGGATATTACGAGCGCGTCGATCTGGAAAGCGCGCCGCCGCTGATCGCCGGGCCCGTCGGCCCGGGCTTCAACACGCTCACGCGGATCGACATGAAGAGCGGCAAGCACCAATCACTGCGTCTCGACGTGCCGGCAACGCTGCAGGAGCCGGTGCACATTCCGTCGAAAAAGCCGGGGCACGAGGGCTATCTGGCGCTGGTGGTCGACCTGCACGCCGAGAATCTTTCGGACGTCCTGATCCTCGAAGCCGAGCATATCGAGAAGGGGCCGATCGCGCGGATCAAAATCCCGCTGCGGCTGCGCACGCAGGTGCACGGAAACTGGGTGCCCGCAGAAAACATTCTGTAGCTGCGACGGCCCGCGCCGGCCGGATTACGGAAGCGCAGAACCGACGGCGATGTGCCCGACTGGATTTCGCCACGCGGTGAGGCCGGCGCGCTGCAAGACTTCTACCGCGCGGCCGGCGAAATCGGTTTCGATTGCCTGCGCCACCACCTCGTAGGCCGCAAGAGCGCTGGCTACATCGACCGGCGTAGGCGGCTCGACCAAGTATCCGTTTGCGTCGCGCACCGCGATCCTGTTTTCGGCGAGCAGGGCATCCATACGCGCGTTGTAGTCGCGGAGAAATTCGCGGTCGGAGCGGAGGATGCCGATTAGCTCGGCCAGCCGCCAGGACTCGCGCTCGCCTTCCTGCAGGGTAAACCACGCCGCGTGGCTCACCATGTCCGCGCTGAACGCGAATTCCTTTTCGGCCAGCCTGCCGTTTTCGTTGCGATAGACGAAGTAATACGCGTTGAGCGATGCGGCGTTGTCGCGGCCGCAGAGGAACACGCCGCCGGGACGCAGAAGCTGCGCCACCCAGCTCTCCGCGTCGCGCCGGAAATTCGTGTCGAAGTAGATCAGCACGTTGAAGGCGCGAACGACTCCCGCCTGCGGCAGGCCGCTCGAGCCGAATCCCGCCTGAATGAATTTCAGATTCGGCCGCTCGTACTGGCTCACCGGATTGCGCGTCAGGCGCGCGCCGCCGCGCTCGACGGTGGACAGTCCTCCCGCATCCGCCGGGAGAGCCGGGAGCAACTGCGTGAAGAGCTCCGCGAAATGGCGGATGGTCGCATCGCGGTCGGCATAGACGCGCAGGTACTCCTCCGGCGACCCCGCCTGAAAATAACGGACGTTTCCCTTCGCGCCGATGCACGCGTAGTTGCCGCGCTCGTCGTACAGCAGGTAGCCCTCGAATGCCGGATCGACGCCGACGATTTGCCACTCGGGAAACGCCTCCGCGGCGTCGATCGAAGTTTGCGGAGGAAAACCGCAGCCGATGTCGAGCATCAAGGCGCCCGGTTCGCATTCCATCCAGGGATTCGCGCGCAGGTACGCGTCGATTCTCTTGTGCCGGCCCGGCAGCGTGATCGGCGGCACGATCCCGCCCCAGGCGCCCGGCAGGACGCCCGGCGCGAGCAGGGCGAAGAAGCGCGAGACCGCGGGAGCGATGTCGCGCGCGTCGAATCTCGAGAGCGCCATCAGGCGGAACGCGCGCTCGAGGACGTCGCGCACCTCGGGCCGCTGCTGCTCCACGGTCTTGAGCAATTGTAGCGTAGCCGGCGCCGGGCGGCCGCCCAGATAGCGGTCGCAGAGCTCTTCGACGGTCGTCCATGGCTGCCGCTCCGCGGTTTCGACGAGCCCCGGTGTTTGCGTCAAGGTTTGCCCCCGAACGTGCGTTATCCCTTTATCGCGTGGAACGGGATTCTTGGCAAGCGGGGGTGGCGTGCCGCTTGAAACACCGAGCGGCGAAGGCGGGATTCGCTACGGGGCGCCGCTCTTTTGGGTGCGAGCCTCGCCCTTGGGGCCGACGGCGGGCTCGTCCTTCTCGAACACGGCGATTTCCTTCGGCGTGATGAAGACAACCTCGTCCTTCGCGAGTTGCAGCGCGCGATACTGCGCCTGCGACAACTCGATCCGCACGGTCGCGCCCCACTCCGTCAGCGCTTCGACCTTGACCAGCGGACCCGCGGCGTTGATGTGCTTGGTGGTGGCGCGGAAGTGGTTGGCGCCGTTGGGCTGGCGGGTGATCTCGAGCAAGTGAGGGCGGACGAAAATCGGATGTCCGTCGGCCTCGCCCTGAATGTACGTCTTGCCTTCGTCGACGCGCCCGTGGAACAGATTCACGTTGCCGAGAAAGCTGTAGACGAACGAGCTCGCCGGCCGGTTGTAGACCTCGTCCGGACTGCCCACCTGTTCGATGCGGCCTTCGTTCATCACCGCGACCAGATCGGCCAGCTCCAGCGCCTCCTCCTGATCGTGCGTGACGAAGACGCTGGTGATGTGCACTTCGTCGTGCAGATGGCGGAGCCACTGGCGCAGTTCCTGGCGCACCTTGGCGTCCAGCGCGCCGAAGGGCTCGTCGAGCAGCAAAACGCTCGGCTCGACCGCCAGGGCCCGCGCGAGCGCCACCCGCTGCCGTTGCCCGCCGGAAAGCTGCGATGGAAAGCGCCCGGCTTGATTCTGCAGCTGAATCAGCCGCAGGAGATCGTTCACCTTTTCGCGGATTTGCCGATTCGAAGGCCGAAGCCGCCGCGGACGCACCCGCAGCCCGAACGCGATGTTCTCGAAGACCGTCATGTGGCGGAAAAGCGCGTAGTGCTGGAACACGAATCCGACGTGGCGTTCGCGGGCGGTCTGGTCGGTAATGTCCTTGCCGCTGAACTCGACGGTTCCCGAATCGGCGAACTCGAGGCCGGCGATGACGCGCAGCAGCGTCGTCTTCCCCGATCCCGAAGGACCCAGCAGAGCCACGAGCTGGCCGGCCGGAATCTCCAGATCGACATTCTTGAGCGCCTGAAAGTGCCCGAAATCTTTGGTGATGCCGCGGACACGGATGCTCACAGGCCCGCCTCCTCGCCCGCCGCTCGAATTGAGTGCCCGGATCTCCATTCGGCCACGCTCTTGACCACCAGGGTCAGCAACGCCAGCAGAGCCAGCAGCGAAGCAACCGCAAACGCCGGAACGAACTGATAATCGTTGTAGAGAACTTCCACGTGCAGCGGCATCGTGTCGGTAAGCCCGCGAATGTGGCCCGAAACCACGGACACGGCGCCGAACTCTCCCATGGCGCGCGCGTTACACAGAATTACCCCGTAGATGAGCGCCCACTTCACGTTGGGCAGTGTGACGCGAAAAAACGTCTGCCAGCCGCTCGCGCCTAGCGTGAGCGCCGCTTCCTCTTCGTCGTTGCCCTGCGCCTGCATCATCGGCAGCAGCTCGCGCGCGACGAACGGGAACGTGACGAAGATCGTCGCCAGCACAATTCCCGGCACGGCGAAGATGATGCGGATGTTGTGAGCGATCAGCCACGGCCCGAGCAGCCCCTGCAGCCCAAAGAGCAGCACGTAGACCAGTCCGGCCACCACCGGCGAGACCGAAAACGGGAGGTCGATCAGCGTGATCAGCAGGCTCTTGCCGACAAACTCGAATTTACCGATCGCCCACGCCGCGGCGATGCCGAAAACCACGTTCAGCGGTACGGCGATGCCGGCCGCGATGAGGGTGAGGCGGATGGCGGAGATCGTGTCGGGATCGCGAAACGTCTGCAGGTAGACGCGCACGCCGTCGCCCAGCGCGGTGAAGAAAACCACGCCGAGCGGCAGAAAGAGAAATAGCACCAGGAAGGCCAGCGCCATGCCGATCAGGAGCCGGCGCACGAAGGCGGGCTCGGACGTCGATTGGCTCACGGCAGGATTGCCGGCACTTGCGCCGATTCGAAACGGAATCGATGCGGACATGGCGATGCAAAGCGGCGAGCCGCTTAGCGAGCCTCCACCTGCTTGTAGATCGGCGGAAGACCCATCGCCGATTCGGGATCGCGCGCGAATTCTTTTCCAATGCGGCTGCCGGCCCAGCGCTGGAGCATGTTGATCGGCAGAATCAGCGCGGTCGAGACGGCCAGCATAGCCACGGCGATGGCGGTCGCTCCGGCGTAATCGTATTCCTGCAACTTCGTGACGATCAGCAGCGGCGTGATCTCGGTGCGCATCGGCATGTTGCCCGCGATGAAGATCACCGAGCCGTATTCGCCCACGGCGCGCGCGAAGGCCATCGTGAACCCGGTGATCGCCGCGGGCAGAATCGTCGGCAGCAGCACGCGCGTGAACGTTTGCAGGCGCCCCGCGCCGAGGCTCGCCGCGGCCTCCTCGAGCTCTTTATCGAGGTCCTCGAGCACGGGCTGGACGGTCCGCACGACGAAGGGCAGGCCGATAAACGTGAGTGCAATCACGACCCCGAGCCGCGTATACGCCACGTGAATTCCGAGCGACGCGAGCGGTTTGCCGAGCCATCCGTTGGGCGCGTAGATCGCCGTGAGCGAGATGCCCGCGACGGCGGTCGGCAAAGCGAACGGAAGATCGACCAGCGAGTCGAAGAGCCTCTTGCCGGGAAAGCGATAGCGCACCAGCACCCACGCGACCAAGATGCCGAAAAATAGATTGATGGTCGCTCCGATCAGCGCGCCGCCGAAGCTCAGGCGGTACGAAGCCATCGCGCGCGGCGACGTCACCACGTGCCAGAACTGGTGCCACGTCAGCGCCGACGCCTTGAGCACCGTCGCCGACAGAGGAATCAGCACGATCAGACACAGATAGAACAGCGTCAGGCCCAGGGACAGGCCGAAGCCCGGCAGGATGCTCCGTTTCTTCCATCGAATCGTCATCTTGCCGGGCTTCTCCTCTCCGACGCTATTGGTTCGGCTGGTAGATCTGGTCGAAGACGCCGCCATCGGCAAAATGCGTCTCCTGCGCCTTGTGCCAGTCTCCGACAACATCCGCCAGCGTGAACAACTTCACCTTGGGAAAGGTCGAAGCATATTTCTTGGCGACGGACGCGAGCCGCGGCCGGTAGAAGTTGCGTGCCGCGATCTCCTGCCCCTCGGGGGAGTAGAGGTATTGGAGATAGGCCTCCGCGACCGCCCGCGTCCCTCGCTTGTCGACAACACCGTCCACGATCGAGACCGGCGGCTCCGCCAAAATGCTCTGCGACGGCACGACGATCTCAACCTTGTCGGGGCCGAGCTCCTTCACCGAAAGAAGCGCTTCGTTCTCCCAGGCCAGCAAGACGTCGCCGATACCTCGTTGAACGAACGTCGTGGTCGATCCACGAGCGCCCGAATCGAGAACCGGAACGTTCTTGTAGAGCTTCTGGACGAAATCCTTCGCGGCGGCGGCGTTCTTTCCCGACTTGAGATACGCATAGCCCCAAGCCGCCAGGTAGGCCCAACGCGCGCCGCCCGAAGTCTTCGGGTTGGGCGTGATGACAGCGACTCCCGGCTTCACCACGTCGTCCCAATCCTTGATGTTTTTCGGATTGCCCTTCCGCACGAGGAAAACGATTGTCGAAGTGTACGGCGTGCTGTTGTTGGGCAGCCGCGCCTGCCAATTCGACGGAATCAGCTTCGCTTTCTCCGAGATCGAGTCGATGTCGTAGGCGAGCGCCAGCGTCACGACGTCCGCCTGCAGCCCGTCGATCACGGAACGGGCTTGCGCGCCCGAGCCTCCGTGCGATTGTTGAATCGTCACGTTCTGCCCCGTTTTCGCCTTCCAGTATTTTGCGAAAGCCGCGTTGTAATCCTGATACAGCTCACGCGTCGGATCGTACGAGACGTTGAGGATGGTGAGGTTCTGGGCGCGCGTTTGCACCGCCAGAGTGAGAATCAGCGTGGCTGCCACGAACAGAGCAACCCATTTCTTCGTCAGCGTTGTCGATGGTCGCAGTCTCATAGTCTCTCTCCTAAAACGAGTAGATAAGGTCGAACTGCAACCGTTCGAGCCAGGGTTGCGGCTTGGACTCGCTGGCGAAGTTGAGCGGCCGGCCGATCAGAGCCGTAAACGAACCCTGCACGTTGCGATGGAACTGATAGATCGCCATCGCGCGGTGCTCGCTCACGTTGCTGCCCTGCCGGATGTCGCTGTAGTCGAAGTTCGAGAGAACGGCTTCGCGCTCGATGAAGATTCGCGTGTAGTCGAACTGCCAATCGCCCCGCTTCTGGGCCCGGCCCACTTGCGCCTCCGCCCAGTAGCCACGCCGCTGGTTGGCGTTGCAAGAGAAGTTGGCCGATTGTGAATAGTGGACCGTCGAGGTGTTCGCCGGCGTCGCCGCAAGGAACGGAACGTTGGCGCAGGCCTCGGTGTTCTGTACGTAATCGCCGATGATCGCGATCGGCCACTTGGCCGACGGAGTCGTGATGTCGAAGCGCGCGAGCGAATCGAAGAGGCCGAATTTCGATTCAAACTGCGCGTTCGTGATGCTCGTCACTCCGGTGTTGTAAGACGTGCCTCCGACCGTGACGACGTTCGTCGCCGTCGTCGTAAGAATCGAGTTCTGCACCGTGTTGCCCGTGCCGAGAGCCAGCAGACCAGTGAGCGGGGTCTGCGGGTTCTTCGAGCTGGCCCGCGCCAGAGCAAGAGCGATCGCGTCCGCATCGTGATAGTCGTAATAGCCGGTGAAAGCGCCGAATTTGACCCGCGAGCCGAGCTGGAAGGTGGCCTGCAACTGGCCGCCGTAGACGATGCTCGTCGCCGCGCTCTGATCGGGGGCGGTGGAGACTGTCGACTTCGCGATCTGAGCGAACGGCAGTTCGAATCCGACGAGGGCGATCTTCTTGAGCACCGGGGTGTCGGTGTTGAAGACGAGCGTTTCGGCGGCGCCGTCGGGGTTGAGGTCCTTATCCCAGGTGAGTTCGGTGTTGTACCAGGGATAGGCGAACTTCCCGCCGATCAGGGTGAGTTCCTTGAACTCGTGCGGGTTGTACTGCACGTAGGCTTTGTCGATGGCGATCGTCTTGCGGGTGTAATCGTTGGCCAGCGTCTGGTTCGTCGTCGTCGGATCGTTGATGTCGCCGGACGCCAGCGAGAACCCGCCGCTGAAGTCATCGTTGAGCTTCGCGTTGATATTGAAACGCACGCGGAAGCGCTCCCGGTTCTGGTCGAGCGACCGGTTGGAGGGGCCCCCGAAGAAAGGCTCGTCGCGCAGGCGGATGTCGCCGCTGAACGAGAACGGCCCGAAATTCTTCAGCCGGTCTTCGATGTTGCCCACGCGCGTCGACCAATCCTGCGGCACCGTGGTCTGCGTATTCTGCTGGGCGCCACTGGGATCGGCCACCACGGCCGCCGCTACCGGCGCCGATACTGCGGCCAGTTCGGTGTCGGGAGTGACCCCGAGCTTCGACTCCAATTCCGCGATGCGCGACAATTCGTCGTGCAGCGCGGCCCGCTCTTCATCCAGCTCCTTGCTGTGCTGGTCGAATTGTTTGGTTTGTTCCGCCACGCTGGCTTCCAATTCCTTCAATTCCAAAACCGTCGGCGAATTGGGATCCGCCGGGCTACTGGCCTTCGGCGTGGCCGGTGCCCCGGACGAGCTTGCGCTGTTGCCGCCGGCGCTATCGCCGTCGCCATTCGCCGCCGCGACCCTCGTCGCAAATCCCCCGATGCTCAGACTCAACGCCAGCATTGCCGCAATTCCTTTGCGTTTCGTGCCTAAACGTGTCGACATTCCAGTCTCCTGAAAGTTGTTGGCTGCAAGCCTCCAGTGGACTGGTCGGTTGGCCGGGCCTCTTCTTGCGATCCCCCCGCGGAAGGCGGGTCGGGGCTTCCCTTCGGTCCGTGCTATGCCGAATTCTTTCGGATACGTTCGGTCTTGTTCAGCTCGACGATCCGGCCGTCGTGAACCGTCAGGACCACCGAGCCGTAGCGGATGCTCCGGAGCGCGAGAGCGACCTCGCGCAAGAGTTCCCGCTCACTCACCGAAAGATCGTGTTGCCAATCGTGGACCGCTGCCGTGCTCATGCTCTTTTCCTTCCCCAGATTTGCGGCCTCATACCGCGGACCTGGTTCGAAACGATTCGAAATTTGAGGATGAAAAACTGCGAAAGGACTTAGTTGCGGCTGCTACAACACAAATCGGAGAGAGTGGTGTGGTCCAGGATGTTCGCGGTGGCGTTGCGAACCTCGAGCAAAACCTTGAAAAGCGGGCGATGCTTGCGGTCCGTGCTGACGCGCCGGCGAAGCGACTCGGCGTCTTCGAAGGGCGCCAGCGGCCCGTCGATCTTGCGGATCACCTCGCCGAGCGAAATATCCTTGGCCGGTCGCTTCAGCTGGTAGCCGCCGTTCGCACCGCGAAGGCTATCGACGATCCGCGCGCGCTTGAGGTCGAGGAGAATCGCCTCGAGAAACTTCTCGGGCAAATCCTCTTCGGCGGCGATGTCCTTGATCTTGACGACGCCGCTGGGATGCTGAGCGAGCACGGTGAGCGCCTGCAATGCGTATAGTCCCCTTTGCGAAATTCTCACGGGCGAACATACTCCACTAACCAAGTAAAGTCTACCAACTTAATAGAGATTGTCAAGCACGGAATCATCGAATCGTGCCGTGGTAGGATGGCAGGCCTATGAGCTCAACGGAAAGCGAAGCGGCCGGCTCGAGAGAGTTTCTGCGCCATACCCTCGCGACTCTCGCCTATCGCGGCGGCAAGGCGTTGCGCGATGCTCCGCCAGGATTCGCGGAATTCCGGGCGGGCGGTACGACCCGCACGCCCGGCGAGATTCTTGCGCATGTCGGCGACCTGCTGGATTGGGGACTCTCGATCGCCAAGGGCGAGGAAAAATGGAAGAGCGGCGATCCCCTTCCGTGGAATCAGGGAACCGACCGCTTTTTCGCTTCCCTGCGCGCTTTCGACGACGTCCTCGCCTCTGACGCACCGCTGGGATCCTCGGCCGAACGGCTTTTCCAGGGGCCGATCGCCGACGCCTTTACGCACATCGGGCAGATTTCGATGCTGCGCCGGTTGGCGGGCACGCCCGTGCGGGCGGAAAACTTCTCGCGCGCCGACATCAAGGCTGGGCGGGTCGGAGCGGAGCAAACGGCGCCGAAGCGGGAGTTTGACTGAGCGAAGAAAAGACGCCACGACCGTAGGTGTTTTTTCAGGAAAATCGGCCGAAAGCTTGGAGGAAAGGAAAAAATAGCCGGGCGACACCGGCTGAGGGACCCGAATCGCCCGGCCTTTTCTCACCCATCTCCGCAGGGTCTGGGTAAGAACTTGTTATGCGGCGTGTTCGCCGTTCCGCATGAACTCGTAGCGTTCGATCGCTGCCGCCACTCCCACCTCGCCCGAATTCTCCGGGCTGCTCCGCAGTACGCGTCCCAAGCAGCGAACGCGCACCGGGCCGGCCTGAGTCAGTTCGTGCGGGAGAGTCATGACAATTTCGACCGGCGCGCCGCTCTTCAAACCCTTGGGCAGATGGAAATACACGCCGCGCGAGCTCACCTCGCGCGACTCCGTGGCAGCCTCGCCCACCACGGATTCGTCCGTCCAGCGGACAGTCAGCGGCAATCTCATCAGAAAGCGCCGCGACGTACGTCTCTCTTTTTGCGCCACCGGGAACACCCTCCGAATCGCCCGCCTAGATTAGGGCCAAGCCCGATTTGCGCCAATAGAGCGATGGAGCCAATTCTGCCGAGCGGATTTGGTACAGAAGTACTAGGGCCGTTTGACGATGAGGCGACCGAAGCGGCGCTTTGCGGGGGGAAGAAACTAGGCTTGGTCGATGAGGCGGTGGTGGATCGCGTAGAGAGCGAGCTCGAGGCGGTCGGAAACCCCCAGCTTGTCGAAGATATTGTGAAGGTGGTTCTTCACCGTCTGTTCGCTGATGAACAATTTCTCGCCGATTTCGCGGTTGCGGAATCCCTGCGCCACCAGCTGCACGATTTCCTTCTCGCGCTCGCTGAGCAGCGGCTTCTCGCGCCGCGATCCCGATTCGGCCGACTTCTTGAACGCGTCGATCACCTCGGCGGTCATGCGGTTATCGAGCCAGATCTCGCCGTCGTGCACTTTGCGGATGGCCTTTACCAGCAGGTCGCTCGCGGATTGCTTCAGCACGACGCCTCGGGCACCGAGCCGCATCGCGCGAACCACGTCGCGGTCGTCTTCGGCTGCCGTCAGCACGATCACTCGCGTCGGAGTCGTGTCGAAATTGACTTCCTCGAGGACGCCGAGGCCGTCCTTTTCGGGCATGCGAAGATCCAGCAAAAGGAGATCGGGCTTGAGTTTCGCCAGCATCTTGGTGCATTCGACCCCGTTCGAGGCTTCGCCGACGATCTGAATCTCCTCGGCGCTCTCGAGAAGCTTGCGGAGGCCATCCCGAAAGATGGCATGGTCGTCCGCCACCAGGATCCGAATCACCTGTTTCGCTTTGCTCATGTTAATTGAATGGAATCTCGACGGTTAGCCGCGCTCCGTGCCCTGGATTCGATTCGACTGTCAGCGTGCCCCCCACGCTTCGCGTACGCTCCTTGATCGAAATCGGGCCCAAACGCAACCGGTCCAGTTCCTCGCTTGTATAACGCCCAGAGAAGCTAAAACCCCGTCCGTTATCATCGACGACGAGCGACACTTTCGACTCGTCTTGTTCTAGTTTTACCACGACGTGGCTGGCCTCAGCATGCTTTTTTACGTTATGGAGTGACTCTCTGTATATCTGGAAAAGCTCCCGGCAAATGCGGTCCGGGACGCGCAAATCGCGGTCTTCGACGAAGAGATCGATGGCCAAACCGTGCTCCAGGCGGAAGCGCTCGGCGAATCCCTGCATCAATTCCCGCATGTCTGCGCTCTCGACGCGCACGGGCCGCAGATCCGTCACCATGCGCCGCAGATCGGCGCTCTCCTGCTCGACGGTCTTTTGCAGGCTCGCGAGTTCGGCGCAGGTTTGCTCGATCGGGCGGCCGGGCAGACGCTGCCGCAGGACGTTGAGCTGTATCTTGAGGCTGAGCAAGGTCTGGAGGATTCCGTCGTGCAGATCGCGAGAAATCCGGCTGCGCTCGGATTCCACGGCGTGCGTCCGCAGGCTGCGCAGCAGGAAGACATTCTCGAGCGGCGGGCCGATCTGCCGCACCACGTGCTCGAGCCAGCGCAGATCGCCGGTCGAGTATCGCGTCCGCGGCGCGCCCGGATTTGCCAGAATCACGCGGCCGATCGGGTGGCCGCCCGACTCGAGGGTCACCGCCAGCAATCTTGCCCCGCACTCCTGCTTGGTGGATTCCGGGGGCGGCGGCACGTTGCGGAATCGCTGGCCGGTCCGGCGATCCCATCCGAAGCCTTCGCCCTTTCCGCCATTGAAGTTCCATCCCATCGAAATCTCGAGCGAATCGAGCAGGTAGGTTTCCGAATGCGCCAGAGCGAGCGTCTCGGGCGGCGTGGGCTCGGTTTCGCTCGGCTTCACCTTCCAGACGAAGAGTCGCTCGAGGTCGTCGTCGCGAATGGCCAGGCACGCCTGCTCGCAGTGAAATTCGACGGCGAGCTCGCCGAGCGACTGCCGAATCGACTCCGTCAGCCCGCGGTCGTACCGCAGGGTGCTGGCTATTTTTTCGAGAAACTGCTGGCGCGCCAGCTGCTCGCGTTCGCGCGCGCCGAGAAAGCCCATGCCCAGCCCGGAGACCAGCGTTCCCAAGCCGATCGCGATCCAGTGCCACGCGCCCTGCCAGTGGAACGACTCCTCGACCGCCACGCGGACGATGATTCCGACCGTCGCCACTGCCACGAGCGCCAGCATCGCGCGCTCGTTGCCGCGCGTCGCCAGGGCGAACACCGCGAAGAGAAACAGAAACCAAAAGGCCGAAACCGACGGCGTGAGGTACACGAAAACCGCGAGCACCGCGAAGTCGACGCCGAGCGGAATCCCCAGCCGCGTCTCGCCGAGAAACCGCTCGACCAGCGCCGCCCCGAGCGCGGCCAGGAGGTACGCCGAAAGAAAGATCACCGAAACGGGCCGCACGGGCCCCTGCGACGTTTCGAGCAGCGCCACCAGCGAAAGCGCGGCGATCACGGCTCGTGCCAGCGTGACTTGCCGCTCCAAATAGAGGCGCTCGGTGTTGTCCAAAACCATGGCGGGGTGACTTTCCCTAAAAGTCTAGCAAGTACCCGGGTACCTGCCATACGGGCCCGCGGGCGGTGTCGTCTTTTGGTAATGGCTTCGAACGCGCCGCCGGGGCCAGCGATTTTTTCCACAGCGGCGCGCGTTTTTCACAGCAACTCCGCCTGCGCCCGATTGACATCCAGTGCATAATCGTTGGGAAACGGCTGCTCTGGGGGGCCACCCGCTTGTCTCAAAGATATACGCGGAAAGAGGTCGGACGCATTCTGGGTGTGGAAGCAGGCCGCCTGCGGTATTGGGAGCGGCTGCGCCTGGTTCGTCCCGAGGCGCGGTGGGGCGAGCGGTTCTACAGCTTTGGCGACCTCGTGGCTCTGCGCACCGTGAAGCGCCTGACGGAAAGTCGGATCCCGGCGCAGCGCGTGCGGCGAGCCGTCGCGCTGGTCGAACAGCAATTCGGCGAGGCGCCGCTTCCGCTGCAAGCGTTGCAATTCCTCGAACAGGGCCGCGACGTGCTGGTGATTCCTCCGGGTGCGGCGCGTCCCTTCAGCCCGATCAAGCAGCAGTGGGTGTTTTCATTCGACGCGCCGGCGCGCCTTCAAGCCAAGCTGCACGCGATGCAGGGCCCCACGCCCGAGGATCTGTTTCAGACGGCGCTCGACTGCGAGGCTTCGCCCAATACCCTGCCCGACGCGGTCGAAAACTACCGGCGCGTGCTCGATCTTTCGCCGCACTGGGTCGACGCGCACATCAATCTCGGCGTCGCGCTCTACCAGATGGGCGATACGGCCGGGGCGCGCGCCGAATTTTTCGCGGCCGTGCAGCTCGATCCGCTCAACGGGATCTCGCGCTACAACCTGGGGTGCGTCCTCGAGGAAGAAGGCGAGCTTGACGAGGCCATCGAACATCTGGAACGCGCGGCGCGCGCGATGCCGGCCCATGCGGATGTCCACTTCAATCTCGCCCTCGCCTACGAAAAGCGCGGCGAGCGCCGGCTGGCGCGCGAGCAGTGGATGCTCTATCTGCGCTACGCGCCGAACGGCCCCTGGGCCGAGCAGGCGCGCGCGCACATGAAGAAGTGTTCGGCGCGCCGCAAGCGTAGCGCCCCGATTCCCTTCCCTCGGAAGGCGTGAGTGGTAAGTGGTGAATCGTGATTGGTGATTCGTGAGTAGTGATTGGTGGCTTGTGGGAGTGCCCGCTGCGGCAGTGGTAAGAAACCTCGCGCTTCCCCCCGGCCCAGGTTCGCAGCGGCTGACATTGAATCGCTCCCGCACGTGTCGTAAACTGAATTGCACCCACCTGTGGTGAGCGTAGCTCAGTCGGTAGAGCATCGGTCTGTGGAACCGAGGGTCGTGGGTTCAAATCCCATCGCTCACCCCAAAATATCGTAGTGAAGTGCGGGTGACCCAGCCCGTAGCAGCGTTCCAGGCGACGCTTCCTGTGAGCCGCGCACCCTTCAAACCCGGAGGGGTGCGGCACCCACGCATTGGTCAGTGACCCTTGCCGTCAACTGATGGTGTGGCATGATCCGCTTTCGCTCCGATGTTGGCGGGTGAGGTCACCTCGAACCAAGGATGCCCCACCCGCCCACGGTAGCCGTTGGAGAATGGAAGCATCATTTTACGGCGATCCACAAAGAAGGCCGAGCAGTTACGCTTCGATTTTGGGCCTGGGGCGACACCGAAGAAGATGCGATGGCTGGTCTGAATTTTACTTTCGATGCGATCCACGCTTGCTTGCGGTGGGTATCAGACGGAATGAAGGAAGCTTGGTGCAATACCAATCCACCCGGCAAAACGGGTTAGGCGGGCGGGTTAGGCAAGTCGATCGACCTTCAAAAACCGTCAAGAACATTAAGAGTTTGGCGGATGAACTTCTAAGCCGGATTACCGAGTTACTTCACAGGAATCCATACAAAGGATTGCCAGTCCGCCGGAAGAGAAGTTGAGCACGACGTCCAGTCGATTTTAGCATTTTGCGGTGGCGACATGACGCGGCCTTCGATCCGATCGGGCGTAACCAGGGTGAGTTCGAGCTGCCAACTGAATGAACAGGACGCTGCTCCGTCTGCCCGTATCGCGCGTGTGTTCGTCTTGCCCACATATTTGTCGCCGTCTTTCTTCAGTTCCGATAGCTGAAATGCTCCTGCTTTAGCGGCGGCCTCGGGCAGGACGAGTTCTGTATAGATATAATCGCCCTGAAAGCGCATGGTACGGACTGTTCCGCTCGTCATAGACATCCAGCGACTCGGGAATCCAGAATTAGAATTCGAAGTTCCCAATTCTTGAGACGCCGGGGCTTCGATTGAGACCGGCGGAGTCTGTGCTGAAGTCACCGACGGCGCCTGTTTAATGAGCGCCGTTTGTTGAACAATGTCGAATTTGACCCAATCTTCTTTTCCTTTTCCACTGACCCCTTCTACTTCGAAATGCCCCTTGTCGATGCGTGCCACGAACACGCCGGGATTCAATGCTTCGCACTGACTCCAGCGCACGTTTCGCGTACACATCAGAATCATGCGATTAGTGTCCGAATCGGCGAGGATGTAGACAACCGGCTTCTGAACGTCGATGTTTTGGCTGGAAGGAGGCGTGTACACAGTTGAACAATTGGAGGATGTCGAGCCATTGGCGTAAACATTTCCGCCAGCGCCGTATGCGCTCGCGGTCTCGGTGCCATTGCAGGAGGTATTGGCGGTGCCGGGCGTCGAGAAAGTCAGAGTCCTGTGCGAGGTGGTCCACTGGTAGGCGAGCACCGTGATGCGGAATGTATTATCTTGCGCCTTCAACAACGATGCCCCGAGGAGTAAAGCCGCCACAATAAAGGTGCCCTTTTTCATCACTGTTCCTCCTCTTGGACTTTTGTCTTCTTCTGATAGGATTGTCACCCTTCAGGAGGCAAGAATCCGAGGCTTGCTTCATTACGGATAACGGATAAGTTACGGCTTTCCGTGGCGGAGAGCAAGTGGTGACACATGTAAGGCTACCCGCTAATTTAGACGGTCAGGGCCTCCGAGTTTAGGTCAGTTGCAAAAGCCAAGAAAGCCTCATGGGGAGTGCGATTCTGGACTCCGCGATGAGGCCGGTCGTGATTATATTCCTCGATCCAACGAGCGATCGATGTTCGCGCTTCTTCCAAGCTACGATACTCCGCCGTCCAGACTTCCTCTTCTTTCAAGCTGCGATGGAACCGTTCGATGTAGCTGTTGCC
>Ga0335073_10004826_pt1 | contig 18889 bp, 12 predicted proteins | sample Lox_Sample_22_FD_207093 | JGI IMG/M metagenome (GOLD analysis project Ga0335073, IMG submission 207093) | Soil microbial communities from Loxahatchee National Wildlife Refuge, Florida, United States - Lox_Sample_2.2 | ecosystem: Environmental > Terrestrial > Soil > Wetlands | place: USA... | reverse complement strand
TTGCCTCCGAGATGCTGGTCATCAGCACCAGATCACCACTGCGAATCGCCCCGTGGGGGTCCCGGGTACCGCCCATGAACCGAAACCGATCGCCCAGACCGAGCTGACGATGCATGACCGCGCAGGCCTCCGCGTACATTTCCTGGCCCAGCGTCGGGGGCCCGTAGCACTCGAACCTCGCCTCCGGCATACGGCGCAACACTTCGTCGGCGACCAGCAACATCGTCTGAACGTCCTTGAGCGGATCCAGCCTTCCCATCGCAATCACCTTGTTGACGTTGGGGGGCGCGGTCCGGTCCTTGGGCGGATCGATCCCGTTCGGAATCACACGGATCTTGGCCGGGTCAACCCCGAGCCCGCGCTCCCACTCGGCGTTGGCCTCGGTGACCGGAGCGATGACATCGGCAGCGGCGTAGACGGCGCGCGTCATGCCGAGCGCGAGTCGTGGCGAAATGTGTCCATGACCCGGCCGGGCGGCAGCCTCGCGGACCGCGGCGAGGTAGGCCTCGCGAACGTACACCCCGTGTTCGGTGAGTAGCAACGGAGTGCCGTACAACGCCTTGTGGATAATGCCTGGGATTCCGGACCACCCCGCGGCTGTCACATGGACGACGTCACACGGCGGCGTTGGCACGGCAGCCGTCCGCGCCACCCAGTACAGCGCCTGATACAGCCTCGCAGCCTCGATCGCGTCGTAGATCGGTGCCGGCGCCGAATCGCGATGGCTGTCCATCAGAAGTTGCTCCAGCTCTGAAACGAACCTCTCCCAGCTCTCACGTCCCCGAAACTCGGGTCTGATCGACTGGGGGTTCTGTCGGCACCGCACCAGGGCGGCGGTGAGACCTTCGAGATCCCCCTCCCATGGCATCAGGCCCCGCAACAGCTGCGCGGGAAGCAACCCGTGGTCGGTAGCACGGCGAGCATGCAGCCGCCGCGGCGCATGGGTCTCAGACCATAGGTCGATCGAACGCAGCAGCCTCGTGTTCGGGGGCAGCTTCACGGTTGGACGTTGGTTCTTGCGGCCGGCCAGAATCGGCAGAACGTCCCAGTCGGTTTCGGACAGCCCGGTGAGCACGGCGTGACACCAGGAACTCACGCCGCCGACCGCGTAGGGATATGTGCCCTCGGTGATCAGCAACACGCGAGGACGCGCACGGGCTGGGCCCGGTGATGCGGCGTCGCCGCTAGCTTGACCGAGTGCTTTGACGGAGGTCGGACCGTAACGGCCGATCTCGTCGGGCTGCCCGACACGTCGCGATAGCACGGGCCGCACGAACCGCCTCTCTGGCACGGCATGGGTGGATGGTTGCGCGTTTCGTCCGGCCCTCACGCTCTGAATTGTGGTCGCGTCGGCCGGGCCCGGCCATAGCCCATGAGCAGGATTTGTGTTCATCGCGTGAACTCCACCGGGAAGCGACCCCGCGATCGGCGATGAGCGATTCTGTAATGATTGTGCGCAACTATTTGGCCCGAACCTGAACGATGTTGGCCGCAATGCGCGTCGAGATGCGGATTCTGTTGCTCGGGGAGTCCGGAACTGAGCCGGGGTACGAAACCTGGCGAACGTCGCTAGCCCAGGCGGGCGTGCCGTTTGACGCGATCGCGCTGGCCGAGGAGCCGGGCATATTGAGGATCGTGCGTCCGGACGGGGCTGCCCGATGCCAGGCGCTGATCCTCGCCAAGGACGGACTGCTCGAGTCTGCGCTCGACCCCGAACAGCGCGCCGCCGTCGACCAGCTCGAGCGTGACGCCGGGCTGCGACGGCTCACCGCCTACGCGTATCCGGGCCCTGCCCATGGACTGACACACCCCAAGTGGGCCGGAAGGCTCGACGGCATCACGGCGTGCCTGACCGAGCGCGGGCACGAGGTGTTTCCGTATCTACGGGGCTCGCTGCCGATCGATCCGGGAACATGGGGCTATCTCGCGACGCCGGATCAGGACGAGTGCTTTGAGAGTTTGCTGGTGGCCCCCGACGGCTCGAGCCTGCTGGGGATCCACCGCGACGCGGAAGGACGCGAGCGGATGGTTCAGACCTTCGACGCGAACGGCGGCCAGGTCCAGGGCCAGCTCCTGCGTCAAGGCATACTCGCATGGCTGACTCGGGGGATTCACCTCGGCTACCAGCGCAACTACCTCAGCGTGCAGGTTGATGATGTCCTGCTGCCCAATTCCAGCTGGGATCCGGAGCAGCACGCGACCGTGACCGACAGCGCGGGGACCCTTCGCATGACCGCCGATGACGCGGCACGAACGGCTCGCTGGTCCCGGACCCGCGGCATACGGCTCGACCTGGCCTGTAACGGCGGCGGCAGCCGGCGCTACGTGTTCGAGCGGGGCATCGACCGCGATCCGCTGCTGGACGCACTACTCGCCGAACGCGACGCCTTTGGCTGGATCAATCACACCTTCGAGCATCGAAACCTCGACGAGGCCTCGACTGAGGCGATCGAACGCGAGATCGAGGAGAACCTGGAATGGGCCGCAGAGCACGGCATCGAGTTCGAACCGGAGGTTCTCATCACCGGAGCGCACACTGGCCTGGCGGACCTGGCTGCCACGCCGCCGCGCGGGGAAAACCGAAACCTTGCTCCGGCGCTGAGCGCGCGCAAGATCCGTTTCCTGGGCTGCGATGCTTCGCGTCCTTACGCGTCGGCCGGCTTGGAGCCCGACAGCCGGCCCGTGCCGGCCGGGGCGCCGTTCGTTACTGGAACCGCGCTGGCGATACCCCGCTACCCGACCGCACTGGCCCACGACGTCGCCACCGCTGAACAACTGCTGGATCGGCTAAGAAGCACTGGCCACGCGCCGGATGAATCCTGGCCGCAGGTCGTCTCGAGGGAAGCGACGCGGATGCTGGTCAGGCTGCTCGGGAACGATCCACGTCCACATTTCTTTCATCAGAGCAACCTGCTTCCCAGCGGAACCGACGACATCGGCTCTCGTTCAAGCCTCGTTTGCGAGCTACTCGATCGGGTGCTGAGCCTCTATCAGGCGTTGATCCTTCCGTCGATGCCAATCGTTCAGCCCACCCTCGCCGAGATCGGCGTGGGCCTGCTCCGACTCGAGGCGTGGCGCGAAGCGGTCGCGCGCGGCGAGGTCGTGGCCTATGTCGAGGGCGGCGGCGTGAGAATCGTCAACCGCACGACCGCCGCGCTCGAGCTTCCGCTGACAGGGACGCCGTTGGGAGAGCCATACGGAGGCTCCCGGTCGGCTTGGATCTCAGTAGCGCCCGGGGTGACGTTCGTCGAGTGCGCGACCGCCGGATAAAGCCTCGTCAGAGCCCGGTTCCGGTCGCTCCTCCCGCTCGAGCATCTCGATCGCGCTGCGACGATTTGGCGCGCCGAGCTTCTGCAGCACCGACGCCGTATGCCGGCGCACGGTCACCTCCGAGATGCCAAGGCGCGCCGCGATCTCGGCGGTCCGCTCCCGCTTTCGCAGTCGATCGAGCACCTCGAACTCGCGCGCGGTCAGCTCGACCTCCCGACCGGAGTCGGGCAACACCAGGCGGCGTCTGGCTCCCCGCTCACGAAACTCAAGGATCAGGCGAGCAGTCATCGCCCGCGGTAACGCCGCCTCGCCGTGGGCGACGCCGAGGATCGCGTGCGGGAGTCGACTCGCCGGCGTGCTCATCAGCAGATAGCCATCGGCACCCGCCCGGAGGGCGCCGAGCATGTCTTCGTCTCGCGCCGAGCTCGTCATCATCACGATCTTCGTGGCCGGGAGCGATCGCTTGATCAGGCGTGCAGCCTCGATCCCACTCCCGGGCAGAGCGACCGAGAGCACACATAAATCCGGTTGACGGGCCAGCGCCAACCGGACGGCATCGTCGGCGCTGGAGGCCTCGGCAACGACGCGAAGCCCGTGAGGCTCGATCGCGCGCTTGATCCCAACGCGCGCCGGAACGTGGTCGTCCGCCAGCAAGATCGTCAGCCCGTTTCCGTTGGACGCCGCTGCGTCGCTCACGTTAGCCCCCCTTGACAAATAGCCCCGGTCCCTGGGGCAAGACAACTCCGAGAATCAAAACGCTAGCAGGCGGCCAGGGCTTTCACGCACGACCGTTCACCAATGAACGCAGGAAGGGCGAGGAAGCCCATTGGCGACGCGCCCGCCAGCCAACACACTGCTGAGGACATTTAGGGGCGCGAGGTTCCACGGTGAAGCGTTGGCTGTGCCAGTGCGGCTGTGTGGCGTTCGCTCAAAACACGCATGAACGAGGGCTTACGGATGAAACGGTTCCTTGGTTTGCCTTGGGCGATGGTGGTTGTAATCGCAGCACTGCTGGCACTCACGTTTGGTGGTACACGCGTAATCGGCGGGCCTTCGCCCGCCTCCGCTGCGTCCGTATCGCAGCAGATCGGCATGAAGGTCCTGCTGATCACCGATAGCGCAAACAGTAACGCCGCTATCGCGTATGGCGACTGGCAAAACACCCTTCAGCGTGAAGGCGTCCCGTACACCTCAGTCGTCACGAACTCTTTGAGCGCGGGCTCCGTACCGCTGCCGGCTCTGTCATCGACGGCGGCGGACGGCACCCAGGTCGCGAACTACGAGGGCGTCGTCGTGACCGTTTCTGGGCTGATGGGACTGACGACCGCTCAGTGGGACCAGCTGCAGACCTTCGAGCACCAGTTCTCGGTTCGGCAAGTCACCGCTTATGCCGTTCCGAGTGCTGACTACGGTCTCAATACCGATCCGACAGGAGGCTGCTCCACTGTCGCGGCCACGGGCGTGCCGACGTGCGCCGCAGCTGTAAGCACGCCGACGCTCACCGCCGACGGTGCCAACGTGTTCCCTTACCTCAACAAGTTCTCGCTTGACCCCGGGCCCCAGTCCACCTGGGTCTATCAGGCGACGCCGATGGGCACACTCCCCGCCGGCGCCAGCGTGGACACTCTGATCTCGGGTCCGAACGGAAGCTCGCTCGTCGGCATCTACACGAGCCCCGACGGCCGTCAGACGATGTATCAGACGTTCAACGAAAACCAGTACTACCTACAGAGCCAGCTGCTTCGTCACGGGGAGCTCGACTGGCTCGCGCGGAACACCTACTTTGGCGACCAGCGCAATTACCTCGAGATGGACATCGACGACACCTTCACGCCGGACGACGTGTGGGACACGACGACGCACTCGATCGACTACAGCGACGCCGACGCGATGCGCATGAACGCGGGCGACGTCGCAACTGCGACCACCTGGGAGGCAAATCACAACTTCCGGATGGACCAGCTGTTCAACATGGGCGGTAGTGTCGCCTACCAGGCCGACAACGGTGGCACCGACCCATTGCTGGCGGCTTTCCAGAACACATGCACGTCAAACTGCGGTCCCGGTAATGCCGAGGTCGGCAAGCCATACGCGGACTCGTTCGGTTGGATCAGCCACACCTACGACACGCCGTATTTGGACGTCGGTTGCGCGACCCAGAACTACATCGAGGCGGAACTGAACGAAAACACCAGCGTCGCCCACCAGGCGATTCCGGGAACGCATGGGACAGGCGGCCTCGCGCTGACCGAGACCACGGATCCGTCGTTGTCGCTCGGATACGAGAACGGCCAGGTTTTCGTTCCGGGCAACCACTCCGGGTTCGCGGACCTGGTGCCGGGCAACCCCGCCACGGTCGATCCACCAATCCTGGACACCAACCCGCCAACCCCTGCGGCCGACGCCACCTCGACGCTCCCTGCTGGCTGGTACGAGTACGCGATCAGCGATCAGTTCGTCAACGGCTCAAGCGACGGTCAATCGGCCGCAGACGTCACCTCGGCGTTCCAGGTGGCAGCAGGCCAGTCCGTCACGCTTCAGTGGCAGGCGATCTGCCATGCCGCGGACTACGTGATCTACCGTGGCTACAACGCGACGTCTCAAACCGGGCCGTTCACTTGGACCCAGCTCGCGCCGGCAGCGGCCCAGAACTCAGCCTACGCGACGGTGTCGACGCCGTTCTCGGCGACTCTGCCTGACAGCAGCTCCGGTAATCCCTCGTCGACGACGAACGTGAGTGGCGGCGGCGAGCTCGAGCAGACCTACACGGACGATGGCACGGCCACCGCGGAAGCCGGCGGCCTCACGACCCCCCCGACGACTGAAAATGCTGTGGAGACTCCGTGGGAGCAGAACCCGTACTTCGCGCCCGCGCTGGCGGCGCTCGGGATCACATCGGTCGGCGCTGATGCGTCAAAGGCTTACCCCAGCCCCGCGAATACCGAGTTCGGGATCGGGGTCAGCTACACGGGCCCCACGTACCCTGCCGGCTCGACGTTCGTTATTCCAAGCACCTCCGCGCAGGTGGTTCCGCGTCACCCGGTCAACATCTACTACAACGCCGGGACGGACGCCCAGGAGCTGGACGAGTACCAGACGCTGTATCCGGCTGGCTCGTTCGCCTGCCCCTCGACCTGCAACTTCCGCGACGTCATCACCCAGGTGGTATCGGGATTGTTCAGCACAACGATGGGCAACGATCCGCGTCCGAGCTATGTGCACCAGACGAACATCATCGGAACGCCGCCGGCCGGATCCGAGGAATCGCCGGATCTCCTCCCGCCCGCGACCTACACGCCGCCCGCGACGTGCACCGCGGAGACTCCGTGCTCGACCGGGGACGGAACGCTCTATCAGGCGCTCGATCCGTTCCTGTACGAGTACAACGGGTACTTCAACTCCACGGCCCCGATCGTGCAGCTGACCCAGCAGGCGATCGCCAACCTGCTCGCCGAGCAGCAGGCGTGGTCCGCGACGAGTGCAGTCAGCGGCTACATCGAGGGCAGCACCGTCACGGTGAACAATTCCGGCCCGGCCATCGAAGTGCCGCTGACCGGTACGAACGTGGGCAGCCGGTATGCAGGCACGCAGTCGGGCTGGACCGATGCGCCAACCGGCCAGAGCACATACACGGCGGCGGCGACGTGGCCCGTGCCGCCGACCAGTCCGGTGATCGTGACTCCGCCGGGTGGTCCGGCACCGGGTGGCCTGCCCGCCAAGGGCGGGAACCCGACTCCGCCGCCCACCGTGGTCCCGAGCAAGCCTTCGCTCTTCTACGAGGCGGTCCAGGTCGCCCCGAAGACGGTGTCGATGAAGAAGGGGACGGCGACGGTGTCGCTGAAGTGCGAGGCGAAGAACGGAAAGGCTGCCAAGAACCACTTCTGCACCGGCAAGTTCACGCTGACGGTCATGGGGCAGAAGGTCAGCCACACGTTCAGGATCAAGGCGACCAAGACCGCCCGGATCGTCGTCAAGTTGCCGAACCACGCTCGCACGGCGGCGGCCGGCGGGAAGCATCGCGTGCTCAACGGAAAGCTCGTGATCTCGACCAAGCAGCCGCAGGGCGCGCCGAAGGTCGCGCTCGGAAGCCTGAAGATCAAGACGTGACTTGGGCTTCTGGGTGCGACCGGGACGCGGAGTGGCAGTGGTGTCTCGCCGTACTGCACGGCTAGGGTTTTGCCTGCTAGTAACGGGGCTCGGCTGCTGGCTGCTGCCGGCTGTCGCCCTAGCCGTGCCGACGAACACCACTCCTCCCTCGATCGCCGGAACAGCGCAACAGGGACAGACACTGACGCTGACGCAGGGAGCCTGGAGTGACACGACCGACCCCACGATTACGATCACCGATCAGTGGGAGAGCTGCACAGGCGGCACCTGCACAGCAGTCGGCACTGGCGGCTCTACGTATGTGATCGCCAGCACCGACGTCGGACACACGATCGAGGTCGTGGAGACGGCGGCGACGGCGTCCGATGGAAGCGCGATGGCCACCTCCAATGCGAGCGGCACTGTGATCGCGCTCCCGCCGGCCGGTGGAGTGGCGACGATCACAGGGACCGCCCAACAGGGACTGACGCTCACTGCCAGCTCGACCGGATGGAACGAGAGCGTGACGCTCGCGTACCAATGGAACTGCGGCGGCGTTGCGTGCACCGGCACCGGCTCAACTACGAGCGCCTACGTGGTGGCGGCCGCGGATGTCGGCAAGACAATCGACGTCGTGGTGACCGCGACGAACAGCAACAACGAGAGCGCAACCGCGACGTCCTCGCCCACCGCCACCGTGATCGCGGCGCTCCCGGTGAACTCCGTCCTCCCCGCCGTCACCGGAGTTGCCCAGCAGGGACAGACGCTGACGACCAGCACCGGCACCTGGAGCAACTCTCCGACGTCGTACACCTACGCGTGGCAGAGCTGCACCGGCGCGACGTGCACCGCGGTGGGAACCGACGCGGCCACCTATGTGGTGGCCTCAACTGATGTGGGGAAGACCATCGAAGTCAAAGTCAGCGCGACCAATACCGGCGGCACAACCGCGGCGGTCACGTCTGCTGCCACGGCGGTCGTTGTGCCCCCCACCCCCACGCTGATCGCCCCGCCGTCGATAACGGGCACCACTGTGCAGGGCGACGTCCTCACGGAGCATCACGGAACCTGGACCAACACCCCGACTTCCTACACCTACCAGTGGCTGAGGTGCGATAGCACCGGAGCCACCTGCACCGCGATTGCCGGCGCGACAGCTCAGACGTACACGCTCACAGCAGCGGACGTCGGTGGCGAGCTCATCGTCTCCGAAACCGCCAGCAACGGCGCCGTCAGCGCCCCGGCGAACTCGCCCCTCACCTCGGTCATCCTGACGCCGGCACTCGTGGTCCCGGTACCGGTGAACAGCGGGGCCCCGACCGTGTCCGGCGTCCTGCAGGAGGGCCAGACGCTGGTCGAATCGCACGGAACCTGGAGCAACAACCCGGGCACGTTCAGCTACCAGTGGGAGCGGTGCGGCGGTTTGGGTTGCGTCGCGATTCCGGGCGCGATCAACCAGACCTATGCGTTGTCCGGCGCCGACGTTGGACAGGGCATCGCGGTGGTCGAGACCGCGGCGAACACCGGCGGGGCCGGCGTGGCAGTCGCGTCCATCCGCAGCGCAGCGGTGATCGCCACCAGTTCGATCACGCTCGCGGTCGCGCCGGGCACGGCGGTCACGAACCAGACCGTGACGCTGGCCGCGACCGTCACCTCCGGGTCCGGCAACGCCGGGCCTGCGGGGTCAGTGACCTTCTCAAACGGCGGCGTCCCGATCGCCGGTTGCGGCAACCAGAACGTCGGCTCGAGCAACCAGAGCGTCGCGACCATCTGCCAGGCCTCGTTCGGAGCCGGCGTTCAGCAGCTGGCGGTCAGCTATCAACCCGGAGCAGGATCGCTCGTCGGGGCGTCGACAAGCGCGGTTCAAACGCTCGTCGTCGGCAAGGTCTCCACGTCCGTCTCGCTCGCGGTCACCAAACAGGTTGCCGTGCACAAGCGCGCCACGTTTGTGGCCACCGTCGTTCCCCCCGCCGGAAACTCTGGACCAACCGAACCCACCGGCGCCGTCCAGTTCCTCGATCACGGCCGACCGATCAGCGGGTGTCGGAACCGGATGTTGGCCAAGGCCGCCGCGACCTGTGTGGTCAAGTACGCGGTAGTCGGCTCCCACCGCATCTCGGCGCGCTACCAGGGTGATGCCAATTTCGGCGCTTCGACGTCCACGGTCAGATCGGTTCTCGCCGGAAAGAACTCGACAGGCCCAGTCGTGCTCGGCTTCGTCAACTCGACGTTGCAATGGAAGTTTTACTACAGCCCTAATTACACGCAGATCCTGTTCCTCCAAGCTTTTGGGGTCGCCAACGCGAGCACCCTGCACCTCACCTGCCATGGAACGAGCTGCCCGTTCACGACCGTCAGTAGCTCGGCAGGCGCAGCGGCAGGCTGCTCCGGACAGGCTCACGCCATCTGCTCGAACGGATCAGGGATCAACCTCCTGCCGCCATTCCGCAAACGCCACCTGCGGGGCGGAACGCAGATCGTCCTCTGGATCACACGGCCCAACTGGATCGGCAAGTACTACTCGTTCACGATCCGGGGCGGACAGGCACCGCTGATCGACCTCTCCTGCGTCGCGGTAGGGGGCACCCGTCCCGGCGTCGGCTGCTGACCGAGCCGTTTGGTGTTGAGGATGCGAAGGATCGGGATTAGCCTGTTGCGCGGCTCATGTGCCGGTAGGCGATGCACGCTGCCGGCCATCTGCTTGGTCATGGTTTGCGCGGTGTTCGGTCCCGGCGTCGGCCTAGCGCAGGCGATGACCGGACCGCCAGGACTTCCCGGGCCACCACCTGGAGCAGGAGCAGGCTTCCCGCTTCCGCCCCCTCCCGCCCAGCCGCCGCCACCCGAGCCTTCGGGCGCGCCCGCCACCATCCCGTCCGTCCCATCCGGGCCCGGGCTGCTTTCCGGCTCGGCCGGACTGAGCGGCCGGCGCCTGAAGCTGCCGATCGCGTGCCAGGCCGGAGGGCGCGCGACTCTCACCCTGCCGGGAGTAGCAACCGGCACCGTCGCGCAGACCAGGTACAAGTGCGTGGGAGGACGCGGCACGGCGTCGTTCACCCTCGACAAACGGGTCGCGGGGCAGATCACCCGCAGCGGCAGCGTGCTCGCCGGGGTCACGTTCAAGCAGGGGGCGGCAAACGAGCAGCTTTCCGTGATGGTCGGGCCGAGTCCTCCGGCTCCGGGCTTCTGGACTAGCGCGTTCGGCCTCGAATGCAGCTCGCCCGGGAGCAATCAGGCCGAGCTTCTCGCTCCGAACTTCACCGTCACGCCGGCGACCACGATCGACGTGAGGCCGTGGCTCGCCTGGTACACCACGGCCACCGGCTGGCAGTGGCTCGGCACCGAGGGACCGAACGCGAGTCGCTGGTACCGCTGGACGGGTACACCGGACGGCGTCGCTGAGTGGCACACGCCGTCGGGCGCGATCAACCCGTGGACTTGGGGGCCGGTCTCGGTCGGTCCGGGGAACGGCGCCTACGTGATCGCAGTGCTCGAGGCCGTGTACTGGTACAGCCACCCGGTGTACGTGTGGCGGTACGCACACTCATACCCCTCTTCTCCGTACTGTGGCTACAGCTAGATCCAGCCTGGGACATGGGACGGCGAGGTCCAGGCGCCTGCTGGGTCTCGTCGGCGGCATCGCGGTGGCGCTCGGGTTGACGGCGATGCCTGCCCCGGCATGGGGCAGTGCGGCGCCGGCGCTTCCCGGCCCCCCTCCCGGAGCGGAACAGGGCTTCCCCACCGGTCCCGCGCCCGGCACCGTGCCAGCGGCCGGTCCGGTAGGGCCGGCCGCGTCGCTGCCGACCGCTTTCGCGGGCGCTGGGCTGAGGAGCGGGTTCGTGTCCGTGCGCGGACGCCAGCTGACGCTCGCGATTGCGTGTCGGCGGGGCGGGCAGGTCAGCTTGACGGCGTCCGCACTGGGCTCCGGCGTCCTCGCGCGAGGCGGTTACGCCTGCGCACATGGTCAGGGCTTCGCTGGATTGTCGCTGAGACCGAGCGCCGCCGCTCGGTTGGCGGCTCTGAAGTCGACAGTTGCGCGCGTAACCCTCGGAAGCGGGAACGCTGAGCGGTTCTCGATCGCGCTCGGAGCGCGGCCGACGGTGCCCAGGGACTGGAGCAACGGCGGGATGGAATGCAGCTTCCTCGGCCCGAACGAGCCGTACCTGGTGGCACCCAACTTCACCGTGATGCCGCCGGTAATCATCGACGTCAGGCCGTGGGTCGCCTGGTACACGCCGGCTAACGGTTGGCGTTGGCTCGGCACGACGGGGGTCAACAGCAGCAGCTGGTACCGCTGGTCGGCCACGCCCACCGGAGTCGCCACATGGATGACGCCGGCGGGCGCGCTCAATCCGTGGACCTGGGCTCCAATCCACGTGCCTCGCGGCAAACAGACCTACGCGATAGCGGCATTCGAAGTGATCTACTGGTACGCCCACCCCCGCTACGTCTGGGCGTACGCTCCTTCGCATCTGAACGCCACCGCGGCGGGCAGCTACTGCACATTCCCTTAGGCCGCCCGGGCGGCCTGCACGCCGGCACCAATAGTCCGCGAGCGGCCGGGACCCGAGCGGCGCAATGTGGCGGCCGGCAGATATGAATTGGCTCTCATTGACAACTGCGTTACAATTTGAGCAGCTTTAGAGAGAAGACGGACGCGAAGTCGACCTTTCGACCGGATTGGTTGGGAAGGGGTCGGCGGGCGCGCGAAGTTTGGGGCAGCTCGGCCGGAACCGTAAGGGCGCTTCATGGCGCCGTGAGGTGACCTTCGTGAGCCGGGCATAAATCGAAGGGGCGAAGAGTATGGCGGTGATCGCGTCGCCATGAGTGTTGCTGTAACCCCCTCGCCTGTCAGGGTTCTGAGGACGGGCCTGAGGCCGGATTGGTTCGTTCGCGCGGCCATCGCGACCGGCGGTCTGTCGGCGATCGTGGTCGGTCTGGAGCTCGTCAACCCGATTCATGTCACGAGCCCGGCTGGTCGTGCCGCGTTCGAGACCCTGATCGTGCTCTCGGCAATCTGCACGGTCTGGCTGCTCGTAGCGAACTTCCAGGCCAGCGGCCGGTTGCCCGATTTGATGCTCCTGTGCGCGCTTGTGGCTGTGTCCGTTACCGATTTCGCCTACCGCGCTGTCCCGGCCCTCGCCGCTGGCGCGAGGCCCGAGTCGGGCGGGGGCGCTTGGCTTTGCTGCAGCCTGATCGTCTCGCTCGCGTTCGCCGCGGCGGCATTCGCACCCAACAAGGTGGTTCGGCATCTTGGCCCGCGGGCGATCGGTGGCGCGATTCTCGCCGGCGCCAGCATCGTGTTGTTTTCCCAGTTCATCGAGCAGGCGACGGGCTCGCACTGGAACGCAGCGCTGCAGGACGTCGGCATCCAAGGCGCGATCCGGCGTCCGGTCGCGCTCACGGTCGAGGTCGTGGCGGCGGGGTTGCTGGTCGCGTCCGCACTCGCGTTCCTGCGCCGCGGTCGTCGAGGAGAAAGCCGCTGCGGACTTCTCGCGGGCGCAGCTTTTCTGCTGACCGCGGCTCGGCTGCAGTATCTCGCGCTCCCCGCGGTGGCCACGGATTGGATAACCCCGCGGGAGGGCCTGCGGATCACCGCCTATGCCTTGCTGCTGGGAAGCGCATACTGGGAGTACGCGTCGCGGCGGCGCGCTCGAGCGTTTGCAGCGATCAAGTCAGAGCGTGAGCGGATCGCACGGGACCTGCACGACGGGCTGGCTCAGGATCTGGCGTGCATCGCGGCACAAGGCCAGCGACTCGGCGCCGAACTCGAACCTGAGCACCCGCTGATGATCGCGGCTCGCAACGCGCTCGCCACCTCGCGGGGCGTAATCGCGGACCTCTCGGCCTCGACAGCTCCGACCACCGAAGCCGCCCTTCGCATGATCGGCGATGAACTTCGGCACCGCTACGGTCTCGAGATCGCGATCCGAATCGAGACATCCGGTGCTCTCTCGGCCGGCGGCGACCTCGATCCGGCCGACCGCGAGCAGGTCGTTCGCATTGCTCGTGAGGCAATCGTCAACGCGGCTCTGCACGGCGCCGCCCGTCACGTCGATGTGGTCTTGCTACAGAAGGGGAGAGATCTCCTCATGACTGTCAGTGATGATGGATGCGGGATCACCGATGCATCTACGTCCGGCATGGGCCTGCGGACCATGCGTGCTCGCGCCACCGCGCTCGGCGGTCGGCTGACCGCGGGCCCCGGGGTCGGTGGCGGCACCGAGTTGCAGCTTGTCGCACCTGCTCGGTACGTAGCGTGAGTTGGCGGTAGCCGCGAGCGAATCGACGCCCCGGCTAAGGTGCCCTGCCTTACCCGCGCCGACCACCGCCACCGGTCGCGGCGATGTCGGCAAGCTCGCTGGACCAGTACAACCCGCTCGGCAATATGTCATACGGGTTCGGCAGCGATGCCGAGGTCACGTACACGTACCCAGCGTTACGCGCCTTGCTCAGCTGGACGGCTGTAGCCATCGCCGACACCGTCGGGGTTCCGTAGATCACATGCCAGAAATGTGACGCCGGATAATGAGCTACCCAGGACGGCGCCGAGTAGGAATTCACGTACTGCTGGTCTGAGCCCTCGAAGGTAAGGAGGATATCCGCGGCCGGCTCGTAGCACTGGTTGGTCTGAGTTCCCGGATTGAGGACCGTCAGTGCAGCTCCGCCCTTGCTCTTCACATAACTGTGAAGCGTCGCGTAGTAAGGCTCGTCGGCGCAGTTGGTGCTGGCCTCATCAAGGAAGATGCCGTTCAGGTCTGGGTACCAGCTGTAGTAGTTGTTGATGTCGGACTCCACTGCGGCGATGGAGCGGCTTCCGTAGCTCGTGTAGACGTAGCCCACCACGGTGATGCCGGCGGCCTCGGCTGACCGAACCGCAGCGACATAGTTTGGATCCGGGGCGGCACCCGGGCCGCTGTCGGGATTCATCACCGCAACACCGACGCCGGGCCTCGCCTGGTCCAGCTGCGTCCAGTACGAGCCGGGATAGAAATAGGCCGGGACGGCCATCGTCTGCGCCGTGGCTGCCTGGGCGGCCACGCCAGAGATCAGCAGGACAACAAGGACGAGCAGGGAGCCGGCTCGGGCCACTCCCATCGCGCAACGCCGCACGCTAAACATTTGGGCCTCCTCGATCGGACGCCGCACCTCGATAGCCCGAGGACGCTGCGCCCAGGCCATACGCCGAAAATTGGGGTCTTAGCCTAACCGGAACCGAAGCCCCGAGATAACCCCCGATGAATAAAGCTGGGGAAAGCTCGCACAAGCTCATCAGGGCTTCCCGCAAAGTTCCGGCCAAGATGGTTTGAAACCGCTAGACGGGGTATAAGGCGCCGGTGGCAGAGCCGTCATGGGACGGCGCCCACTCTCAGGCGGAGGGACCGGAACCATGAATAGGTGTCTGGCGATCGTGATCGCGATCGCGATTGCTGCGCTGGGGGTTTTTGCCCCAGCAGCGGCGGCGGCGACTTACAGGCTGCCGCCGACAGGTCAGGACCAGTGGTACTGGGAAATCAGTCCGGGCTCGAACGGTCTGGCAGGTCTGCCGAGCGTCAGCGGCGCCTATCCATCGCCCGGTTCGGCGAACATGTGGGACACGGACATGTTCGCCGACTCCAACACGGACGGCGGCGTCCCGACCGGTCCTTCGCCGGTGGTGCAGGCGTTGCACGCGACCGGGAAGTACAGCATCTGTTACATCGAGGCTGGCGCACAGCAGGCCGAGCCGGACAGTTCGAGCTTCGCGCCGACCGACTACACGAATGGTTCCAACCCGCAGACGACCGAGATGCAGGGGTGGCCGGGCGAGTACTGGTATGACATCCGCGGTTTCGCAAATTATGCGGCAGGTGATCCGTCGACGTTGACAGGCGCGGCGGTGAACATCGCAGCCGGACTCGCCAACCGGATCGATGACTGCGCCGTCGAGGGCCAGGACGCCATCGAGCCCGACGACCTCGATGGATATGACAATCCATCGCAGACCGGCGCGGCCGGCGGCGGCTGGGGCTTGACGCAGGCCGACAGCGCCGGCTTTGAGCGGTGGCTCGCATACACCGCGCACTCTGACGGTCTGGCCATCTTCCAGAAGAACGACCCGGCCAACGCGAGCGTTGACGAACCCCTCTTCGACGGGATGATTATCGAGGAGTGCAATTTCTACAACGACCCCTGCGCCGGTAGCGGCGGCGACGCGACCGCCTACCTCGCCGCGGGCAAGCCTGTGCTCAACGCCGAATACACGCAAGACGGCGAGACCACCGCGAAGTTCTGCCCCGCGGACACTGCAGCCGGCATCGTCGGTGCGCTGTTCGACGTTGATCTGGACGGGAAGACGTACTCGCCATGCGCGCCCGTCGGCCAGACCAGCAGCGGCGGGATCGGTGTCGGAGGCGGCTCTTCGTCCGGCAGCGGCGCCGGCGCCGGCGGTACGTCCTCTGGGGTCGGGAGCGTCACGACCGGCGGCACTAATCCAGCTACAACGAAAGGCCCCAATAAGAAACACAAGCGGCACAAGCGACGCCACAAGGCCAGCAGCATGAAGGGCGCGCCTGGCGGAGCGCTTGCGTTGCTGGCTCGGGTCTTGGAACGCCAGAGCTAGGGAGCACTAGATGCAACGTTCCAACCGGTACCTTGAAATGCAGGTGCCTGCTCCTTAACCTCGCAGTCGTGAGGGGCGGTGACCTAAAGGTCATCGTGGTCGACGACCACGAACTGTTTCGTCGCGGGCTGGTCGGTCTACTCGAGGAGCGCGGGATCGAAGTCTTCGGTGAAGCGACGCTTGCCGCAGAGGCAATCAAGCAGGCATCGGAGATGGGACCAGGGGTCGTGCTTATGGATCTGAGCCTGCCCGGCATGTCCGGGATCGAGGCGACACAGCGCTTGACCGCGGTGGCACCGCTGGCTCGGGTTCTGGTGCTCACGGCCTCGGCGGACGATCAGCACGTGATGGATGCATTGCTGGCTGGAGCCTGCGGCTATTTACTGAAGGATTCGACGGTCGAGCAGATCGTGGAAGGGATCCGGGCGGCAGAACGCGGGGAGTCGTCGATCTCACCGTCGATCGCCGGTCATCTCATACGCCGGCTGCGCGAGCCTCATGAGCTCGAGCCCGCCAACGCGGGGGCCGAGCTGACGCCGCGAGAACTCGAAGTCCTGGAGTTGGTCGCCCGCGGGCTCGACAATTCGGAGATCGCGCAGGCGTTGTTTCTAAGCCAGCACACGATCAAGAATCACGTCTCAAGCATCCTCATCAAGCTCCAAGTCCAGAACCGTATTCAGGCGGCCGTCAGGGCGGTTCGCAGCGGCCTCGCGTGAGTGCGCTGTGGACCCTCAGGAGCCGAATCCGCTTGCTAGGGTCGACGTGGTGCGAGCCCGCAGGATTGCGATTAGCGGAACGGCCGCGCTGCTTTTGGTGACGGCCGCGACGTTGGTGCTCTCGGCCCCCGCAGCACTCGCGTGGTGGCAGCCCCCCTCGCAGCTGTCGTGGTACTGGCAGCTGACGGGGACGGTGAACAACTCGTACCCGGCGGCGGCATACGACATAGACGGGTTCGACAACAGCCAGCGCGAAGTCGCGACGTTGCACTCAGCCAAGAAGCACGTGATCTGTTACATCGACGTCGGAACGTGGGAGAACTGGCGCCCGGATGCGAGCAAGTTTCCGGCTTCCGTACTCGGTAACGACAATGGATGGCCGGGGGAACGGTGGCTCGACGTCCGCCAGTTGTCGGTACTCGAGCCGATCATGACCAGCCGCTTCCAGATGTGCAAACAGAAGGGTTTCGACGCCGTAGAGCCCGACAACATCGACGGCTGGGAGAACGGCACAGGATTCCCGATCTCGGCTCAGGACCAACTGACCTATGACGAGTGGGTCGCCAGAGAGGTGCATTCGCTGGGGCTTGCGGTGCTTCAGAAGAACGATCCCGAGCAGGCCACCGAGCTTCAACCGTATTTCGACGGCGTGCTCGACGAGCAGTGCAACGAGTACTCGGAATGCTCCTCGTTCAAGCCGTATCTAAGTGCGGGCAAGCCGGTGCTGAACGCCGAGTACAACCTTTCCACGAGTCAGTTTTGCGCGGCGGACAACCGGGCCGGAATCATGGGCGCGCTGTTCAATCTGAACCTCGACGGGAGCCTCTATCAACCGTGCTGGAGCGGATCGCCTGGCTTCGGGTCGTCCGGTGGTCGGCCTGGAGGCGTGGCCTGGAGCGTCCAAATCGCGGCCGCACGACTCGGCGCTGCGAATGGGACGACGACGGTGCGGCTGACCTGCCCGCGCGGGCAGTCCTACTGTGATGGGACCGTCCAGATCGTCGCCTCAGCCCCCTATCAGCGAGCGGGCGTGCTCGGCAGACAGCATTTCCACATCTCCGGGAATCGGAGCGCGGCGGTGAAGGTGGCGCTGTCGTCTGCGGCGCTGGCGAAGCTCGGCGGTGCTGCCTCGATTCCGGTTTCCGTCCGCGTCGCCGCGCGAAACCGAGCGGGGAAGCACTCGAGCTCGCGGCGCACGGCAACGCTGCACCTGCCGAAAGCGCCTCCCCACTGAGGCGGCGCGTCAGCTGGTCGCTACCGGCCGCCGCGGATCGGTAATCCAGTCGCTCCACGAGCCGACGTACAGCGCCGCCGGAATGCCGGCCAGTGACAGCGCCAGCACGGTGTGCGACGCGGCCACCCCGGACCCGCAGTAGGCTCCGACCGCGGCGCCGTCGCCGGCGCCGACCTCCCCGAACCGAGCCCGCAGCGCATCGGCGGCCAGGAACCGCCCGTCAGCCTCCACCAGCTCCGGCGCGGGCACGTTCACGGCCCCCGGGATGCGACCCGCGACCGGATCGATCGGCTCGTGCTCGCCCCGGAATCGCTCCCCCGCCCTGGCGTCGATCAGCACGCCGGCCCGCGCCAGCGCGCCCGCGGCGTCGGCGTCGAGCAATGGCATCCCGCCGGGGCGCGGGATGAAGTCGCCCGGTTCGGCGACGGTCTCCCCCCGCTCGATGGCGTACCCCGCGGCCTCCCAGCCACTGAAACCCCCATCCAAAACACGCACGTCCGGGTGACCGAAGTACCGCAGAAGCCACCAGGCTCGGGCCGCGGCGATTGAGTTGCCGGCGTCGTAGACGATGACTGGCCGAGACCCCGAAACGCCCGCCGCCCGCATCGCGCCGCCGAACACGCCCGGATCAGGAAGCGGGTGGCGGCCGCCGGCGCCCGGAGGGCCGGCGAGCGCGGTGTCGAGGTCGACGAACACCGCGCCCGGGATGTGGCCCTCCAGATACAGCTCGCGTCCCGGCGGCCCGCCGAGCTCCCAGCGGACGTCGAGCACGGTCGCGCCTGGGGGGATTTCGTCCACCAGGGTCATCGCTTGCCGATCGCATATTGCAGGATCGACAGATCGGTCAGCCACTCGACCGGCGCCTTGTCGTCGGTGTAGACCTGCCCGCCCCGGAGCGGTGCCGCCATCTGTGCGGCGACGTGCTCCGCGAGCGGCACGAGGCCCTGCGGCAGCACGGGGCTGTTGGCGACGAGCTGCTCGGCC
>Ga0335073_10004825_pt1 | contig 18891 bp, 16 predicted proteins | sample Lox_Sample_22_FD_207093 | JGI IMG/M metagenome (GOLD analysis project Ga0335073, IMG submission 207093) | Soil microbial communities from Loxahatchee National Wildlife Refuge, Florida, United States - Lox_Sample_2.2 | ecosystem: Environmental > Terrestrial > Soil > Wetlands | place: USA... | reverse complement strand
CGCCTGGCATGCCGACGACCGCGGCCACGGCCGGTACCGAGACACCATGGTGGCGATCCTGTCGCTGGGCAGCCCGCGCTCGCTGCTGCTGCGCCCGCGCGGCGGCGGCCCCTCGATCCGCCGGTCGCTGCACCACGGCGACCTGCTGGTGATGGGCGGCAGCTGCCAGCGCACCTGGGAGCACGCGGTGCCCAAGACCTCGCGCCCGGTCGGGCCACGGCTGAGCGTGCAGTTCCGCCCGCGCGGCGTCAGCTGAATCCCCGCGACGACCGGCTGCATCAGGCGGCCGGGCGCAGCTCCAGCACCGGGATCACCCGGTCGGTCCTGGCCTCGTACTCGGCGAAGCCGGGGTAGCGCCGGGCCTGCTCGGCGTACAGCACTTCCCTGGCCCGGACCGTAAGGGCACCGTACGCCCGGTCAGGACGCCTCGCGCCGCCGTTGGGTGCCGATCCACTCGTCCACCTGGGCCCATTGCGCGTCCAGCCAGGCCGGCACCGCGTCGCTGTGCCGGGGCACCGACGCCACCGGGTGCAGCCAGGCGCGGATCCGCATCGGCCGGTCGCGCAGCGGCAGCGCCGCCCACATCTGGCGCGGGTTCACCAGCACGTCCAGCCCGGTGTGCGCGACCACCAGCACCTCGGTGTCGGCCCGGGTGGACAGCGCCGCGCTCGCACCGCCCGGCCGGGGCGGCAGCACGTGCGCCCGGTCGCGCACCGTCCGGGCACGCTCGAACCGCCCGGCGCGCAGCAGCCGCAGCACCGAGCGCCGGTGCCGGCGGGGCGTCCAGTTGCCGCCCTCGGGGAAGAGCAGCAGCGCGTCGGCCGGGCCGAGCTCGTCCACCAGGGCGGCCACGGCGGCGGCCCGGTCCTCCCCCGCGCCCGAGTTCGACGGCAGGAAGTAGCAGCGCAGCCTGGACAGCACCACGTCCAGTCCCGGATCCCACTGCAGCACCCGCTTCAGCACGACCCGCGGGCAGCGGTGGTAGCGGGTGACCAGCAGGTGCACCAGGGTGAACGAGTCCCCCGGGCCGGCGTGCCGGGCCAGCACCACCAGCGGCCGGTCGGTGTGCAGGTCGGGCTCGCGGCCGATCACCTCGACCTGGTAGCCGAACAGCCGGCGTGCCGTGACCATCAGCGTGCCGAGCGCCCAGCCGAGCAGCCGCGCGTGCCGCTGCCGCCAGCGCACCTCGTCCCGGCGGCCCGGCAGCGGGTTGCGCAGCCACAGCCACAGCCCGGCGGCGAGCAGGGTCAGGTCGAGCCAGAGGTAGGCCGAGGCCAGCAGCGCGGCCCGCAGCACCCGCCGGCGCCGGGTGAACGGTGCCAGCAGGGCGGCCGGCACCAGCACCGCGATCAGCAGCAGCTGCAGGGCGAACACGATCGGCAGCCAGAACGGGTCGAGCACCGCCCGGCGCACCGGTCGCGGTGGCACCCAGCTCACGCGGCACCGTCGAGGTACTCGGCGGTCGCCACCCGGGCCCGGTCGATCCGCTCGCCGACCCGGCGCATGTCGCGGTAGCGCAGGTTCACCGTGCGACCCTCCGGCTCGCCGCTCGGCAGCACGTGCACGGTGGTGCCGCCGGTCAGGGCGGCCATCTCCTCGACGAACCGGTTCCGCCGGGCGATCTCGAAGGCGACCATGCCCACCTGCCACGGCCAGCGCGGCGGCTGCAGCGGGTGCTCGATCCGGCCCACGTGCAGCACGTAGATGCGCTCGGCACCCAGCCGCGCGGCCCGGCCGACCGGGATGGAGTGCACCAGGCCGCCGTCGTAGAAGTGCTCGGCGCGGTCGCCGACGGGCACCCGGGCGGGCGGGAACAGCCCGGGCACCGAGCAGGACGCGACCACCGCGTCCACCACCGGGCCGGTGGCGAACCAGTGCGCCACCGAGCGTTCGATGCTGGCGGCGACGCACTCGAAGCGCACCGGCAACTCCTCGATCCGCCGCCGGCCGAGGTGCTCGGCCAGCAGCTCCCGCAGCGCGGAGGTCGAGTGCAGGTGGGTGCGCTGCGCCGCGAGCCGCGCCACCTGCGCGACCACCGAGTCGGAGAACACCCCGGCGCGCGACAGCGACGACCACACCTCGGCCAGCCGACCCACCATCGCCGGCGACGGGTCGGCGGCCAGCATCGCCCCGTTCAGCGCGCCGACGCTGGTGCCGACGATGAGATCGGGGGCGATGCCGCGGTCCAGCAGCGCGTGCAGCATGCCGACCTGGGTGGCGCCGAGAACGCCACCACCGCCGAAGACGAAGGCGGTGCGCGGGTTCACGTTCAGGAGCGTAGCGGGATCGTCCTGGCACGGCGGGCGATCCCCGGACCGCCGGTGCCCCGATCTGGTGTTCGCACCGGCGGTGCGCGATGCTGGGCGGGCACCCGGCGAGTGAACACCCACCGCCTGCCCGGCCCGTCCCGCCCCGCGACCGGAGAGGAACCACCGTGCCGCAGGCGATGCGCGTCGATCCACAGGCGCCCGTCACACCGCCCCGAGCGTCGCTCGCAGGCCGAGCGGACGGAGCCGAGCACCCTCGGCCCGAGGACGAGGGAGGCACCATGCCCGCGGATGTGACCTCCTCCCCCGACGTGCTGGCCGGTTTCGCGGCCCGCGGCGTCGGCCGCCGGGAGGCCGTCCGGCTGGTCGAGCTGGCCCGGGCCGAGCTGACCGACGACGAGCTGCTCGCCGCGCAGCGGGTGCTGGCCGAGACCCGGCTGCTCAGCTGGCCGGACTGCGTCCGCTTCATCCTGCTGCGCCGGCCGGTGGGCTGAGCCCGAAACCGCGGCGGCGCGACCCGCACGGCGGCCGGGCACACCGCAGCCCCGGCAGGCACGCCTGCCGGGGCTGCGGTGTGGACGTCAGCTGTTGGCGACCGTCACCGTGATCCGGGCCTGATCGCCGGAGTTGTTGATCATCACGTTGATCACGTCCGGGTTGGTGTTCGAGCCCAGGTCCCAGTTGTTCGAGCTCTCCACGAAGTCGGCCTCGCCGATGATCGCGTTGTTGGTGTCGTCGGTGATCTTGAGGTTGAAGGTCGAGGTCTCGAACGCGCACGAGCCGCTGGCCTTCACCTCGATGTACTGGCCGCCGCTGGCCGGCAGCGCCGAGTTGGGCTGCACCACCGCGTTGTTGAAGAGGGACAGGTTCGAGCCCTCGTCCCCGTTGTCGTACATGCAGTTGACGTTGGTGACGAAGAGCCGCAGCGCCTCGCTCCGGTTGTTCTGCACGTTCAGGTATGCGCCGTAGCCCATGGGATTTTCTCCTTGCATTGAAAGGGGGTTGTGGTGATGCCGGCTCAGGCCGGCTCGATGACGATCAGGGTGCCCTAGAAGTACGCGCCGCCCGTCTCGCCCGACAGCTTGGTGATCGAGATGGTCACCTGGTACGCGCCGACCTGTTGGTCACGCTGAGCGCGACGCCGACCTGCAGGGTGACCGCGCCGTCGGTGGCGGCGGCCTGCATGGAGCCGTCCAGCAGCTGCTGGGTGGTGCAGGCCGAGCCGCCCGGCCGCGACGGGAAGCCGTTGCCGGTGACCGGCACGAGGCCGAACGACAGGACGGGGACAGACATGCAGACTCCGAGATAACCAAGACTTAACGCCGTGAGCGACAGCGACCTTACGCCGTGTGACTGATACGTCAAGTAACGAGTTGATCACGTGCTGTAGGCGATTCGCCCGTTCGCAGCCGAAGGCCGGCTGGCTCAGGTGACTGCACGGAGTGAGCGAATCGGAGCCAGAACGTCGGCGGGCCGGGGCTCCGACTACGTAAAGTAATCGTTAAATCGCGGCTTGTAACCATGCCGGAAAGCCGCATATGATCCGCGTTAGTTCGAAGGATTCGACTACCGCAAGGAGCCCTGCATGGATGCACGAAGATCACCCGTCCCGGTCCGCTGGGGGGTGTTGCTGGCGACGGGGGCGACGCTGGCCGCACTCGGCACCGCCACGGCCGGCCCCGCCACGGCCAGCGCCGGAACCGCGCCGGCCACCCACGCGAACCGGCCGCTCGCCGCCTCGGCCAGCTCGGGCGGCGGCTGGTCGGACGGCCTGTGGGGTGACCCGCTGACCGACCTGCTGTTCGGCACCTCCTACGGGACGGTCGCGGCCCAGCAGGATGCCGGCTCGCTCTACAACGTCGAGCGCTCCATCGGCGTGCGTTCGATCTGGAACTCCCGGGACGCCGGCTGGCGCAACGTCACCGGCCAGGGCGTCGGGGTGGCGCTGCTGGACTCGGGCGTGGCCGAGGTGCCGGGGCTGGACGCGCCGGGCAAGGTCACCCACGGGCCGGACCTGTCCATCGAGGGCAACGGCGTGCTGACCGACCAGGACACCTACGGACACGGCACGTTCATGGCCGGCATCATCGCCGGCCGGGGCACCACCGGCCCGTCCGCGCTGCTGCCGCTGGCCGCGCCGAACGTGCAGCTCGGCGTGGCGCCGGACGCGAAGCTGCTGTCGATGAAGCTGGCCACCACGGACGGCAGCACCGACGTCAGCCAGGTGATCGCGGCGCTGGACTGGGTCACCCAGCACCCGGTGCTGCCCGACGGCACCCGGGTCCGGGTGGTGAACCTGTCCTACGGCACCGAGTCGGCACAGGGCTACCAGCTCGACCCGCTCGCCGCCGCCGCCGAGAACGCCTGGCGGCACGGTATCGTGGTGGTCACCTCGGCCGGCAACACCGGCACCGAGGACGGCCGGCTGACCGACCCGGCGATCGACCCGTACGTGCTCGCGGTCGGCGCCGCGGCCAGCAACGACCAGCTGGACGGCTGGACGCACAGCCAGACCGCGGTGGCCGACTTCTCGGCGGTCGGCGACGGGGTGCGCAACCCCGACCTGATCGCCCCCGGCACCTCGATCGTCTCGCTGCGCGCACCGGGCTCCTACATCGACGTGAACCACCCGGAGGGCCTGGTCACCGGTGACACCAGCGGCCGGCTGTTCCGCGGCAGCGGCACCAGCCAGGCGACCGCGGTCGTCACCGGCGTGGTGGCCGACCTGCTGCAGGCCTACCCGAACCTCACACCGGACCAGGTCAAGTACGCCCTGGTCGCCTCGGCCCAGCAGGTCCGGGGCAGCACGGCGGCGGCGAGCGGCGCCGGCATCGTGAACGCGGCCGGTGCGCTGGAGATCGCCGGCCGGCTGGCGGGTGGCTGGGGCGCGTCCGCGCTGCGGGCCGCCGCGGTGCAGTCGTTCCCGCAGTCGGCCGGCCAGGGCTCGATCGACGCCGCCCGCGGCGGCGCGGTGCTGGTGGACCCGGACGGCAACGACCTGTCCGGCGAGATCGACGTGCAGGGCATGCCGTGGGATCCGGAGGCCTGGTACCAGGCCTCGTCCACGCTGACCGCCTGGTCGGGCGGCTCGTGGCTGGGCACCGTCTGGACCGGTGACGGCTGGGACCCGAGCACCGGGCAGTACGACTCGGCGCGCTGGTCGTCCGCTCGCTGGTCGTCCGCCCGCTGGTCGTCCGCCCGGTGGTCGTCCGCCCGCTGGTCGTCCGCCCGGTGGTCGTCCGCCCGCTGGTCGTCCGCCCGCTGGTCGTCCGCCCGCTGGTCGTCGGCGCGCTGGTCGTCCGCCGACTGGTAGTCGCACAGCTCGCTCGGCGGGGCCGGGACGGATCCTTCCGTCCCGGCCCCGCCGCCTTTGCCGCGGCACCGTCTTTGCCGCGGCACCGCCTTTGCCGCGGCGCCGCCTTTGCCGCGGCACCGCCTGCCCGTCCGGTGCCGTGCTCGCCGCGCTGCCCGGTGCCTGTAGACAATGCGGTGCGCAGCGGACAAACCCGGAACTCGGTGCAGTACGCTATGCGCACTTCGCCCACGGCGAAACGGGATCAGCAGGCAGGATCAACCAGCAGCGGAGGCGCTCGGTGAGCGGTACCAGAACGTCCGTCCTGTTCATCGGCGCCGACGGTTACGTGCTGCGCGCCTGCGAGCGCAACAACGTCGACGCGGTCATCCTGAGCACCTCGGGCGCCTGGGACGACGCCCGGATCGACGTCCCGCCCGGCGGCATCATGCTGCGGGTCGACGAGATCACCAACCCGGAGAGCTGCCTGGCCGCGCTGCACCGGGCCGGGCTGGCCGACAGGAAGTTCGACGCGATCCAGACCACCTGGGAGTACGCGGTGGTGACCGCCGCGGTGCTCGGGCAGGCGCTCGGCTGCCGGACCATCGACCCCGTGACCGCGCTGCACTTCCGGGACAAGTCCCTGCAGAAGGCCAGGCTGCGCGCGGCCGGCATCCCGGTGGCCCGCACCGTGGTCATCGAGGACCTCTACGACGTCAGCGAGGTCCCGTTCGAATTCGAGAACGCGGTGCTCAAGCCGGTCGCCGGCGGCGGCACCACCTCGACCAGCGTGGTCCGCAGCCGGGCCGACCTCGAGCAGGCCAGCCGGGCCGCGCGGCTGGAGCGGGCCACCGACCGGACGTTCATCCTCGAGGAGTTCGTCGATGGCGACGAGTGGATGGCCGAGGGCGTCGTCTTCGGCGGCGAGGTGGTGTTCTTCGGTCTCGGCGCCTATACCCAGCCGTGCCTGGACGCCGTCACCGGCCAGGTGCCGATCTCACTGCGCCGGCTCGACCCCGAGACCGAGCCGGAGGCCTACCGGGCCGCGGACCCGGTGGTCCGCGGCGCCATCGCGACGCTCGGCCTGCAGGACAGCGTCTTCCACATGGAGCTCTTCCGGGAGCACGGCACCGGGCGGATCGTCTTCAGCGAGTGCGCCGCCCGGCGCGGCGGGGCGCTCACCCAGGAGGAGGTGCACGCGAAGTTCAACGTGGACCTCGGTGCCGCCGCGCTGCAGTGCGCGATCGGCCGGCGTCCGGAGCTGGATGTCAAGGTCAACCCCGAACTGATCGGCTGCGCGGCGCTGTTCGGGCCGGCCGGCACCGTCTTCGGCTACCCCTCCCAGGCCGAGATGATGCAGCAGCCGAACGTGCAGTTCGCCCGCACCTGGGCCGCGGTCGGCGGGCAGCTGGGCACCAAGTTCGCCGCCACCGCCGAGATGATGGCGGCGCTGCTGCTGCGCGCGGACTCGGTGGACGAGTTCCACCAGCGGGTCGGCGAGCTGCGCGACTGGTTCGGTGAGCGGCTGCTGGTCGCCGAGCCGGGCCTGACCAGCGGGGAGCGGCGTGCCTGGCAGAGCCGGCACTGGCCGGACCGCGACTACCGTGACCAGCTCTTCACCCGCGCGTGAGCGGCGCTCGCCGCAGAACGCCCTCCGGCGCAGCCTGCTCCCCGCCGGCCCGCAGCGGGTGCTGGCCTGGTCGGTCTTCGTGGTCACCGTCGGCGGTGGCCTGCTGCTGGGCAGCAGCACCCTCTACCTGACCCGGATCGTCGGCCTCTCCGAGGTCCGGGTCGGCTTCGGCCTGGCCGTCGGTGCCGCGCTCGGCCTGGCCGCCGGGCCGCTGGTGGGGCACCTGGCCGACCGGCGCGGGCCACGGGAGATCCAGATCCTCACCATGATCTGCGGTGCGGTGGCGACCGCCGGCTACGTGCTGGTGCGCACGTTCTGGGCGCTGGTGCTGGTCTCGATGCTGGTCGCGCTGGTCGGCGCGGCCAGCCAGGCCAGCCGGGCACCGCTGATCCGCGCCTTCGCCGGCGACCGGTACACCTGGCTGCTGTCCTACCTGCGCGCGGTCACCAACGTCGGCGTCATGGTCGGCATCCTGATCGCGACCATCGGCATCCAGCTCGACACCGGACCGGCCTACATCACGCTGATCCTGGGCAGTGCCGCGACCTTCCTGGGCGCGGCCGCCGCGCTGGTCCGGCTGCCCCGGGTCCAACCGCTGCCGCCGGCCCGGGAGCGCGGGCGGTGGGTGGCCCTCACCGACCGGCCGTACCTCGCGGTGACGCTGCTCAACGGCGCCATGTCGGTGCACCTGGCGATCCCGGTGTTCGCGCTGCCGCTGTGGATCGTCAACAACACCAGCATCCCGCGGTGGGCGATCACCGGCGTCGTGGTCGTCAACGGCCTGCTGATCGTCGCGCTGCAGGTGCGGGTCAGCCGCGGCGTGGTCGACCCGGTGACCGCCGCCCACCGGATGCGGCTGGCCGGCCTGGCGCTGCTGCTGTCGGCCGGGCTGATCGCCGGCACCGCGCACCTGTCCCGCTGGGCGGCCACCACGGTGCTGCTGGTCGCGATCGTGATCTACACCGTCGGCGAGCTGTGGCACGCCGCCGGCTCGTTCGAGCTGGCCTTCGGGCTGGCGCTGCCACACGCGCAGGGCCAGTACGCCGGGGTGTTCGGCCTCGGCCAGGGCGCGGCCAACGCAGCCGCGCCGGCGCTGCTCGCGCCGCTGTGCCTGGGGCTGGGCAGCCCCGGCTGGCTGGCGGTCGGCGGGCTGCTGCTGGTGGTCGGCCTGCTCACCCCGGTCACGGTGCGCTGGGCCGAGCGCAGCCGGCTCGCCGTGGCGCCGTTGCCGGCCACCGCCGGCGAGCTGCCGGCCTGATCAGCGCACCAGCTCCAGCGCCCGGGCGTGCAGGGCGGCGTCGCCGGTCGCGACGAACACCCCGGCCGAGTCCAGCCCCAGCGGGGCGCCGTGCCGGTCGGTCAGCACCCCGCCGGCCCCGGCCAGCACCGCGGCCGGGGCGAAGACGTCGTACGGCTTGAGGCCGCAGTCGACGGCCAGGTCGGTGCGCCCGCTGGCCAGCATCGCGAACCCGTACGAGCTGGCGCCGTACATCGTGTAGCGGGTCCGGGCCCGCAGCCGCTCCAGCACCGGCGCGTCGGCCGGGCCGAAGAAGTCCGGGTTCGAGCAGGTCGCCAGCGCCCCGGCCAGATCCGCGCAGCTCCGGGTGCGCACCGGCGCACCGTTGCGGCGGGCGAAGCTGCCGTGCACGCCCACCCAGCGGTCGCCGGTGGCCGGGTAGTCGAGCACGCCGAGCCACGGCCGGCCGGCCCGGGCAAGGCCGATCAGGGTGCCGTAGACCGGGATGCCGGTGATGAAGTGGGCCGTGCCGTCCAGCGGATCCAGCACCCACACCAGCTCGGCGTCCAGCCGGGTGCTGCCGTACTCCTCCCCCAGGATCCCGTGCTCCGGATAGGCCTGCTCGATCAGCTCGCGCAGCCGCCGCTCGATCGCCCGGTCGGTCTCGGTGACGAAGCTGTTGTCGGCCTTGACGTCCACCGTCGCCGCCCGGGCCGCCGCGGCGCGCAGCAGCCGGTTGCTCTCGCCGGCCAGCCGCTCGGCGAAGGCGAGCAGCTGGGCGGCCTCAGCCACCGAACTCGTGCAGCGTCTCGGCAAACGCCCAGTCGACCCAGGGCAGCAGCAGCTCCAGGTCGGTCGCCTCCACCGTCGGGCCGCCCCAGATCCGCAGGCCGGGCGGCGCCTCCCGGTGCGGGGCCAGGTCGTAGCCGGCGCCGGCCCGCTCCAGCCGGGCGCACAGCCGGTCGACGAAGGCGGCCTGCCGGTCCCGGCTCAGCCCGTCGAACGCGGCGTGCCGGAACCGCAGGCAGATGCTGGTCGAGGAGACCGTCCGCGGGTCCTCGGCGAGGAAGTCCACGTGCGGGTGCTGCCGCACCCACCGGGCGACCACGTCGAGGTTGCGGCGGGATCGCGCGATCAGCTCGGGCACGCCCCCGATCCGCTCGCACCAGTCGAGCGCGCGGAGCACGTCCTCGACCGCGAGCATCGACGGGGAGTTGATGGTGAAGCCGTCGAAGATCTCCTCGTTCAGCCGGCCGTTGCGGGTGATCCGGAAGAGCTTGGGCAGCGCGCGGTCCGGCCGGAAGGTCTCCAACCGCTCGACGGCCCGGGGCGACAGCGCGATCATGCCGTGTGCGGCCTCGCCGCCGAGCGCCTTCTGCCAGGACCAGGTGATCACGTCGAGCTTGGCGGGATCCAGCGCCATCCCGAAGATCGCCGAGGTGGCGTCGCAGATGGTCAGCCCGGCCCGGTCGTCCGGGATCCAGGCCGCGTCCGGTACGCAGACCCCGGCGGTGGTGCCGTTCCACGGGAACACCACGTCGTGGTCGAAGTCCACCCGGCTCAGGTCCGGCAGCGCGCCGTACCGGTCGGCCCGGTGCACGGTCACGTCCGGCAGCCGCAGCTGCTCGACGACGTCGGCCAGCCAGGTGAAGCCGAAGTTCTCCCAGCAGCACACGTCCACCGGGACGGGCCCGAGCAGGTTCCACAGCGCCAGCTCGATCGCGCCGGTGTCCGAGCCGGGCACGATGGCGACCCGGTACCCCGCCGGCAGGTCGAGCAGCCCGGCCGATCGGGTGATCACCGCCCGCAGCCTGGCCAGGCCGTCCGGGTGGCGGAAGGTGCGGCCCAGGAAGGCATCGGACAGCTGGTCGAGTTCCCAGCCGGGCGGCTTGACGGTCGGGCCCGCGGCGAAGAACGGCCGGGCCGGCAGCCGGGACGGGCATGGGTGGCCGGGTGAGCGGGCCTGCTGGTCGAGCAGCTCGCTCATCGGCCCAGGCTCACATAGTGCTTGCGCCGGCCACGGTAGGCCAGCCGGCCGTGCTGCACCACCTGGTTGTCGAGGGCCAGCACGTCGCCGGGCCGCATCCGCACCGCCCGGCTGCCGCGCCACAGTGCCCCGCGCAGCAACGAGATCAGCTCCGGCTCGATCGGGGCACCGTCGCCGTAGGCGGTGGTCGCCGGGTAGTCCTCGTCCGGCAGGTCGGCGCGGAAGCCCGGGTGCGAGCGCCAGTACGAGCAATGCAGCTCGGTGACCTGGTTGAACCAGAGCTCCGCACCGGTCTCCGGGTGGTCGACGAAGGCCGAGCGCCGGTAGGAGTAGCGCAGCGTCTCGTCGGCGTCCCAGTGGAAGTCGTAGCCGGACTCCGCCAGGTGCCGCTCGACCCGGTCCCGGTCACCGGTGCCGAACGTGTCGGCCCAGCCGATCTCGCCGTCCGCCGACGCCCGGCGCAGCATGCGGTGGTAGCGGACGCCCCGCTCGCGGAACCGGTCCAGGATCTCGGCCGGGATGAACGGGCCCGTCTGCCGGATGTCGTTCACCGGCACCTCGCCGCCCTCCGCCGCCGCGGTCTCGCAGAAGAAGAAGATCCGGCGCGGGTAGTCCGGCAGGTAGGACATCTCGTTGTGCGGCGACAGGGTGACCCGCGGATCCTCCTCGCTGGCGTTCAGAGCGACGCCCGAATCCCGCTGCCGCACCGCGATGCCGCCCTGGTAGCCGGCCGCCTGGTAGCCGAGCGCGCCGATCAGCGCCTCGAAGCCGGCCTTGTCCGAGAGCGGCAGCCCGCGCAGCAGCACCCCACCGGTGGCCGGCAGCGCCCGGTCGATGACCTCGCGCACCGCCGTCCCGGCCGGCGTCGCCGATCCGGCGACCTCGACGGTGGGAATCAGGTCGCCGGCGTCCGGGATGTCGTCGGGGAAGTTCTCGTGCGCGGAGCCGGCCAGGAACTCGCGGCCGCGGACCGGCACCCGGAAGGGCTCGCCGGCCGGAACCCGGCGGAAGGAAGGGGTGTCCAGCTCGAAGGTCGTGTTCACCAGGGGTCCTCGGAGGTCATCGGTGGGGTCATGCCGCGGGGTTGCCCCGCAGCACGCTGATCTCGTGGTAGACGGACGTGGTCGGGTCGGCGTCGAGCAGCAGCTTCGCCTCGGTCGCCGAGAGCCGGTGGCTGCCGGCCGGGTCGGCGTAGAACTCGCACACCACGTCCTGCTCGTAGCCGGTGCCGCGCATCGCCGCCTCCACCGCCACGAAGAAGGAGATGTCGGTGCCCGGGTGCTGCCGGACGATGCACGAGGCCAGTTCCTCGGGCCGGTAGTGGTTGGCCTCGAAGAGCGCGAACAGCACCCTCTTGCCGATCCGGCAGCCGAAGTTGAGGACCACCTGGGCCTGCGGCGCGCAAGCCCGGACCCGGCGCAGCAGGGCCTCGTTCAGCCCGAGGCCGAGCGCGTTGAACGGATACTCCTGGAAGGCGGTCCAGGGGTAGTAGTGGGCGAGGTGGTCGGCGACCCGGTCCCGCAGCGCGGCCGCCGACGCCAGCTGGGTCAGGTGGAACCGTGTGTAGAGCGCGTCGTCCGGATCGGGCACCTGGGGCAGGCAGGCCACCACCGCGTCCACCCCGGTCACCTCGCCCATCGCCACCGGGGTGTCGATCAGGCTGACCGAGCCCGGGATCGGCCGGAACCGGTTGACCAGGTCCGGCGCCACCTCGGCCACCAGCTGCTGGGCCAGCAGCGGCAGCCGCGGGTCGAGGTCGCTGCCCAGCACCATGGCGGCGCCGCAGAACCTCAGCATGAACGCGATGTTCGCACCGCTGCCCACCCCCACCTCGTACACCCGCCGGCCGGTCAGGCCGGCCCGGGCCAGGCCGGTCTGGAAGGTGACCGTCCACGGATCCCCCGGATCGAAGGCGAAGCTGGGCACCGCCTCGCCGACTCGGGCGGTGGTCGCCAGCGTGCTGTCGGATTGCATCGTCATCGACCCCCACTCTGCGTGCGGACCGCCGGTCGGTCCGCGGGCTCCTCGTCGATCAGCAGCACCTCGGCCACCTCGCCGCGCAGACAGTGCGCCGAGCGCATCGCCGAGGCGTAGCCGCCCGCGTTGATCAGCGCCACGTGGTCGCCCTCGTGCAGCAGCGGCATCCGGTGGCCCACCGCCCACTGGTCGAGCGCCTCGTTGATGTTGCCCACCACGGTGTAGTCCACCTGGCCCTCGTCCCAGCGCGGCACCACCGCGACCGGCTCGCAGGGCAGGCCGTAGAAGGCCGGTTCCATCGCCAGGTTGAACCCGGCGTCGAGGCCGGCGAAGAGCACGTCCCGGCGGCGCTCGGTGTAGGTGACGGTGGTCAGCAGCAGGCCGGCGTCCTTGACCAGGTAGTCCCCCGGCTCGACCGCCACGGTCAGCCCGCGGCCGCCGAACCGCCCGGCCACCGCGGCCGCCCACCGGGCCAGGTCGAGCGGCCGGTCGGCGGCGGTGTGCGGCACCCCCAGGCCACCGCCCAGGTTGACCTCGCGCAGGTCGGGCAGGTCCTCGGTGAACGCGTTCGCCGCGTCCAGGGCGCGTTCCAGCTGGTCGAGCTGGGCGTCGAGGTAACCGCAGCCGACGTGGAAGTGGATGCGCACGATCCGCAGGCCCCACCGGGCCGCGATCGCCAGCGCCTCGGCCAGGTGCTCCCGGTAGATGCCGAACTTGGTGGTGGTGCCGCCGCTGTAGTTGAGCCGGTCGTCGCCCTGGTAGCCCACCCCGGCCGCCGGGTTGATCCGCAGCCCGACCTCCCGGCCGGGGCAGGCTCGGCCGAGATTGTCCAGCGCCGACAACGAATCCAGGTTCACCCGCAGCCGGTCGAACCGGGCCAGCGTGGCGATCTCTCGGGCCGACAGCGAGGTGCCGGTGAACGAGATCGCCTCCGGGGCGAAGCCGCAGCTCAGCGCGTGCTGCAGCTCACCGGTCGAGCAGACGTCGGCCCCGCACATGTTGCGGGTGCGCAGGTAGGTCAGCAGTGCCGGGGCGCGGTTGGCCTTGATCGCGTAGTAGACTCGGTGGTCCAGGCCGGCCGCGCCGAGCGCCGCGGAGACCCGTCCGACGTTCTCCGCCACCCGGTCGGCCCGGTAGACGTAGGCCGGGGTGCCGACCTGGCCGGCCAGCTCGGCCAGCCCGGTGCCGCCGAGCCGCAATTGCCCGTCGCCGTAGGCCAGGTCCGGGCGCTGCCACCAGAACCCGGCCGGCCCGGGCTCGGGCACCACGAACCGGACCCGGTCGCCGAGTTCGCCCAGCGCCCGGGTCACCAGCTCGTGACTGCAGTCCTCGTCGAGCAGCACCGGCAGCGGCGCCGCCGGGTCGGCGTCCGCGGCCGAGGCGGCCTGCTTGATCCGCAGCACGGTCACGGCCGGGCTCAACCCCCGGCAGTCGAGGGCGGGTGCGGTCATGGCGCTCACTTCCAGCTCCGGTCTCGGTCAACAGATCTCGCCGGCGGCGAGGTCGCGCTCGGCACGGTCGAGGGCGCCGGCCAGGATGTCGGCGATCCGGTCGATCTCCGCGCGGGTCACGACCAGCGGCGGCGACATGATGCAGAGGTTCTCGTACGGGCGCACCAGCAGGCCGGCCTGCTCGCAGTAGGCGTCCACCCGCCGGGCCAGGGCCTGGTTGCGCGGGGTCGGCCCGGTCTCGCCGGGAACGTGGCATTCCACGCAGGCCATCAGGTGGTCGCCGCGCACCGCCGCGACGATCGGCGAGCTGCGCAGTTCCCGCAGCCGCTCGATGAAGTACGGCCCGACCTCGCGCACGTGGCCGCAGACGTCCTCGCGCCGCATCACCTCGATGTTGGCGATGGCGGTCGCGCAGGCCACCGGGTGCCCGGAGTAGGTGAAGCCGTTGGAGAACACCGGGTTGGCCGGGTCCGCCGCGCTCGCCAGGGTCTCGGCGATCCGGTCGGAGATGAGCACCGCGCCGAGCGGCTGGTAGCCCGAGGTGAGGCCCTTGGCGGTGACCAGCAGGTCGGGCACGATGCCGAACTTCACCTCGGAGGCGAAGAAGTGGCCGAGCCGGCCGAAGCCGGTCACCACCTCGTCGGAGATGTAGAGGATGTCGTGCCGCCGGCACAGTTCGCGGGTGGCCCGGTGATAGCCGGGTGGCGGCACGAGCACCCCGCCGGAGGCCAGCACCGGCTCGGCGATGAAGCACGCGATGTTCTCCGCACCGATCTCGGCGATGGCCGACTCCATGCCGTCGACCAGCTCGGCCAGCCGATCGGCCGCCGGCACTTGCGAGGTGTCCGGGTCGTAGCCCGGGCTGGCCAGGTGGTGCACCCAGCCGCTCTCGTAGTGGAAGTGGGTGCGGTCGGCCGCCTTGCCGGACAGCGACGCGGCCAGGAACGTGCTGCCGTGGTAGGCGTCCACCCGGGAGAGCACGTGGTGCTTGGCCGGCCGGCCCTGGCTGGCGAAGTAGAACTGCGCGAGCCGGACGGCCGATTCGACGGCGGTGGAGCCACCGGTGGTGAACTGCACCCGGTTGAGGTCGCCGGGCGCCAGTTCGGCCAGCAGCGCGGCCAGCTCGGTCGCGGGCCGGTTGGTGACGTCACCGAACGGCGTGAAGTACGGCATCGTTCGCGCCTGGACCGCCATCGCCTCGACCAGCTCGGTGCGGCCGTAGCCGACCGTGACGCACCACATGCCGCCGATCGCGTCCAGGTAGCGGCGGCCGTCGCTGTCGGTCACCTCGATGCCCGATGCCTCACAGATGACGAGGGATTCGGGCTTGCCGAGGGCGCTCAGGTCCGCCCACGGATGGAGTACGTGACGGGCATCGGTCTCGACGAGCGAGCCCGCCGCCGGCTTCTCCTGCACCACCTGCACCACCTCCGCCGTCAGGACTGCGCGCCGAGCGCGCCGCGCAGCCGGTCGTGCGCCTGGGTCATCGAACTTGCCTGGTACGCCGCGCGATACTCGTCCAGGCTGGGATAGCCGGCCTCGGCCTCCTTGCTCAGCGCCTCGACGAAGCCGCCACCGCGGATGTCGTCGAGGATCGCCCGGCCGCGGGAGCGCACGTCGTCGCCGATCAGCTGGCCGAGGTAGCGCTGCACGCCGAACCGGCAGGTGGGTGAGCCCTGCTGTTCGATCACCTCGTAGAGCCCGGTCGAGGCGGCCTCGACCATCATCTCGGCCATCTCGCCCGAGGCGTGCATGTCCAGCAGCGACGGCAGCGGGTCGTAGCCGGCCTCGACCAGCAGCTCGAACGCGGTGCGGAAGGCGTCGAGCAGCAGCGGGGTGAGGAACTGCTCCTGGAACAGGTCCAGCTCGGTCTCGGTCCGGTGCGAGACCGGCATCACGCCGTGCCGGGTGAAGCCGACCGCGGCGGCGATGGCCAGGGTGCGCTGCAGCGCCCGGCCGGTGGCATCGCGGATGACGTCGAGGAACGCCAGCACCCCGGAGCCGTCGAGGTAGCGCTGCCGGATCGGCTTGCCGAACATCTTCGGCGCCAGCAGCGCGACGTCGACGCCCGCCGGCACCGCGATCCGGTCGTAGCGGATCGAGAACCCGTGCGCGACCACGAACAGGTCGCCGCCGGCCAGGTGCGGCGCGAGGTGCGCGGTGAACACCTCCGGGTGGGCCTCGTCCGGGATGAGCAGCAGCACGATGCTCGCCGCGGCCGCCGCCTCGGCGATCGGGCGGGTGTCGAAGCCGTCGGCGACCGCGGCGTCGAAGTACTCGTCGGCCCGGTTGCCGATCACCACCGGCACCCCGCTGTCGCGCAGGTTGGCGGCGAACGCCTTGCCCTGGATGCCGTAGCCGATCACGGCGACGGTCTCGCCGTCGATGTGCTGCTGGCTCGCGTCCTTCTCGAAATACATGCTCGATCCTTCTCAGGCTGGGCCGGTGGGCGGTGCGCCGGCCGAATTGCTCGTGCTGGTCGGGTAGAACTCGTTCACGGGGTGGCCGCCAACCGCTGCCCGGCCGGTTCCGCGGCGGCCGCCGGGGTGTGGTCGCGAAGCCGTTCGCCCAGCTCGGCGAAGGCCATCGTGCTCAGGTAGCTGGTGCGGAAGGCCTCCCACTCGGCCCGGCAGCGGTCGGCGTCCCAGCCGAGCAGGCGGCCCAGCTCGGCCAGGGTCAGGTCCAGCACCGCCAGGTCGAGGTCGCAGCGGCCGTCGGCGTCGAAGACCACCGCGTCCCGGATGCCGCCGGCGTTGAGCAGGTAGTCCGGGTAGCTGGCGGCCATCTGGTAGCGCACGCAGTGCTCGAGCTTGGCCCGCAGGAAGTCCCGGTCACCGCGCGGGTGGTCGGGCCGCTGCAGCGCGTACCGCTCCTCGTCGGCCACCGGCAGGAACGGCAGCCGCGCGGTGCGCGAGCGGCCGAGCCGCTTGCCGGTGGTGCGGCGCAGCTCCCGGGCCACCAGCTCGGCGACCTCCTCGCCGGCCCAGCGGAACTCGGTCAGCTTGACGTTGATCAGGTCGTAGACGGCGCCGTCGCCGGCCCGGCGCCGGTTGATCCGGAACATCCGGGAGATGTCCTGCACCGCGATCTGCCCGCCGTCGTCGGCGGCCAGCGGCCGGATCCCGCAGAAGACATGGAAGATGTCGCGCCGGGTGAGCTTCCAGCGCTCGCCGACCAAGGCGTTGTAGGAGTGCAGCAGCTCCTCGATCTCGTCCTCCTCCGGCACCACCAGGTCCGGGTCGTGGTGGGCGCGGTCGGTGGTCGTGCACTGGACGTACCAGATGCCGTTCAGCAGGAACGGGCGCAGGTAGTGCTGGCGCTCCGGGTTGAGCGGCACCAGGCCGACCTGCAGCCGCGGGTCCTCGGCGAGGCTGCGGTGGATGAACTCGTTCGTGGCCTCCAGGTGCGTGCCGCGGGAGTAGACCACCGAGGTGCGCCCGTCCGGCTGCTCGGTCCGGTTGCGCACCCGGTCCACCCACGGGCCGGCGGCATTGGCGATGGTGCGGGCCCGGACGGTCACTCGCGCCGGCAGCTCGTCGTGCTCGAAGCGCCGGGCCAGCGTCACCTCGAAGTGCCCGGCCGGCACCCAGTGGTAACGGACCACCTCGACCTGGCTCAGCGCCCGGATCGGGTGCTCCTCGCCACCGCGGTAGTAGGCGTCGCGGATCGCCTTGAGCACCAGCACCTTGTCGTTGTTCGCCTTGCCGTCCCAGTAGAGGATGCCGCCGAGCGCATCGGGGGCGTCCAGGTTGGGCAGCTGCCGGTGCAGGGCGGCCCGGTTGAAGAACAGCCTGACCCGGCTGAACCGCGGCGTCAGCCCGCACCACGCCCACAGCGTGGTGAGCAGGTCGTAGAGCGAGATGCCGAAGAACACCGCCCACTTGCGCTCCGGGCTGTCCGGCAGCACGAAGACGATGTTGGGAATCTCCTCCACCGTGTCCCGGCTGGTCTCGATCAGGATCCTGCGCTCCCGGGTGCCGTACCAGACCAGCTGCAGGTCGAGCCAGGCACCGCGCAGGTTCTGCAGGGTGGACTGCTTGATCTTCGGATCGCGGCGCAGCCTCGCCGCCAGCAGCAGCCGGTGGAAGGCCATCCGCAGGTACCGGATGCCGGGGTGGATCGCCTTGCCGGTCTTGCTGGACGTCTCGCCACCGAACGCGCCGCGGTCGACCAGCAGCGCGCTGGCGTTGCCGCGCGAGGCCAGGTCGCGCAGCACCCCGGCACCGGCCGCGCCACCGCCGATCACCAGGGTGTCGTGGACGAAGTCGCCGGCGGCCTCGCCGGCCAGCGCGCGGTACTGGGCGACCACGTCGGCCATCCCGAACGTCCGGGTGACCGGCTGCTGCTGGTTGTCCGTCACGATGCCCGCTCTCCTCGCCGTACGCAGATCACTCGGTGGTCGGGGCCGCGCCGCGCGTGGAAGGTGACCCCGCGCGGGGGCGGGACGGGCGAGGTCAGCTGCCAGTCCCAGCTGCGCTCGACCATGTAGGACATGAAGGTGCCGAGCTGCTCGGCGGTCATCCCCCGGGTACCGCGGCGCTGCTCGACCAGCCGCTCCTGGGCCTCCCGGTCGTGCAGCATCTGCTCGAACGACGGCCACTCGAAGGCCCACAGCGCGTCCAGCCGGTCGAAGACGCCCCGCCACCGGCGCAGCTCGGTGGCCACCTCGCGGCGCAGGCCGGCCGGCAGCCGGGCCGGCTCGACGTCGGTCTCGGCACCGGCGAACCACAGGTCGAACAGCAACACCCCGACCCGGCCGCGCACCTCGAAGGCCTGCCCGGGCTGGTCGTCGGCGCGCTTGTCGAAGTTGCCCAGCCACAGCACGGTGTCCGGGCCGGTGTGCTCGAGCTCGCGCAGGTTGCGCTCCAGCCAGGCCAGGTCGTGGGTGCCGGGCAGCGACCGGTTCGACACGCCGGGCAGCCCGGGGTCGTAGCCGCGGGCCCGCAGCGGCTCGGGGGGGGGCCCGCCCCCGCGGCCGGCCGGGCCGCGGGGCGCGGCCCCCCCCCCCCCCCCCCCCCCCGCGGGCCGCGCGGCGGGCGCCGACCCCCCC
>Ga0335073_10004824_pt1 | contig 18892 bp, 16 predicted proteins | sample Lox_Sample_22_FD_207093 | JGI IMG/M metagenome (GOLD analysis project Ga0335073, IMG submission 207093) | Soil microbial communities from Loxahatchee National Wildlife Refuge, Florida, United States - Lox_Sample_2.2 | ecosystem: Environmental > Terrestrial > Soil > Wetlands | place: USA... | reverse complement strand
CTGTTCCGCGTCATCCAGGGTCTCGCCGGCGGCGGGCTGCAGCCCAGCAGTCAGGGCGTGTTGCTGGACGCCTTCCCGCCGGAAAAGCAAGGCGCCGCCATGACCCTGTTCGGCCTGGCCGCCCTCATCGCGCCGGTCATCGGGCCGACCCTCGGCGGTTGGCTGACCGACGCGTACAACTGGCGATGGGTTTTTCTGATCAACGTGCCGATCGGGATTCTGGCCTTTGCCGCAAGCTACGCCACGCTCCGCGATCCCGACTATCTCGTCGCTCAGCGCCAGGAGTTGAAGAAAGAGCCGTTCCGGTTCGACTCGATCGGCTTGTCTCTGCTGGTCATCGTCATGGTGTCCTGGGAAGTGATGCTGAGCAAGGGTCAAGAGTGGGATTGGCTGGGCGATCCGTTCTGGCGCGTCCAGACCCTTGCCCTTTGCTGCGGCGTGGGGGTCGTTGCGCTGGTCATTTGGGAGCTGCGTCACCGCAACCCGGTGGTGAATTTCCGGCCGCTGCGCGAGCGCAACTTCACCCTGTGCTGCATCATCATCTTTTGCGCCTACGCGGTGCTTTACGGCGCCAGCACGTCACTGCCCGGATTGCTTCAATCGCTGTTCGGCTATGACGCTCTCGACGCCGGCGTGGTCATGTCGCCGGCAGGGATCGTTGCGGTCGTGGCGATGCCTCTCATTGGCCTCACGCTCGGGCGCGGGACGGACGCCCGATGGCTGATTGCGTTGGGGCTGCTGGGCATGACCGTCGGCAATTATTGGATGTCGCAGATGAACCTCGACATCAGCCCGGGCGAAGCGGTGTGGCCGCGGGCGGTCCTGGTCGGCGGATTGGCGATCTGTTTTGCGCCCGCGAACGTGGCAGCCTATCTTTATATGCCGCGGGAGCTGCGCGGCGCCGCCGTCGGCCTTTTGAGCCTGTTGCGCAACGAGGGCGGCAGCGTCGGAACGTCGATGGCGCAGACCTTCAACGAGCGGCGCGATCAATTCCACACCCTGCGCCTCAACGAATATCTCGACCCCTTCAACGCGGCCGCGCAAGCCTTCCTGGGGCGCGCCCGTTTGTTCTTCCACCAGCAGACGGCCGATCCCGCCGCAGCGCAGCAACTCGCGTGGCAGGAGCTTTACAAGCTACGCCAGCAGCAAGCATCGTCGCTCGCCTATTTCGACAGTTTCTGGATGTTCGCCCTCGTCACGTTTGCGCTCCTGTTCCTGGTCCTGATGATGAAGCGTTCGGTCGCCGAAAAAGGCGCTCGCGTCAGGGGTGAGTGAGTATTCTGGACGACCTGGCGTGAAAGGACGTCCCATGCTCACCTTGCCGTCGCACGGCCGCTATGACTATTCCGCGATCGAAGCGCGCCCCGATTATTCCTGGCCCGGCGGAAAGCGGCTTGCCTTCTATGTCGCCATCAATATCGAGCATTTCGCGTTCCGTGCCGGGCGCGGCGCCGATCCGACGAACCGCGGCGGCCCGCAGACGACGCGCAATTACGCCTGGCGCGACTATGGCGTGCGGGTGGGCGTGTTCCGCCTCTTCCGCCTGCTCGATCAGCTTCATCTTCCGGCGACGATCCTGCTCAACAGCCTCGTGTGCGCGCACTATCCCGACATCATCGCGCGCATCAAGGCGCGCGGCGACGACGTGGTGGGGCATGGCCGCACCAACGCCGAAGAGCTGGTCGGTTTGTGGGAAGCGGACGAGGCGAACCTCATCAAGGAGACCACCGAGACGATCGCCCGGCATCTCGGCACGCGTCCCTTGGGCTGGATGGGGCCGGGCGCCGTCGAGACCGGCGTCACGCCCGACCTTCTGAAAGAGGCCGGCTATACTCACAATCTCGACTGGCCGGTCGATGATCAGCCGATCTGGATGAGGACGCGCGCCGGCCCGCTTTTGTCGGTGCCCTATCCGTTCGAATTGAACGACATGGGCGCCAATGTGAACCGCGATCACACGGGCCGCGACTTCGCCGACATGATCGTCGATCAGTTCGACGAGATGGTGGAGCAATCGGCCGAGCAGCCGCTGGTGATGGCGGTGTCGCTCCACGGCTTCATCGTCGGGCAGCCGTTCCGGCTGCGCGCGCTGCGCCGGGCGCTCAGCCATTGCATCGAGCACAGGCTCAAGGAACGGGTCTGGTTCACCCGCGCGCTCGACATCGCCAATCACTGCATCAATCTGCCGAAGGGCATCGTCCCCGGGAGCTGACGCGGCCTCTAACCCTGGGCCGAGCCCAGCTCGCCATAGATCATGCCGCAGACCAGCACGTTGGCGTGCGCGCCGTCATCGCCCAGCGGCAGCCACAGCGCCTCGTACCGCGAGGTCCAGCCGTCGAGAAGCAGGTCGTTCATGAGAAGCAGCGGCTCGCCGCTTGCGGCCAGGCCGCGGCAGCGGTCGAGGATATAGTCCCGCCATTCCGGCCGCGGCACCTCGTCCAATTGCTTGCCGGTCATGTCGTAGTGCATGCGCGCCACGACATTGGCGCCGTGCAGCCGGACCCGGAAGCGCGGCGGATCGCCCAGCACGTCGATCAGCATCAGATTGCCGAGAATGTAGGGAAAATCGAGCGGGTCGAGGTCGCGGCGCGCCGGCATCTTCCGGTGGCCGCGCTTGCCAGCCCAATAGTCGAAGAACCGCTGTAGTCGCGGGTCGCGGATGTCGTCCGGGATGACGCGCGCCAGCATCGCTGGCGGCGCCGTCATGCGCGAAACCTGGCTCGCGGCCCCGACCGTCATTTCATCCCCCCGGGTGACCCGACGCGGTCATTCTGCCGCCCGCGCGTCAGCAAAAGGTTAACCACCGCACCGCGATCGGCTTTGACCGGCGCGCTCCGGAGGCTTATGGTCGCGCCGTCATTGGGGAGTAGCCGCCCGCCTCGGCGGGGCCTGCGTCAACATAACTGGCTTCGGCCATGGCGCCGGCGATCCGGTTCGGTTTCTGGCGAGACCTTTGACATCGATTTTCCCGGCCGGCTGGGCGGGACCGTCGATGTCAGAGCGCACCGCCTGGCCCACCGGGTTCCCAATGGCCCTAACGCTCATCCTCTTCTTCGGCTCCGCGATCCTCATCTATTTCTCGTGCGAGTTCTTCGTGAACGGCGTCGAGTGGGTGGGATTCCGGCTGAAGCTCGCCGAGACGGCGACCGGCACGATCCTCGCCGCCGTCGGCACCGCGCTGCCGGAGAGCATCGTCACCTTCGTCGCCGTCACGTTCGGCGCGACCGATGCCGAGCGCGAGATCGGCGTGGGCGCGGCCTTGGGCGGCCCGCTCGCGCTCAGCACGCTCGCCTATTCGGTCGTGGGCCTGACGCTGCTGGGATCAAAGCGCCTCCGGGTGCGCCGGAAACAGGCGCTCGAGGTCGATTGCACGCGTCTCAGCCGCGACCAGGCCTGGTTCCTGGTGATCTTCCTCTGCAAGCTCGCGCTGGGCCTGGTCGCGTTTCCCGGCAAGGCGTGGTTCGGGTTCCTGTTCCTTGCGGCCTACGGGCTTTATCTGTGGAAGGAGCTGCGGCGCAGAGGCGCGCTCCACGACGCCGACGATCTCCCGCCGTTGAAGCTCCGTCCGGGCGAGAGCACGCCGGCGCTGTTCTGGGCGGGACTTCAGACGCTCGTCGCGCTGGTCGTGATCTTCGTCGCCTCGCGCGTCTTCGTCAGTCAGCTCGACGAGATCGGGCCGTGGCTCGGCATGTCGCCACAGCTCGTGGCGCTTCTCTTCAGCCCGATCGCGACCGAGCTGCCCGAGACCATGAACGCGGTCATCTGGGTGCGTCAGGGCAAGGAGCGGATGGCGCTCTTCAATATCAGCGGCGCCATGATGATCCAGGCGACCATCCCCACCGCCTTGGGCCTGTTCGGCACGCCGTGGCTCTTCACCCGCCCGGTGGCCTTGGCCGCCGGCGTCACCGCGATCGCCGTCACCGCGCTTTTCCTCATGTTCCGCGGCGGGCGCGTCACCGGCAAGCAGCTGAGCTGGTCGAGCCTTCTCTACCTCCTCTTTGCGGGCCTGCTGCTGCTGCGATGATCAGAGCTTCAGGACGCGCTCGGCATTGCCGTGGGCGACTTTCTCCCGGTCGGACGGCGACAGCGGCAACCGGTTCAGGAACTCGACGCCCAGCCGGTTCGACTCGTACGGCCAGTCGACCGAGAACAGCACGTTGTCGATCCCCATCGACATGACCGAGCACAGGAACGACGGGATCGAGAAATTGCCGCTGCACGTGATGACGAGGTTCTCGGTCAGGTACTGGCGCGGCGTCTTCTTGAGCCCGCGGCCCTTCATGTAGAAGCGCGTGTGGTCCTCGAACCGGTCGAGCCAGAACGGCAGCCCTTCGCCCAGATGCCCAAGGATGAAGACGAGGTTCGGATAGGTGTCGAACACGCCCGCCATCACAAGGCGCAGGAAATGGGTGCAGGCCTCCATGGCGAAGCCCCACGCCGCCGTGCTGATATCCTCGAACCCGTCGAAATAGGCCTTCATCACCGCGGGATGCGGCGTGCGCGGATGGAGATAGATCGGCACGCCCAAGGCCGCCGCGGCCTCGAGGATGGGCCGGTATTTCTTGTTGTCGAGGAATTCGCCCTCGGTGTGGCTGTTGATCATGGTGCCCTTGAAGCCCAGATGCTTGACGCAGCGCTCGAGCTCCTTTGCGGCCTCCTCGGGCGCCGCGGTCGCCAATGTGGCGAAGCCCGCAAAGCGCGTCGGATTGGCTTTGATCGCGGCGGCGACGCGGTCGTTGCAATCCTTGGCGAGCGGGATCGCGATGTCGGGCGCGAAGGCCTGCGCGCCCGGCTGGGTCAGAGAGAGCACCTGCACGTCGATGCCCACCGCGTCCATGTGCCGGATGCGCGAAGCGCCGATATCGACGAGCTCGGCATTGACGTCGTGGCCCAGCGCCTGCTGACGCGACAACATGGCCGGGCTGTTCCGCCGTGACGGCGGGAAATGCTGCTCGTACATCGGTGTGACGAGATGCTCTTCGAGCGCGATGATCCGCATGGCTAGGGCTCCCTTGTTTCCTCTCAGTCGCGACGGTCGTCATGGCCGGACTTGTTCCGGCCATCCACGTGCCTTTGTCCCGTGGATGCGCGGGACAAGCCCGCGCATGACGATCGAAAAGTGAAGGGCGATACGCGCGTCGGGTCGCGATTATTTCAATTCCGTTTGCAGGAATGGGACGAGGCGGCTCCAGGCGTCCTCCGACGATTGCTCGCGGTAGGATTCCTTGCTGCTGAAGTTCTGGAACGCGTGGCCGGTCGCTTCGTAGAAGCGGAAATCGTGGCGGATCTTGTGCTTTTTGAGCTCGTCCGAGATGCGCGCCACGTCGGCCGGCGAGGGATTGGTGTCGTCGCGGCCGAAGAATCCGGCGACCGCGCACTTGATGTTGCCGGACAATTCGATCGGCGGCTTGCGGCCTTCGCCCTCGGCGCGCAGGATGCCGCCGCCATAAAGCACGACGCAGGCCTTGATGGCGGCGTTGGAAGCGGCGCCGAGATAGGACATGCGCCCGCCCATGCAGTGGCCGATGATGCCGATCCGGTCGCCGCGCACGCTCTTCTGGCCTTGAAGCCAGGCGATGGTCGCGTCGATGTCGGCCACCACCTGGCCATCATTGAGCGACCGGCGTGATTCGCGCGTGTCCTCGCCGGCGGGCCGATGATGGAACAGATTGGGCGCCGCGGCGGTGAAGCCGTTCTTCGCGAGGCGCTCGCAGACGGCACGGGTGAACTCGTCGATCCCCTCGCGGTGATGGATCACCACCATGCCAGGATGAGGGCCCGCGCCTGCGGGTTCGGCGACCGTGATCGCCATGGCGCTGCCGCCGACCTGAACCGTCACGTCTCGCGTCATGAAAGCGTCTCCTCTCCGCTTTGGGATGCCGGCATCATGGCCGCTGTCCCACTATCCGGCAAGGCATCGGGCAAGCAGGTCGAGCGCCGCCGCGGCAAAGGCGTGCATGTTGGGCTGGCGGTCGGCGGAGCCGGTCTCGAGCGTCGCGCTGCGCTCGACCGCGCCGGCGACGGCGAAGCAGCAATGGCCGGCGGCGTCGCCATAGCGGTTGCCGGTGGGGCCGGTGGCGCCGGTCTCCCCCAGCCCCCAGCTCGCGCCAAGCCGCGTCTTCACCGTCGTGGCGAGAAGACGCGCATAGGGCTCGGTCGAGGCGCGCATGCCTGCCGGCAGATCGCCGATCTCGAGGAGGCCGCGCCGCGCGTTGAGCGTATAGACGACCCCGCCTCCCAGGAAATAGGCCGACGCGCCGCCGATCGACAAAAGCGCCGCCGAAATGAGACCGCCGGTCGAGGATTCGGCGATCGCGATGGTCTCGTGCCGCTGCTTCAGGATGGCGCCGATCTTCTCCGCGCGAACAATGAGCTCCTGCATCGCATGCCTCCTTCTTGGCGTTAAGGCAAGGATATGCGGTTTCATAGCGCGCGGCACCCCCCGAGAGGAGGGTGAAGTCCGCCTCGATTTTCCTGCTATGATGAGCGGGGCGCGCAGTCGAGGAGTCTCTTTCGTGGGGCAGTTCGGCATCGGTCAGGCGGTCCGCCGCAAGGAAGACGTGCGGTTCATCACCGGCGCCGGGCGTTATGCCGACGACGTGAACCGTCCGGGTCAGGCCTATGCCGTCTTCGTGCGTGCGCCGCACGCCCACGCGAACATCACGCGGATCGACGCGGACGCGGCCCGGCGCGTCCCCGGCGTGCTGTCGGTCTTCACCCATGACGACATCGCGCGGGCGAATCTGGGCCTCATCAGATGCATCGTGCCGCTGAAGAACCGGGATGGCTCGGCCTATCCCAATCCGGGCCGGCCGCTTCTCGCGGCGGGCCGGGTGCGTCATGTCGGCGAGGCGGTGGCGATGGTGGTGGCCGATACGCTCGCCGCCGCCAAGGATGCGGCCGAGCAGGTCGACGTTGCCTATGAGACGCTGCCCGCGGTCGCCGATCCGGCGGAAGCGGCCGAACCCGGCGCGCCGACGCTGCATGAGTCGGCGCCCGGCAATGTCGCGCTCGACTGGGAATTGGGCAACGCGGCCGCGGCGGCCGAGGCCTTCTCCAAAGCCGCGCGGGTGATAAAACTCGACCTCACCATCAGCCGCATGGTGGTGAATCCGATCGAGCCGCGTTCCGTCGTCGGCGAGTTCGATCCGCAATCCGGCCGCTTCACCATCGATCTCGGCACGCAGGGCGTCTTTGCCGCGCGCGCCGCGATCGCGAAGAGCCTCGGCGTGCCCGATGCGAAAGTCCGCGTCGTCACGTCGGATGTGGGCGGCAGCTTCGGCATGAAGGGGTTCGATTTTCCCGAGCATGCGCTCATCCCCTGGGCCGCGAGCGTGCTGGGCCGGCCGGTCAAATGGACCTGCGAGCGCCAGGAGGCGTTCTTGAGCGACACGCAGGGCCGCGAGCAGAAGGTCCATGCCGAATTGGCGCTCGATGCCGACGCGCATTTCCTCGCGATCCGTGCCGAGACCTTCGCCAATGTCGGCGCCTATCTCTCGTATTTCTCGGTGATGATCCCGACCATGGCGGGATTCCGGCTGCTGACCGGCGCCTATCGCATTCCGGCGGCCTATGTCCATGTGCGCGCGATGTTCACCAACACGGTCTGGGTCGACGCCTATCGCGGCGCCGGCCGGCCCGAGACGGCCTATATCCTGGAAAGCCTGGTCGATCGCGCGGCGCGCGAGACCGGCCTCGCGCCCGACGAGATAAGGCGCCGCAATTTCGTGCCGCCGTCGGCGATGCCCTATCAGACGCCGCTCATCGTCGCCTATGACAGCGGCGATTTCCCGTCGAACCTGTCATCGGCGCTCGCCGCGTCCCAATGGTCGTCGTTCCCCGAGCGGCGGCGCGGCGCGCTGGCGCGCGGGAAGCGGCGCGGCATCGGCCTCGCCTACTACATGGAGGTGACCGCGAACATGCCGCAGGAGAAGGCGGACATCCGCTTCCTGCCGGATGGGCGCGTCTTCATGGGCGTCGGCACCGGACCTTCGGGCCAAGGGCACGAGACCGCCTTCGCCCAGATACTCGAGGATCGGCTCGGCGTTCCGTTCGACCGCATCGACTATGTGACGGGCGATACCGACCGGCTTGGCCAAGGCGGCGGCACCGGCGGGGCGAAGTCGCTGATGCTGGCCGGCACGGCAATCGTGGATGCGGCGGAGAAGATCATCGCCAAGGGCAAGCGGCTCGCCGGCCATTTCCTCGAGGCCGCGGTCGAGGACATCGAGTTCCGCGACGGCGTTTTCTCGATCGCGGGCACCGACCGCCGCATCACGATCATGGATTTGGCGCGGCGGGCGCGCGACGCCAAGGACCTGCCGGCCGATCTGCCGGCGACGCTCGATGACGTGGGCGCCAGCACCGCCAACAAGAACACGTTTCCCAATGGCTGCCACGTGTGCGAGATCGAGATCGATCCCGAGACCGGTGCGACCGCCATCTGCCGCTATACCGTGGCGGATGATTTCGGCCGCCTCATCAATCCGCTGATCGTCGAAGGGCAAATCCACGGCGGCATCGTGCAAGGTATCGGTCAGGCGCTGATGGAGCAGGGGCTTTACGATCCCGACAGCGCGCAGCTTCTTTCCGGCTCGTTCATGGACTACGCGATGCCGCGCGCGGGCGATGTTCCCGACATCGCGGTCGCCTTCAACGAAGTGCTCTGCACCACCAACGCGCTCGGCATCAAGGGCGCGGGCGAGGCGGGCTCGGTCGGGTCGCTGCCGGCCGTGATGAACGCCGTCCTCGACGCGCTGAGGCCTTTGGGCGTCGAGCATATCGACATGCCGGCGACGCCGCCCAAAGTGTGGCGGGCCATCGCGGCGGCGGGGCACGGGCCCGCACCATGAAGCCGGCGCGGCAGATCGAGATCGAACGGCAGGAAAAAGAGGACGACGCGCGCTTCACGACGAGCCTTGCCGGGCTTGCCGTGGCCTTGCTTCTCGGGATCGCGAGCCTTTATCTCCTCGACGCGCTCGCTGCTGAATCAAATCTCGAGGACTGCCTTTTGCAGGGCCGCATGGATTGCGAGCCGATCGACGCCTCGACCCTGGCCGAGTGAAACCCTTCCCCGGGATTCATTCCAAGATTGCGAAAGTTTAATGGTGCTGTAGGCGCGGTGTAAGCCGCTTGCCCCGATGGTACGGGACGAAGCGGCGGCGTCACGCGTTGACGCCAGGGCCGCGGCCCCATCACCCGAAAGGCTTGCCTCCATGGAATCCCTGAACCCACGCCCGGCCCGGCATCGCGCGCGCATGGCAGCGCTCGCCGGCGGCGTCGCCTTGTGCCTCGTCGGCGTTCCCTTCGCCGCTACGATCAACCACGCCAGCGCGCAGACCCAGGGCGACGTGACGTCGCTGCCGAGTTTCAGCCCGCTCGTGAAGCGCGTCCTGCCCGCCGTCGTCAATGTCTCCGTGACGATGAAGAACGATGTCAACTCGTCCGATGACTCCATCCAGGGCGATGATCAGGGCGATCAGGACCAGTCGGGACCTGGTGATCAGAGCGGACCGAACTTCCCGGCCTCGCCGTTCGATCAATTCCTGCGCCGCTTCTTCCAGCAAGGGCCCAACGGCATGCCGATGCCGGAGCAGGGGCAGGGCGTGGCGCGCATGGCGCTGGGCTCCGGCTTCATCATCGATCCCCAAGGCTACATCGTCACCAACAACCACGTGGTCGAGAACGCCGACAAGGTGACGGTGATCTTCCAGGACAACAGCAAGCATCCGGCGAAGATCATCGGCCGCGATCCCAAGACCGACCTGGCGCTCCTCAAGATCGACGCGCCGCAGCCGCTGCCCTATGTCTCGTGGGGCGACAGCGACGCGCTCAAGGTCGGCGACTGGGTGCTCGCGGTCGGCAATCCGTTCGGCCTCGGCGGCACCGTCAGCTCGGGCATCATCTCGGCGCGCGGGCGCGACATCCACGCCGGGCCGTATGATGATTTCCTGCAGATCGACGCGTCGATCAACCGCGGCAATTCGGGCGGTCCGACCTTCAATCTCCAGGGCCAGGTGGTGGGGATCAACACCGCGATCTACTCGCCCAATGGCGGCTCGGTCGGGATCGGCTTCGCGATCCCCTCGGACCTTGCGAAGCCCGTGATCGAGCAGCTCAAAGAGCACGGCAAGGTCGCGCGCGGCTGGCTCGGCGTGCAGATCCAGGAAGTGACGCCCGAGATCGCGAAGGGCCTCGGCCTGCCCAAGACCGAAGGCGCGCTGGTCGCCGACGTGACGAGCGACGGCCCGGCGCAGAAGATCGGCATCAAGCAGGGTGACGTGATCGTCGGCTATGACGGCCACGACATCAATCAGCTTCGCGACTTGCCGCTCGCGGTGGCGGAGACGCCGATCGGTCAGACCGCCACGGTGAAAGTGTGGCGCGACGGCCATGACCTGACCCTGTCGCCGGTCATCGCCGCGATGCCGGCGAACCCGCAGCAGCAGTTCGCCGAGAATGGCGAAAGCAATGGCTCGACGAGCACGATGGGGCTGAGCCTCACCCGCCTGACGCCGGAATGGCGCCAGCGGCTCCATGTCGAGAAGGACGTCAAAGGCGTCGTCGTGACCCATGTCGCCAATGACAGCCCGCTCGCCTCGCTCGGCGTGCAGGAAGGCGACGTGATCGAGGCGATCAACCGCCAGAGCGTCGACACGCCCGAAGCGGCGGCGCACGAGTTCGACCAGGTGAAGAACGAAAAGAGCGCCGACAAGAGCGTGCTGCTCCTCATCAATCGCCACGGCATCAACCAATACGTGGCGATGTCGGTCGAGGAGAATGGCGGCGGCGGGAACGGCTGATCCAAGCGACACCCTGCTCCATCTTTGGGGCAGGGAAGGGCGAGGGGCGGTTTTCGTTGTCTCGCCGGCGCTATCCCAGCGCTCTTCCCCTCACCCGGCCCTCTCCCCTCGCGGGGAGAGGGTTTTTGCTTGCTTGGTTTCCGCCTGCGGCTGCCGCGCCCGTTCGGCGAGGGTGCGGATGAGTCCCGCGACGCCGCGCGGCATCACATACATGCAGCCGATCAGGAACACGCCATAGATCGCCCAGGGTGCGGCGTCCGAGATTTCGCTTGCGACGTTCGGCACGAACTCGATGAAGATCGCGCCGAAGACGGCGCCTGCGATCGAGGCGACCCCGCCCACCACGATGCCGACCATGAAGAAGAGGCTCAGGAAGATCGGAAAGCTGTCGGGCGCCACATATTGCGTCACGATCGCGCCCAGCGCGCCGCCGATCCCGGTGAACATCGCGCTGATCCCGAAGGTCGAGGTCTTGTAGAACGCCGTGTTGATGCCCATCGCGGCGGCCGCCGTCGGATGATCGCGGATCGCGACCAGCGCGCGGCCGGTGCGCGCGCGCAGCAAATTCCAGCCGATCACATAAAGCGGCACCGCGATGACGAGACACAGGAAATAGAGCCACTGATCGGCATTGATCGGCAGATGCAGCGGCGGATCGGGCTTGACGAGGGTGATGCCCTGCACCCCGCCGGTCCAGCCTTCGAGCAGCCGGTATTTCAAAAGCTGGGGCGTCGCGACCGCGAGCGCGAAGGTGGCGAGCGCCAGATACAGCCCTTCGAGCCGCAAGGCCGGCAGCCCGAACACATAGCCCGCGCCAAGGCAGACGGCGCCTGCGATCGGGATCGTGGCCCAATAGGGGATGTCGGTCTGCGACACGAGGATCGCCGTCGTATAGGCGCCGATCGCATAGAACGCGCCATGGCCCAGCGAGATCTGCCCGTTGAACCCGACCAGGATGTTGAGGCCCAGCAGCACGATCGCATAATCGATGACCATCGTGGCCTGGAACACGTGATAGCTGCTGAGAAGGAACGGCAGCACGACGAGCCCGACCGCCAACACGGCTAAGCCGGCCCAGCGCAAGGTGGGGTTGTCGGTCATACCCGCGTCACCAAGGCGCGGCCGAAGAGGCCCGAGGGCCGCAGCAGCAGCACGCCGACGATGATCACCAGTGCCACCGACAGCTTGATCTCGGTCCCGACCACATAGGCGCCGGCGAGATTCTCAAGGACGCCGACGAGGAAGCCGCCGGTCGCGGCGCCCCACGGATTGTTGATGCCGCCCAGAAGCGCGGCCGCGAAGCCATAGAGCAGCACGCCATCCATCATGGTCGGATCGAGATAGACGATCGGCGCCGCCATCATGCCGGCGACCGCGCCGATGGTTCCCGCCAGACCCCAGCCCAGCGCCAGCATCCAGCCGACCCGGATGCCGACGAGCCGGCTCGAGATCGGGTTCTGCGCCGCCGCCCGCATCGCGAGCCCCAAGGGCGTGAAGCGGAAGAACAGATAGACGAGCGCCAGCATGGCCAAGGTGACGACGATCATGCCGACCTCGTGCGGCGACATGTACGAGCTGCCGTACCAGGCATCCGACGGGAACGGACTGGGGAAGCTCTTGATGGTATAGCCGTAGATGAAGCCGGCCATGCTGTTCAGGATGAAGAGAAGGCCGACGAACACGGTCACGACCGTCAGAACGGGCGAGTTCTCGATCGGCCGCACGATGATGCGCTCGATCAACACGCCCGCGATGAACGACAGGATCAGCGTCGCGACAAAGGCGAGCCAATAGGGCATGCCGGCGTCGATCAGGGTCCAGGCGATATATGTGGAAAACATCGCCAGCTCGCCCTGCGCGAAATTCATGTGATGCGTCGCCTGGTAGATCATGACGAGCGCCAGCGCGATGCTGGCATAGATGCCGCCCGTCGCGAGGCCGGAAAGGACTTGGTGCAGGAAGGTATCCAACGGTCGACGCCTCAATAGCCGAGATAGGAGCGGCGCACGGATTCGTCGTTGCCGATCTCGGCGCTGGAACCGTGCATGACGATACGGCCGGTCTCGATGAGATAGGCATGATCGGCGAGCTGCAGCGCCATGTTGGCGTTCTGCTCGACGAGCAGCATGCTCGCGCGCTCGTCGCGGTTGATCGCGCGCAAGATGGAGAAGATCTCCTGCACCAGGATCGGCGCGAGGCCGAAGGACGGCTCGTCGAGCAAGAGAAGGCGCGGGCGCAGCATCAGGGCCCGCGCGATCGCCAGCATCTGCTGCTCGCCGCCCGACAGCGTGCCCGCCTGCTGCCGGCGCCGCTCGGCAAGCCGCGGGAAATAGCCAAGGACGCGCGCCATGTCCTGCGCCGCGCCGTCGCGGTCGCGCCGCGTATAGGCGCCGAGCCGCAGATTCTCCTCGACCGTGAGGCCGGTGAAGGTGCCGCGCCCGTCCGGCACATGCGCGATGCCAAGGCGGACGATGTCTTCGGTGGCCTTGCCGTCGATCCGCGCGCCGGCAAAGCGGACCTCGCCGGTCGATCGCGTCATCATGTTGCAGATGGCGCGCAGCGTCGTGGTCTTGCCCGCCCCATTCGCACCCAAAAGCGCGGTGATGCCGCCTTCCTCCACCTCGAGCGAAAGCCCGCTCAGCACCTGGGTCGGGCCATAGCCGGCGTCGAGATTGTGGGTCGCCAGGATCGCCGTCATGCGGCGGTGCCGAGATAGGCGCTGATGACCTGGGGATCGCGCTGCACGTCGGCGGGCGCGCCTTCGGCGATCTTGCGGCCGAAATCGAGCGCCACCACGCGGTCGGAGACGCGCATGACCAGGTTCAGGTGATGTTCGACCAGAAGGATGGTGAGGTTGAACCGGTCGCGGATCGAGACGATCAGCTCGCGCAGCCGGTCGACCTCTTCGTGGTTCAAGCCGCCGGCCGGCTCGTCGAGCAGAAGGAGCTTGGGCTCGCCCGCCAAGGCGCGGGCAAGCTCGACCCGCTTTTGCGTGGCGAAGGTCAGGTCCGCCACCGGCTGGTCGGCGACGGCGCCGAGATCGAGCGCGTCGATGAGCTGATCCGTGCTATGGGCGCTTCGCGCCTCTTCGCGCGCGACGACGGGAAGCCGCAAGGAATTCGCGAAGAAGCCGCCCGCGCCGCGACAATGGCCGCCCACCATCACGTTCCGGCGCACGCTCATGGTCCGGAACAGGGCCAGGTTCTGAAAGGTGCGGCCGATCCCCAACGCGGCGATGCCGTGGCGCGGCACCGCCAAGAGATCGCGCCCCTCGAACCGCACTGCCCCTTCTTCGACCTGATAAAGCCGGCTCAGGCAGTTGAAGAGGGTCGTCTTTCCCGCGCCGTTGGGGCCGATGAGCCCGCAGATCGCGCCCCGCTCGACCGCGAAGGAGACATGGTCGAGCGCCACGATCCCGCCGAACCGGACCACGACATTCTCGACCTCGAGGAGAAGCCCAGCCATGTCAATGCGCGCGACAGCGACGCGGCCCATCGGCCGCGGGCGCCAGACTGTGCTGGAAACCGGGTCCCATACACTCCCTGCTTTCCGGGCCCTCTTGATCAGGGGCCGCGGCAGCCATCATAGCAATTTAGCGCAAAGACCCAACAAAGAACCGACATGACCCGCCCGCGGCGCCGCCGCGGGCGAGGGGGAACGGTTAGAGTGCGCTAGCGACCGAGTTGAAGGTGCTGTTGAGCGTGGTGCCGATGGTGGTGAGCGCGGTCAGGATGACGATCGAGATGAGCGCCGAAATCAGCGCATATTCGATCGCCGTGGTGCCGCGCTCGTCGGCGCGAAATGAGAGAAACCGTGTGAGGAGCCGCATGGCTTCTACCTCCCGCAATGGATCGCGGGAGTATCCCGATCCAGCTTAAAAGGACTATTACGATCACTTAAACTTCTAGGAAAGTGGCGCGCCCGAGGAGGCACGGCTCATGGCGACCCGGGTACCGTTAACGCTGGCCTGCGGCGATTACGAGATCGTTCGCGCCTTGAAGGAGGGAACGGTGGTGCGCGACGGCATCGACCTTACCGTTCTGACCGCGATGGATTCGACGACCCGGCACTGGCGCTTTTTGCGCAACCGCGATTTCGACCTGGCCGAGGTGTCGTGCTCGTCCTACATCGTCGCCCGCGACCAGGGATTTCCGTTCCGCGCGCTGCCGGTGTTCCTGCACCGGCGGTTCCGCCACGGCTTCGCCTTCATCAACACGGGAAAAGGCATCCACACGCCGGCCGACCTGATCGGGCGGCGGATCGGCGTCAAATCGTTCCTCGTCACCGCCGTCCATTGGCTGCGCGGCATCCTCGAGCACGAATATGGCGTGCCGCACAAATCGGTCCACTGGTTCGCCGAGCTCGACGAGGATATCGAGTTCGCGCCGCCCGAAGGGCTAAAGATCACGCGGCTGCGGCATGATCAGTCGGTCGAGACCATGCTGGCCGAGGGCGAGCTCGACGCGGTGCTGCATTCGAGCCTCATCAAGCCGCTGGTCGCCGGCGACCGCCGCGTGGGCCGCCTTTTTCCCGACTACAAGCGCGAGGAGATGGCCTATTTCCGCAAGACCGGCATCTTCCCGATCATGCACGTGATGGGCATCAAGGCCGAGATCCTGGAGCGCCATCCTTGGGTCGCGATCAATCTCTACCATGCCTTCAACGAGGCCAAGGCGATCGCGATGAAGCGTATGGAGAACCCGCGCCTGGTGCCGCTCGCCTGGTACCGCGAGGCGTGGGAAGAGCAGGAAGAGGTGCTGGGCGCCGATCCCTGGGAATATGGGCTCGGCCCCCGCAACCGCGTGACGCTCGAGACGCTCGCCGGTTACTCCTTCGAGCAGGGGCTGATCCAACGGCCGATGCCGCTCGACATGATGTTCGTCGACGTGGGTCAGGGCCGCAAGCGCGGCGACGAGTTCCGGATTTGAGTATAGGAGGTGCGATCGGAACGCGGCTCGAGGATCCGGATCTTCTTCGCGGCAAGGCGCGCTTTGTCGACGACATAGACCTGCCGGGGATGCTCGAGGCCTGCTTCGTGCGCAGCCCGCACGCGCACGCGCTGATCCGCGGCATCGACAAGGAAGCGGCGCTTGCGGCGCCCGGTGTCGCGGCGGTGCTCACGAGCGACGATTTCCGGCCGCATCTCAAAGTGGAACGGCTCGCCGTGGGGCTGCCGAGCCCCGCTTATCGGCAACAGCGCGACCGGCCGGTGCTGGCGGGGCCCGAGGTGGTGCATGTGGGGGAGCCGGTGGCGATCGTGATCGCCGACGGCCGCGCGCGGGCCGAGGACGCGGCTTCGCTCGTCGCCATCGATTGGGACATCGTGCCGGCCGTCGCGGATTGCCGCTTGGCGCTCGATCCCGGCGCCGCGCGCGTCCACAACGATGCGCCGCACAATCTTCTCGCCGATTTCACCATGGCGTTCGGCGAGGTCGATCGCGCGTTCGCTTCGGCGCCCCATCGCTTCGCGGAATCGATCTGGCAGCATCGCGGCGGCGGCCAGTCGATCGAGGCGCGCGGCGCGGTCGCGTCTGAGGATCCGCTCGAGCGCCGCCTCACGCTGTGGAGCTCGACCCAGACGCCGCACGCGGCGCGGAACCTGTTGTGCGATCTGCTGGGCCGCGCCGAATCCCAAGTGCGCGTGGTGACGCCCGATGTCGGCGGCGGCTTCGGGCCGAAGCTCGTCTTCTATCCCGAGGATGCGGCGGTGGCGCTCGCCGCGATCCTGCTGAAGCGGCCGGTCAAATGGATCGAGGACCGGCGCGAGCATTTCGTCGCCACGACGCAAGAGCGCGACCAGTATTGGGAGGTGGAGATCGCGTGCGATGGGGGCGCGCGCATCCTGGGCGTGCGGGGCAGCTTGCTGCACGATCATGGCGCCTACACCGCCCGGGGCGTGAACCTGCCCTACGAATCGGCGCAGACCGTGACCTTGGCCTATGACGTGCCGGCCTACCGGCTCGACGTGAAGCTTGCCCTCACCAACAAGGTCCCGGTCTCGCCGGTGCGCGGCGCGGGTCAGCCGCAGGGCGCCTTCGTGATGGAGCGGCTTTTGGACCGGGTCGCGCGCGAATTGGGGCTCGACCGCGCCGAGGTGCGGCGGCGCAACCTGATCGGGCCGTCGCGCATGCCCTGCACGCGGCCCTTGAAGGCGCGCGGCGGCCTCGATGTCGTGCTCGACAGCGGCGATTATCCGGCGTGCCAGGAGATGGCGCTGGCGGCGGCCGGTTGGGCCGATTTCCCGGCGCGTCAGAAGCGCGCGCGGGAACAAGAAGGGCGCTATCTCGGCATCGGCGTCGCCAATTTCGTCAAGGGCACCGGCCGCGGCCCGTTCGAAAGCGCGCGGGTCGGCATCGGCGCGTCGGGGCGGCCCCATGTCGCGACCGGCGCTGCCGCGATGGGGCAAGGGACGCGCACCATGCTGGCAGGGATCGTCGCGGGTCTGCTCGGTTGCCGGCCCCAGGATGTCGCGGTGACGACCGGCGACACGGCGGCGATCGCGCTCGGCATGGGCGGCTTCAACAGCCGGCAGGCGGTGCTGGCAGGAAGCTCGGCTCATGTGGCGGCGCTCGCCGTGCGTGACAAGGCGATCGCGATGGGCGCGCAGATGCTCGAGGCGGCCGCTGCCGATCTCGAGCTCGCCGAAGGCGCGGTGCGCGTCAAAGGCGCGCCGCAGATGCGGGTGACGCTGGGCGAGATCGCGCGCGCCTTGGGCGGCGCCGCGGGCTTTGCGCTGCCGGCCGGCATGGCGCCGGGGCTCGAGGCGAGCGAGCCTGTCGTGATCGATGCGATGGCCTATGCCAACGGCACCGCCGTCGCCGAGGTCGAGGTCGATCCCGAGACCGGGCACGTCGCGATCCTGCGCCTTGTCCTTGCGCATGATTGCGGGCGCATCCTCAATCCCATGATCGTCGATGGGCAGGTCGCGGGCGGCGCCGCGCACGGGGTCGGCAACGCGCTCTTCGAATGGATGGGATTTGACGAGGACGCGCAGCCGGTGACGACGAATTTCGGCGAATATCTCCTGCCCTCGGCGCCCGACGTGCCGCGGGTCGAGATCGTGCATCAGGAATCGCCGTCGCCGCTCAATCCGCTGGGCGTCAAGGGCGTCGGCGAATGCGGCGTGCTGCCGACGCCGGCGGCGATCATCTCGGCGATCGAGGACGCGCTCACGCCGTTCGGCGTCCGTATCGCGCAGGCGCCGGTGCGCCCGCACGAGATCGTGGCGCTGATCAGCCGCAGCCGCAGCAGCCGCTGAGCATCACCGACGGCGTGCCGGGCGGCGGCGTCTGCCGGCTGCGCCCGTCCACCACCGGCTCGCCATCGACCAGCACGTGCGAGATGCCGGGAAGATCGCCATGCGCGATCGATTGGCTGAGCAGCGGCCCGGCGGCTCCTTCGACCGGCGCCGCGATCACGAGATCGGCGGGCGCGCCTTCGCGCAGGATGCCGACATCGAGCCCGTGCGCGCGCGCCGTGTTGCCGGTCGCGACGGCGATCGCTTCTGCCGGCGCGATCCCGGCGACCGCGGAAAGATAGAGGATGTTGCGCAGCATGCCGCGCGGGATGACGCCCGTGCCGCCCGGCGTGTCGGTGCCCAAGGTCAGCCGGTCGAGCCGCTTGAGCTCGTTCAGGCGCCGCGCCGCCATCAGCGTCGAGCGGTCATTCCCGGAACTGCAAATTTCAAGTGCAAAGCGCGTCTCTTCGATCGTGCGCAGGAGGTCCCGGTCGTTCATCGGGATCGGTCCGCCCGAGACATGGGCCGCGATGTCGGGATCGAGCCATTCGAGGATGTCGTAGCCGCACATCTGCGACAGGCCCGAACGTGACACGCCGCCCGTGTGGACCTTGGTGCGGATGTGGCGTTCGCGGCACCAGCGCACATAGCGCTTCGCCTCGTCGGGATCGCGCGTGAGCGGATAGAAGATGAACTTCGCCATCCTCACGCCCGCCCGCGCGAGCCGGTCGAAATGCGCCTCGGTCATGCCCGGCACCAGGAGAACGGTGCCGGCCAGCAGCTTCACGCCGCTCCACCGCACGCGGCCCGTGGTGGCCCGTGCCACTTCCGCGAGCGCCGTCACGAGATCGGG
>Ga0335073_10004822_pt1 | contig 18894 bp, 16 predicted proteins | sample Lox_Sample_22_FD_207093 | JGI IMG/M metagenome (GOLD analysis project Ga0335073, IMG submission 207093) | Soil microbial communities from Loxahatchee National Wildlife Refuge, Florida, United States - Lox_Sample_2.2 | ecosystem: Environmental > Terrestrial > Soil > Wetlands | place: USA... | reverse complement strand
GTGCCCCTCAACAGGCCGAGGATCCGCTTCGAGACCGCGGCCACGCGCGCGAGACGGGCGGGCGCCGGTCTGCACGCGACCTGTCGCGCCGAGGCGTCGCGGAGCACGAGGCTCACTAGCCCTCCCCCGCTCGCGGGCTGCCGGATCTGGAAATTTCCCTGGAAGAACTGACCGCTCTGAACGCCACCGGGGGCGGGATTCGCGGACGTGAGCCGCACCCTGCCGGCGGTCGTGTCGACGAGCGTTCCAACGGGGACGGCTCGGAGGGCGCTCAGCGGTGTGAACGCGGCAGCCCCCGGCGGACGGACCAGCACCTTGCCGCTGACCGGCGCGAGCACAACGCTCTTCCCGAACACGGGCGTCGGTGGTGGGTAGGCGCTCGCGCTCGTACAGATTGCGGACGCGCCCAACAACAGGCACGCCCCCGCTGCCCCCCAAATCCCTGGTCGTCGTCCTGCTCTCACCGTTCGGTCCCCCCGGGACGGTAGAACGCCCTCCTGTTGTCCGTCAACCCTACACCGGCGCGGCGCTTGTCCGGCCCCTCGGGAGTCCGTACACTCACGCGGGGTATCCGTGTGCCGCAACGCCGGGCGGACGCAGGGGCGAACAGGGGACAATCCGCGAGGGGTGATTTGAAATGAAGAGGACGCGGCTATTCGGGAGCAACCGGAACCTGAAGCTGCTGATGCTGGCGCTGGTCGCGTTGGGCGCGACCGGGCTCGGCATCGCCGCGTACGCGACCAACCTGCTGCGCACGCTCGACCTCAACACGATGAACTCGCGGTTCGCGATCCGTGGCAACCAGAAGCCGCACCCGAACATCCTCGAGGTCAAGATCGACTCCAACTCGCTCGCGAACATCCCCTACCAGTGGCCGTTCCCGCGCGCGATCGACGGCAAGGTGATGAGCAACATCGCGGCGCAGCATCCGAAGGCGATCGCCTTCGACGTCCAGTTCACCCAGCCGAGCGATCGCGGCCAGAACGACGAGGTCGCGTTCCTGAACGGCGCCGGCGATGCCAACGGCCGGCTGATCCTGTCGTGGACCGCGACCGACCCGACGAACGGCAACGTCCAGCTGTTCGGTCTGGCCCAGACCCAGAAGGCGCTCCGCCAGGCCGGCGTGCAGCCGGCGAACGGCCTGTTCCCGACCGAGCCCGGTGACTTCGATCGCGAGATGCAGTATTCGATCGCCAAGCTCGAGACGTTCGCCCCCGTCACCGCCGGCGTCGCCACCGGCCACAAGGTCAAGCCGTTTGCCGGCAACCGCTGGATCGACTTCGCGGGACCGTCCGGAACGTACCCGTCGATCTCGTTCTCGAGCGCGTACTACGGCACCGCCGACGGGACCAAGAACGGGCCGAAGCTTCCGCCCAACGAGTACACCGGCAAGATCGTCGTGATCGGCGCGACCGCCCCGGTCCTCCAGGACATCCACCCCACGCCGACCGATCCCGCCATGCCCGGACCCGAGGTTCAGGCCAACGCGATCGCCACGGTGCTCAACAACTTCCCGCTGTCCTCGGTCCCCGGCTGGGTCGACGTCCTGCTGATCGTCGTGCTCGGCGTGGCGGTGCCGCTCGCCAGCATCTGGGTCCGGCCGCTCGTCTCGATCGGGATCGCCGTCGCGCTCGGGATCGTGTTCGCGATCTTCGTCCAGCTGATGTTCAACGCCGGCCTTGTCGTGACGTTCGTGTACCCGCTCGGCGCGCTCGTCCTGGCCGCGGTCGGCGCATTGGCGGTGCAGCTCGTCACCGAGGCGTTCGAGCGGATCCGGACGGTCGACCTGTTCGCCCGGTTCGTGCCCGAGGACGTCGTCGACGAGGTCCTGAAGAGCGCCGACGGTCTCCGCCTCGGCGGCATCCAGCGCGAGGGGACGATCATGTTCACCGACCTGCGCGGCTTCACCTCGTTCTCGGAGTCGCTCACCCCCGCCCAGGTCATCGAGGTCCTGAACCACTACCTGAGCGAGATGAGCGACGCGATCCTCGACAACGGCGGCACGCTCGTCGCGTACATGGGCGACGGGATCTTCGCCGTGTTCGGCGCGCCGCTCGAGCAGCCCGATCACGCCGACCGGGCACTGCGCACGGCGCGCGAGATGCTCGAGACCCGTCTCCCACGGTTCAACGAGTGGATCCGCTCCGAGGGCCTCGGCGACGGCTTCCGCATGGGAATCGGGCTCAACAGCGGCCGGGTCATGTCTGGCCACGTCGGCTCCGAGCGGCGGGTCGAGTACGCGGCGGTCGGGGATACGACGAACACGGCGTCCCGGATCGAGGGGCTCACGAAGGGCACTCCGCACCAGCTACTGCTGTCTGATTCCACCCGCGACGCGCTCGTCGAGCCGGCCGAGGACCTGGTGTTCGTCGACGAGGTCGACATCCGGGGCCGGGTCGCGCGAATGAAGCTGTGGGGCCTGAACGAGGCACCCACGACGCCTCCGGCGCCGGCCGAGGCCGCCCAGACCACGGCCTGAGATGTTCGGCATACGTACGTTTGTCGAGCCGGTCTGGACGCCGGTAACGGATTGGCGCGGGCGTCCGTTAATGAGATCGTGGTTGAGAACTTCGGGATCACTCATCAGGAGGTTGACGAGCGAACCTGCGTGGTCGCGGTTCAGGGCGAGCTCGACCTCGCCTCCGCCCCGCACCTGAAGCTCGCCCTGGTCGAGCTGATGAGCAAGGGCTACGGGCGCTACGTGCTCGACCTCTCGCAGCTCACCCACATGGACTCGATGGGACTCGGGGTGCTGATCGGCTTCCACAAGCGCCTGCCCAGGGACGCCCGCCTGGCGCTCGCCGGTCTGCCGCCCAAGCAGCGCAAGCTCCTCGAGCTCACCGGTCTCGATACCCGCTTCGACAGCTTTGCCACAGTCGATGACGCTCTCAGCGCCCGCGCTGAGAGCGCGCTGCCGTTCTGCACCGACGCCGCGATGGTCATCGGCCTGGCGTCGACCGCGTTGCCGTTCGCGACGACGCGGCGCGCGGAGGCGCTCCGCTGGCTCCGGATCCTCCGCCTCCACGGCGAGGCCGCACGCGTGCTGTGCGCGCTCGGGGTCGGCGAGACGCCGCTCCCGGATCTCGATCAGGACGCAGCCGACGAGCTTCTGGCTCCGGCCGGCCGCGCCGACCGCGACCCGGTCGCGAGCGTCAGCGAGCTCGCGGTCCGCGTCGCGCGCAAGCGCGGCGCCATCAAGGTCGGCACGGGCGACATCCTCGTCGCGGTGCTGCGCTTCTACGGCTCGGACTTCGACCTCGTGCTCGCGGCGCACGGCACCGACCGCGACGAGGTCATCGACCGGCTCGACGAAGCCGCCTGATCCGCCGGCGAGCTCCTTTTCGGATCAGGCCGGCGGGGGCCCCGTCGGAATCTGGAACACCCCGGAGGGGCTGGGCGCCCGCCGGAGCTCCTCGGGGATCTCGATCACCGCGGCCGAGAACTTGCGCGCGAGCGGCGGCGGCCCGCCCTCGGCGAGCGCCGGCGTGAACGCCGTCACCGGGAGCGGCACGTACTCGGGCGACACCGACCAACTGGTGGAGCGGAACTCGCCGGCGTCCTCGACCCAGCTGAGCGAGATCAGCGGCAGGATCACGACCTTCGTCCAGATCGCGATCACCCACGTGACCCAGTAGACGATCACCGGGGTCCAGTCGGACGAGAAGTGAATGCCCTTCAGGCTCTTCGCCGCCAGGTACACGAGGATGAACTCGCCGACCGCCAGCACGAATGTCAGCCACGGCGGCTGCCAGCGGATGACGAACGGGTAGAACGCGGTGTCGAGCGCGACGCCAATCACGAAGTACAGGCCGATCAGCACGATGTAGCTCGGGTTGCCGGTGATCAGGGAGACGATCGTCCAGATGATCGCCGGGATGATCAGGATCGCCCATCTGGTCTGAACCCGGCCGAGGACTGTTGGACACATGACGCCCTCCTTACGCGAGCTGCTCGGTCGGGGACACGGTCCGGAGCGCCTTGGCCACATCGTTGCCCCACGAGAACTGCAAGCTCATCCGCGACGGGAACGACCGCCGCTGGAGCTTCTCGGCGCGGGCGCAGTCACTGACGAACCGCCGCGCGATGAACTTCAGCCCGGCGATCGTGTCGCCGTGCGGGATCACGTTGTTGGCGATCAGCCCCATGCAGCACAGTCGCGACTCGGGGAGATCGAGTCCGGGGACACCGCAGTTCGTTTGCAGCCGAAGCCTGCCCTCGACCACCGGCACCTTGTAGAACTCGACCAGCCGCCGGATCAACGGAAGCGTCAGCACCGACTTGTTGAACCCGGTGCCCGCGGTGACGCCGGTGACGTCGAGCCAGCCGGGATCCTCACCGCCCTTGCTCTTGACGTACACCCGCAGGCCGGCGCGGCCCGGCTCGATCTTGTCGATCTCGCCGACGAGTGCGTCGAACCGCCCCTCCTGCTGGCCGGCCTTGATCCGCGACAGCCACTGCCGGCGCTCGGGACGCGTCCCCCGCAGGACCTGGCCGAGGAACTCGATCCGCTGGTCGAACGGCAGCCGCGTGTACGCGTCGATTCCGATCGACTCGAACAGGCAGCGCGGCACGTTCAGGTCCTGAGTCTCGGGCTGCTCGTTCCTCGTCAGCGCCAGCACCGACCCGCCGGCGTCGAGGATGTTCGCCCACTCGTTGACCGACGCGATGCCCGCGCCAAGCACGATGTAACGCCCGCCCGGCGCGTACTGCTTGGGCTCGTACGCCTGCACGATGCGGTCAGCCAGCGCCGGGTCCTTGCGCGCCTTGGCCAGCAACGGCGGGAACGACAGTGGGCCGTGGCCCGGAGCGAGCATCACGTGCTTGGCGCGTCCGATGAAGTTCGCCTGCTCGTCGTACATGACGAAATGCGGCATCGGCTGCATCTGTCGTTGCAGCCACCCCACCCGCGTCGGGACTCGAGCCTGATCCCAGCCCGAGCGGCGTGTGACGACCGCGGCCTCGGTGAGGATCTCGGGAACGCCCGGGTTGTACTTGCGCCGGGTGGTTCGCCACAGCGGCTTGAGTGACTTGTGCGACCACGCGTCGAGCTGGGCGAACGTCGGCCAGTCCGGGGCGAGGAAGTGCGACTCGGACTCCGACCGCAGGACGGTCTGCCCGAGGTTGTAAGCGAACTGCTGATAGGTGCCGACCGGGTTGGCGCTCGGCCCGAACACCGACAGCTGGTCGTTCTCGAACCCGAGATAGCGAGCCGTCGTGTGTACTAGGAGTGAGCCGAAGCCGTCGCCGACCGTGGCGATTACTGAGTCTCTTGGTGCTGTCGCTGGCATAGTCCGGGCACCCTATAGCGAAGACAGCTGGACGCGCAAGGGTCAAAAGCACAGTGTTTCCGGCACGTTCACGAGTGCTCCCTCTTTCGTCGAGGTCACGTTGCACAAACGCCCACTCGGACGATATGCTCGCGCCCGTGGCGGGCGAGATCAATCTGGAAGTCATCGAGGGACCGGACGCGGGCAAGCAGATTGCGGTCGATCGGCCGATCGTGATCGGGCGCGACGCGGCGTCCGATCTCGTCCTCGAGGACGGCGAGGTGTCGGGTCAGCACGCCCGGGTCACCCCGTCTCCCGACGGCACCGCGACGGTCGAAGACCTCGAGTCGACGAACGGCACGTTCGTCAACCAGAACGAGTTGGAGGGACCGGCGAGGCTCGATCCCGGTGACCACCTGCTCGTCGGCATCAGCGTGATCGAACTGCGCTCGCGCCAGGACATCGCATCCCGCGCCTCGGCGGTGATCCAGATCCCGCCGGCGATGGCGATGGCAGCTCGCGAGCCGACCTACGTCAACCCCGAGGTGCGTTCAGCCAACCTCGCGCCGGCGCCGCCGCCGGCAAGTGCCGGGGACGTCGCGCACCCGACGGTCGACAAGTACCTCGACGTGAAGGTCCGCCGCCGCGCCCAGCTCGCGCCGCTGGCGCTGTTCACGCTCATCGCGATCGCGCTCATCCTTTACTTCTCTTTGAAGTAGCCCGGGCTGCGGCATGCGGCGTCCGCTCTGCGGCGCTCGCTCACCGAAATCCGCGGCGACGGCGATGACAAAAGGCCGCGAGCGCCGCCGAACGGGCACCGCAGCCCCGCCCACAGCGGCTCTCCTCCCTAGCTCCCGCCGCCATTCTCGCTCGAGCCCAGCGCGTCCCCGGCGACCTGCACTACACGACATTTCATGCGGCTGAACGAGACGATGACGCGTTAAGCATGTGGGGCGTGCGTAGCACGTCACGGTGCAGCCGGCGGCCCGCGATTGTCGCGTCATACATGCTCCGGCCGCGCGTCGCGATCCCTTACGTCTCGCGGAAGTAACGCTCCGGGCGGAGGCTGCGGCACCCGTTCGGCGGCGCTCGCGGCCGTTCGCCGACGGCAACGACACACAGCTGAGATCAGCGAGCGCCGCCGAGCAGGTGAGCAGCCGCAGCTTTAGCTGTGCTGCGAGAAGTAGATGACCAGCGCGATCGCCACGATGATGACCGTGCCGAACGACAGCGCCACCGGCACCCACGAACGGGAGGCCAGCCCGGGCTGCCTGCGGCTGCGCTCCGGCGGACGGAACTCGCCGACCGCTTGAACCGGCGCGGCCGGCGGTGCGACCGGCGCCGCGGTCGCGGTGATCGGAGTCGCCGACGGTGGTGGCGGCGCCGCCCCCTCCGGGATCGCGGCGCTCACGCGCGTGGCATTACGAGGCGCGACGATGTCGCCGCTTGATTCCGACACTGGCAAGACCCCCTCGACGACGAGCACAGTTGTGCCTACCTTGATCTCGGCACCGCCGCCGAGCAACGTCGGCTCGGCGATGCGCGTGCCATCCACAAACGTCCCGTTGGTGGAGCCCAGGTCCTCGACCTGGAGGCGGTTGGCATGGCGCCGCACGACGGCGTGACGCCTGGACATCTCGTCGTCGTCAATTGCGAGATCCGTGTCCTCGCGACCGATGACGACCTCCTGCTCGACGTCCACCGTCTGACCAGCGTTGGGCCCACTCACTACACGCAGCCGTGCCATAGCGCGGGCAGCGTACCCCATGGCGGCCGGTTGCTGCAAGCTGGGTCAGCACTGTGACGTCGACTGACCGCGCGGTACAGTCCGGGCCATGAATGGCGGCACTGCCCGACTGGAGGTCGTGGCCGGGCGAGCGATCGGAATGTCGGTTCTGCTCGATGATGAGCTGCTCATCGGGCGCCATGCCGACGGCGCCGGACGACTCGCCGACGACGACGAGATCTCCCGGTCGCACGCCCGGATCAGCCTTGACCGCAGCGGCTTCTGCGCGATCGAGGACCTCGGATCGACCAACGGCACGTTCGTCAACGGGCTGCGGATCACCGGACCGCAGACGCTCTCGGTCGGCGACACGATCGAGGTCGGCGGGACCACGCTGGTCGTCCGCGAGCTCCCGATTCCCGCAAGCGAGCGCTCGCTTCGGGCGGTACCGCCCCAGCCGACGTCGCCACCCGGAAGCTCGAGCGCGTCACCGCCCGCGAATCAGGCGACGCCGCTGTCGTCCTCGGGGCGCCCCGACCGAGGCTCGGGTGCGTCCGCCGCGCGGCCCGCCGGACCTCCGACCCAGGCTCAAGCTGACGCAACGGTCAAGGCCGGCGCGGCCAGTCTCTCACTGAGGCTCCATATCGACTTCGCGGCGCGCACGGCGACGGTCGCGGTCGACGACGGATCGGACCCGCTTCAGCTCGAGTTCGACGGCAAGGCCTGGCGCCCCGCCTCAGCGTCCTGACCGACCTCACCGTCCGCGAAGCGCCCTTAGCCGGGCGGCGCCTGGAGCAGCCGGTAGCCCCCACCGTGGAACACCAGCGGCGTGCCGTCCTCGCTGTTGGCGATCTCGAGCACCTCGCCGATGAAGATCAAGTGATCTCCGGCCTCGTGCGTGGCGTGCAGGCGGCAGTCGAGGAACGCCGCCGCCCCTTCGAGGATCGGCGAGCCGCTCGCCCCGAACCGGTGGGGCACCTCCGCGAACGCGTCGCGGCCCTTCGGGCGGTCGCGCGAGGCGAAGTAGCGCGACAACGGCTCCTGTTCCTGGGCGAGGATGTTGACCGCGAACACGCCGTTTGCGGTGATGTGGTCGGCGCCCTCCGAGGGACTGATCACGCACACCAGGATCAGCGGCGGATCGAGTGACACCGAGGAGAACGCGTTGGCGGTCATGCCGTACGCGTGCTCCTCCCCCCGCGTGGTCACGACCGTCACCCCGGTGGCGAATGCCCCCACGGTGGACCGGAATTCCTTGCTCGAGAAGGCTGTCTGCACAGTCCCGCCGCCCCCGGCCTAGCTCGCCGACCGCCCGAGGCGGTCCCGGATGATCTGATCGAAGTCGCGCGTCGTCCCGAGCGACTGGGCGACGACGGCGCGGAACGTGTCACCGTCGATCACCACGAGCCTCGTCGGCTTCGTGGCGCGGGCGCCGGTGCCGCGAGGCCGGTCGAACAGGATCGCCATCTCGCCGTACAGGTCACCCGGGCCGAGCGTCGCGATCCTCTCGGTGCTTTCGCCCTCCTCGCGGGTGACCTCGAGCTCCCCGTCGACGACGATGAAGAACTTGTCGGCGGGTCCGCCCTGACGCGCCACCACAGAGTCCGCGTCGGCGTCGACCAACTGCGTGGACGCGGAGATCGTCTGGGCGGTCTGCGTCGGGAGGCCGCCGAACACGCTGTACGAGCGCTCGCGATGGAACTCGGCACCGAATACGCCCTCGGGCGAGGCGCTCGAGCTCTTCTTGTTGTCGATGAACTGGATCTCGGTCGGGGTGATCCGGAAGAACGAGATGCTCATGGTCGCGCCGGGCGACAGAGCGGGGAACTTCTGTCCGAACAGGTCAGCCACGCGGGCGATCTGCTCGCCACTCAGCAGCACCGAGCACTCTCCCACCCCTTGCACGCCCCGCGTCTGGTTCAGGTCGGTCGTGTACTCGTCGACCGTGAACGCCACCATCGGGTTCTGCTCGATGTGCCGCGCGCTCTCGGTGGTGCTCCTCGACCAGAAGTACAACGACGGCCCCTCGTTGACGTACAGGAACGTGGCGGCATGCGGGACGCCGGTGGGCGACGCGGTCGCCAATGTCATCGTGCTCTGCTCCCCCAGGTACTCGAGGACAGGGCCCGGTAGCTCCTGCTCGGTCGTGCTCATCCACAAATCTCCTTGTCCGAGTTCTCGCTGGCGATCCTAAGGGTTTGGCCTCCAAGAAGCGAGCAGGGTCCGCGACCACGCTCGCCGGGCGCGGGCGCCCGACGGGCATGGACGCCCGGCGGCCCGGTCCCAGGGACGCCGAGCGCAGCGAGGCCCAAAATCACGTACCGACGAGCAGCGCGGTGAGGAACAGCGCCACGAAGTGAAACGCCTGGTCGAGCGACAGCCCCAGCTCCGGGTGTGCATCGAGGTCGGCCTTCTTGAATACGCGCGCGTATGACGTCAGCAGCCGCCGGTCGTCCTGGATCAGATGGGGGATCGCGATCAGCGCCGCCAGCCCGATCACGCCCCAGTGGAGGCTGGGCCACAGCCAGACGAACGCCGGGACGAACGCCAGCGTGTAGGTCGCGATGTGCGACAGCAGCGCGCGGCGCCTCACCCCACGGTGGGACAGCCCGCCGCTCTTGTGCGTGGCCTGCCATTCGGTCTGGAAGATGTAGTCGCCTACCTCGTGCGACACGAAGAAGACCGCGAAGACCTCGACCCAGGGCATGCGGAGGAACCTATCTCACTGTCAGATGACCAAACACTTACGCCGAGCCCGCAGCGCGTCTCAACGGCCGGCGAGTTCGCGATCGGGTGCCGGCGCGCCCAACTCGAGCAGTTGCTCGGCGCGGATTATGTGCATGACGGCGTTGATCAGCGCCAGATGGGTGAACGCCTGCGGGAAGTTGCCGAGGTGACGGCCGGTCGCGGCGTCGATCTCCTCGGCGTACAGCAGGAGCGGGCTCGCGAACGACAGCAGCTTCTCGCACAGGCCCCGGGCCTGCGCGATCTCGCCGATCTCGGCGAGCGCCGAGACGAGCCAGAACGAGCAGATCGTGAACGTGCCCTCCTCGCTCGCGAAGCCGTCGTCGGTCTGGCCGACGCGGTAGCGCAGCACTAGGCCGTTCTCGGTCAGCTCGTCGGCGATCGCGAGTACGGTGGCACGGATCCGCGGATCGTCGGACGGCAGGAACCGCACCAGCGGCATCATCAACAGCGACGCGTCGAGCGCGTCGGTCTCGTAGTGCTGGACGAACACCCCGCGGCCGTCGACGCCGTTTGCGCAGATGTCGGCATGGATCTCGGCGGCGGCCTCCTCCCACTTGGACGCCATCCGGTCGTCGTTCCGGATCCGCGCCAGCCGCGCACCGCGGTCGGCGGCCACCCAGCACATCAGCTTTGAGGAGGTGAAGTGCTTGGGGTCACCTCGCACCTCCCAGATGCCCCGGTCGGGTTCGCGCCACTTCGCCAGGGCGTTCTCAACCTGTCGCTTGATGATCGGCCACAGGCGGTCGGGTAGCTGATCGCGCGATCGGGTGTGCAGATAGATCGAGTCGAGCACGGCGCCCCACACGTCGTGCTGGTCCTGGTCGTAGGCGCCGTTGCCGATCCGCACCGGCCGCGATTGGTCATAGCCCGACAGGTGCTCGAGGATCTGCTCCTCGAGCTTCGACTCGCCCCCGATCCCGTACATGATCTGGAGCTGTCCCTCTTCGGATTCGGCCATGTCGGCCACGAAGTAGAAGAAGTCGTTGGCCTCCTCTTCGAACCCGAGCGAGTACAGCGCCCACAGCGTGAACGTCGAGTCGCGGATCCAGCTATACCGGTAGTCCCAGTTGCGATCGCCGCCGGGCGCCTCGGGCAGCGACGTCGTCGATGCGGCGATCAGCGCCCCGGAGGGCGCGTACGTGAGTCCCTTGAGGGTGAGCGCGCTGCGCTGGAGGTGGCTGCGCCACGGGTGGTCGGGGAACGTGCCGTGCTTGAGCCACTCCTGCCAGAAGCGCTGCGTCCGATTCAGGTACACGAGCGCGTCTTCGTAGCTCGTCGGCATCGCGTGGTCGGACCAACCCAGCGCGACGAACGCGACATCACCCTCGCGCATTGTCGTGCGCGCCCGCGCTCGCGGGCCCTCGAAGCCGAGGCGTAGATCGGTGACCAGCCGCAACTGCAGGTTCATGCCCTCCGAGCGCGCGACCGCCTCGCCGTACCCCGAGCCGGTGTAGTCCCAGTCGACGGCCAGCCCCCCGTAGTCGAACGCGGGCTCGCACTCGAGCTTCATCTCGGCGGATCCCTGGACGCACTCGATCATGCGCAAGAGCACGTGGTCGGCATCGTGGTCGGTGGGCGAGCGGCGGTGACTGTGCGAGCGCTCGTTGTCGTGATGCCACGGCCCGATGCACAGCGCGTCGCGGACGATGACCCACCCCATCCGCGTCTCCCAGCTCGTCTCGAGCACCATCGTGCCCGGGATGTAGCGACGCCCCGCCGGCACGTTCACATCGGCCGGGCCGACGCGGAAACCGCCGGCATCGCGGTCGAGCACCGCCGCGAACACGCTCGGCGAATCCATCCGCGGCAGGCACAGCCATTCGACGTTCCCGTTCGGCGCGACGAGCGCTGTCGTCTCGCAATCAGACAGGAACCCGTAGTCCCCAATTGGCGGGAACGCGCTCTGCCGAATCCCTTGATCGCTCTGAGCCCCCGACATCCGTGCGGCGATTCTGCTGTGGTCCTCCAGACGTGTCAAGGTATGCTCGCGCGCGACCAGGGAAGCACGGGGAGACGAAAGTGCCGCCGCAAATGAGTTCCATCGACGTAATCGCCTCGGCGCTCGAGCCCGTGACGCCCGCGCTCGGGCGGATGAGCTCGCCCGACGGCGCCGTCACGCTGATGCTCAGCGACATCGCCGAAGCCGACACGGCAGCGGAGCGGCTCGGCACCGAGCGCTGGGAGCAGCTGGTGCGCGATCACCACCTGCTCGTCGAGCAGATCCTCGCGCGCCACGACGGTCAGGTGGCGAAGTTCCAGGGAGACGGTTTCCTCGCCTCGTTCGGAAGCGCCCACGCCGGGCTGCACGCCGCCGTCGACCTGCAGCGGACGTTCTCCGCCGCGCCTGCCGGAGAGCAGTCGCTGTCGATCCGGGTCGGGCTGCACTCGGGGTTCGTGATGGGCAATCCCGAGCAGCTGATGGGCCGGAACGTGGTGCTCGCGGCGCGGATTGCCGGGCAGGCCAAGGGAGGCGAGATCCTGGTGTCCTCGAACGCCAGGGAGTACACCGCATCCGACCCGAGCTTCCAGTTCGAGGAGCGCGGCGAGTTCCACTTCAAAGGCCTGCTCGGCGAGCACACCGTCTACGCGGTGAGCTGGAAGTAGTCCTGGCGTGGCGCGAGCCGCCGGCTCAGCCGGCGGCCGCGGCGAGCATGCGGGCGTACTCGCCGGCGGACTGCGGCCGCTGAGCCGCGTCCTTCTGAAGTGCGGTCAGGAGCGCGTTGGCGAACTCGTCGGTCATGTCCGGACGAGCGGCGCGGGGATCCGGCGGTGGGTCCTGGAGGTGGGCCCACAGAATCCGCATACCCTGGACCTCGGCGAACGGAGGACGCCCGCACATGCACTCGTACATCACGCACCCGAGCGCGTAGATGTCGGTGGCGGCGCCGACCTGCTCGCCGCGGATCTGCTCGGGGGCCATGTAGTCCATCGACCCGAGCGCCTGTCCCGGGAGCGTCAGCAGGCTTCCCTGGGTGTCCTTGGCCAGGCCGAAATCGGTGATGTAGGCGCGGCCACTCTCGTCGAGCAGGATGTTCGCCGGCTTGACGTCACGGTGCACCATGCCCGCGGCCCACAGGGCTTCCAGCCCCGCCGCCACGTCGGTGCAGACCTGCACCGCGGTCTGGACGTCGAGTTGGCCGTCGCGCTTGAGCTTGTCGTCGAGCGACAACGACCGCCCTTCCTGGTCCCCCTCGATGAAGCGCTGCGCCATGTACGGCAGCCCTTCGTGCTCGCCGGTGTCGAGCACCGGCACCACATTGGGGTGCTGGACCGTCTGGGCGATGCGCGCCTCGCGGTAGAAGCGGCGCCGGAAAGTCTCGTCGCGCGCGTAATCGTCCTTCACCAGCTTGAGCGCGACGCGGCCGCCGTCGGGGCCGGTAGCGGTGTAGACCTTGCCCATGCCCCCCTCTCCGAGCAGGTCGTCGACGCTGTATTCGCCAATCTGACTCCCGATTCGGGGATCGCTCACGCTCATCGCTCACTCATTCATCGGTCTGGAGACTCTGCGGAGCGCCCATCATAAAGCTCCGCCGGTAGAACGGCGCGCGAGTCCCCCATCGGGCGGCACGGACCCGATCAAGCTCCGTTCGGCGACCGCCTAACGGCGGCTCGGAGCCGCGGCCTGCGCCAGTAGAATCCGCGTGCTTTGCTAGAGGAGGGCACGATCGTTTCCGGGTATCGCGTGGACGGCGTACTCGGAGAGGGAGGCATGGGAGCCGTCTACGAGGCAACGCAGCTCTCGCTGAACCGAGTTGTCGCGCTGAAGCTGCTCGCCCCGAACCTGAGCGACGACCCCGGATTCCGGGCTCGCTTCGAGCGCGAGGGACAGGTCCAGGCCGCGCTCGACCACGAGCACATCGTCAGCGTGTACGAGGCCGGTCAGAGCGACTACGGGCTGTTCTTGGCCATGCGACTGATCGCCGGGCCGACGCTCAAGCAGTTGATCCTCGACGGCGACCTCGACCCGCGGCGGACCGTGCGGCTGCTGGCCCAGGTCGCACGCGCGCTCGACTCCGCCCACGACGCGGGCCTGATCCATCGCGATATCAAGCCGCAGAACATCCTGATCGGGCGGGGCGACCACGCCTACCTCGCTGACTTCGGGCTGATCAAGGCGCCCGACGAGGCGCGCCTCACCGGGACCGGCCAGTTCATCGGCACGATCGACTACGTCGCGCCCGAGCAGATCCAGGGCGACCCCGCGACCCCGGCCAGCGACGTATACGCGCTCACCGGGGTCCTGTACGAGTGCCTGACCGGAGAGGTCCCGTTCCCGAAGCCGTCCGAGGCGGCCACGCTGCACGCTCACGTGATGTCGCCTCCGCCGATGGTGACCGAGCGCCGGCCGGACCTACCCCCTGCGCTCGACGGCGTGATCGCGCAAGGGATGGCCAAGGATCCGTGGTCGCGGCCGTCGCATGCCGCCGAGCTGATCCAGTCGGCCTCACGTGCGCTGTCCTCGAGCACGTCGTTCGCTCCGGCGCCGCCGGAGGCCGACGGTCGGGACGGGAGCGACGAGCGCCGGCACCGCGTCCAAACGACCAAGGTCCCAGCCGTGGGGTCACCCTCACCGGGCGATTCGGGGGTACGGCAGGGCGACCCCGTGGGGTCGGCGTCCCCCGACTCGCGCGCGGCGGCCCGATCCGACGTGACGCGGACCCGGTCCGTGATTCCTCCGGTTGCGCCCGCCGTCGCCGTCGAGGATCCGGCGGCTACGCCTGCAGCGTCGGATGCCGACCGGTCGGTCATGCCGGCCGCTCCGGGCGCCGATCGGCCCGTTCCGCGGGCGCTCGAGTTCCCGCCCCGGCTGGTGGCGCTGATCGCGGCGGTGGTGCTCGTAGCGTTCGCGGCCGGCTTCCTCCTCGGCCTGGTGGTCCACTGATGCCGGTGAACCGAACGCTCGTCCCTCTGCGAGGAGGTTCACCCCTCTCGCGGGCGGGCAGCACCTATTCGGCCGCCCGGGGAAAGTCTTGCGAGATTTCGGCAGCCTGTAATAGACTGTGGAAGCGGGCCAGTCTACACTGCCAGGGGGTAGCAGCGGATGGGGCAGGAACAAGGTGGAGTTTTGGCGACGCTTGATCGCGTGAACGAGCCAAGAACGGCCTCGCAGGTTTTGGGGCGAACACTGAAGGACCGATACAGGGTCCTCGAGCCGATCTCTGCCGGAGCGATGGGCCAGGTCTATCGCGCGATCGACACCGAGACGGACACCGAGGTCGCGCTCAAGCAGTGCACGAACCCGCATCACGATCAGCGGTTCGAGGCCGAGGCGCGGCTGCTCTCAAGCCTCCAGCACCCGCGCGTCGTCCGCATCAAGGACCACTTCTCCGCGCTCTCCGGTCAGTACCTGGTGATGGACCTCATCCGCGGTATCGATCTCGGCGCGCTCCTCAAGCAGCGCGGCCAGCCGGGACTCCCGGTGGAGCAGTCGATCGAGTACACCCGCCAGACGTGCGAGGCGCTCCAGTACGTGCACGATCAGCAGATCGTCCATCGCGACGTCAAGCCCCAGAACCTGATCCTGAGCGAGAACGGCGTCGTGCTCGTGGACTTCGGGATCGCGCGCCTGCTCGACGAGGTCGAGCAGCAGGGCACCGTCGGGATCGGGACGCCCCGCTTCATGGCTCCCGAGGTGTTCGCCGGCGGCAACGTCTCGGCGCGCACCGACGTGTTCAGCGTCGCCGCCACGCTGTGGACGCTGCTCGCGGGCCGGCCCCCGGTGTACGCCGACCCGACCAAGCTGTCCTCGGTCAACTCCGACGTCACCCCCGAGCTCGAGGCAATCGTCGCCGCGGGCCTCGAGATGATCCCCGAGCGGCGCGTGGCCTCCGTGTCCGCGTTCGCCAAGGCGCTGGGGGCGCCGCTGCGGACCGAGACCGGCGTCTCGCTCGCGGTATCGATCGACGATCCGGACGCCTCGCGCGGCCTCATGGAAGCGGTCGTCCACACTGCGGCCGGCGTGTTCGGCGCCGCCGCCGCCTCCATCTGCCTCGTCGACGAGACCACCGGCGAGCTCGTGTACCAGTCGGCCTGGGGAGCCGGCGCCCGCGAGATCGTCGGCGTACGGCTTCCGCCCGCGACCGGCATCGCCGGTCAGGTCGTGCAGACCAACTCGCCCGAGGCCGTCCCCGACTGCCGCACCGATCCGCGCTTCGCGGCGCGAATCGCCGCCGGGACCGGGTACGTGCCGTACACGCAGCTCGTCGTGCCGCTTCAGCGAGCGGGCCGAGCGATCGGCGCCCTCGCGGTCCTCGATCGGCGCGACGGACGCGCCTACCGAAACGACGACATCGAGCCCGCCGCGCTGTTCGCCGACCTGGCGGTCAAGGCGCTGGACGTGACGCCGAACTCGTTCACGAGCCTCGGCATGACGTCTCTCGGCTAAATCGCCACGGCTTGCGCCGTTCACAAAGTTGTTGTAACGTCGCGCCGGCTCGGGGCCGAGGCTGAGCGAAAACGGAAAAATCGCGGGGCCACCTAACGGGGGGTACGAATGACGGGGCTGCTTGGTTGCTGGATCCGGCGGACGGCCGGGGTCGTTGGCGTGGTCGTGGCGGTGGCGCTGATCGCGGCGCCAGGGGCGATGGCTCAGGGCGATACTGCGATTACCGCGGCGGCCGGGGTTCAGTTCAACGGCGTGGTCGACAGCGAGCCGCAGTGCCAGGACGCAACCTCGATCACCATCCATTGGGGCGACGGAACGACGTCCGCGGGGAGCTATCTGTCCGACTTCGAAGTCCTGGGCACCCACACGTACTCGGCCCAGCCGACCGGAGCGACTTCGATCACCTTCAGTGGTCAGTCCGACTGCACGCCGGGCACCCCAGATCCGTTCACGGTCACCGTCGGCCCGACGCCTCAGTTCACCGAGTGCCCCCAGGTCGGCGTCGACACCGGTTGCCAGTTCCTGATCGACGTCACGGCCGGCGGTGTCAGCGTCCTCCAGGACGGCGCCCAGGGTCCCTACGAGGACTCGGAGGACGCGCTCATCGGCGTCAAGAACGACTCATCCTCCCCGCTGTCATCGATCCCGATCTCGACACCGGGCTCGTTCACATTCTCCTTCGACGGCGACGGCATCTGCGACTCATTCGAGGAGGTCAGCGACGACCCGTTCCCGCCTGGATGCCAGACGATCGGTGCGACCACGCCCTGCGACCCGACCGCGGAGCTTCCGTGCGCCTACCCGCCGGCCCCTGGCCAGACTGCGGCCGATCCCGACAACTACACGGGCAGCACGCAGAACGGTTACGAGGGACCGACCACCTACTTCACGAACGTCGCGAGCACCCTCGACTCGGGGACGGTGGTCTTCTCGCCCGCGCTACAACCGGGACAGTCGACGTATTTCTCGCTCGAGGAGCCGCCGAGTGCGTCCGCGATCAACGTCGGCGCGGCGCCGGTCGGGCCGTCGTTCAACGGCGCTCCATCGGTGACCGCCACCGGCGCGAGCTTCAACGGCATCGTCGATCCAAACGGCTCGGCCACGACCGCCTACTTCCAGTACGGGCTCGACCTCAAGTACAGCAAGCCGGGGTCGTCCGGCCCGAACTACACGGAATCGACGCCGCAGCAGTCGGTCGGCGGGGACTTCGCCAACCACTTCGTGTCGGCCACGGTCACCGGACTCGTGCCGAACGCGCTCTATCACGCGCGGATGGTCGCGACCAACAAGAACGGCACCACCTTCGGACCCGACATCACGTTCTCGACAAGCCACGGACCGGTGCCGGGCTCGCCGACGCTCGGGAAGACGTTCAACATCTCGACCGTCAGCGGACTCGTGCTGGTGAAGATCCACGGTGTGTTCATCCCGCTGACCGAGCTCACGCAGATCCCGAAGAACACGGTGATCGACGCCCTCAACGGCACGCTGTCGCTGATCACGGCCGGCGGCTCTCACCCGGCCGCGGACATCGCCGCGAAGAAGGGCAAGGGCAAAGGCAAGGGCAAGGGCAAGACGACCACCCAGTCCGGGACGTTCGGCGGCGCGATCTTCAAGATCAGCCAGGCGGGCGGCGGAGCCAGCAAGGGCCTGGTCACACTCTCGATCGTCGAGAACGCGTTCAAGGGCGCCCCGTCCTACTCGCTCTGCACCAAGCACAAGGCCGCCGACGCCACCGCGGCCAAGGCCTCGAGCAAGACCCTGCAGCTGCTCAAGTCCAGCGCCAAGGGCAAGTTCAGTACCAAGGGCAAGTACAGCGCCGCCACCGTGCTAGGCACCAAGTGGACGGTCGCGGACCGCTGCGACGGCACCCTCACCCACGACATCACTGACTCGGTAAAGGTGACCGACTTCGTTCACCACAAGACGATCACCCTCCACGCGGGACAGAGCTATCTGGCAAAGAAGCCGTAGGCCTGGCCGTTAGCGGAGGTAGGAGTGCGGATCATCAGGGGACCGCGTAGCCATCCAGCCCGGCGGATCGCCGGGCTGGTCGCCGGCGCCGTGCTGGTGGCGCTGTTCGTGGTCCCGGCGGTGGCGTCAGCGGCTACCTATACGGTCGGGACGACTAGCGACACCACCGGCACATGCGCGAATCCGGCCGCCGGCACCTGCTCGCTCCGGCAGTTGATCAACTACGAGAACACTGCAGGAACCAACGACACCATCTTGGTACCGGCCGGTGGCTACTCGGTCAACAGCGCGCTGACGATTACTCGCAGCGTGTCGATTCAAGGCGCGGGCGCGCGCACGACCACCGTGGAAGAGACCACCTCGGACCGGGTGTTCGCGGTGGAGCCTGCGGCAGGCACGGTACCCGGGCCGATACCGACAGTCACGATCTCGGGTCTGGCGATCTGGTTCGGAGCGGCGACCGGGACCAACGGCCCGTTCGGAGGAAACGTTCTCAACGAGGGGACGCTCACCCTCAGCGAGGATTGGATCCAGGGCGGGAGCGCCCAGTCCGGAGCCGGCGTTTCCAACGACGGAGGCACGCTCACGGTTACGCACTCGCTCATCTCCGCAAATAACTCGAACAGCGGAGGAGCCGATTCCGGCGGTATACAGAACTTCGGCCCGAACCCGGCCACGGGAACTCCCGGCATTCTGGAGGTCGACAACTCGACGATCGCGCATAACACCGCGAACCTCGGCGGGGGGATCTTCAGCTGGTGCGTCGGCACCAACGGCGCGTTTTCGTCCTCGGT
>Ga0335073_10004821_pt1 | contig 18895 bp, 28 predicted proteins | sample Lox_Sample_22_FD_207093 | JGI IMG/M metagenome (GOLD analysis project Ga0335073, IMG submission 207093) | Soil microbial communities from Loxahatchee National Wildlife Refuge, Florida, United States - Lox_Sample_2.2 | ecosystem: Environmental > Terrestrial > Soil > Wetlands | place: USA... | reverse complement strand
CCCTTACTTCTCCATCACCTCCTGCTCCATCTCCTTCTAATCCGCCGCCAACTCCGATACAAGCTACAATCACCCCATTAGGCACAGGACCTCCTGGCCCCGGTACAACAGAGGGCCAAACTCAAGTAAAAAGAGGACCTGGTCGACCAAAAGGTCGAAAAGATACAAACCCACGACACTTACATCATAAACACGATCACGGGGAAGGCGATGTCTATTCTCGCGTTACCAAACCATTTTCATACGTTGAAGGATTCCATGAGTTCGCGCGATACTTAAAACGTCGTTTTAAACGTGAAGAACTTGTTAGGATAAGTGGTGCCATGGCAAAATATCGACCTAGTTTCATTGCTCTTACGAAAACCTTGAAAGAGGAAGATTTAGTATTTATGGAGAAATGTTTTCAGAGGACGTTGATGGAGTATGAGAAGTTTATCAGTTATAGCGGGACACCGACTGTTGTTTGGAGAAGGACGGGTCAGATTGCTCTTGTTGGCAAGGAATTTTGTTTACTTACGAAATGGACAAGAGACCAACTTTTGGACAAACGGACATTTATTGCAGAGGTATACAATCTCCTTTCCTCTTGTTGGTGTATCTGACGAGTAGTTAATGGACGATCAAAGTGTTGTCGAGTATTTTGAACGGTTTGCAGCTCATGCTTTTGGAGATACATCAAGTGTGATAACAACCTGTGTACTAATTGGACCTGATGGACGAACTCATCCATGTTCATTCTGTTTCACCATAAAGCGAGATGTTTTCGATATTCCCATGATGAGTAACATCTCTCCTACTACCTTACTGACATCCTAGTCGTTGGGAATTTCCTCCCGATCTTATCATGACATTAACTCCCTCTCTCTACCAAGGACACTCCCAAGACTTGTACATTAAGGATTTCTCAACCAAAATTTTCGTCGTTGCGTTCGTTAATAAGCCGGGATCTGTTTGTTCAATCACTACACTATTTATTGCGGGGGGAAGGACTTCAAAAATGAAAATTTGGGGCGGGAGTTGTTTTCAAATGGGGATTTTATTATTATCAAATTAACTTTGTCTACGGTATGCCTTATTCCTAAGGAGCACAAAATCTTTCTTGTCGTCGGCTGAAAAAAAGAAATCTTTGTACGTGTGTATGAAGTGGTTTGTATGAGACTTGAAGTTTGTTTTTGTAAAGTTAAATAGGTTTGTTTCTATTCCTGGGTATCAATTGTACTTATTCTGTTCTACATATAAAGTTATTGGTGGCCAAAGTGGTGCTTCGTGGTTGAGATAAGTTAGGTTGTTGTGTCTTTAAGTTGTGGTCGAGCAACATCCCATGGTCCATGGATTTCACTACCATGAGTTTCCGTCAAGAATGGGGAGGGAGAGGCCATACTTCTTATACTTTTGTAGCCAAATTAAACCTAAGGGACACCCAATTCCAACACCACCCCCAACAAGACCTCCCCAAACGGCACCCGCAAGCCAATTCCCATGCCCAATCCACGCTACACAGCCTATTCCTGCCAGAAAAAGGATCACAGTGAGAGTGTGAAAGGCGATGGGATTATATTGTAGCAGATAGCGTCTGAAGAGCGGAAACAGAGCAAACCACTGAACGCTGAACAGCAGATACGAGAACACCGTCGTAGTGGAGGGAAGTCGACTTGCTAATACCACCGAACTCAGAATAGCCAAATTCAAAGACAGCGAGGTAGGAAATCTAAACATTAATTCACAATTCCACCCATAAAACGGATAATGGGAAAGTCCGAGGGAGAGTACTTTATATTCTTCCACGATGCAGAAGAATAATCATGCACCGCAATCTCGAGACAGAACAAAGTGACACTCAACGCCCAAATACTATCACTACTCGTACTCTTCGTCAAACTCTTAAGCACAGGACTCAATCCCAACAGTGTAAAGAATATCAATCCGGCACTTTTCACGGTACTCGGTATATTCACCAATTTGCTCTGATGCGATGTGAAATCCCAAAAAATGTAGGCTAGGATCGTAACCAGCGATGACGAGAGAGCGAGACCAGAGGGAACTAAGCGGTTTGTGTAGATTCCTATGAATGCTGTGATGAATATTGTTAGGGAGGAGAGATGTTGCGTTAAATGTGTTGTTGAAGCAACGAGAGGATAGAAAGCATATGCTCGGACATTAACTGGTTGTCAGTACTGCAGCAACAAGAGGGAGAACCATTGCGTTGGAGTTCTTCGAGGAAGGAACTATCTGTGTAGTTGTCCGGGTAGTCTTGTTTTACCTTGTTGTTAGACTTGAGAAAAGTAGGCTTACCCAAAGGAGCTTTCGCCATGGCTTGCGTTGGCGACGACGGCGACGGGTTGTTGGACTTGGTGGAGGATCTTCGACAAATGCAGCTAGACGACGCACATGGTGAGAAGGAGAATGAGGGTGGAGAAAGTTTGTGGATGCTCCGTTGGTGAGAAGTCTCTCCATCTACAGAGCCATTGTCAACAGTAATCGATTCAAAGGAATTTTGGCGATGATCGGCCCGTTTAATCACTGCGGTTCCAGCAGGGTAACGAATGGCACCATTCCCGATCTCAACAAAGTTAACAACATACAAGTCAAATGGGACCGGTTCCAAGACACAGATTTGGCATGGGACATTCTGAATTGACTACAGTATGACATCAGTTGCCGCGTAACTACAACAGTGCAAACACAAATCCGTAATAAAACAATCCCTCGCATAACACCAATCCGTAACAAATCCCTCACGCGGGAAATAAATCTTCAGCACCTACTCCTTAGGCGTCTTCGTTGGATCCTCATCCTCTATTCACGTCAGAACATGCCGTTGAAAGCAGATAATGTGCAATTCAGTTAGGTCATACCATATAAGATACGTTCCTTGATCAAGGAAGCAGGATCAGGTCTCGCAGCCAATTTCTGGGAAAGCTCATCTTCCAATCTCGCCTTTTCCAATTCTACCTTGGCAGATTGTATAGCCGGCGCAACTTTAGTATCTTTAATTATATTGCGTTCTTCCAACTCATGGAGGGAAGGACGTCTTTCAAAGAACTTTTCCAATTTTTCTTGCGGAGATTGAAGGGGCTCGGCATTAGGTACTTCATCGGCTGTAACACATTAGCCTCCATCTACACAGAACCAGAGAAGGGCCAATCCAAAATAACGGAGGGAGGCGGAATAAAGCGGGACACGAGTTTGGGAGGGGAAGTACGACTCAAGATATTTTGATCGACAAGTTCATCGGGTTTTGGTCTGATGGAGAGTTTTGCAGATAACTCATCTTCCAAGCGTTTCCTCTCTAATTCTGCCTGTTTGGATTGTAATGCCGGTGCAACTTTCGAATCTTTAAGGATGTTGCGCTGCTTTAATTCCTCTGTAGTAGGACGGCTATCGAAGAATCTCTCAAGTTTTTCTTGAGGAGATTGAGGAGCTAATGAAAACAAGTCAGTATGCATTCTTTGTAGCCAAGTAGGCTGATGCGTGATTCGTACCGTCAGTGAGCTGGGTTGGAGGTGGAAGATCCCCTCCCTCGAGAGTGTGCTTGTCTGAAGATTGAGTTAGCGAAGCAATTATTCAATGAGAGAATACCGGTTCCTACAGAAAGGGGCTGTTTCGACATTATATTTGTTACTTCAATTGAAATTCAAAGGCTTTTAGAAGATGAATGATTGTTTATTTGTTGATTGTAACTTTGGCTGTGTAATGAAGCGTCCTTGGACTTTGGCTGGTGATCCTGATTCGGCGATCATGTGCTCACTCCACACAAGGGGCTGACACACCCTGGTCCGGAGTTGGTCAAGTTCGAAATACTCGGCTCATGTAAGCCACACAAAAATTTAAGCTCAACCTGCCATTTTGCAGTTGGCGGATCTCCCCTTCGATTCGCGTCAACAATCATCACCTGCCGCCGTCCATCATCCCTGCACTGACCATATCTGCAGCAATGATGGCAACAGCGTCTCGAAGACGTAGCAGAAAACAAATCGAAGATGATGAAGAGGAAGAAGTATTTCTACACTCAGATGGTGAATCGCGAAGTCCAGCTTCAGAGGTAAAACGTCCTACCACACTCCCGGACGCGATAACTAACCTTGAGACACGTCCTGGAAAGAGATATCGCACTACAGTTACAACTGAAGACGAGGAGGAAGGTCTTGAAGACGTTGATCAGGGAATCGAGTATGAAGAAGATGCGGAAGACGATGGTGGAGACAGTGATATGGAAGCAACTCAACGCGAAGGAGAACAACTTCGTCGTCGTATCGCTGATCGCCAAAAGCGTGATGCTGATAGATCCAATGGCCAATGTGTCATTAAATCCATTGAACTTTTCAATTTCATGGTACATTCTCTCTCCATCTGGCTCCTCCCCATATGTAGTTCAGTACTGATGTTAGTGTCACAAACGTCTTGAAATCAATTTCGGGGACAAGATTAATTTCATTATCGGACATAATGGATCTGGAAAATCAGCCATTCTGACTGCCTTGACAATCTGTCTGGGTGGAAAGGCAAGTGATACGAACCGGGGGGGAAGCGCTAAAGACCTCATTAAAGAAGGTGAAAACAACGCGTCTGTCATTGTCAGCCTTCGCAACGAAGGAGAAGATGCCTATAAACATGATGTCTACGGAGACACCATTTCCATCGAACGCAAGTTGAGTAAAGAGGGTTCAGGAGGCTACACAATCAGAGCGCACAGTGGGGCTGTTGTGTCTAGAAAACGAGAAGAGTTAACTGAAATATTGGATCACGTTCAATTGCAAGTGGATAATCCGATGACTGTCCTCACTCAAGATACTGCAAGACTATTCTTGGGAAACAGCAGTACCAAGGATAAATATAATCTTTTCATGAGGGGTGTACAATTGACATCACTGGATAATGATTACCAAGTGGTTGAGGAAGAAATTGGTACTGTGGAGAATACGCTCACCACAAAACTTGAAGCGTTGGAGGACTTGAAACGACTTGAAGAAGAGGCTCGTACTAAAGTCAAAGTATTTGAGGAGGCCTCACAAATCGAGGAAGAGATTTCCACTTTACAAAAGCATTTTGCATGGGGACAAGTTAAAGCTCAGGAAGCGGTATGTTGCCATTATCAGGGTTCAAGTTGACAATAGATTGTTGCCGAACGGGAAGAGACGGTCGCCAAGTTGGCTGCAAATATTCAAAAAGCAGAGGAAAAACGTGATGAAGAACAAGGTAAACTGGATGAACATGATATCAGAGTTCAGGAGGCGAAAGACTCTGACGCAGAATGTGTAAAACGAGAAGAGGCCGCTTCTCACGCCGTCCAAGCCGCAAAAACAGAAGTGAATCAATGCCGAGCCTCATTAAAGGAACTACGGGTACGGGGCCCTTTCTACTCTGGTTTCGCTCTAATACATTTAGGAATCTCAAACAAGTCTTGAGAGGGAGGTTCTAAAATGCGAAGCGACTATCAACGAAAATCAGAAAAAGATAGATGATGAACGTGCCAAAGAAGACGATACTAATGAACGTGCACAACAGGAAGCAGAATTAAGAGGCCTCGAAAGTTCCATCAACAACTTCAGCAGTCGTATTGTGGAAATCCAAGCGGATCAAGAAAAAGTCAAAGCAGACGGCAAAAAAGCTAACTCTGACTACAACGCTGCCGATCAGAGGGTCAAAACCCTTGAGGCTTCTATCAATGGCCATCGGAGCGCGATTCAAGATTTGCAGCGTGCTAAAACGTCGAGGTTGTCTGTGTTCCACAATTCCATGCCCAATGTTGTTGCGGAGATTCAGCGTCTGAAATCGAGATTCAGAGACCCTCCAATTGGACCCTTGGGTGCCTATATTAAGATTAGAGACGAGAAGTGGGCAAACATCGTGGAAGTCCTTGTGGGTAGGAATCTCAACGGGTTTCTCGTTACGAATGAACAAGATCGAGCGACTTTGCGCGCAATTTTAGAACAGAAGAGATGGTATTCAGTTTGTCTCAAGTGCACTGCTAACCACAAGTGATGTCCCCATCATCATTTCGCAGCGAGAAATGTTTGATTATCATCATGGAGAACCAGATCCTCGATTTGTCACTGTCCTGAATTTGCTCGAGGTTTTTCTACTCTTAGAATTATCTGACGATTAGTTCACCGACGAAAATGTCAAACGTCAACTTATTGATCAAAATAAGATTGAATCTACCATTCTCATTGAAAGCCACAGCCGGGCTGATGAAGTCATGTATAGCCGTCCGGAGAATGTATTCGCCTGTTTTGCGCTCAATCCCGATTATCCAGGGGCTGGTTATCGAGTTGGTGGACTGTACACCCTTGATGATTTCATTTCTAATAATAGTGCTGGTGGAAGTTCCACACAACCGATCTGGGCCGCAAAAAACAGAGTTCCCAAATTGACAAATAGGAACCTTGACGTCCAAATCAAGTTGCTTCTGTCCCTGAATTAAACTAATGGTAGCGAAAAACAAGAGGAACTGGCGGAAGACGAACGTAAACTTGTTACCGCAAGGGATGAACTCACTCGTCTGTCCAACAGGAAGAATGATTTGCTCCGGGAAGCCAGAGCTCTTAACCAAGCTTTGGCTGAGGCTAGAGCTGGCAAGGATCGGGTGTCAGATCAAGCCGACACTCTCAGAGAAGCTCTGTATGCTTCTCAACCTACTGATTCCGGCGTAATTGCCGCATACGAATCAGCGATTGAAGACGCTCAGAGCAACAGGGAGACCTTTTTGTTACAGATTGTCCCCATTAGGGAAGAGATCGACAAAAAGGTCGAGGAGTATAAAGTGCTAAACAAGGCCGTCAAGGATAGGGAAGCGGATCAGAGACAAGTTGCTACAGATCACGAGAGTGCGAAGGTGAGATCTGGAGCTTCAACTTACTAACAAACAGGAACTATTAAACGCAGTGACTCATGCTCGAGTGCAACTGAACGTCAATATTGGCCATTGGGGGAAGAAAATACAGGACAACACTAAAGCCCATGATGCGTCCGTCGCATCCCTTGAGGAGGCGAAGAGCGCACTAGTGGTACGGACTCATTTCGCTTCGTTAACATGATAGGAAACGATCGCGGGAGCTACAGTATACTGCCCGGAACGCGTTCCTAACAGTGAAATCAAATTGTCGGTCGACAAAATCCAACAGAAATTAGTGAGCTTGAAAAATCAAATGACTAGAATGCAACAGGAGTATTTTCATTTTTCTTATTGTGCTAATATTCCAGGGCTGGCATGACTGAAGACGAAGCTCGTGAAAACTTCTTTAAGTTTCAAAATCAATATAAGATGGCAAACCACGAGATGAAAAGTCTCAATAACCTGAAGCACGTACAACCCTTCTAAAAATGCTCATACTTATTTTAGACGTTGTGGACTTCCACCATGACGCGTCGTCAAGTGTTTGAACGATTCCGTAAGGACATCACTATCAGAGCAAAGACTTTCTTCACACATTTATTGGAGCAACGTGGATACCACGGTAAATTGATCATTGACCACCGAAACCACGAGATCCGAGTCAAAGTTACTCCACCTGGGAGAGTACAATCTAGCACTAATAAAGATGCCAAACAATTGTCTGGAGGAGAAAAGTCATTTGCTCAGATTTGTCTACTTTTATCTGTATGGGAGGCCATGGGTTCGCCAATCCGCGCTCTTGATGAATTGTAATTTGTCTTTGCTGTGCCTTCTAACCGATAGTGATGTTTTCATGGACGATGTGAATCGAAAGATGAGCATGGGCATGATCGTATGTTCCCTTCCGAATTGGGTTAATGTTAGATTGAATCGGCAAGGATATCTCTTGGAAGGCAGTTCATCTTGATCACGCCACAGAACATGAGTAACGTCACCTTGGGACCAGATATTCGTGTTCACAAGTACAGTCTTCACTCAACGTTGCTAATTACAAGGATGAGGGATCCCGAACGTGGACAACAAACGATTGATGGTTAATAAACTTTGATTTCTGATTTCGAAGACATGTAATGCTTGTAATACCAATAACTTGGAAATCAGTTCGTAGCTTGCAATTCAATGGCTGAAAACACACTCAATATGTACTTTCTGCAGACAAATCTTTGTTACCAATACAGCGTCATACAGCCCTCTAAGCAACGAGAAGGACCACATCTAACCTGTTTTCCGTCTACATAATTAGCGTTCTCGGCAGTTGCAACGAAGCTTACCTGAAAGAACATCCTTCGGTCAATCTTGCCTTCCCACCAGTGGGCTGGCAAAGCACAGTACTGCAACTTCCACACAACACCACCGTACTAGCGTGCGAAAATACAGTAGTAATGTTGAAACACCCCGGACATTTCACGTCCTACATAGTTAGCGGACTGCTCGACGCGAGAAAGTTGGGCAAAGGGAGATTACCATGAAAAAAGAGTTGGGAGTTTGCACTAGTTTTTTGAGTTTATGTTTTCGCGCCTCTGTTGTGGGAGAGGGGTTTAAAAGATCCTGAGCGAGAACCTATGAACAGAATATCAGTAATTGAACCACTAAAGCAGAACAGGAAACCCTTACCATCGTGGCTCGTCAAAGTCTGGAGTACGACAGCTCACGAGGCTTGGATGAATAATGAAATTTGGCGGTGGAGATCGCCGTGAGATGAGAGAGTGGCGTGCGATTCTGAAACGGACCGGCCGACAGCTGAGACCAAGAAAAATATGGCTCTCGAGTCTTGACTCCGCTTCACTTGGTCAATTCGCTTCGCTAGCATCAATAGGAACAGACAAAGAATCCACTTTCTTTGACTCGAACATCAACTTGGCTGATCTCCGTGACCTGAACTCTTTGTGAACGTTGACTTTATACATCATCGTCTTGTCTGTGTGTGCAGTTGATTCTCTTGGAGGCCTTCCCGTCCTGAAAATTGTTGAAAACTATGGCTGATCCGAACCAAGCTCAACTTGCAGCCTTGTTGTCTTTGTTAGGTGCCTTTCCTTCTTTGTTGTGATTTCCTTTGGATTTGATTCTGATATATTACGTATAGCAAGTCAACAAAATAAACCGGCTGCTGCTCCTCCAGTTGGTGCACCTCCTACTGGCATACCGTCAATTCCACCTCCTTCAGCATCAGGACAACTTGATCTCAATGCACTCGGAACATCCTCCGGATTCGGTGCTGAACCACCAGCTACTTCCTCCCGATACAATGAACCATATGGTGATAGAAGAGAACCCGATTGTATGCATCCATTCTCTCCAAAAAAAAATTGTGAAACTGACACGTTTTTTGTAGACTACCGACAACGAGATCGTGATGAACGATATCCGCCTCCCCGTTCAAGATATGAAGAAGATCGATACACCAGAGACGAGCCACGGGACTGGGAAAGAGATCGAGATCGAGATTACTATCGTGACAGGGAGCGGGATTATGAACGTCGTGGAGAACCTCGACGGGGGCCGAGTGGAGGAGGGAGATATCGAGAAAGATCCATTAGTCCTCCCGGCAGAAGACAGTATTCACCTGGTGCAAAGGATTATGAAGACACAATGCCAATTGAGACGCAACATGTCGGTATGGTTATTGGCCGTGGTGGCGAGACGTTGAGACGCATTGAACGGGAAACAGGAGCACGAATTCAATTCACACCAGAATCACAAAGTAGACCCGGTTTCCGTATCGCCAACATGGTGGGTACAGTCTCTGAAGTCACTGCTGCGCGGGCGTCTATCAAACGACTTGTCGAACAGAGTGTCGCACAAAAAGGAAGTCGAAAAGATGGCCCAGGAGGAAATATAATTCGACAAAAAGAATTGCCGCCTGGAACGAGTAAGTTCACATTTACCGTTCCTGATAAAACGGTTGGACTTATAATTGGACGTGGCGGAGATTCTATTAATGAGATTCAAGAAAAGTCTGGGTCAAGGGTTAATATTGTTCCTGCTTCACAATCGGTGAATGGTCGAAGACCTGTCAATTTGTTTGGGTCGGATGAACAGAATGCAAAAGCTAAGGAGTTGATCGAAGCCATTGTGAGACAAGACGAGATGGGCATGAAGAAGAATCTTGCTGCAGCAGAAGAATCCTTGTCACGACCTAACGTATATTCCTTCCTTCAAACTGTCTTACTGATCTTGTAGTATGATCAATCTTCAGGACCTGGAAGATCTGCTCCTCCAGTCACAGGATCAAACGCCTATTATCCAGTGCCTCAAGGCCAAACTCCGCAACAACCAACATCAAGTCAATACGGAACTTATCAAAGTACATCTATCTCCTCCAGGTTCCTTTCTAACTATGTATAGACCCATTCCAGTATCTGCAACCTGCTGGACCTGGAGCAACAACTTCTTCCAACGACGCGGCGGCGCAAGCCTGGGCAGCCTACTATGCTCAACAGCAACAAGCCCAGCAACAACAGCCATCTTCCTCAGGATATCCTCAATATAGTGACGGGGGATCGTAAGCTTGAAAGTGAATATTTTGATGTAAAAGTTGAAGCGGGCATTCTGTGTTGTATCTCATCAACCATGTGAACTGCTTTCTTATGTCGTGGACCGGTTATATAGTTTATTGCATAAAGGGTTGAAATCTTCGTGATGTGAGCTGGATCTCATCGGGTCCATGCACTTTTCGCAACTTAGGACTTGTCACATGCATTATGACAACTGAACAGTTGAATTTTCAGCGATCGATATCCTTCCTATGGAGTGGAGACTTGGAGATCGACGTCACCTATACCCATCACTAAGCAGCTAGATATATTAATTGAGCTTTTTAATTGAACTCTAATCTCACGGTCCGGTTCGAGTCCTCCCCGTTTCTATTCCTAGTGTTGCGCTTTGACGCGAACTCGTGTATCAGATGAGTCGGCGAATAAATACCTTGCCATTCACACGTGCACTTCTCGAATCTCTCGTAAACTTCTTTTAAGGCCAATTTCCCAGCCGCCACAAGACACGAAATTTCCCGCAGGGCGATTAAAATACGTAGTAGGAAAAAAGGTGCCAGGTCAGCAGTTCAATCCAGTTTCACCCTTTCACCACGTTCCTTGCCTTAAGCTGCATCGCCAATTCTGCTGTCTTCCCTTCGTCCATTGACCCCCTTCTAGGCACTACTCATGGGCGATATCAAAGCAGTCATTATTGTCGGTGGTCCAAGTCGAGGAACTCGTTTCCGTCCCTTGTCTCTCGATGTTCCAAAGGTCAGTTGCCACATACTTGTCCCTGAACCTTCAGTTGTGCTGATGGATGGGAATTGTAGCCCCTTTTTCCGGTTGCTGGACATCCCATTATTTTCCATCATTTGACTGCGTTGAGAAAGTTACCTTCTGTGAAGGAAGTTCTTTTGATTGGATTCTATGAGGAAAGTGTATTCAGAGATTTCGTCAGAAGCGCGTCTGAACAGTTTCCCAATTGGTCTATCAAGTATAACTTCGCTTTGGAAGGGAATTGACTGTAGGTATTTGAGAGAATATCAAGCTCTTGGGACTGCTGGAGGATTATACCTGTTCCGCGATGCGATTTTGAAGGGAGATCCTAAAACGCTTATTGTAATGCATGCGGACGTGTGTTGTTCGTTCCCTCTTGAGGATATGCTTGCAATGCATAAGGAGAAACAAGCTATTGGAACTATGCTTGGGACTAAGGTGTCTCCCGAAGCCGCTACAAATTTCGGTTGTATTGTCTCGGATCCGCAAACCCATGAAGTGTTGCATTATGTAGAGAAACCTTCTTCCTACATCTCTTCCACCATCAATTGCGGTGTCTATCTCTTTGACACTTCACTATTCAGACACATCCGTGAAGTCATGACAAAGGTTGATCAGCTTATGTCTGAAACTAATTATGTAGAGGGAACAAGAAAAGGCAGATCCTGGCAGCGGCTACGTCGACCCATATTGGGACGAATCTCGAGCTGGACGTGGTGACGGCGAATTACGTCTCGAACAAGATATCCTTGCCCCTCTAAGTCAAAGCAAAAAACTCTTCGTCTACGAAACAAAAGATTTCTGGAGACAAATCAAATCTGCTGGTTCTGCAGTTCCTGCAAACGCATTGTATCTTCAACAAGCACTTCAACATCCGTCTGCAACTCCCTACACACCTCTCACACCACCTAGCGCAGAAGGTCCTGAAATCGTTCCTCCAGTATACATTCATCCTACTGCAACCGTTCATCCTACAGCTAAAATTGGTCCCAATGTGTCGATTAGCGAGAATGTACGTATTGGACCTGGTGCTCGTGTGAAGAACAGCATTATACTTTCTGGTGCTGAGATCGCACCTCATGCTGTTGTGTTACACTCTATCGTTGCATGGGATAGTCGAATTGGTGCATGGGCAAGGGTGGAGGGTATTCCTCTTGGTGTTCAGGAACATGGTGGAAAGGTTATTCGTCAAGGTGTTAAAGTTGATGCTGCTACTATTTTGGGAAGAGATGTTATTGTAGGCGAAGGCGTTGTCGTACGGAATTGTGTTGTCTTACCCAACAAGAGTATCAACAGTGATGTTTCGAATGAGGTATCTCTCCATCGAATTCTCAAACTAATCATAGGTTATTATGTGAAGTTACACATTCCAAAAGTCCACTGTTTGAGTTTTGCCATAGTCTCCAGGGTTTAATAAGTTAACAGTCAAGTATCAAGATAACCCGATCAAATGTCCACAATTAATGAATTGAATGCATAATCAAGCTATAAACAAAACCTCAGAGTCTATTAAACGGGTATGCAAGGATTTACCCACCCATCCCCAGGTTTTGCCTCTCTAAACATTTCTTCCAATTTCCGTTGTTCCAATTCCTCCGGTTCCTATACCTTGAAATCCGCAACCAACGCCGCAGAATGCCATCCAGCAGCCGCAACACAAAACGCAAATTTATCTTCCTGTCCACCGAATCCAGGAACCTTTCTTGGTTCAGGACAAGAAATATACGGTCCAGCAACAATCAATCCCATTTCTGTAGCATCCGCATCGAATTTGTATCCCATTCCTAAACAACCATTTCCCTGTAATTCCTTTCCCCAGCTGAGAATTGAGCCATCTTCACATAAAGCAAGAGCATGCCAATCACCACAAGCGATAGCAATGACTCCGCGATGTTGCAAACCTTCGTAGATGTATGGATCCGTGTCTTCTTGAGTGGTTGCATTGCCAATGAAAACGTCTCCTGCTGTGTTGAACAGACCGAAGTGCAGGAAGGAGCCACTGAGATAGGACAATTTGGGGGTTGCAACGAACTTTTTGAAGAGGAATGAGGTGGGCCCTGGAGCTTCGGGTTCAAACATGCTGTCGTCGAAGTTGGCGCGATGAACTGTTCCTCGTTCCGTGAGATAGATAAGGTATCCGTCTCCGACCATAAGGCCGATGATGTCGAGAACACTTGGATCATGGACCACAACCGAATCCAATTGTGTCTCCTCAGGTCGAGAAACAAGTCTTGCATTACGCTCTCGCATATGCGGCTGGGTAGTCTGTCGCTCAACAAACTTATTCCTCTCTTCAGGAGTGACATCTGATTTCCAAACCATGATACCAATTCCTTTGATAACTGCTGCACTGAACACCCATCCACCAGCCATATGCAGCACCGAATGCTCTTTTGTAGGCAAATCAGGGACCACATCAGGACTGGTCAACCTGAGAAGCGAACTTCCCGTAAAATCCACATCCATGACATACAATGAACCGCTTTCTCCCAGAGCAAGACAACTTCTCCTTCCAACAGCAATACGGGTAATCGGTTCACTGAAATCAAGCAAATGCGGGACTGCCCAAGTGCTCCTTCCGAAACTATCTCCCTCAATCTACGATCAGTCACCGGCACGAAGTGAAGCTACCTTTCCCCAACCCCACACTTTCCCAGCAGAGGTTAATGCCCAAGTGCTCCATCCTCCACACTTCAAATCCACGACAATCTGGTGACGAAGCGTCTCAACCTCGGTCGGTGTACGTATATTAAACTGTGTCCGCGACCCAAGATTTTCATAACTATGTCCCAAACGACCGAACTCGTTGTGGCCCCAGGTAAATACTTTTGCAGTCGAGAGACGTTGATAGAGTTCGTACCAGCCTTTTTGGCGGATGGGTTGTGGTGGGAGACGGAAGGTGGTCAAGGTACGTTCACGCCAGAAGTGCTCATCTAGCGACACTCGGCGGAGGTATTTTGAGGCAAGTCCAAAGTTGAGGACATCTACATAATAAGAATGGAATTCAAATAAGAGCAACCTTTTGCTTCGAGAAGAGGGAGAATGGTTTCTGTGAAGACTTCGTATGGGATATCCTCAAACATCGTCGTGGTCATTGTGAGTTTTGCTTGGATTCCAGGTGTGGAATTGATGTTCACTGAGCTGTCGTTTACACAATGACGCACATGATTTTGCCACATTTCACCAGCCACATTTCGGAAATGCGAAACACAGCGCTGTCAGATGAAAGCTAAATTACTGAAGCTGCGGTATATTCCCACGCACCTCACGCATAATTTGATGTATACAATGTTCTCTCCACTTGCCGTACTCTCTTCATTCCATACTTGCTTTAGACGTTCGGATTGGGACAAAAGCCAGGGCGTAACAAGAATATTCCATTTTGCTACTCTATTTCTGAGCAAGAATGCATCGAACACCGTACTGCTTCCTAGCTTAGCGTCTTCCTTTGATAAATGCAATCTTCAAATACTTTCGCTTCATCGTCACACAGATCAGCCCTTTCGACAGCAATCCTAACATCACTTGGAATACCAATATTGTAATGTTGCTTGTCGGTCTGCTTCGACACTATCTCAGGCTTGCTTGGAGTGTCACCAATCTGCCACAATATCTCCCTCAATCTACAATCAGTCACAAAGACTCCAAAAGAAACCACCTTTCCTCATACCAGTGGACATGTTCTCTATCCTCTACCAGCATTCCCGATTATTCTTTCCGTTCTTTCCTCCATCTGTCCGGCCTTTTTCATTGATTACTCCGATTAGATCCTCGGGAAAACGGGGGAGTGGCGGTGGTCTGTAGGCGACACCATGGGAACTGTCCGAATACAGAAAGATGCAGTTCAGGCACGGCGAACTCGACGGAGAGTGATGTTGTGTGGCAGGACGGCAATTCAACAAGCAAATTTGGGAGCGGAAATCTTCAACAGAAGGAAGCGAATAGATGGTTGACTCGTGTTACATCGACTGCTGGACAGTGCGAGATCAGAATACATCCAGTTGCCTTCGGAGCAATTTCCCATTGGTTACGGACAAAACTCCGTGTAAGAAGTATTTCGTGTCCAAGGACGCATCGTCCGAATATACATGAACCGTCCGACTATACGTGAAAGATGACTATTGCTTTGTCTTCAAGTACCTCACTCGACACCCCAATATGTGGGAACTTCCGACAACTAAAGCATCGCGTCATGAGATGGTTGTCTGTCGAGATGCAAACCATCAGATTCGTCTCGTCAATGTGCCAAGGCTATGCATATTCACGCTGTAGTTTCCATCTGAGGATTGAAACCCGACTCCCTGCAGTTCTTCCTCGAATTGCTCAGTTCTGTCGTTCTGAATATCGTTGCGATAATAGCTGCTGTCGATTGACGTTGTTTTCTATTCCCCGGGATGTGTATCAGATGAGATGACACAATAATAGTTCCTCCTGGTTATCGTGTATATAGAAGTTTCGCGACGAAGAAAGTCAGAGATGGAGATCTCTTCTCAGTCCTCTTGGGCTAACGGTTGCTGTTTCAGATTATAGAGGACAAATAGACACGAAAAGTGATGCTCGTAATTGAGCGACGAAAAATTTGATGGTGACAAGAACTAATAACGTCGATGTTTTTTCATTTAAGCCCACAGATGCAATTTACGACGTAAATATTTCAGTGACTTGGGGTAAGGCGAATTATCAATCATCATTACATTCTTATCTGAAGACAGAGAGAAGAGACACCTTTCATTTCTACACGGCTCCGATTCCCTTTTTCTCTTTATATGGATATTCAAAAACATCATCCTTCCTTCTCCAAAGTTTCCTAACTTTCTTAGTCACAACGTGTTCGGTGAAAGCCTCAACACAATACTCCTTCTTAAACTTTCTAATAAACCTTGGATCCCTACAACTCGTTAGCAACACTCCACATATGTCAAGTTGCGGCAAGATACCATAATTCACTAGCAATTCCCAAATCCTTACAACATCTCATGAGCGCATTACTCTTACATCCCTCAGTCGCAGTTGCTATTCCAGCCGGATCAAAATAATCTTGTTCTCCCCTCGCAACACTGACTAATCGTCCATGACATACCAAAGCGTATTCTCGAGAGACACTTTTGAGTGATATTGTAGTTTCGCTTCGTGGCGCTAAACCCCACCCTCCAGGTCCAAATGCCTTGTTCAGAATTCGACGATACTTGATTTCAGGCAAATATATTATCCCGTCTGGTTTAATTTCTACGTCGTTGGGTTCGAGGGGAGCAGTTAAGACCTTGGCAGCTTCGTCACTGAAGGGTTGAATACTTAGTCCATGGAAACTCCGTGACCAGTCTACTTGCGTAACATCATTCTCGAGGAACAGAGGAGCGTCGTTCAGAGTTTCGGTCACTTCCTCAACCTTGCTTGGTGCTTCTTCTGTGGCCTGCCGAGAGGATAACGAAGGTAAGAAATAGCGTTTTTGAGGAGATATGAAACCGAGCACTGCTGGGGATATGGAACGAGGACTTCTCAGAAGAGCTCGGCGGACAAGACTCGTCATTGAATCTAGGAGGCTCAAGGTCGAATCGAAGTTGAATTTGGCAGATTTTCGGTGACAAGATTTTCATTCTGACCGAGCGCAACTTCTCCAACTTTTTGCGATTGGCGGCGATCGTTTTTGTTTCTCGACCGATGGCGAAAAAGTCAAAGGATGAGAAGAAATCGAAGAAACGAAAGTTAGAAGAGATCCAACCTGAGCAGCAGGAGAAGGAGAAGGAGACAGAGAAAGAAAAAGATGAGGAAGAGAAAGTAGAGGAAGTGATGGAGATAATAGAATCTCCAGAGCCGGAACAAGAAACTGAAATTGAAAGTGAATCCGAAACGGAACGACCGCAACCTCAGGTACTTTCATAGCCAAGAGTTCAGGCACCTTACTGTAGAAATCTGAAGCCAGGCCGCGACATGACCCATTCAGAGAGTACTATATGACCATGCTTACCGAAGAATTCGGAGACGATCTAGATACTCTGCGCAAGGTACGAGATGTCGTCGCAAGTTTTAACATCTAGGACAAATCGTTCAATGAAAAACGGTCCTTGCCAATACTCATCCATGCTTTGGAACAAGGAATAAACATCTTCACCGTCGACGAACAGCAAGCTATCATAGACCAACGAGCCTCAGAAAAAAGCAATAATTGATCATAATATCACTTCAATGCAAGCCAGAATTCTTTACATGAGTTTCATTTCCCAAGACTACATAGAAGAGGACCTACGCAGCTACACAAACTCACACAAAGAAATTTTTTATAATTTTTTATAATTTTCCCCATCAACCACCCTCCAGAAATCGATATCCCCATTCAGAATATACAAGAGCCAGAAACTCGTTTCCTCACAGCACACGGAATCCCATAAACCTGGATAACAAGGCAAGTAAACAGCATAGCGGTAAACCCAGCATCGCCACACCAAAATACAACAAAAACAATACAAATCAAGATAAAAAGAGAGGAGGTGTAACTGATATAACGTGTAATACTAGTCGTGTGCAGTGAAGTCAAGTTTCCGTCTCATGATATCCAAATGGGTGAAATCGATTCAGGTTGTTACCGTGGTGTAGGAGCTGTTCCCCTTGTAGGAGCTGCTCCCCTTGTGTAGCCATTTTGGGGAGGACCACGTTGAGGAGCTCCAGATGAATTGTTGAAACGGGGATTAGGTCCCGGGCCTGTTCTTGCTGGGAAGGTACGTCCGGCAGGGGAGACTTGTTGAGGTGGTTGACGGTTTTGTTGTGGTGGTCCACGATATTGGCGTGGCTGTCCGTTCTGTGGAGGACGAGGAACTTGGCCGGGTTGTGTTTGATATTGTTGGGGTCGTTGAGTTTGTTGTTGTGGTTGCTGCTGTTCTTTTTGCGAGTCTTGGGATTGTTGCGCTGAGGGTTGAGATTGTTTAGGGGGAGGTAAACTTCGTGGTTGACCAGTCGGCTCATTGAGAGCCGAGGGAGCAACATACAATCGTTTATCGATTTCAGCTGGGATAGCGCGAATTTCAGTCCCCAATTCCTGTTCGATCTTGTATAAATTGAAACGGTCGTCCCAGTTGATTAGATTAATTGCAAGACCTAAGTGACCGAAACGTCCACTTCTGCCGATACGGTGAAGATACGTTTCTGCGTTCTTGGGGAAATCAAAGTTGATTACGACATTGACTGCTTGGATATCGATACCGCGTGTGAGGAGATCTGTACAGACAAGGTTGCGACAGACACCTTGACGGAAGTCGTGGAAGACTCTGTTACGGTGTGCTTGAAGCATCTTGGCGTGTGAATAGAAACAGGAATATCCGCATTCCGTAATCCGCTTAGCGAGAAGCTCCACACGGTTTGTGGAGTTACAGAAGATAATAGATTGGTTGATTTGTAACTTTAGTGAGTCAAATGCAAAGAGCAGCGGCAAACCTTGGAGAATAACGAATTTAGACAGGGCAGTTTATCCTTCTCTTCAACGAAGGCATAGTACTGCGTCACTCCCCGAAGAGTGAGTTCCTCCATCAAGTTAATTTCGTATGGTTTATTAAGATGTTTATCCTGCCATTAGTGTGAGTTATGTCGGGATGCATTACCATAAAACTCTTCACGACAAGCGGGAAGGTAGCACTGTACAACATAACTTGTCTCTCCTTTGGTAAAAACGCCAACAACTGCTCAACAACAGGCGTAAACTCAGGACTCAACAACTTATCGGCTTCATCCATAACAAAGGTAGGACACTCAGACAAGTCCG
>Ga0335073_10004820_pt1 | contig 18895 bp, 19 predicted proteins | sample Lox_Sample_22_FD_207093 | JGI IMG/M metagenome (GOLD analysis project Ga0335073, IMG submission 207093) | Soil microbial communities from Loxahatchee National Wildlife Refuge, Florida, United States - Lox_Sample_2.2 | ecosystem: Environmental > Terrestrial > Soil > Wetlands | place: USA... | reverse complement strand
GAAAGGTCTTCGAGATCCACCTCGTGTTGGCGGTGGATCGTGCCGTCTTCACTGACGACGGCGGCGGTCACGTGCGAGCCGCCCAGGTCGACGCCGATCGCTGTACGCAAGCAATTATCCCCCGCATGAAGCGCTGGTGGCCGGTAATGTTATCCGCGCCACCAGGCCGCACCCGCAACGTGCATCGAACTTGGGTGCACTATGGAAACCATCGACCTAATCGGCCTGCGTGACTTTTCGAAACGAACCGGCCAGCCCACGCACCCCGAGCTCCTGGATACGCGTCCAATGGAGCACGTCAACGAGATCGAGATCACCGAAGAGCACATCACGATCTCGTACGACGAGCGCACGACGCGCTTCTATAATTCGAACGAGATCACCAAACGCGAGTGGGTCTACAAGTATAACGACGACCCGGAGTTCGTTCGAGCCATCGGCAAGGTCATCGAATTGGCGCGCAAACACCTGAAAGATTTGCCTGACAACATCACCTGTCCGCCAGGCTGCGCGCAGTGCTGCAGCGGCTACGAGCCGTTCGTGAGCCGCGCCGACGTCGAGCGCATCGCGCAGCATCTCGGGATGACCTACACGCAAGTCATGGACGAATACATCGTCAAACGGCCCTCCGCCGACGGCTATCATGTCGGCTGGGTGCGCAAAGTCAGCGACGATCTCGCCGACAATTGCGTCTTTTTGATGGGGAACAAGAGCGGGAAATACTACTGCGGTATCTACGCCGCGCGTCCGCACGATTGCGGCGATTTCACGCCGATCGGCTGCGAAGACGTCGACGAAGACCTTCCGCACCGCGGCAGTTTGAAGATCGGGCCGCCCTTCCGGCCCAATCCGCGCCGCGGCCGGCGAAAGGGACGCCGCTGATGCTGTTCGCTCCCTTGCTCTCGGCGGTCGTCGCGCAGTCGAGCTACGCCGGATTGCGCTGGCGCGAGATCGGGCCGCTGCGCGGCGGCCGCACCAAGGCGCTCGCGGGCGTGCCGAGCATGCCCAACCGCTTTTACATCGGCGCCGTCAACGGCGGTATCTGGCAGACCGACGACGCCGGACGAACCTGGAGGCCGATCTTCGATGACGCATCGACCGGATCGATCGGCGCGCTCGCGGTTGCGGCCGGCGATCCGAGCGTCATCTATGCAGGCAGCGGCGAGGGCTTGCAGCGCCCGGATCTCTCCGTCGGCAACGGTATCTACAAATCGACGGATGCCGGCAAAACGTGGACGCACCTCGGTCTGCGCGACGGTCAGCAGATCCCCCAGATCGACGTCGATCCCACCAATCCGCAGCGTCTCTTCGTCGCGGTGCTCGGACATCCGTACGGACCGAACACGCAGCGCGGCGTCTTTCGATCGACCGACGGCGGCACGACGTTTACGCGCGTGCTCTATATCGACGAGAACACCGGCGCCTACAACGTGCGCATCGACCCCTCGAATCCGCAAATCGTATACGCATCGATGTGGGCGGCGCGTCAGGCGCCGTGGGAGATTGGCTCTTCGTTCGAGCGCCCGGGAAGCGGCATCTACAAATCGACCGACGGGGGCGATCACTGGACGCAGCTGCACGGCGGCCTTCCCGCCAAAATGGGGCGCGCCGAGATCGCGATCGCACCGTCGAACACGCAGGTCGTTTACGCGTACGTTGACGCCTACGGCGATACGGGCGGGGCCGTGTACCGCAGCGACGATGGCGGAGCGAACTTCCGCAAACTCAACGATACCGATCGCATCGCCGAACGCGGCGACGATTTGGTTGCGATCGCCGTCGATCCCAAGGACCCGCAAACGCTCTATCTCACGAATACGACGACCTATCGCTCGACCGACGGCGGCAAGACCTTTCATGCAATCAAAGGTGCACCGGGCGGCGACGATTACCAGAACGTCTGGATCAATCCCAACGATCCGAACATCGTGGCGCTGGTCAGCGATCAAGGCGCGACGATCTCGGTCGACCACGGCGCCACCTGGAGTTCGTGGTACAACCAGCCGACGGCGCAAATGTATCACGTGAACACCGACAACCGCTTTCCGTATTGGGTTTGCGGCGGGCAACAAGAGTCGGGATCGGCATGCGTCTCGAGCCGCGGCGAGTGGGGCCAGATCAACGAACGGGACTGGCACACCGCAGGCGCGGAGGAGTACGGCTACGTCGTACCGGACCCGCTGCACCCCGGCATTACCTACGGGGGAAAGGTCGAACGCTTCGACGAGCGTACGACGCAGGTGCAAGAGGTCTCGCCCGATCCGCTGCGCGGAAAGAACTTCCGCGTCGTACGCACCGAACCGATCGCCTTCGATCATTTCGACAAATCGCTGATGTATTTCGGTGCGAATCGAATCTACGCCACGCGCGACGGCGGCATGCACTGGCATACGATCAGCCCCGATCTCACGCGCAAACATCCCGCGATTCCAAGCGTCATCACCGCCTTCGAAGCCAACGACCCGCAAAAAGGCGCGCACCGCGGCGTCGTGTACGCACTTGCACCTTCGTACACGCATGCCGGCACGATCTGGGCCGGCACCGACGACGGGCTCGTCTGGATCACGCGAGACGGCGGCGCGCACTGGAAGAACGTCACGCCGCCCGGGCTGAGCCCGTGGAGCAAAATCTCGATCATCGACGCATCGCGCTTCGACGACCAGACCGCGTACGTAGCCGTCAACCGCTTCCGTCTCGACGATCTTCGCCCATGGATCTTCAAGACGCATGACGGCGGCGCGCACTGGACCAAGATCACGAATGGGCTGCCGGTCGATCAGCCGATCAACGTGGTGCGCGCCGATCCGTTCGTCGCCGGCCTGCTCTACGCCGGCGGCGAAGGCACGGTATCCGTCTCCTTCGACGATGGTGCGCAGTGGCAATCGCTCCAGCAGAACCTGCCGCACACCTCGATGCGCGACCTCGACGTACACGGGGAAGATCTGGTCGTCGCCACGCACGGCCGCGGCTTCTGGATTCTCGACGACATTGAACCGCTGCGCGAGCTCGCGCGTACTAGCGGATGGAATGGTCCGCATCTCTTCGCGCCGGTCGCGGCCTACCGCGTCCGGCGAAACACCAATACCGATACGCCGCTGCCGCCCGAAGAGCCGCACGGCGCCAACCCGCCCGACGGCGCAATCTTCTACTATATGCTGGCAAAGCCGGCTGCGCACGTGGCAATCGCGATCTACGACGCGCAGGGGGCGCTCGTTCGCCGCTACGCGAGCGACGATCCGTCTCCGGCCCCGGTCGTCTTCGATAAGCCCGCGTACTGGGAGAAACCGTTCGTGCGGCCTTCAACCGCTGCCGGGATGCACCGCTTCGTCTGGGACCTTCACGAGCCGGCGCCCCACGCGCTTTCCTACGACCTCCCGATCTCCGCGAACGACGAGGATACGCCGCGCGTTCCGCAGGGAGCGCTCGTCGTTCCGGGCATATACACGGTACGGCTCGACGTCGACGGCGTCGTGCGCACGGAGCACGTGAGCATCGTGATGGATCCGCGCATTCACATCGCACAGACAACGCTGGTGAAGCAGTACCGCATGGCCCACGACGTGGCGTCGCTGATCGACCGCACCGCGGTGAAGCCGCACGATAGCAAGCTCGCGCGCATCAACGGCGAGCTCGCTTTCCTCATCGACCTAATCGACGGAGCCGACGCGCCGGTTCCACAAGGCACCATCGACGCTTACTGTTCGCTGCGCGCAAAAGCGCGCAGCGCACTCGGTATGCCGGTCACGCACACTCAAGACTGTCCTCGTTAGACAAGGAGCATCGCCCCATGAAAATGTTACTTAGCTTGGTCGCCGGCCTCGCGCTGGCCGGAACGCTCGTTACCGGCGCGCTCGCGCAGGCGCCGACGACCGTGACGATACAAATGAAAGAGCTCAACGGCAGCGGTGAGAACGGTACCGCGACGCTCACGCAAGAGAGCGACGGCGTCCTCGTCGAGGTTACGCTCACCGGCGCACCCACCGACACGCCGCAACCCACGCACATTCACATCGGCACCTGCGGCAAGATCAACAAGGCGCCCGAATACGGTCTGAAAAACACCGTCGCGGGTAAGAGCTCGACGACGGTTCCCGGCATCAAACTCGCCGATTTACTCGCGGGTAAATACGCGATCAACGTACACAAGAGCGCTTCCGAGCTCGGCACGTACGTCTCATGCGGAAATATCGTCGAGCCGGCAAAGTAACCGCTTTCTGGCTCGTGTCATCCCGAGCGTAGCCCCCGTGTCATCCCGAGCGTAGCCCCCGTGTCATCCCGAGCGTAGCCCCCGTGTCATCCCGAGCGTAGCCCCCGTGTCATCCCGAGCGTAGCGAAGCGTAGTCGAGGGACGAGGGGACGAGGGGACGAGGGGACGCCGCAATGTTTTACGTTAGTCCCTCGACTACGCTGCTTCGCAGCTACGCTCGGGATGACAGGGTGTAATACCGCTACGCTCGGGATGACAGGGTGTAATACCGCTACGCTCGGGATGACAGGGTGTAATACCGCTACGCTCGGGATGACAGGAGCGACGCGTAGCGGGCTGCGTCCACGTTGCCGCCGCTGATCACGATCCCGACGCGCTTGCCCCGCACCGGGAGCCGTTCGTTCAACACGGCGGCGAAGGCTGCGGCGCCGCTCGGCTCGACGACCAGCTTCATCCGCTCGAAAAGCTGACGCATCGCATCGACGAGCTCCTCGTCGCTCACCGTCGCAACACCGCTTGCGTGCTGCGCGATGACCGGGAAGGTGATCTCGCCGGGCGACTGCGTTTGCAAGCCGTCCGCGATCGTGTTCGGAACGTCGATGAGCACGCGCTCGCCGCGCGCGAGCGACTGCTGCACGTCGTTACCTGCCTGCGGCTCGACGCCCCATAGTTCGATGTCCGTATCCGCACCGTGCGCAGCAATACAGCAGCCGGCGAGCAATCCGCCGCCGCCGCACGGCGTCACGATGAGGTCGAGCGGCCCCGCGTCGTGCATCAACTCGAGCGCGGTCGTTCCCGCGCCTGCGGCGATGCGCTCGTCGTCGTAGGGCGGCACGATCACCGCACCGCGTTCCCGTGCGAGATCTTGCGCGATGACGGCGCGATTCTCTTCGGAACGTTCGTAGAGCACGATCTCCGCACCGTAGCCGCGCGTCGCGGCGAGCTTGCTCTCGGGTGCATCGCGCGGCATCACGATGGTCGCGGGAATCTCGAGCAGCTTGGCCGCAAGTGCGACGCCCTGCGCGTGGTTCCCGCTCGAGTACGCGACGACGCCGGCTTTGCGCTCCGCCTCCGAAAGCTGCGCTAGGCGATTGTACGCGCCGCGAAACTTGAAAGCGCCCATGCGCTGCAGGTTCTCACATTTGAAGAAGAGCTGCGCGCCGGTGCGCTCGTCGAAGGTACGCGAGGTCAGCACGGGTGTGTGATGCGCGACGCCGCGAATGCGATCGGCGGCCTCGCATACGTCGATGAAGCTAAGTGGCATCGGGCTTCATCTTGAAGCGCCAGCTGGTCACCTTGTCCTGATCGTCCAGGAAGAGTTCCTCGAAGTACGTGTGCTTCTCGAACTTCACGTCGAAGCAGTGCGCGCCCGGATCGCAGCCGGTCGTGATCTCCTTGATCGACTCGAGCTTGCCCTGCGCGTTCAATTCGTCGGACCATTCGGCGACCTGGACGCGCGAGATATTCAGCCCTTTCGCGAGGTCGTTCTGTACGGGCGACAGGTTGTTGGCCATCGCCGCGCGCGTAATCTTCTCAGCCTCCCGCTCGTATTTATTCTCGAACGAGCAACCCGCAACGAGCACGGCGCAACCCAGCGCCAGGACTGCAAGCCTCTTCACGTTGATACGACCTCCTGCGTGACGTATGGGAGAAATGCGAGCGAGGGATTCCACTCCTGCGCAAGCCGAACGCTCCATTCGCTCTCGAAAAGCGCGACCGGGTGGCCCTCCCAATCTTCGACGAACTTTGCGTTACTCGGAAGCTGCGCGCGCGCTGCAGCGTCGGGATCGCCGCCGACGCGCAGCGCGAGAGCAAACGGCAGATTCGAGAAATGCGTTTTTACGCCGTACTCGGATTCGAGCCGGTACTTCGCAACCTCGAATTGCAGCTCGCCGACGACGCCGACGATCGGCTCGGTGCGCGTCGAACCCCACGGATAAAAGATCTGCACCGCTCCCTCCTCGCGCAACTGGGCAATGCCCTTTCCGAACGATTTGTAGCTCGACGTGTCGATACTGCGAACCGACGCAAAATGTTCCGGGGCAAACGAGGGAATCGGCGGAAAAACGACCGGCGCGCCCTCGTAGAGCGTGTCGCCGATTGCAAAAACACCCGGATTAGCCAGGCCGACGACGTCGCCCGCGTAGGCCGCTTCGAGCGACTCGCGTTCGTCGGCAAACAGCTTCATCGCGCGCGCAAGCCGCACGTCTTTTCCGGTGCGCTCGTTTCGCACGGTCATGTCGCGTTCGAACTTTCCCGAGCAGACGCGCACGAAGGCGATCCGGTCGCGGTGACGCGGATCCATGTTCGCCTGAATCTTGAACACGAACCCGGTGAAGCGCTCGTCGCTCGGATCGACGATCCCGCGTCCGGCGGGCGGCGGGCTCATGGCGATGAACGCGTCGAGAAAGAGCTCTACCCCGAAATTCGTCACCGCCGAACCGAAGAAAACCGGCGTGATCGCGCCCCGCAGCATCGCGTCGCGATCGAAAGATTCGCCGGCTCCCTCGAGCAAATCGAGGCCGTCGGCGAACGACGCGAAGGTCGCTTCGTCGACGAGCTCCTTCAGTTTGGGGTCGCGTGCGTTGGTGGTCTGCACCAGCGCCTTGGTCGCGCCGTGTGCGCTGCGCTCGAAGAGATGCAGTTCGCGCGTGCTTCGATCGTAGATACCGCGGAAGGTCTCGCCGTTGCCGAGCGGCCAGTTCATCGGATAGGTTCCGATGCCAAGGACGCTCTCGAGCTCATCGAGCAATTCGAGCGGATCGCGGCTGGGGCGGTCCATCTTATTGATGAAGGTGAACAGCGGAATCTTGCGGTCCCGGCAGATCGCAAAGAGTTTTTTCGTTTGCGGCTCGACGCCTTTGGCAGCGTCGATCAGCATGACGGCCGCGTCGGCAGCGAGCAGCGTGCGGTATGTATCTTCGCCGAAGTCTTGGTGACCGGGCGTGTCGAGCAGATTGATCGTGTAGCCGTTGTAGGGAAACTGCAGCACGGTCGACGTAATCGAAATGCCGCGCTCGCGCTCCAGTTCCATCCAATCGCTCGTCACCGCGCGCTGACGCTTGCGCGCCGAAACCTGACCCGCGACGTGAATCGCCCCGCCGTAGAGCAGCAGTTTCTCGGTCAACGTCGTCTTGCCGGCGTCGGGATGCGAGATGATTGCAAAGGTGCGCCGCCGGCGAACTTCGCCGGTGATATCCGGATTGGTACTCATTCGTGATTTGCCGTGATGTCGTAGATCCGTAGTTCGTTGCTTCTCGGGGTGTCGCGCAGCAGCGCGAGCGAATCGTCAAAGCGATAGAGCCGCGTCTCCGGCGGCACGCGCAGACGATCCGAACCGCGATCGACCAGCAATTCGCCGCGCCGCACGAAAATCGTGCAGGGCCCGAAGGTCAGGCGCGTTCCGGGAGCGACCGGCTGCGCTCCGGCGGGAAGCTGCGCGCGCACGTAGGCGGCGCTGCCCGTCGTTTCCGAGCGCTGCACGAAGCAGTCGGGCAACGCCGAGAGCGCCCACGGCGCATTGCCGAACACGTTTTCGGCGGGCGGCGGGGGCGCGGTCGCCTTCCAAAAATTCAGGTGCCCCGGCAACCCGAGCCGCGTGCGCGCCGTAACGGTTACCACGATCGCGAGCACGATCACCGTCGCGATCGCAAAATAGCGCCACATCGTTACTGCAGCGTTACGCGTACCGCGCCGGTCGCCCAATCGGCCATGCCGTAATAGACGTCGAAGACGCGTGGACCCAAATCGATGCGCTGGTCGATCGCGGTCGGAAAGACGACGTTGTCGACGACGCCTTTGCGTTCGAACGCGGTCTCCGGCACGAGCACCGGTTCGGGCGAGCGATAGAGCACGCGGTCGGGGCGCTCCGCGTCGTGCACGACGACACCTGCGGCATAGCGGAACTTCGGTTTGGCGCCGCTGATGTCGAGCAGATCGACGCCGTGAAAGAGCGAGAACCAGCCTTCCGCGATGCGAACCGGCGGCGTACCGGCGCCGACCTTGATCGAGCCCCACGCATCGTTTGGCGAAAGCACGACGACGCTCTCCTGCACGTCGAGCAATGCGGCGTCTTCGCGCAGCGCGCGCTCGAGCGGAATGTATCCGACGCGAATCGACTCACGGTCTTCGAAAGGCATACGCTGAATCATCGGTATCGCGGCACGCCCGTCGACCGCCGAGAGATGCAGCATCGGGCGATGATAGAACGCGAGCGAGGGCACGCCGCGCGGCGAGATCACCGGCTCGGGAAAGAACGCCGCATCTTTGTCGTCGTCGTTCGGCATACCGGGCTGCTCGAAGCGCATGAGCCCCAAACGATCCCACGCGAAACCATCGCGCGATTGCGCGAGCGCGATGCGCGGTCCCAGCGGCCCAAAAGCCGTGTAGGCCATCAAATAACGGTCGAGTACCGGCACGAACGTGACGCGCGGATCCTCGCAGCCGTAGCCGGGCGACGCGCGGCGTTCGTACGCGGCCACCGGCTCCAGTGCAAAACCTTCGCGCACGACACTGAAGGTTCCGTCGAGCTGCATCACGCGCATGCGTCCGACGCGCGAAACGTTGCCCTTCGCGACCGCGCGCGGATAGAGCAGCAGCGCACCATCGCGGGTGCGTGTCCCGGCCGGGTTCAAAACCCCCTCGACTTCGCGCGGGTCGCCGTCGGGCTCGATTACCGGTCCGAGGCGTTCGATACGAACCTGCATCGCGATTACGGCAGCACCGTTTGCGCGATGGGATCGTCGCTCGGCGTAACGACTTCGACGTGAATGCCGCTGCGATAGACCGAGTTCGGCACGATCCACAGCGTGTACGTCCGGTAGTCGCTCGACGGTTCGCCGCCGTCGGCAGGCGGTTGCTCGAATGCTACGACGCGCACGCGCTGATCGTTCGCGCGAATCGACTCGATAACCTGATGGTAGCCGGTCCGATTGTGCGGACCCATGAGCAACACGACGCCGAACTCGCCCTTGAAGCGCACCGGCGCATGGATGCCCAAGTGCGCGAGCGCGGAGGGATCGCGAACGACGACGATTTGATTGCTGCCCGGGATCGTGGTCGTGCCGACGGACTCGGTCTTCACGCGCACTTCGCGGCATCCGGTAAGGAGGAGCAGCGCCACGAGGGCCACCAAGCGCTTCACGGCTCCTCGCTTTCGCCCGCCCGGCGGCCAGACATTCCTCCTGTCACCACCTTCTCCGTGCGGGCGTTGTAGAATAAGTCATGCTGGCCATCGTGCTGGCGGCGTTGACGGCCTCGGCTTCACCGAGCCCGTCTCCGACGCCGTTGCTAAAAACGATCGTCACCGTAAAAACGTCGCCTCTCTGTGGAGAGTTCGCGGCGCATACCAATGCTGCCATCACGTCGGCCGTGCAGAACGACCAGACCCTCGGATCGACGATCCTCATGCTTCGTTCGCACGACCTGGCGGAGAGTTCGCTCAGCCGGAACGCCGAGATCCATCACTTGGACTCGCTTGCGAGCAGCATTTACAAGCAATATCGCGCCGGGGAGCAAGAGGTCGACCAACTGCGCGCGCTCGCGGCAAAGGACACCGACCCGACCGAGAAGGCGGCCTTGAAGGCTTCGGCCGATGCCCTGGGCGGCGCGCTCTACCGCCAGCATCTGATGCAGCGCGACCTCGACGGGTTCGTCGCGTTCTTGTATGCCTCGGACATGACGACCGGTGATGACGCGGGATCGCGGCATCCGCTTTCGCAAGACGTCCCGTGGGCGCAGACGAACGAGATCGGCCCGAATGAGTACGGCTACGCAACCGGGCTCATGCGGGGGGCGCCCTTCTTGGCCGGCAGCGAGTCGGTCGAGGACGACGTGCGCATGGCGAAGGCCGCCTCGGAGGACTTCCAGTCCAGGATGCCGGCCGTCATGCAGGACGAGCTGAACGCGGGAGCCCATATCGAGCAAGCCGCAGACCACTGCTGAGGCGGCTCGCCCTCCCTGCCGCATCGTGCGGCTATCGTCGTTGTCTCTCACGATGGGGACAGGTACGCTTGAGGTCTCGATGACTAGCCTGCGACGACTTTCGGCCGCGTCGGTGATCGTTGCGCTTGGCACGGTGATGCTTGGAAGCTGGACGCGCATCAACGGCGCCGGCATGACCTGCCCGGATTGGCCGCTCTGCCACGGTATGCTGATTCCTTCGATGGCCGACGGAACGGTGTGGGAATGGATGCACCGGCTCTTTGCATTTTGCGTTGCGCCGCTCGTGCTGGCGGTGATGATTGCGGCCTGGCGCGTGCGCGATCGCGCTCCGGCGATCGTACCGACGCTCGGCGTCATCGGCGCGCTCTTCATCGTGCAGTGCATTCTCGGCGCGGCGACGGTGCATTTAGCGAACAGCCCGATGTCGGTCGTTCTGCACTGGGGCACCGCGATGGCTTTCATCGCTTCGCTCTGTGCGATGATGCTCTTCGCGGGCGAGCCGGAACGCGCACGCGCCGGCGATGCGCGTCCCTCTGAGATTGCGCTGGTAGGCATCTTGCTCGGGACCGCATTAGTGACGTTCGTCACCATGTGCGTCGGCGCGTACGTGAGTTCGAGCGGCGACGGGCTCGCGTGCCTCTCCATTCCGGGATGTGCAGGCAACGTCGTCGTATACACGCAAGGTCAATACGTTCAAATGCTGCACCGTACGATTGCCGCCGCTACGTTCTTCTGCGCCGTTGCCTGCTTCGCGTTCGCTTGGATGCGCCCGGCTTCTACGCGCGTGCGTGTCGCGGTGAGCGCGGGGCTTGCGCTCGTATTCGTGCAGATCGTCCTCGGTCTGCTCAACGTCGCGCTGCGCCTTCCGATGGATCTGCGCGAAGCGCACGCCTTCAATGCCGCACTCGTCTTTCTCGCTTTCGTGGTCGCGACGCTGCTCGCGATCCTCGACGTGCGCCAAGCACGCTTGGCTTCGAGCCGTACGACCGCATGAAGGTAATCGACGACTACTTCCAGCTCGCCAAACCGCGCATCATCGTGCTGTTGTTGATCACGACCGCTGCCGCGATGGTCATGGCCGCGCGCGGAATACCGCCGCTCGCGCTGCTCTTCTGGACGCTGCTCGGCGGTGCGCTCGCCGCCGGGTCGGCCGGCGCGCTCAACTGCGTCTTCGACGCCGATATCGATCGCGTGATGGCGCGCACGATGCTGCGGCCGATTCCGCAGGGACGCGTGACGCCGCTGCAAGCGACCGTCTTCGCCGTGATTCTCGGCGTGGCCGGGTTTGCGGTACTCTATCTGCTGGTCGATCCGCTCGCAGCGTGGCTTTCGCTCGCGGGTAACGTCTTTTACGTCGCGATCTACACGATGTGGCTCAAGCGCGCGACGCCGCTCAACATCGTGATCGGCGGTGCGGCCGGTGCGGTGCCGCCGCTCGTCGGTTGGGCCGCGGTGACGAATCAAATCGGCGGTCCGGCGCTCGGCCTCTTCGCGCTGATCTTTCTCTGGACGCCGCCGCACTTTTGGTCGCTCGCGCTGATGACCGAGACCGATTACGATAAGGCGCACGTTCCGATGATGCCCAATGTCGCGGGCGAAGAACGCACCAAGCGCGAGATCATCTATTACACCGTGCTGCTCGTGCTCGCTTCACTCTTGCTCTATCCGCTGCACGTGATGGGGGCGCTCTACACTGCGGCCGCCGCGGTGCTGGGCGGCATCTTCCTTTACGACACGTTCCGCACGTGGAAGGACGAGGGCACCTTCTGGGCGCGGCGCACGTTCAAGTTTTCGCTGTTGTATCTGGCCCTGATGTGCCTGGTCATGGTGGTCGATAGAATCGTTGCGTAGCAATCGCGCGCTGCTGCTGACGCTCGGGCTGGGCGTCTTCGCCGGCGCACTCGATCTCGGTGTACTCTCGCCCGCACTTCCCGCGATTGCGCGCGAGTTCGCGATACCGACCGGCGACCTCGCGTGGATCTTTACGCTCTATCTCTTGGTCACGGTGGCGTCGATCGCGATCGCGAGCACGCTCGCGGACCGGATCGGGCGGCGTGCGGTCTACATGGGCTGCATCGGTCTCTTTCTGCTCGGCAGCTTCGTCGCCGTGCTCGCGCCGAGCTACGGCTTTCTGCTTTTTGCGCGTGCGCTGCAGGCGCTCGGGGCGGGCGGCGTCTTCCCGGTCGCGACCGCCGCAATCGGCGACGTCGTCGAACCGGAACGGCGCGGCAGCGCGCTCGGCCTGGTCGCGGCCACGTGGGGACTGGCCGCAATCGTCGGGCCGACCTTCGGCGGGCTCGTCACGCACTTCGTATCGTGGCGCTGGATTTTCGCGCTAAACTTCCCGCTGGCGGCGATCGTACTGTTCCTGGCCGCGCGCAATCTTCCGCGCGCCGCGCCGCGCGTGCGCGGGCCGCTCGACGGCTTGGGACTCGCGCTGCTCTGCACCGGCCTCTTGCTCCTGATGGACGGGCTCACGACGGCGCGTCTCGTAAGCGCGCTGCTCGGAATCGCGACGCTCGCCGGATTCGCGTGGTGGGAGCGCAGCGCCGAATTTCCGATTCTACCGCTCTCGCTTTTTACTACTCCGCAGCTGGTAAAGACGTATTTGCTCGAAATCGCGATCGGCGTGCTCGAAGGCTCGCTCTTTTTCATTCCGACCGTGCTCGTCGGCGCGCAGGGACTCTCGTATGCGGCGGCCGGTCTGATCGCGGCGCTCGGTGCGTTCATGTTCGTCGCGGTGATTCCGCTCTCCGGACGCGCGCTCGATCGCATCGGGAGCCGCGACGTGCTGCTGGCCGGAACGGTCCTCACCGAGCTTGGATTGGGCCTCTTCGCAATCGGCTTCACCTCACTCCCGCTCACGATACTTTCGATGATCGTCGCGGGCTGCGGGTTCGGCGCGCTGCTCGGCGCACCCACGCGTTACATCGTGACGAACGAAGCCGGCGAAGCGCGGCGCGCGACCGCGGTTGGTTTGCTCAGTCAGGCGCTCATCGTCGGCCAGATTCTCGGAAGCTCGCTTGCGGGCGGTGTGATCGGACTCGCGGTAAACGAAATCCACGGCTATCGCGACGCCTACTTGTGTTTCTGCGGCGTTGCCTTAGCAGCGCTGGCAATCGCGGCGACGCTCGATTCACGCGCCAAGGAGCAGCGCGCGCAGGCCCGAGAGGTCCGTCCGCTCGAAGCTTAGGCGGCGTGAACAATCAGCCGCCGCCGCTCCAAGACTACAACGTCTTCGCGACCGATCGCGCACTTCTCGACGCACTCTCGCGTGTTGCCCCGGACATCGACCGCGCGGAATTGCACGAGCTTGGCGCGCTTTCCGGCGCGCCGCAGTCGATCGAACTCGGCTTCGAGGCCAACCGCAACACACCCGAGCTCCTCACGCACGATCGCTTCGGCGAACGCATCGACGAGGTACGCTTCCACCCGGCGTATCATGCGCTGATGAACGTCGCGACCGCGCACGGACTGCACGCGGCGCCGTGGCTCGACAAAGCGCCGCACGCGCATCTGCGCCGCGCCGCAAAATTCTTCGTGTGGTCGCAAGTCGAAGGCGGGCATCTGTGTCCGATATCGATGACCTACGCCGCAGTGCCCGCGCTCGAGCACGCGCCGCTGCTCGCGCCGCACTGGGTCGGAAAACTCGCCGCGCGCGGCTACGACGCCCGCCTGGCGCCCATCGCGCAGAAGGAGAGCGCGCTGTGCGGCATGGGCATGACCGAGAAGCAAGGCGGCAGCGACGTGCGCGCCAACACGACGCGCGCCGAGCGCATCGGTGACGGCGAATACGTGCTCGAGGGCCACAAGTGGTTCTGCTCGGCGCCCATGAGCGACGCATTTCTGGTCCTCGCGCAAAGCGACCGCGGGCTCTCTTGTTTTCTCGTGCCGCGCGTGCTCGCGGACGGCTCGCGGAACTCGTTTGCGATTGCGCGTCTCAAAGACAAGCTCGGCAATCGTAGCAACGCGTCGAGCGAGGTCGAGTTCCACGCGACCCACGCCTGGATCGTGGGCGACCCGGGGCGCGGCATTCAAACGATCGTGGAGATGGTCAACGGCACGCGTCTCGACTGCATCATCGGCTCCGCGGCGCTGCTGCGCGGCGCGCTCGCGCAGGCGGTTCATCACGCGACCTATCGCCGCGCGTTCGGCGCGCCGCTGGTCGATCACGCGCTGATGCAGAACGTCCTGGCCGACCTCGCACTCGAGTCGGAGGCGGCGACCGCACTCTTCGTGCGGCTCGCGCACGCCGCCGACCAAGCCCCGCACGACGCGCACGCCGCCGCCTTGCGCCGCATCGGCACCGCGGTAGGGAAATATTACGTCTGCAAACGCGCGCCCGCGGCCGTCGCCGAGGCGCTCGAATGTTTGGGCGGCAACGGCTACGTGGAAGAGTCGATCATGCCGCGTTACTATCGCGAAGCGCCGCTCAACTCGATCTGGGAGGGCAGCGGAAATATCAACGCGCTCGACGTGCTGCGCGTGCTGCAAAAGCAGCCCGAGGCGTTAGAAGCCCTCTACGCCGAGCTCGAGCCCGCGCTGCGCGACACGCGCGTCGCATCGGCAGCACGCGACCTCCGCGCCGAGGTTGCAGACGAAGACGTCGAATGGCGCGCCCGCGCACTGGTCGAGCGCATGGCGCTGCTCTGGCAAGCCAGCCTGCTGCTGCAGTCGGCGCCCAACTACGTGAGCGATTGCTTCATCGCAAGCCGCCTCTCCCCGGGCGGCGGACGGACGCTCGGAACGCTACCGATCAAAACCGCCTTGCGCGGCATCGTCGATCGCGCTTCACCCTCGCATGAAGCCGCGGCTATTTGACCGCCGCACGCGGCAGCTCGCGCACCGGTCCTGGACCGATCGCGAGCGCAACGTCGTTTGGCGCGGCCTCGCCGGACGCATGGCGATCGCGATCGAGCCGCTGCTCGGCGTCTTCGGCATGTCGCTGCTGGCCTGGGGCATCGTCTATCGCTCGCAGCACGTACCCGCCGAACACGACCTCTACAAGATCGCGTGGATTTTCTGGATCGGGGCGATCGCGTTCTTGGGCTACTTCGTTGCCGTACTCGTCGCGCCGTTCATCGCGTATCTGCAAACCTACAAGCCGATCTTCGTCGTCGATGGCTACGTGCGCTATCGCGGACCCGACGATCTATCGAGCGAGGACGGACACGGTTACGTCGCCACGCTCTTCGAAGATCGAACGGTCGCATGCGAATGGGAATATTTCGGGCGTAAAAAGCTCGAAGATGCAACGATTCCCGCGATGATCGAATTTTCGGTCTTCGCGGGAATTCATTCGATCGACGGCCAGTCGACTGGTCTCTTACCCGACGAGCTGCCTCCGCTCGCGATCGGCATCGCGCCCCGCAAAGGTCCCCATCCCCAAGACTAGGGTGCTATCCAAGCGAGAGCCGCCAAGGCTACTTCGGCATATTCCCCAGATCCATACGCATCGTATGGTCCGAGGGCCACATGTGGTTGTATCCCGAGCTGAACGCGGAGAACCCGCCGATCGCGAAGATCGCGAGAATGCCGATCGCCAGAATGAACTTGACGCCGGTGCCAAGTCCCTGTGACTGCGGAATATGGTTGAAGTCGATCGTATCTTGATGTTCGATCATCGCTATGCCGCCTTCGGGAAGTTACCGAGCACGCCGACGCCGGCCAGGATCGCGATCACCGCGCCTAGACACAGCAGCCCGAGCATGAGCTTGAAGACCTGATTGTCGATGCCGGTCGCAGCCCAGTCATCCTTGAGCGCCTTGGCTGAAACGAGCGCCACGATGATCCCGCCCACGACGGCGATGGTCTTTTCGAGAACAGCTGGATCGATAGTCATGCGACAATCCTAAATAAGGTAGAAGATTGAGAAGAGCACTACCCAGATCACGTCGACGAAGTGCCAGTACAGCGTGCCCGCCGTGAGCCCGAAGTACTTATCCTTCGTATAAATGCCGTGGACCGATTGCAAGAACAAAATGATGAGATACAGCACGCCGACCGAGACGTGGAAGCCGTGCATGCCGGTCAACGTGAAGAACGAGGCGCCGAAGATCCCGCTGCCCGCCCAGGAGACGTGCTCGCGGAAGTAGAGCGTCGTATACTCGTAGGCTTGCCCCGAGAGGAAGCCGATGCCGAGCACGATCGTGGCCAGCATGAAGAATACGTAGCGCCCGAAGTTCTCGTGCTTCCAGTTCTCGAGCGCATAGTGCATCGTCGCGCCCGATCCGAACAGCACCACCGAGTTGAGCGCCGCGAACGCGACGTCGAGGCGGTTGATGCCCGGCGGCGGCCATCCTTGACCGCTGTTGCGCATGTAGAGATATGCGAAGATGAACGACGAGAACAGCACGCAGTCGGAGACCAAGAAGAGCAGAAAGCCCTGGAGACGCAGCGATCGCGTCTCGATATAGAGCTGATCCGCGCCGCCGTGATCGACTGCGCCGTGCGGAACCGCGGCTACCGCCATTGATGTGCTCCTGCGCGCCGGGTCATATCAGTGAGCTCCGGCGTGGACGGGTGAGTCGGTGAGTTCTTCTTCCAAACCCTTATACGGCAGCGGCTGTCCGAAGTTGTACGGCAGACCGTGGACCGTCGGGATGTTCTTGAAGTTGTAGTAGTGCGGCGGCGAGGGAATCTGCCACTCGAGCGTGCGCGCGCCCCACGGATTCGGGCCCGCCTTCTTTCCGTTGCGAATGCTCCAGAGAAGGTTGATGAAGAACAGCAAGATCGCGAACGTCATCACGTAGGACGAGATCGACGAGAAATCGTTCCAGAACTGGAATTGCGGATCGTACTCCGGTACGCGCCGCGGCATGCCGAGCATGCCGAGCCAGTGTTGCGGTAAGAACGTCCCGTTGAAGCCGATCAAGAAGAGCCAGAAGTGCCACTTCCCGAGCGTCTCGTTCATCAAGCGTCCGCTCATCTTCGGGAAGTAGTAGTAGGTGCCGGCGAAGATGCCCATCAGCGAACCGCCGACCAGCACGTAGTGGAAATGCGCGACCACGAAGTACGTGCCGTGCACGTGCAGATCGAACGGCACCGCCGCGAGGAAGATGCCGGTGATGCCGCCGAGGGTGAACAATCCGACGAACCCGACCGCGAAGAGCAGCGAGGTCGTGTATTGGATCTTACCGCCCCAGAGAGTCGCGGTCCACGAGAAGATCTTGACGCCGGTCGGGATCGCGATCGTAAACGTCAAGATCATGAACGGCAACTGGAGATACGGCGCGAGACCCGAGGTGAACATGTGGTGCGCCCAGACCATGAATCCCGCGAGCGCGATCGCCATCGACGAGAACGCGATCATCTTATAACCGAAGATCGGTTTGCGCGAGAAGGTCGGGAGAATCTCCGATATCATCCCGAACGCCGGCAGAATCATGATGTAGACTGCGGGATGCGAGTAGAACCAGAACATGTGCTGCCACATGATCGGGCTGCCGCCTTTGGTCGGATCGTAGAACGGCACACCGAATTGGCGCTCCATGAAGAGCGCGGCGAGCGCGGCGGCAAGCGCCGTCGTCGCGATCATCAAGAGCGGCGCCGTCGCGAGCTGCGCCCAGCAGAAGAGCGGCATGCGCGTGAAGGTCATGCCCGGCGCGCGCATCTGATACATCGTCACTACGAAGTTGATACCGGTGAGCGTGGAGCTCACGCCGACCAGGAAGATCGCCGCGGCCCACATCGACGTGCCCGGGCCGGCTTGCAGCGACATCGGCGGATACTCCGTCCATCCCGCCACCGGCGCGCCCATCAGGAACGAGCTGAACAGCATCAAACCGGCGACCGGGAAGATCCAGAAACTGATCATGTTCAGCCAGGGGAACGCGACGTCGCGCGCGCCGATCTGGAGCGGCATGATCACGTTGCCGAAACCGCCCGTGATCAGCGGAATGATCACGAGCCACACCATCGCCGATCCGTGCATCGAGTAGACTTCGTTGTACACGTCCGGGCTTACGAAGCCGCCGTTCGCGTGCAGGAGCTGCGTGCGAATGATCTCGGCGAGCATGCCCGAGAGAATCAAGAAGACGAAGCCGGTGACGATGTACTGGATCCCGATGATCTTGTGGTCGATCGAGAAGATGTACCGGCGGACGAAGCCTTGCGGCTCCGGATGAATGTGGCCGGCGATTCCGCCGCCGTGTACCGCTGTTGCTGACATGACTGGTTAACTCCCGGTTACTTGAGCGTATCCAAGAACGCGACGAGATTGGCGATGTCTTTGTCCGAAAGGCCGTTGGCGGTTGCGTTGGGCATGGCGCCGATCGAACCGGTGTAGCCCTTCTGGAGAATACTGGCGACGTTGGCCGGCGTAGCCGGATCGCCGTCGACGAGATTGGGATGTTTGGGATCGTGCAGCACGCCCTTGAGGCCCGGGCCGACGATACGCGTATCGAACGGGGCGAGCGCGTGACACGCACTGCACTTCTGCGTAAAGAGCGCTTGCCCGGCCTTCGCGTCGCCGCCCGCAAGCGAGATCGTGCCGGTCGTGCTCGGCAGCGCGTTGCTCTTGTTCGCGTTGGCGACCTGCGTTGCGTGATACCACTTCTGGAAATTAGCAGGCGTATCGACGACGACCCATTGCGCGCCCGGGTTCTTCCCACCCGGCGCCGACGGATCGGGAACCATCGCATTCATCATTCCGTGGCGCGTTCCGCAGAACTCGGTGCAAATGATCGGATAGCGCCCCACGCGCGTCGGCGTAAAGCGAATCGTGTTGATCAGGCCGGGCACCAT
>Ga0335073_10004819_pt1 | contig 18897 bp, 12 predicted proteins | sample Lox_Sample_22_FD_207093 | JGI IMG/M metagenome (GOLD analysis project Ga0335073, IMG submission 207093) | Soil microbial communities from Loxahatchee National Wildlife Refuge, Florida, United States - Lox_Sample_2.2 | ecosystem: Environmental > Terrestrial > Soil > Wetlands | place: USA... | reverse complement strand
CGGGACGCGGTGATCGAACTCTGGGAGCGCAACCCCGAGTCCCAGGCTTTCTACGACACTGTCCGCGAACTGCTGCGATAAGGCCCCCACCCCACCCGACCCCACCTCACCCGACCCCACCTCACCACTTCTCTTGCTGTTATCATCCGCGGACCGGAACGCTCTCGAAGCCCCGCAGCACCAGGAGCGGCCGCCGGACAGGCGTCCCGGCCAGTTCGAGCCCTGGATACCTGCGCGTGAGCTCCTCGATCGCGATGCGCCCTTCGAGCCGGGCGAGCGCGGCGCCAAGGCAGCGGTGCATCCCGAACGAGAACGACAGGTGCTTGGCGGCGTTCGGCCGGTCGATCCGGAGGCGGTCCGGCTGGTCGAACACGTCGGGATCCCGGTTGGCGCCGCCGATGGTCACGATGACCGACTCGCCCTTGGGGATGACCGTGTCGCCAACGGTCAGGTCCTCGGTCGCGATCCGTGAGGTCAGCTGGACCGGGCTGTCATAGCGGAGCAGTTCCTCGACGGCCGCGGGGACGAGCGTCGGCTCCTCCCGCAGCCGCCCCCACGATTCGCGCTCGCCAAGCAGCGCGACGGTGCCGTTGCCGATCAGGTTCACGGTCGTCTCGAAGCCGGCGACGAGGAGCAGCAGCGCCGTGCTGACCAGTTCCTCCGAACTGAGCCTGTCGCCCTCCTCCTCGGCCGCTATGAGCGCGGAAAGAAGGCTGTCGTCCGGCTCGGCACGCCGCTTGCCTACCAGCTCGCGCAGGTACACGGTCAGCGCCAGCTCCGCCGAGCGAGACTGCGACTCGATGTCATCGATGGGCTGGGGTTCGAGGGTGGTCGCGACCTCGTGACCCCAGACCCGGAATTTGGCCTGATCCTGCGCCGGAACACCGAGCAGGTGGCAGATCACGGCGATGGGAAGCGGGAACGCGAGCGCGTCGATGAGGTCGAAGCCCGTCGCCGCGTCGACCTTCGTGAGGAGCTGGTCCGTGACGTCACGGATCCATGGCTCGAGGTCGGCGATCGCCCGTGGGCTGAACGTCCCGGACACAAGTCGCCGCAGCCGGGTGTGATCCGGCGGGTCCATTGTGAGCAGGTCAGCGGCGGGCAGCTCGGCGCGCGGGTCGCCGTCCGGATAGGCCGGCGGCCGGTACCGGCTGTGGTGGACGGGCGAGGAGCTGAACCGCTGGTCGCGCAGGACATCCATGGTCTGCGCGTGACTCGCCGTCGCCCAGGTCCCGAGCGGGCTGCGGTAGAGCCCGCGTCGGCGCAGCTCGGCGTACAGCGGATACGGGTCGGCCTTGACCTGGGACTTCAGCAGGCGGGCGACAGGATCGCCGCGCCACTGGTAGAAGCGCAGCCCAGCGGGCTCCACGACGCGGTGCATCACTTTCTCTTTGAGGCTCGCGTTCATATACCAACGGTATCTAGAAACCGATGGTATGTAAATATGGCAGTATTGGATCCATGGTTCGGGTAACGAGAGAAACGTCGAAGGCGAAGACGCGGCAGCGGGTGCTCGACGAGGCTCAGCGGCTCTTCCGTGAGCGCGGCTACGCCGCGACCTCCCTCGAGCAGATCGCCGAGGCCGCGGACGTGACCAAGGGCGCTATCTACGGCCACTTCACGAGCAAGGAGGACCTCCTGCTCAGCGCCGTCGAGGCGGCGCCGACGCGGGACTACGGGTCCATGCTGAACGACACGTCCCGGCCGCTGCGCGAGCGGCTGCGGGAGTTCGGCGCCACCATGGCCGCCGCCGAGGCCACCACGGACAAGGCCGGGCTCGCGTGCGGCCTTGAGTTCATCGCGGCCCTGCTGCGCAGCCCTGACGCTCTGCGCCGATACGCCGCCGACCTGCAGCGGCGACTGGAGGAGCTGGCCGCGACGGACGACGAGCAGCCTCTCCCCGGCACCACCGCGGTAGAAGCCTGGGCCATCGGCCACGCGCTGTCCGTCGGGCTGCAGATCTACCACTGCATCGCCCCGGAACTCATCACGCCCGACGTTTTCGAGCGCGCTTACGAACTCCTCGCGGACCTCTATCCCGACGACTGACACCGTTGCGTGGATTGCGCGCGACAATTGGGGAAAGGCGCACCAACCAGAACGTAAACAGTCAGAGCGCCGGGAGGAGGACGCGGACGAATGAGTGACACCACACCCGTCTCGTACCTGAAGTGGAAGAAGGACGTGGCTCAGCACGACTACGGAGCCGCTTCCAGCTATCTCAGCATCCGCTTCGGTGAGGGTCGGGCGCAGGAGGTCGTGGAGAAACTGCACAAGCTCCCGGTCATCACCCGCCGTGCCAACGACATCCTGCGTGCCACCGGGCGCGCGGCGCTGCCGTTGTCAGACCCGGGCGTGCTCAAAGACCTGCAGAAGGTGCTGAGCGGGCAGAAGCTGTCCCCGATCCTCGTCGCCGAGGCGGACATCGCGGACGGGTACCACCGGCTGTCCCTGGCCTACGCCCTTGACCCGTACGCGGAGGTGCCGCTCAAGCTCGCCTCAGGGTGAGGGCCGCGGGCTCCCGGCTACCCTGATGCTCAGCAGGCCGAAGGGCGGGCCGACGGCACCGTGACCAGATCGCTGCGCAGCAGGTTGTGCCGCCAGACCAGGATCTGGGCTCCGTCCACCGTGTACGTCGGGGCCTGCGCGCCGATGGCGCGCCGCCCGAAAGTGATCCAGATGCTGGCGTCCCCGGGCGGCAGCACCGGCATGAGGTTGTGCGCGCCGCCGCCAGCGGTGGGGTTGTCCAGCAGTGTGTAGGCCAGCAGCGAGGTGACAATGCTCGCCGTCAGCACCTGGATCATCAGGTCGCTGGTGAAGAACCGCCGTACCGCGAACACGGTCGCCACGGCGGCCAGCAGCACACCGGCCAGGTGCGCGGCCGGGGTGTACAAGGCTGTGCTGGCCTGCAAGGGCTGGCCGGAGAAGTCCGCGCCGTACAGGTCAAGGACGCTTTCGGCCGTCGTCCAGACGTGGCTGGAGAGCATGGAGACGTCCGCGAACGTCTCGCGCAGCGGATACGCCGTGAACCCGCCCGCATCTTTGATCATCCGCAGCACCAGCGCGGCGATGGCCTCGGCGGCTACCGCCGCGGCGGCGAGCGAAAGGTCGTACCACCGCGCGCGCAGCGGGCGGGGCCACCGGTACACCCGCACAGCGCAGACCGCGAGCAGCGGGATCTCGGCCTCAAGCAGCACGATGGTGTCCGACACGCGGGCCCATGCCAGCAGTGCCGCGACGGTCACCGGCACCCACCATCGCGGCCGGGCGCGGTCCAGGATCAGCCAGACCACGAGCAGCGGGATCTGTGTCGCCAGGTGATCGGGGTTAGCCAGCATCAAGGTGGCGTTCGCCCCGGGGACCGGCGCCACCATGATGCCTCCGGCGACAAGCGCCGGGACGATCCCTTCCCGCCCGGTCGCCCGTCCCTTGGCGACCAGTGCCACGAGCAGCACGACAAGGGTCAGGTTCAGCGCTTCGCCGATATGCACGACGGCGGCTGCCGTGTCAGCCATATGTAGACGAAGAAGAGCGCCAGCCCGGCGACCACGAAACCGGCCGGCCGTGCGAGCGGCCTCCAGGGGAATGCCGCGACGCGATTGCGCCGCGGGCCGGAATACGTGGGAGCAGCCGGTGTAATAGTGATATTCGCCGTATCGCCCGCGGAATTCACGCGACCATTCCAGCATTCCGATTCTTCGGGAATGCCTAAGTTTTGTGGTGCTTATCGTTAATATCAAGGCGGCACGTCGAGGGCAGGGTTGCGGTCGAAGAAGCCGAATGGCTTGAGCCAGAAGGAGACGACGTCCGAGGGCATCACCGGCCAGTCCTCGGGCCGCGTGATGTGGTGGATGCCGAACACGTACCACACCACCACGTCGGTGTTCTCGATGGACCGGTCGGCCGCGGTCCAGACGGGCAGGCCGCTGTCGTACTCGCTTTGCACAGGGAAGTCGCCGCAGGGCCAGCGTTCGTCCGGGTGGTATGGAGTCACCCACAGAGTGTGGCCGATCACCTGGGCCCGCTTGAAGGGCGGCGAGGCCGGATCGACGAGTGGCGGGAACGCGGCCGAGGGCACGAGCTTGTACCCGACCGAAGTGCCCAGCCCGTTGGACACGTTGTCGTTCACCACCTTCCAGCCACGCTGGGTGCCCCAGTCGTAGTCCTGCTTGCCCTCCGCCTCGGTACGCAGCGCGGTACTCCGCACCACGAGGCCCAGCCCGTAAGGATCGTCGCCGCCGGCCTGGGCGGGCACGGAATCAGTCGCGTAGACCGTGTTGCCGGCGCCGTCCACGTCCAGGTCCAGCCTGGCCACGATGTAGTGCTGGTGGAACGGCGCGTACGTGCCCTGGTCCACCACCGTCCCGTTGGCGGGCCTGCTCCCGGGCACGGTGGCGTGCGAGGTGACCAGGATGCCCGTCGCCCGGACCTCGCACTCGATGTTCCCGTCCTGGTAGAAGCGCCAGTACACGAGGTACTCGTAGTTCGCCACGGTCACGTGGAAGGAGATCACGAGCCGCCGGGCCCGGCGGACCTCAACCCCCGCCCGCTCGTCCACGTGCTTCCAGCCGACGCCGCTGTCCTCCTCGTGCACGCATATCGCGTTCGGTATGGTCCTTGGCTCGCCGCGGGTGTCGTGCACCACCGCGTCCAGGTAGGTGATCTCGCCCAGGCAGTCGCAGCCAAGCGTGAGCGAGGTGGTCATGAAGCCGAGCCCCCACTCGCCGATGTCGAACGCGGTCCGCCGGTAGTGGTCGGGGCTGGCATCCCTGTAGGGCACGACCATCTCGGCGAACGAGAGCCGGTGCGCCACCGAGCGCGGCCGTTCCCCGTCGTCCCAGTTGACCTGATGCAGCACTAGGCCCTCGCGGTGGTTGAAGCCGAGCCGTAGCCGCCAGTTCTGCCAGCTCAGCAGGTACCCGTCCAGGGTGAACCCGGCGCCTTCCGGCTGACTGATCTCCAGCGGCGCCACCTCGCGCAACCGCATCGGGATGAGGCTGGGCAGGTACTCGCCCATCACGTCCGGCGCCTCGCCACCCTCATAGCTGTCCTCGAGTTCGAGCAGCGTCATCGTGTTGAGGTCGACGACCGGATGCAGGCCGGTGATGTGGTGGGCGTAGGGATTGCCAAGCTCGCTGCCCCGGTACCACACGTCGCACCAGCCGAGCCGCAGTCCCCGGTAGCGTTCGGGCACCAGTGCCGCGCCGTAAGCCCACATGTCGGTCAGCACCCGGGACATGTCGCTGATCCCGCGCCGGGCCAGTGCCTGCGCCAGCGCCGGGTGGGCGCGGAGCATCTCGTCGCACTCGTGCCACTCGTCGACGGTCATGTTCGGCTGCTGGCGGGGCAGGTGCTCCCAGCGCGTGACCTCGTTCCCGGCCAGCGAGACCGTGGCCCGGTAGGCCTGGCCGTCGGCCCGGTTCCAGCAGACCACCAGCGCCTCACGCCCAGCAGTTGGTCCGCTCTCCAGCGCGGGCAGGTCCGCCTTGGCCGGCTCTTTCAGCTCGATCGAGGCGAAGCGCCAGCTGTCGCCGACCTCCCGCGCGTGGCGCACGATCGCCGCGGCCTGGCCGATTTCCTCCGCTGTTAGCGGGTCAAGCGGGTGGGTCACAATCGTCAATCAGATCACACAGCTGCGGTGTACGCTTCCGACGGTCAGCTAATCGAATCTAATATAAAAGATCTTGAAATATATATTGCATTATTAGAACATGTCGGCTATTATATAGGTAAGCCTTTGAATGCTGCCGGCGCGCCGGAACGCGCCGGCAGCAGCATGATCTCCGGGGGAGGTGATCCACATGTGCACGGGCACTGAATACGCGGGCAGCAATACGCCGGCCAGTGTCACCGAGGCGCTGCGAATGACGGGCGCGGGGTTGGATTACCTGAATTCGCCGGCGGCCGACGGGCTTGACGCGGCCGCGCTCGGGGACGTGCTGGTATCGCTAGGCGAGCTGCATGCGAAGTTCACGGCCGCCCACGCCGCGTTCTTGCGCCGGTTCGACGCCGCGGACGCGCACGACGCCGACGGGTACGGGACTTCGGCGTCGTGGCTGGTCGCCAAGACCCAGATGACCAGGAAGGACGCCAGGGCGTTCGTCCGGCAGATGCGCAGGCTCAGCCAGTACCGCGAAGTTTCCGACGCCATGGCCGACGGGCAGGTCTCAGAGTCATGCGGGCGGGAGATCACCGAGCTGACCAGGAAGCTTCCCGAAGAGCTACGCGCCCAGACCGCCAAGATCCTCCTGGACGCCGCAGCCGCGGGTGCCTGCATCGACGACCTGAAGCTGATCGCGGCCGCCGCCTGGGAGCAGTGGCGGTCCCAGCACCCCGACCCGGACGACGACGCCTTCGATGACCGGTACGTAGCCATCGGGACCACTTTCGGCGGCGCTGCCTGCATCAGGGGGAACCTCACTCCGGAGTGCAACACCGCTGTCCAGGCCGTCCTGGAAGCGCTCGGGAAGAGGGGTGGCCCTGAGGACACCCGCACCGAGGGCCAGCGATTCCACGACGCCTTGCAACTGGGCTGCGAATTGCTGATCCGCGCCAGGATGGTCCCGGACCGGGCCGGCGCCGACACCCAGGTGGTCGCCCACATCCCGCTGTCCCAGCTGCGTCTGCTACACGGCGCGCCCGAACTGGAGCAGGCCTGGCTCAGCGCCTGCGTCGGCGAGACCGGCTACATGACAGGCAAGGACGCAGAGGCCGTGGCATGCGACGCGATGATCGTCCCGGTCGTCACCGGCCATGCCGACATGACCGTGATCGATAAGATCATCGAACTGGCCCTCGCGGCTGCCGGGCACCAGCCCCAGTCAAAGCCGCTTTCCGCCGACGCGCACGCCGCGCTCCGCTACGCCGTCGCCCGGCTGGCGATCGATTTCGTGTCCGGCCCGTCCGGCGTCGCGGGCCTGCTGCGCACAGGGCTCCTGGAGCCTCCGTACAACACGCCGAGCCTGCCTCTTGACGTGGGCTATTCGGACAGCATTCCGGCCGCGATCCGCCGCGCGGTCCTGCTCCGCGACAGGGGGTGCGCTTGGCCCCGCTGCGGCCGGCCTGCCGCCTGGTGCGACGTGCACCACCTGCGCCACAAGAAAGACGGCGGCAAGACAAGCGTTAGCGACTGTGTTCTACTTTGTCAATTTCACCACGACGTTTGCATCCACAGATGGGGCTGGGAGCTAGTCCTGCACCCTGACGGGACAACTTCGGCATACGGCCCAAGCGGGCAGATCCTGCACAGCCGCCCGCCCCCCACAACAAGAGCGGGATAGCCCCCGCCACCTCACCACTCGAGTCTCCCGCACGGGTCAAGCGTGATCTCCGCTGCCCGGTTCACCGTCCTCGGCCGCATCCATTGCGGACATAAGTTCCTGAGCAAGACCTTCTGTCAGTTCGGCTGTGACGAGGGCCTTGAATTCATCTCGTCCGATGAACTCGCGTCCCCGGTTCAGCCCTTGCAGGTCCTGTGGATCCCACCGCCCGGTTTCCTCACGCCAGGTGACTGCGGCGTATACAAGGAGAGGTGCCGCCTCTTGGTGCCTGCCGAGGGCGGCGAGGACGGTACCCAACTGGGTGGCCGTACTCGAGGCGGCCCGCCGGTCGGATTCGCGGTAGATGTCGAGGGCTTTGCGGTAGCTGGTCTCTGCTTCGTCCCAGTGTTTCTGTTCCTGTGCGAGGATGCCGAGCTGGTGGTGGGTGAGGGCGGCGCTGTGCCGGTCGCCGTATTCGAGGAGGATGTCGAGGGCTGTCCGGTAGCTGGTCTCTGCTTCGTCCCAGCGGCGCCGCTCCTGGGCGATCATGCCGAGCTGGTGGTAGGTGTCGGCGGAGTGGTGGTCGCCGTACTCGAGGAAGATGTCGAGGGCTGTGCGGTAGCTGGTCTCTGCTTCGTCCCAGCGGCGCTGTTCCTGCGCGAGGGTGCCGAGCTGGTGGTTGGTGAGGGCGGCACGGCGCTGGTCGCCGTATTCGAGGGAGATGTCGAGGGCTGTGCGGTAGCTGGTCTCTGCTTCGTCCCAGCGGCGCTGTTCCTGCGCGATGATGCCGAGCTGGTGGTGAAGCATTCCTTGCCTTTGCCGGTTACCAGCAGCTTCCAGCAGGCGGATCGCTGCTTCCTCATGCGTCCTGGCGTCATCGAGTCGACGCTGCTCAAGGGCTGCGCCACCCGCGAATTCGTGCAGGAAGGCCAGTTCTATCTGCTGATCGTAATCCGCCGGCTCGGGGTAGGCGGCGATGGCGTCCTCGAGCAGCTGGCGGCGGGTCTCGTGCTGCTGGGTCTGCCGGAGGTACGTATCGAGCGCATCGATGATGGCCTGGATGGGCTGGCCAGTTTTCAGCCCGTAGGCCAAGGCGCCGGTCAGGTTGGCGTACTCAGCCCGGGTAGCCGCCTGTCCGGAGGCGAGCTGCCGCGGGTTTTTCGGCCTGCTGAGCATATCGCCCAGCGCGCCGCCCACCTCCTCATAGAGCTGGTGGTGGGCCTGGCTGGCGGCGGCGTGCAGGGCGGGCCGGTCGTTTAGGCGGCTGCGCAGGAAGTACGGCAGCACCGGCTGGATCTGGACCAGGTAGCTCAGCTGCGGGTGCGGGGCGGCCAGGCCCACGGTGACGGCCTGGCCGATGGCGGCGGCCAAGTCTACCGGGCCGAGTTCCTGGACGGCCTGGTCCTGGCGGAGCAGGTCGTGGTAGGTCTCCATGAAGGCGAGGGGGATGACGGCGGTGAAGGGGGCCAGCAGCAGCAGCGAGTCCTGCAGGGCGGGGTCGAGTTTGCCGTGGCTGTATTCGATCGCGCGGCTGATCAGCCCGGCCGGGTCGGCGCCCGGGCCGCCGGCTTTCAGCTCGGCCAGGACGGCGGTCGGCGGGGTGGCGGCGAGGACGGGGAGCACGACGGTCAGCGGCAGCGGGTAGCCGCCCAGCAGGGTGATCAGTTCCTGCAGGGCAGTGTTTTCCGCCGGGTCGTTGAGGTACCGGGCGGCGTGGTGCCGGTCCAGGATCCGCTCGGTCAGGGTGGAGGCGGCCTGCGGGTCCAGTCCGGGCAGCGGGTAGATCCCCGGCCCGGCGGCCGCGCCGGTGAGCCAGTGCTCGGGTTCGCGGGAGCCGAGCAGTACCAGGGTCCGGCCGCCGCGCAGCCGGGTCAGGAAGTCTTTGAGCTTGCCGCGTTCGGCGGGGGTGAGGGCGTGCGGGATGGCGGCGGGGGCGGCGGTGACCGATTCGGCGTTGTCGATGATGAGCAGGTGCCGGGTGGCGCGCAGCAGCGCGGCGACATGCTCGGCCTGCGCCTGTTCGGTCATCGCGTCGGCCTGCGCGTGCGCCGCGGGCGGCAGCAGCCGGGCGCGGATGTCGCGGACGATCTGGGCGCTGGTCCACGCCCGGTCCTCATAGGAGAACCGGAACACCTGGCCGACGAGGCCGGTGCGCTGCCACCACCAGGCCAGGTGCGCCAGCAGCGTCGACTTGCCGGCCCCGGCCATGCCCTGGATCAGCAGCTGGTTACTGTCACTACTGGCGAGCAGCCGGTGCTCGACCGCCTGGATGTCCAGGTCGCGGCCGACGAACCCGTACTCGGTGGCCGGCTCATCGCCCAGCGCCGCGGCATGCTCGTAGAACCGGGCCTGCTCCTCGCCGGTCATCGGGCGCAGCGCCAGGCTCAGCGGCCGCTGCGCGAACATGACCGGCAGCATCCAGTCTTCCAGGTCCAGTTCCTGCCCGAAGTAGGCCTGCCGGGCCTTGGCGTCATACAGTGCGCGGCGGGCCGCCTGCACCGCCGCCGTCAGCTCGGCGCCGGCCGCGATCCGGCCGTACAGCACCGGCATCGCCGCCGCGGCGGCGGTGACGGTCACCGAATAGGCCATGCCGACCGCGACCGGGACCCCGGCCTCGGCCAGCCGCTGCGCCAGCCCGGCCTCGCTGGCGTCCTGCATCGCGGACTGGCAGGCGTTCAGCACCGCCACCGGCACCCGGTGCTCGGCCAGCAGCCCGGCCACCTCCTCCGCGGCGACGGGCCCGGCCTTGCCCTCCTGGCTGGTTTCGAAGAACAAGAACCCGCGCCGCCCCTCGAACGAGGCCAGCGCTCCGGGCGCGAACAGCAGCCGGCCCTGGCGGCAGGCCTCCTCCAGCGGCGCGTGCGCGCTGAAGGTGCCGTGCAGGTCGAAGTGGATGACCTGGTACCAGCCGGATCCGTGCCGGGCGGTAACGGCCCGCAGGTGGTCGCGCAGCGCCTGCCAGGTGCCGGGCCGGACCAGGTCGACGGTGACCGGCACCCCGGCGGTGCGCAGCGCCGCCAGCAGCGGCCGGGACACCGTCCGGTACCCGACATCGTCGGGGCCGTCCGGCCGGGCCACCACCACCAGCAGGTTCACCGTCGGCAGCAGCTGCGGCGGGTCGAACCCCGACCCCAGCGCGTCGACCCGGCGGGTCACCGGCAGCCGCACCGCCAGCGGCACCGGCAGGTCCGGATCAGACATCGCCTCCCAGTGCAGCCGGTGCAACCCGGCCGACCCGCTGACCTCGATCCGGCACCCGTCAAACCCCCGGTCCCGCAGCCGCCGGTAATCATGACTCGCGACGCCCCCGAACACCTGGGTGAACAGCGCCCGCCCGTAGGCGCCGATCTGCGCGACCGCGGCCGCCTCCAGGTCCTTGTCCAGGAACGGGTACCGCAGGTGCCGCTCGAAATACCACGCCAGCCGGTCCTCACCCTGCCGGTCAGCCGGATCGGTTACCGTCACGTCGTACTCCGCGGACTCGGCGAAACTCACCCGCACCGCAAACGACCCGTCCGCATTCACGGCCCGCTCAGCCAGCCGCACCGTCACCAGCGCCACCCCCGGCCCCGCCATCACGACCCCGCCCCACGAAGCCGCCCCACCACACGCCCCACAACGAGCCTCCCCGATCCAGCATGACGGTCCGTACTCGAGCCGGTAATAAACCGAGTTTAGGCCGATATCTCCAGGTCGTGGCTATAGCAGTGCTTGTGCCGAATACATATGCCGCTCATGGGCCAACAGCTCGGATGTCGGCCCATTCCCCGGTGGCGGCGCCGCATCCGCCGGCCTGTGTGAGCAGGGTCGTGTCGAGTTCGAGCTGGAGCACATTCTTGACGGAGACGTCGAGTGTCGCGCTCTGCCCGACCTGGAGGTTCTTGGTGTAGATTTGCCGCCCGTCAGCGAGGATCGTGAACTGGATCGTGGCGGTTGACACCGAATCGTCGCTTAGCCCGATAACCCCTTGGAAGAGGGAGTACTGGCGGCCGAGGACGTATGTCCACTTTCGCTCGTTGTTGCCGAAGCAGAACTGCGCGCCCTGGGAGTGCGGGTAGGAAACGCCGTTGACCTGTGCGACGCCTTGAGTGTCGTATGGATCGCTGTCGGCGGCCGTCTGCAGGTTCTCAATGTAGGTCACGACTGGCGCGCTGCTCGCGGTCGGCGCTGGTGGTGGCACACTTGACGCTGCCACGCTTGTGGACGGACTCGCCGCGACGGACGTAGCCGGTGCCGCCGGGCTAGAGGCTTTGGCGGAATGACCGCAGCTCACCGGGTTGCCCCCGCCTTGGGCGCAATTACCGCTGTTGTTAGTAGTGCCGCATCCAGCCGTTAGCAGCGCGAGGCATATGCACGCCGCTACGAATATCTCTTTCACGGGCTCACTCCCGAATCTGTGCCGTGGCAGCGGACGGTATTGTTGTCGCCTTGCGCGACAGAGTTGCCGCCGTGGCTGGAGTAGCTCGGCGAACTACGTGCTATGAGATAGACGCTAATGATTGCGATCGCGGTGGCGAGTATCGCCCTGAGACCAAACCACCGTGGTCGCCTTGGCCGCCGTCCCAGCCCCCAACGCGATCTTGCAGGCATCAATGCCACGCCACCCCCTAGCGGCCGGATTCCAAGAGCCTGAAACGATCACAGCGGAGAATCCAGCCACCATAGTGCCAATTGGCGAAAGGGTCGTCAAAACGTAAACATGCACGCCCACTGGCCGCGTCGCAGAGTTATTCGTGATTTGCTGTGCGCTAAGAGTTTCGGGTGCGACTCAGGCGTCCGCAGAGACGGGTGTGCCATTTCTCAGCAGTGGGGTTAGACGCGAATTACTTCTCCGGCAGTCGCGCCAGATCAGACACCGGTCCGATATGACCGAGCTTGTCGGGATTGACCACGCCGTACATCGCCTGCACCATGCCGTCGGCGATGTCGAGCTCTACCACGCTGACCACGCGGCCTTCCGCGTCGTACAGGACTGCGCCGGGCTGGCCGTTGACCCAGGCCGGCCGCAGGGAAGCGCCGAGGGTCCGGCCCCGGCGGAACAGGCCGATGAGCATTCGCATGACCGGCTGCCGCCCGACCACCGGCTTCCCGACCCCCCGCGCCTTGCCGCCGCCGTCCCCATGCAGGACCACGTCGGGCGCGAGCATGCCGAGCAGCGCGTCCATGTCGCCGCCGGCGGCGGCTTCGAAGAGCCTGCGGGCGAGTTCCTCACCCTCCGCACGCCGCGCTAGCGGTGGCGCGGCGTCGCGCGCCTGCCCTCCGGCGGCGATGCGCTGCCTGGCGCGGGCGAAGATCTGCCGGCAGTTCGGCTCGGACTTGCCGGTGATCCGCGCCACGTCCGGGTAGCCGTATCCGAACACCTCGCGCAGCATGAACACCGCCCGCTCCACCGGTGAGAGGGCCTCGAGCAGCACGAGGAACGCCATGGATAGCGAGTCGGCCAACTCGGCGTGCTCGGCAGGACCAGGCTCGCCGGCGGGCACGACGACCGGCTCGGGCAGCCAGTCGCCGACATAGGTCTCGCGCCGCACCCGCGCCGAGCGCAGGTAGTTGATGCCCAGCCGGGTCACCGCCGTCGCCAGGTACGCCTTCGGATCGGCGATGACCGTTCCCGCCTGGCGAGCCCGGGTCAGGCCGAGGAACGCGTCCTGCACGATGTCCTCGGAGTCGCCCACGGATCCGGTCATCCCGTAGGCGATGGAGAACAGCAGCGGCCGGTAATCGGCCGCGCTCGTCTCATCCGCTGACCCAGGCACGGAACCCCTCCCGCCAGCTCGCGTACCGCGGCTCCCAGCCCAGTTTCTTCCTGGCATTCTCGTTGGAATACCCGCGCGAGGTGGTCATCTGGGCGACGACGAACTCTCCGGCGAGCACCCGCCCGAGCCAGGCGGGCATCCGCAGCGGCGGCTTCGCGCCAGCGACCTCGGCCAGGTACGGCAGCCACTCCGCGACTGGCGCCGGGTCGTCGTCCACGACGTTATAGACGCCCGGCGCGCCCTGGCCGACCGCGGCGATCGTCGCGGCAGCGGCGTCGCTGACCTCGACGAACGACCACACCCCGGTCCCGCCGCCGATCACGGGTACCTGCCGCTTCCGCAGCATGTCCAGCAGCAAATCCGAGGCGCCCGGTCCGTACAAGCCGCCATATCGCAGCACGATGCCTTCCGGTGCCGTGGCCGGCACGGTCTCCTCCACGTACGCGATCGCAGCCGGCCCTCGCGCGGCGGACCGGATGGGCCGCCAGTCGGGCGGATCCTCTTCGGTCTTCAGCCGGCCGCCCGAACGCTTGTCCGGCCCGCCGCCCGCGTAGCCTTGCGCGATGACGCGCCGGGTACCCGCCCGCTCCGCCGCCGCCAGCAGGTTGTCGGTGCCCCGGGTCCGGAGCTCGTTTGTGCTAGCGAACGTCTTGTCGGGATTGCGCAGGCTCCGGATGCCCGCCAGCGCGGTCATCTCATGCACGATCACCTCCGGCTCCGCGGCAAGCACAGCCGCGATCACCGCCTCGCGATCTAGCCCGTCGAGGACCACCGGCTCCGCGCCCGCAGCACGCAGCTGCCCGACCTTGCCGGGCGTCCTGGTGGTGCCGGTGACCTGGTGACCCGCCGCGACCAGCCCGGGAACGAGATACCGTCCCAGCGCGCCGGTCGCTCCAGTGACGAAGACTCGCATGATCTTTCCTTCCAGCGTGGTGCCTTTCCGCCTTTCCCCTCAAGACAAGGCCACACCCAGAGCTGTGACATTCTTCAGCCATGACAACCCAGACGGACAAGGCGGCGCTGTTCCTCAGCCTGCACCGCCCAGCGAATCCGCTGCTCCTGCCGAACCCATGGGACGCGGGATCGGCGAAAATCCTCGCAGCGATGGGTTTCCAGGCGCTCGCCACCACGAGCTCCGGGTTCGCCATGACCCTAGGACGCTTGGACGGCTCAGTGAACAGGGACGAGTCACTGGCACACGCGGCCGCGATCGTCGCGGCCACCGAGCTTCCGGTCTCCGCCGACCTTGAAAACTGCTTCGCGGACGACCCGGACGGCGTCGCGCGAACCGTCGCCCTCGCCGCGAAAACGGGGCTGGCGGGCTGCTCGGTAGAGGACTTCACCGGTGACGAGGACGAGCCCATCTACGACACCGGGCTGGCGGTCGAACGTGTCGCGGCAGCCGCCGAAGCCGCGCATGCCGCCGCTGCGCGCCTGGTCCTCACCGCGCGCGCCGAGAACTACCTGCACGGGCGCCCGGACCTGGCCGACACCATCGCCAGGCTGCAGGCGTACCAGGCGGCGGGCGCCGACGTGCTGTACGCTCCCGGCCTGACGAGCCTTGCGGACATCAGGCAGGTGGTCACGGCGCTTGACCGCCCGGTGAACGTGCTCGCCATGCCGGGTGCCCCGTCCGTGAGCGAGCTCGCCGAGGCAGGCGTGGCCCGGGTTTCAGTCGGCGGCGCCTTCGCGTATGCCGCCCTCAGCGCGCTGGCCGACGCGGCCGCCGAGCTTCGCGACAAGGGCACGTACGGCTACCTAGCGGCCAGCGCGGCCGGCCGGCGGGCCGTGCAAAGGGCCCTGTAAGCCTCAACCCTTCCGCTGGCCTTCGGAGACGTCAGAATCGGCGTCTGTCGCCTGGGCTTGGCTGGGCACGGACTGTCCGCCGGGTAGCTGAGCCGGCTCGCCGGCGGTGTCCGCGAGCGCGGACTCGGGCTCGGCCGGTGCCAGCGCCCCCCGGTCGGTGGGCCTGCGCCTGGCTCTGGCCGGAACACGCTCATAGAAGGCGTCCTCGGCCTGCAGGTAGCCGCGGATGGCGTACTTGGCCGCGGTCGCGGCGGGCTCTGGCGGCCAGCTGATCACCCGGCGGTTGACGAACGGGCACATCCGCGTGGTGTCGCCCTCGCCGTTTCCGGTGAGCAGGTCAGCGAGCACTTCCCCGTTCAGGTAGCTCATAGCGACGCCATGGCCGATGCAGCCAAGCCCGTACACCGCCGTGCGGTCCTCACCGGCATAGCCAAGCGCCGGGGCCAGGTCCAGGGTCACCGAGAACGGCCCGCCCCAGCGGTGCGTGACGGCGACGCTAGCCAGTTGCGGCCACAGCCAGCCGATGTGCTGCTCGAGGTGGCGCCAGGCCCGCTGGTCGCTGTCGTGGTCCAGGTCATCGCCGCGGCCAAGCCCGACCGGCCCGCCGCCGATGACGATCCGGCGGTCGGGAGTCAGCCGGTAGTAGTGGATCAGGTTGCGAGCGTCCTCCAGTCCCTGCATGCCGTCCCAGCCGATCGTGGCGAGTTGCCCGCTGGTCAGTGGCTCGGTGGCGATCATGTACGTGAAGGCCGGCGCCTGCAGTCGGCCAATGTCGTCGAACTGGTTCGAGTAGGCATTGGTGGCATACACCAGCTTGGCCGCCGACACCGAGCCGTGCGGGGTGAGCAGACGATATCCGCCCGCGGGGCCGGGCAGTTTCACGACCGAGAGCACTGGCGAGTTCTCGTAGACGTTCGCGCCCAGGGTGATCGCGTGCCTCTTCTCCTCGCGGACCAAGCGCGCCGGATCCATCAGCACCAGCCGGGGTTCCCACATGGCGCCGAGATACCGGGCGGAGTTGACCATCCGCCGCGTCGCGTCCGCGTCGATCCACTCGATGCCCCCGAACCCTAGTGAGGACATGAGGCGGACCTGCTTTTGCAGGCGCTTGACATAGGCGGGGGTGGTGGCGACCCGCAGGAAACCCGGACGGATCTTGCCGCAGTCCAGGCCGGCCTCGTCGATGAACTGCTCGAGGCCGTCCACGCACCGCTCCATGTAGGAGTGCGCGCGACGCAAGAACTGCTTACCGCGCGTCATGGCGGTAGTGCCGAAGCCCAGTCCTGTCACGGTCATGGCGAACGAGCCGTTGCGTCCGCTCGCGCCGTAGCCGACGGTCTTCGCCTCAAGCACGGCTACGCTTGGCGCCTGGCTGCGGCGCCGTAGCGCGATAGCGGCCGCCATGCCGAGGAACCCGCCTCCGATGACAGCGACATCAACGCTGATATCACCGGCAAGCGAAGGCTCGGGCTGATATTGGCCGTATTCCGCCAGCCATAGCGACGGCGGTGAGTCAGGCAGATCCATGTGAGCCCTCTCCTTTCGCACCTCATAGCGCGGCGGCCCGTGCGGCCCCGCAGCACACGGCCACTCTTACCCAGTCGCCAAGACGTCACGCCCCGTAATCAGCTCTGGACTTATAAAGAGTTCACGCCGCGGAACGTGTCGCAGGCTGCTCGCGTTCGGCTTCGCGCCGTTCGGCTTTGATCTTGGCGTCACGTCCGACATTCCAGCCCAGCAACGCTTCCCGCGGCCTTAGAGCTTCCTCCGCACGTCGGGAACGTCAGAATCGGCGTGCGTCGTCTGGCCCTGGCCGGGGCCAGGTCCAGGGCCGGGGCCGGAGCCAGGTCCAGGGCCGGAGGACTCGGCGTGCGGCTCGGCCGCAGCGCCCGCAGCGCCGGCAGCGCCGCCGGTGTCGGCCAGCGCGGACTCGGGCTGGGCCGACTCCGTGGTGTCCGGACCGGATTCCAGGTGCATCTGCGGCACGATCGGCTCCATCCAGCGCGGCATCCACCACGCATGCGACCCGAGCAGCGACATGATCGAGGGGACCAGGATCATCCGGACCAGCGACGCGTCGATGAGCACCGCGAACGCCATTCCGATGGCGAGCATCTTGACGGTGGGGTCGGGGTTGATCACGAAGCTGGTGAACACGACGATCATGATCAGGGCGGCGGTCGTGATGACCCGGGCGGTGGCGCCGATCCCGATCGCGACGGCGCGGTGCGCGTCTCCGGTCGCGAGCCAGGCCTCGTGCACCCGGGACAGCAGGAACACCTCGTAATCCATGGACAGGCCGAACACGATGCAGAACACCAGCATCGGCACGTACGCCGGGATGGGCAGCGTCGACTGGAGGCCTATCGCGCTCTTCAGCCAGCCCCACTCGAAGACCGCCACGATGACCCCGTAAGCCGCGCCGATCGACAAGATGTTGAGTACCGCGGCCTTGGTCGCGATGACGACCGACCGGAACGCCGCGGTCAGCAGCACGAACGAGATCGCCACCACGGCGAGGATCAGCCACAAGAGCCGCGACGTGATCTGGTTGGTGAAGTCGACGCCGCCGGCGGTGGTGCCGGTGACGTAGCTGGTCGCGTGCGACTTGGGCAGCACGTCGTCCCTGAGCGTGTTGACGAGTTCGGTGGTCTGCGTGGCCTGCGGCCTGGTGGTCGGGATCACGTTGAACACCGCGGTGGTGCCGGCCGAGTTGACGCTCGCCGGGGTGACGGAAGCGACCCCAGGGGTGTTGGCGACATTCGACTGCATGGTGCTCAGCAGCGAGCTGTTCGCCGAGCTTGACTGGTTGGGCAGCTTGACCACGACGGTCAGCGGCCCGTTCACGCCAACCCCGAAGCCCTCGGATATCAGGTCGTACGCCTGCCGGTTGGACTGCGACGTGGGGTTGGTCCCGTTGTCCGGCTGTCCGAGCGTGATCGAGAACAGCGGGATGGCCACCACGATCAGGACGACGACGCTGGCGACGCCCCACGGCCAGGGGTGGGCGCTAACCATGCGCCCCCACCGGGCGAAGGCGCTCTGCTCGTGCTGCTCGTGCGTTTCCGCGGCGGTGGCCGCCGCCTGCTCCTGCGCTGAGAGACCTTCCTTGTGCGCACTGACCCGCGCGTTCAGGGCTCGCACGCCCTCCTTGACCAGTCCAAGGAACGCGGGCACAAGGGTCAGCGCGCAGATCATCGTCACCACGACGACCAGCGCCGCGGCCAGGCCGAGCGTTCCTACGAAGCCGACTCCGGAGATATACAGGCCCAGCACGGAGATCGCGACCGTACTGCCGGCCACGACGATCGCGGCGCCTGAGGTTCCTCCGGTGAGCCGAACCGAGCGCAGGACACCCATGCCGCTGTCCACCTGCTCGCGGTGCCTGGCGACCATGAAGAGCCCGTAGTCAACGGCAACGCCAAGCCCGAGCAGCGTGGCGATGGTCGGCGCGGTGGTCGGGAACGTGATCAGCCGGGCGATCAGCGCGAGCAGCGCGAGCCCGGACAGCACGCTGAAGATGGCCGAGACCAGCGGGATCAGGGCAGCCATCAGCGACCAGAACATGATGAAGAGCAGCACGAGCGCGCAGGCGAGGCCGATGATCTCGGACTTCGTGTCGCTGGTCGTCTGCCCGATCTCACCCGCGCCCGCGCCGTACGCGACCTGCAGTCCGGCTTTCGTGGCCGGTGCCACCGCGTTGTTCAGCTTGTTCAGGTAGGAGGTGTCAAGCGAGTCCGGGTTCACGCTCCAGCTGACGCTGGCGTACGCGATCGTGCCGTCCTTGGACACGGCGCCTGTGCTTGATGAGGCGAACGGGCTGACCGCCTTGATGACGTCCGGAAGCTTGGAGACGTTGCTGACCGACTGATTGACCGCCGACTCGTCGGCCGAGACCGTGCCCTTGAGGGCGTGGAACACGATCTGCCCGCCGTAGCCGCCTTGCTGCAGGAATGTGCTGTTCAGCAGGTTGAGGCCGGCCGCGGAGTCGCTGCCGGAGATGGTGTAGTTGTTGACGTACTCACCGCCGAACGCGTTCTTCGCGGCGAGCAGCCCGCCGAGGATGATCACCCAGA
>Ga0335073_10004818_pt1 | contig 18899 bp, 14 predicted proteins | sample Lox_Sample_22_FD_207093 | JGI IMG/M metagenome (GOLD analysis project Ga0335073, IMG submission 207093) | Soil microbial communities from Loxahatchee National Wildlife Refuge, Florida, United States - Lox_Sample_2.2 | ecosystem: Environmental > Terrestrial > Soil > Wetlands | place: USA... | reverse complement strand
GAGGCTGACTCAAACCGCGACGGTGAGGGGGCGGTCCCGAGTCGAGAGGCGGCAAAAGGCGATCGCCTGTCCCACGTAGCGACGCCGCGAACGGGATTATTTCACGGACTCCAACGTTTCTTCGCGCGGATGGTGACATCCAGGTCGCCGTTGCGCGTGTTGGTGAGCCGCAGCGTCACGCAGCCATTGCCGTCGAGCGTGATTACCGCGGGCACATTTACGCTGACCAGCATCCAGCCATCGGGCAGCGTGACATCGTTCAGCGGGCGGCCCAAGGTGCGCTTCCAGACGAGGCCTTCTTTGTCCAGCGTGTACCCGACAGGATCGACATAGCTTTCCTCCACGCGCACTCGTACGGACTCGCCGGCCTCGATGGCCTTGGGAAGATCGCCCTGCACGACCACCGAATCCGGGTCGGTGGGCGTCGGGTAATATCCGAGCGCGTTCACCTCCTTGCCGGAGACGACGTGGGTGTACAACGGCTCGCCGGTATCGAGATCGAACATTTTCGAATCCGGCGATACGGTGCTGCCGGCGCGCACAAAACTGTGCACGGATTTCTGGCCGACGCGGGTGACGGTGAAATCGTGCGAAATGCGAAACGCGTGCGTGGAAGGATCGAGCAGCCAGTAGCGGATCTCGCGATCCTGCTCCGCGCGGTGGAACTGGCCGAAGGCCACGAGCGGCAGCAATAGCAGGACACATCGCTTCATGGCAGCCTCCGGGCAGTGATGCGGACGGGCAACTGGTCGTCACGGTCGTTTAGGAAGCTCAGGCGAATACGCCCGTCGGTATCGGTGGAGACGATGGCCGGCGATGCCGAGCCGGTCAACTCATAGCCTTTGGGCAGGATCACGACATTGCGTTTGACGCCCAGGGGGCGTTCGAAAACGAGGCCGGAGCCGTCCCCGGTATAGGAGGCTGCGTCGGTGTAGGTTTTGTAAATGCGGATGCGGGTTTCGGCGCCTTTGGGAACGGGCCTGAGGAGCGTGACGCGCAGGAACCGGGCAGAATCGGAAGTGCTCGCGCCGGCGCCGCCGACAGCCTTGGCCGTTTTGCCATCGACTATGGCGAATGCCAGCGGCTTGCCGGTGGCGCGATCCACCACGCGCTCCTTGGACGCCGTCGCGCCCGGCCGGATTGGGTTGAAGAAATAGGCCGCGCCGGCTTTGGTAGCCGAGACATCGTAGATGATGTCGAAGGAATGAGTGGCGGGGGCGAGCAGATCATAGACGGTCATCTCGTCGGCAGCCGGGAGAGGGGCGCAGAGAAGGAGCAGCAACGGCGGAATCTTGCGCATCCGATGACTGTATCATTCCTTCGGCAGCATGTCGCGCAAATGCAGCGTGCGCAGCAAGCGGCGCAGGGAATTCGGATGGATGTTCAATTTCTCCGCCGCCAGCGCATGATTGCCGCCGCTCTGCTGCCAGGCCTCCAGAATCAACCGGCGCTTGCTCTCCGTCACCGACTCCTGCAGCGCTCCGGGTTTGACCGACGCAGGCGCGGCCTCCAGCACGGTCTCCGGCAGGTCCTCCGGCAGCAGCGTATCCGATTCACCCAGAACCACGGCCCGCTCGATGGCGTTCTCCAGTTCGCGCACGTTGCCCGGCCACGAATAGTTCATCAGGCACTGTTCCGCGTCCGGCGAGATCGCATTTACGCGGCGGTGGCAGCGCGCGCAGGCGCGATCGAGGAAATGGCGGGCCAGATCGGGGATATCGGCCGCGCGGTCGCGCAGCGGCGGAATGCGGAGCGCGACGACATTCAACCGGTGATACAGGTCTTCGCGAAAGGCGCCGCGCCGGGCTTCGGAGGCCAGATCACGATTGGTGGCGGCGATGAGGCGAACATCCAGTTTGTAGGTGCTGGTGCCGCCCACGCGCTCGAATTCGCGCTGTTGCAGGACGCGCAGCAGCTTGGCCTGCAAGGGTGGCGCAAGCTCGCCGATCTCATCCAGAAAAACCGTGCCGCCCTCGGCCAGCTCGAGCTTGCCTTTCTTCTGCGCCACCGCTCCGGTAAACGCGCCTTTCTCGTGTCCGAAAAGCTCACTTTCGAGCAGCGTCTCGGTAATCGCCGCGCAGTTGATGGCGATGAACGGCTTGGCCGAGCGCGGGCTCTGGCGTTGCAACGCGCGGGCCACCAGTTCCTTGCCGGTGCCGCTTTCGCCGAGGATCAGGACTGAGGTGTCGAGCGGCGCCACGCGCGCGATCATCTGGCCCAGCTTGCTCATGGCGGGACTGCGCCCCACGAGGCCCGATTCGGCGACGTCCAGCCGCTCGAGAAGCTGCGCGTTCTCGACCTGAAGCTGCTCGAGCTGCCGCGCGGTCTCCAGCGCGGAAACGGCCAGTGTGGCTATGGCGCTCAGCGTGTCGCGGTGCTCCGGGAGGTTGCCAGCCTCCGCCGCCGGGAATTCCGCCACAATCGCGCCTGTCACGGTTCCACGACTCGACAGGGGGACCGCGATCCATCGCCGGCCCTGGTCTACAACCAGGCCCTTCGAGAATATCTGTGAGGCCAGCTCCGCGAGATGCGCGTCGACGCCCAACTCTCGCGCCGAAGCCAGCAACTCATCGGCGCTGCTGCCCAACATTACGCCGCCGCCCGAAGCCGGGATGATATCGGCGATCAGGCGCATGAGCTGTTCGGCCAAAGTGGCGCGGAGGGCGGACTGATTCGCGGTGGCCAGCGCGCGAAAGAGAAATTGCACGGCACAGGCGCGCAGGAGCGTCTGATTCTGCGATTCGCGGAATGCCGGCGCATCCTCGCGATAGACCAGGGTGTTCTCGCCGATGTTCACCTGGTCGCCGGGTTCGAGCCAATGTTCCGAAGCACGCATGCCGTTGATATAGGTCCCGGTCCCGCTGCGCTGATCGGTGATCTGATACCGCCCCTGGCGCAGCCTGACGACGGAGTGCTCCCAGGCTACCTGGTTTCCGGTAAGCCGTATGTCCGCCGAGGGCGCCTGGCCGATGCGGATCTCGTCGGCAAGGGCGTAGCGCATGCCCAGCAGCGGCCCATCGACAACGATCAGTTCGGCTTCCATATCCGCAAGGTAGTGTAGCAGCACTCTTCCCGAAGTAAAGACGGCCGCTGAACCGTTCGGTTCACGCCGGCGAACGCGCCGGTTCATTGCGGGTGGAACTCTCCGCTGTGTCCGGTGCGTTTTCAATATGATGCGCACGCCCGACGGATTGGCGCGCGGTTTGCACTCTGGTAGCGCGTTCCAAACACATCCTGCAACCCAATAAGGAGGGTACGAAGATGAAACGCTTGATGACGAATATGATCGCGGCCGCCGCCCTTGTTGCGGCTGCCGGAATTGCTTCCGCCCAAACCATGGAGGGCAAGATCCCCTTCGCGTTCCGCGCGGGCAGCAGAGAGTTTCCGGCGGGCACGTACCGGGTGAAGCTGACAACGTCGAACTCGGGAAATTCTCTGATCTTCATCACCGGCGCGCCCGCGGCCAAGAACCTGCTTGCGTATACCTACCGGGACGGCTACGCGAAAACAGCTTGGATCGACGCGGACCGGGGGGTCCTGGTTTTTCGCTGCGCCGAGGAACGGTGCACTCTGAGCAACGTTTGGATGCCGGGCGCCGGCGAACAGGTTTTCCGGGTTCCGGCGCCAGCGCCTCGCAAGGACGCGCCGATCAGTGTGGCTGAAGTGGTTCTGCGCCCCATCAAAGCGGATTGATCTACACCAACAAGCAGTGACCCAGAGAAGTACCCAATAGCCACTCCACGGGGACCTCACCGCATCTCAGAGTTCTGGAGACGCGGTGGGTCCCTTTAGCGGTTGTGGGCAAGCAGTACACTGGAGCGCATCGAGATGAGTGCCGGCGGGGCAGGCAGGAGTGCCCGCGCCACGGTCCGGCCGGGTCACTTACAGTACAGATATGCGTCTAACCCGCCGAATGCTGGCGCGCACCGCTGTACTCGCGGCAGCGCGCGGATTTGCCCAAACCCCGCCGCAGCCCGCTTCACACAACGAAGAGATTACGCGATACGTCGCCGGATGGGTGGCGGGCGCGCGGTTCTCGGACATCCCGCCGGCAGTGCTGGAACTGGGGAAGAAATCCGTCCTCGATGGTTTCGGTGTCGCGCTGGCGGGCTCGGTGGCGGAGACCGGCGGAATCGTGCGGCGCTATTTGGGCACGCTGGGGCTATCGAGCGGATCCGCAACCGTTATCGGATCCGGGATCAAGTGCCCGGCGCGCTTTGCGGCGTTCGCGAACGCCTGCGCGATGCACGCGGACGATTACGACGACACTCAGCTTGCCGTCGCCGAGGATCGGGTTTACGGTCTGCTGACGCATCCGACGACGCCTTGCCTGGCGGCGGCGCTGGCGGTGGCTGAGGGGTCACGCGCTTCGGGGCGCGATCTGACGCTGGCGTATCATCTGGGGGTCGAGGTGGAGTGCAAAATTGCGGAGGCAATCGCGCCGCGGCATTATGAGGAGGGTTTCCACTCGACGGGAACCTGCGGTCCGTTCGCAGCGGCAGCCACGACAGCGAAACTGCGCGGGCTGAGCGCCGGTCAGATCGCGCGTGTATTGGGGATTGCGGCCAGCCAGTCGTCGGGACTGCGCGAGAATTTCGGCACCATGACGAAACCGTTCCAGGCAGGGCACGCCGCGGAATCGGGCGTAGTGGCGACGGATTTCGGGGCTCTAGGGTGGACCGCGGCGGAGAACATTCTGGAGGCGCCGCGCGGCTTCTTCCAGGCGGCAGGCGGCGGATATGACGCGGGAGCGATCTTCCACAAACTCGGCAGTCCGTGGACGTTCGTGTCGCCGGGAGTCTCGATCAAGCCGTTCCCGTCGGGCTCGCTCACCCACCCTGGCATGACGCTGGCGCGCCGCCTGATCCACGAGCATCAGATTCGCGCGGAGCAGGTGGAATCGGTTGAGGTCGGAACCAACCGCAACATGCCGACCGCGCTGATCCACCACCAGCCGAAGGACAGTCTGCAGGCGAAGTTCAGCATGGAATTCTGCATGGCGGCGCTGCTGCTGTACGGCAAGGCAGGGCTGGCGGAATTCACAGACGAGGTGGTGAACCGTCCCGAGGTCCAGGCGATGATCCGGCGGGTGCATTTCGGCGTCAATGCGGAAGCGGAACGGGCAGGATACAACAAAATGACCACGATCATCGACATTCGACTCAAAGATGGCCGTGTGATTTCGGGACGCGCCGATTTCGGGAAGGGCAGCCCTGCGGATCCGATGACTTATGACGAGGTGGCTGAAAAGTTCCGCGATGCGGCGGCATTCGCGCGATGGCCGGATCGGAAGGCGGCGGCGATTGTGGACATGGTCCACAGGATCGAGGATTTGCCGGATGTCCGGGCGTTGATGGAGCTGTGTGCGAGCTGAAGGACTGGCGGAGGTCGAGTCTGCCACCTGGAACGTCGACACGCGTGTCGACGCTGCACGCAGGAGTGCGTGCGCCACAAAAACCACAGGCGTTGGCGCGCTGACACGCGGGCGCCAGCGCATTAGGCTCGTAAAATCTGCGATTTTCGTTCGGCCTTTTGCTTGCAAATGGTGTCTAACGCACAGGAGGACCGCTCATGCGTCACCGCTCCGTCCGCAGCCTGGGCCAGGGCCTGATCCTGTTTCTGGTCTGGCGGGCCATCGCCAGCGCGCAGTACTATCCGCAACAAGATGCCCTGGACGCGGTGCTGCGAACGGCCTGGCAGGCAAACGGCACCCGCGGCGATATATCCGCGATACGCCAAAAGGCGCTCGACTTGTTGCGGCAAATGCCGGTAACGGCGCCGCGGCTGGCTTTTCAAGCGCAACAGGTGGCTCAGTTGTACTCCGGCGGGGGCTTGCACGCGCAGGCGCGGAGGGTTCTGGATGAAGCGCTGGTGCGCATCACTCCGTTGGGCGATTCGGATCCGGGGCGGATTCACCTGCTGAATGCTCTGGCCAACGAGTGGCGGCAGGACGGCAACTTGTTGAAAGCGGCGCAGTATCTGGAACAGGCAGCAGCCGCGCAGGCGAAGACGAACGCCGCGGCCAATGCTTACATCAACCTCGCCAATCTCTATGTACAACTTGGGCGCCCCGCGGCAGCCGCGGCCATCGTCAACTCGCTTCGGGCCCTCAGCCCGAACGATCCTGCCTTGGCGGGGTACTATGAGCAGCACGGACAAATCGAGGAGGCCGCGACGGTCCTGCAAAACCAGACGATGCAGGCCAGTGACCCCCAGAGAAAGGTGAACGCCTGGCAAGCATTGGCTTGGTTCGATGGGCGGCAGCGGCAGTTTGTGGACGCAGTTGAGGCGATGCAGCAGGCCCTCGCGATTGCCGAATCGACGCCGGAAATGGTTCGTTGGGGCCAGCCGACCTTCATCAAACAGAGTATTGCGGATTACATGCGCCAGGCCGGCCAGACCGGGCAGGCCGATCAAATCTATCAGCAGATCGCGCAGCAGAGTCTCGGCCAGCCGCAGGAATCGCAGGTGCGGGCGGCATATGCACGATACCTCTCCGATACCAATCGGGCGGCGCAAGGTGAGGAGATGCTGAAGAACTACCTGGCGTCGACCGATTTGAGCCCACCCGACAAGATGAACGTGCTGTACTCGCTCGCCAACATCGTCCGATCCACGGATCGAAAGGCATCCGCGGCGTACGAGGGAGCGGCTCGCGCCCTGGAATTACCGGCGCCTCCCGGCGGGGACGTTCAGATTGGAGAGAAGGTGCGGCAGACGCAGATTGCGTCCAATGAACGACGGTTCGACGACGCGTACAATCTGGCGATGCAGGCCATCGATACGGCGGCACAAGCCGTCGATGGCGACAATGTCTTCGGAATTTCCTCCGTCGCAAGCGCGCTTGCATACAACAAACAGGGCGCAAGGGCCGACCAGATTTTCCAACGCCTGTTCGCGTACGCGCGCGAGTCCCAACCGCGGTCGATGCTGCCGATGATCAATGTCGCCCGAAGCTATGTGCAGTATCTGACGTACCAACCCGATCGCTCCGGCGAAGCGCTGGCCGCCATCGATCAGTTCCGCCGTATTCTGATCGATGCCAACGGCGCCGATAGCGGCACGCTGATTGAGCCAATCGCGATGCGGATTCAGTTGGGGAGGAGTCACCCGCAATTCGATCAGTCCGCGGCCGCTGTCCGCGACCTGTTGGAGTTGCAGGAATCGCTTAGCGGGAAGACCAGCGACGCGTATTTCAGCGACCTGAACACCGCGGGGTCGGTTTATCAGGCGAGTGGAGATTGGACACGAGCGGTGGCTCTCTATCGCCAGACGATCGGCATCGCCGACTTGAAGCCCGATCCCGCCTATAACTGGCGGCGGGCGCAAGCGCGGATGGCCACGGCGTTGGCGCTGGCGCACATGGGGCAATTCGATGAGGCCGAGGCGCTGGCCGCGGAGGCGGACAAGATCGGAAGTTATGCCGGCGGTTTGCAGGAGATCGAATCCCTGAAGAACGGCAGCTCCGGGAGGTTGGGAGCGGCTACTTCCGAAAGTGTGCCAGCCGCCGGCGCAGCCCGTAAATAGCGAGGCCCAGCCCCGCAGCAATCGCGGCGTCGCGCGCCTCGCGGAGGGTGCAGTTGGACGCCAGCCAGACGCAGACCAGCATGCCGACTGTCGCGATCGCGGCGCCTCCGGGCAGTTTGAGCACACCGGCTTGAGGCTTCTCGCGCCGGCGCAGCACGGGTAGCGCTCCACAGGTGGCAAAGTACGTCACCAGCCGGGCCAGGGTGCTGAGCGTCACCAGGTAGACGAACGTCCCGGAAATGGCAAGAGTGAGCATAATGGCGGTGGTTGCGAGGATCGCGATCGCAGGGGTGCGGAAGCGCGGATGAGTAGCGGCCAAGGGCGAGGGCAGATCGCCTTGCTCAGCCATGGCGAAGAGCATCCGCGAGGCGGCCAAAATGAGGACGTTCAAATTGCCGGCGAGCGAGATCAGAATGCCCGCGGTGATCATGGCCGCGCCACCGCTGCCCAGAAAGCGCGCCGCGGCGTCGGCCAACGGACGGGTCGAAGTGGCCAATTCCGGCAGCGTTCCCATGCAGACGGCCTGGATGAGAACGTAGACGGTCACCACCACCGCCATCCCGATGAGCAGGGCGGAGGGCACGTCGCGCAGCGGGCTGCGCGCTTCCCCGGCCGGGATCACGGCCATCTCGAATCCGGTGAACGCAAACACCAGCAGCATCACCGATTGCGAGAAGCCGGCATAATTCGGCGCGCCGGAGAGCGAAAAACGCGCGGGAGACAGGAAGAACAGGCCGGCGCCGATAAAGATCGCCAGCGGGATCAGTTTCCCGGCGGCGAAGACGTTGCTGGCGTTGGCCGCGCTGCGTACGCCGCGAACGTTGAGAAATGCGAGCAGCGCGACTAAGCAGGTTAAGATTGCCGCGCGCGGCACGCCCGCGGCGGCAGCCGGCACGAAGAAGCCCAGGTAGGCCGGCAGAAGCGTCAGATTGGCGGCAAAGGCCGTGATCCGCGCCACCCAGACCAGCCAACCGACGACGAAACCGGCCGTGCCGCCGAAGGTGGCGCGGGCGAACAGGTAGGGTCCGCCAGTGCCAGTGAAACGGCCGGCGACTTCGGCGAAGCACAGGACGATCAGACCGGCGCACAGGCCGCATGCGGCGAAGGCGAGCAGGCTGAAATTGCCCGCCAGCGCGAAGACTTTGGAGGGGAGCCCGAAGATGCCGGCGCCGATGACGCCGTTCAATACCACGGCAACCAGGTCCCAACGCCGCAGGGTGCGAACGAGTCCGGAGGTGGTTGCGGGCTCCATCGCGGGCGTTGGTCCGGCCTACCGTCTTGCCGGCGTGATGTCGGTCAACGGAAGGTCCCAATGGGCCAGCAGGATTTCAAAACGGCGCTGCTCCTCGCGTTGATAGGCCGCCTGGTCGGGCCAGAGCTGCTTGATCAGACGCGCCTCGTCGGGATTGGCGGTGGTGGCGACGGTGGAGTTCTTGAAGCGGATGGTGACGCGGAAGTCCCAGCGCGAATCTTCGGTCATGTGGTTGGATGGCTGTTCGATCTTGACGGAGAGCATGCGTCCGCTCTCGACGTTCTTCTGCAAGAGCGGGTAGTGGTTCTTCAGGAAGAGCTGTAGGAATTCCTGCTGGTGGCCCCATTGCACCTTGTAGTAGTACTCCATGGTGTAGGGTTGGTCGGCTGCGCCCTGGGGCGGCGCGCCCTGAGCGGCGAGCGACTGCGCGGCGACAGTCAGCGCGATGAGGAAAAGCTTCATGAATCCTCCGTTCGGAATGAATTGGATTCTAGCAGGTTGAAAAGACGGCCGCGCCGAAGCAGGCCGACTGAAAATCGGCCGCAGGTTGAATACCTGCCCCACAAAAAGAGATCAGGTCTAGCCGCCGATGGAGTACATGGGGCGTGGCGGGGCAACGAAGCGGGCGCTGTTGATCTCGTGGCCTTCCCACTTCCCGGCCAGATTCTTGCGGATCAAGGCCGCGATCGCCGCGTCGTCCGCGCTCGAGCGCATCAATGCCCGCACATCGTCTTCTTCGATGGCGAACAGGCAATAGCGCAGCTTGCCGTCGGCGGTCAGGCGTATGCGATTGCAATTCAGGCAGAACGGCCGGCTGACCGACGCGATGAATCCGACGCGGCCGCCGCCATCGGCGAAATCGTAGACCGTCGCCGGGGCGCGCGGATCGGGATCGGGCACGGCGTTGAGCGGCGCGATTTCCCGCGACAACATGGCAATGATTTCGTCCGCGGTCAGCACCTTGCCGCGGTCCCAGAGATTCTGCGCGTCCAGAGGCATGAACTCGATGTAGCGGACTTCGAATCCGCGCTCGCGAGCATAGCAGGCCAGGGGTACGATATCCGGCTCCAGCAGATGCTTGACAGCGACGGCATTGAGCTTGACCTGGTACCCGATTTCACGCGCGCGGTCTAGACCAGCGAGCACCTTGCCGAGGTCATCGCGGCGTGTGATCTGCTGGAAGCGGGCGCGATCGAGTGTGTCCAGGTGGACGTTGATGCGGCGCAATCCCGAGTCGAACAGCGGCGCTGCCAGTTCGTCGAGCAGCACACCGTTGGTGGTCAACGCCAGGTCGGTGACGCCCGGGATCGACGCGAGGCGCTGGATGAGGGCCGGCAAATCGCGCCGCAGGAGCGGCTCGCCCCCGGTGACGCGGATCTTGTGGATGCCGAGGGAAACCGCGATGCGGGCAAACCGCTCGATCTCCTCGAAGTCCAGGATCTCCTGCCGCGGCACGAAGTGCACATCGCTTTCCGGCATGCAATAGAAGCAGCGGATGTTGCAGCGGTCGGTGACGCTGATGCGCAGATTATCGTGCACGCGGCCGAATGAATCGACGAGCGGCGCCTGGGCGGGCATTTACTTCACTGCCAGCATGCGCTCGAGGGGCCGCAGCGCGCGAGCCATGACTTCCGGACTGAGTTCCACCCGCGGCTCCAGCCGCAGCAGGCAATCGCGCAATTTTTCGAGCGTATTGAGTTTCATGTACGGGCATTCACTGCAATTGCAATGCTCGTTGGCCACGAAGTGAAACCGCTTGCCGGGGCAGCGGTGTTCGAGTGAAAAGCGAATCCCGCTTTCCGTCATTACGATGAATTCGGCGTCATGGCTGGCGGCGCACCACTCGACCATGGCCGAAGTGGAACCGACGAAATCGGCCATCGCCAGCACGGGTTCGGGACACTCCGGATGCGCGACGACCTTTGCCGACGGGTGCAAATCCATTGCGTCCGCCAGGCGGCGCGCCGGAAACGTCGCATGCACGATGCAGGAGCCCTGCCAGATCTGCATGTTGGCGCGGCCGGTCTCTTTTTTGACGTAATTGCCCAGATTGCGGTCGGGCAGAAACAGCACCGGTTTTTCGGGCGGGATGGAATTGACAATTTTGACGGCATTACGAGATGTGCAGAGAATGTCGCTTTCGGCCTTCACCTCGATGGACGTGTTGATGTAGCTGACGATCTCGTACTCGGGATGCCGGCGGCGGAATTCGCGGACCGGTTCGACCGGGCAACTCTCCACCAGACTGCAACTGGCGGCGAGATCGGGCACCACGACGACACGGCTCGGGTTGAGAACCTTGGCCGTCTCCGCCATGAACCAGACACCGCAAAACGCTATGGCGTCGCCATCGTATTCGCGGGCCTTGCGCGCCAATTCCAGGCTATCGCCCACCACGTCGGCCAGTTCCTGAATCTCCGGCTCCTGGTAATGGTGCGCCAGCAGGACGGCGCGCCGCTGCCGTTTTAAGTCAAGTATCTCGTCGGCGATGGTTGGGGCTGCAAACATAGGGGAGGCGTCAGTTTCAGTGTATCAAGATCGTAACCGAACGAGCCTGGCGTGCCTGTGCGCAGACCCACAGATGCAGGCTCACACCCGCAATTCGGGGCCGGATCGGCCCAACCTGGCGCGCGAAAAGGCCGGTTACCAACCGGCCGCAGGCTGCCAGCCTGCCCCACGGGCCTATTTGCCGGCATCGGTGGCGCGCTCCGCCAGGAATTTCTTTTGGCAGGCGATGCCGGCCGCGCGGACCTCCCCGAAGCCCGGCGACGACCGCAGATTCGCCAGCAACGGGTCGGAATCCATCGAAGGGTATGAGCAGTATCCGCCTGCGATCGCGCTCTTGAGCATCGTCAGCGCGGCATCGGTCTGGCCGGCGTCAGCGAGATGGGCGGCGGCAAGGTAATTGTTTTCAGGATCGGGTGACGGCTGCGCCTGACGGGCCAGCGCCGCGACGTTCTGTTCCGGACGATGTTGCAGAACGGCCGTCAAGACGTCAAAGGCGCTCCACTGGGGCACGTTCCGATCCAGGGCTTCGAGGGCTTCTTTGTTCTTGCCCTGCCGCGCCAGCACGTCGATCCGCACGCCTTTGGAAATGGCGGCATCGGGATCGAGATTCAGAAAATCCACGGCGCGCCGGAAATCGCCCCGCAACATGAAGGTGACGCCGCACGAGCGCGCCCCGGCATCGTGCGCGTCGATCAGGAACGACATCTCACACTCGTGGGCCGATTCGTCCAGCAGGCCGGCGTCGCGCAACATCCAGCTCACGATGAAATGCAGCCGCGCGCTATCCGGCCGGCGGCGCAGCAAGTCCTGCAGGCCGCGAAACGCCTGGCCGCGCGTCATGCCGCCGCTTTCCGGGCCGCGCCCGTCCGAAGTGGCGAAATAGAGCGTCTCCGCCTGAAAGCGGGTGTTGCCCGGATCGAGTTCGGCGGCTTTGCGGATGGCCGCCCGCCAGCGCGCCAACGCCACCTGCCCGCCGTCCCCGTAGAACCCATCGTCGCTGTAGAACCGAGCGAGAATTTCCCAGGCGGGCGCGTAAGACGGATCGAGTTCGACCGATTTGCTCAACATCTCGATGAGCCGCTTGCGGACCTTGGGATCGGCCGCGGTGGCGACCGGGATGTCGCGGGCCCGCAGATACAGGCGATAGGCTTCTTCGTTGCCGGGCCGCGGGGGATTCGCCGTGACGAACTCGGTGACGCCCAGCACGGGGGCCAGTGCGCGCCGCGTTTTGGAGGCAACCTGGGCCTGCATCGCCATCAGGTCCTGCGGCGGGACCTCGAACACATCGCTCCATAAGAGGCGATTGGTGGCGACATCAGTGACCTCGAGCGTAATCTGCAATTGGTTCCCGGCCCGCAGAAACTGTCCGGAAACAATCGTGGATACCTGAAGCGCCCGCCCTTCTTTTTGTAAATCGCGCACCGGCTCGTTGTACTTTCGTTCCCGATCGACCGACCGCAGCGAGATCGATCGGGCGTAACCCAGGGTGCCGGTGATCTCATCGGCTATGGCCTGAGCCAGAAAGTCCAGGCCGTGGTCCTCGCTGCCGTTGATCAGGGGAAGCACCGCAATCGCCCTGGCAGGCTGCGGCGATACAACAGGCTTGCGCGAAAGATCGAGCGTGAGCACCACCGCGGCAGCAACCAAAGCCAGCACGACGACCGCGGTCGAGGCGATCGATAGGGCGCGCGAGTTGCGCCGGACAAACGCGGAGATGGCCGGACGGGACGCCGCCTTCGCCTCCAGCGGCTCGCGATTCAAATAGCGGTCGATATCGCGCATGAGCGCGGCGGCGGAGGCGTACCGGCGAGCGGGATCTTTGTGCATCGCCGTCAGACACAGGGCGTCCAGGTTGCCCCATGAGGCGCCATCGCCGGGGCGCCGCGCGATCGATGACGGCCTGGCCGGCTCCTGAGTGGTGACGACGGCTTCGGCTTCGAGGGCGGTCTTGCCGGTGAGGTCGAAGGGCAGCCTGCCGGTCAACAACTCGTACAGCACCACGCCGAGAGAATAGATGTCGGTAGCCGTGGTAGCGGTATCGCCGCGGATTTGCTCCGGCGACGCGTAGGCCAGGGTCATCGACCGCATGGCCGTGCGTGTGTGATTCAGCGGCTGGCCCGCCGGATCGAGCTGTTTGGCGATCCCGAAATCCAGCAGGCGAACGGCGCCGTCATCCCTCACGAAAATGTTGGAAGGTTTGATATCGCGGTGAATCACGCCCTCGCCGTGGGCGTATTCCACCGCTTCGGCAACCGCGCGGATGAGCCGCAGCCGTTCATCGACGGTGCTGTGGTTGCGGCTGCAATAATCCGTGACGGCGACGCCATCGACGTACTCCATGACGAACCACGGTGTTCCGTCGGGCAAGGTGTTTGCGTCGTACAGGCGGGCGATGGAGGGGTGATTCAGCCGCGCCAGCGTGCGCTGCTCCAGGGCGAAACGCTGCCGCCGTTCCGGCGAGAGCCAGGCGTCGCGGAGGAGCTTGATCGCAACGTGGTTGCCGAGATCTTCGCGCCTGGCGAGATAGACCACGCCCATGCCGCCTTCGCCCAATATCTTTTCGATGCGATACGGTCCGAAATTGCGCGAGAGCGCGGAAAATGCGTCGCCGGCGACCCGGCCCGCGACTTCCCGCACATCGCGATCCAAGAGCCAGCCGCGGCCGTCCTCCTCGAGCATGCCTCGCACGTCGGCCAGAAGTTCGGCGTCATCGCCACAGGCTTCGGCCAGAAATCGAGAGCGCTCCGCTGCGTCGAGGCTCGCGGCCCGGTGGAATAGCGTTTGCACCTGCTCCCAGCGCGCCGGATCCATTATTGTTTCCGAAATTCCCGCGCCAGCCATGCCCGAGCGGCGCGCCAATCGCGATGCACAGTGGCTTCGGACACGTCGATCAACGCGGCAATCTCCGCCATTTCGAGCCCGCCGAAGAAACGGCTTTCGACGATCGCGGCCTGGCGCGGATTCATGCGCGCCAACTCCTGCAGGATGTCATCGAGGGCAATCAATTCACGGCCGGTGAGCTCGGTCTGCGCTGCGAAAGAGTCCATCGTCACCAGGACGGCATCCTGTCCGCCTCGCTTCAGGGCATGGCGCCGCCGCGCAGCCTCCACCAGCACCTGGCGCATCGCGCGGGCCGCCATTCGTTTGAAATGCAATTGGGAAACGGCCGCGATGCCGCCCGAGCCGGAGAGTTTCAGCCAGGCTTCGTGAACCAGGGCGGTGGGATTGAGCGTGGCGCATTGGTCGTATCCCTTTACCGCGCTGGCCAGATGGCGCAGCTCGTCGTAGGTCGCGGCGAAAAGGTCGTCGAGATTCGGTTGGTTGTCCAATCCGGCCGTCATTGGAAGGGTGTATTCCGTGCAGGTTTTACCGCCGGTTGCAAAACACCCGATGCGGGCCTGTCCTCGGAGGGATGCTATCACCGGCGGGCGCCTGAAGTAAACCCTTCAAGGATTTGTTCTCGTGTTCACCGTGACTGTTTTGGCCCCGTCCCAAATCGAAAGATTACCCGCGTAGTCGCCGGCGATCGCCAGCTTGCCGTCGAACGACGCCGCCACCTTCGTGAGCAGCGCGCTTGCGGGAGCCCCGCCCTTCGGTTTGCCATCCGCCGACCAGACGCGGATGGTGGAATCGCGGCCGACGCTGAACAGGCGTCCGTCGGGCGCGAACTGAAGGCTCAGCACGCCGCCGGGCGGAGTGCCGAAGGTGTCTTTGGGCGGTTTGGGCTGGTGCGCCTTGGCGATGGTGGCCACCGGAAATCCGTCGCCCACGTTCCACACAATGATCTGCCCGTCTTCGCCGCCCGAGGCCAGAAGCTGGCTATCGCCGCGCCAGCTCAGCGACGTCACCGAGTCCTTATGTTCGGAAAGCGCGCCAAAAGTGCCGCCGGTGGCGGCGTCCCACAGCAGGATGACGCCTGCGCGATCGGCAGTGGCGAGACGCTGGCCGTCGGGGCTGAATTCGAGCGCGGTGATCCAATCGGTATGGCGCTTGATCTGGTAAAGCTGCTGGCCGTCGGCTACGGAGAACACTTTCACCAGCTTTGATGGACCGCCCAGCGCCACGAGTTTGTTGCCGGCCGAGATATCGGCTGCCAGCACGATATCGAGCTCCTGACCGAAGGCGCCGATGCGATTGCCGGTCTTCACGTCGTAGAGCACTACCTTGCCGAGTTGCACGCCACGGCCGCCCGCGGCCAGCAGGATCGAGCCATCGCGGCTGAATCGCAACACGTAGGGGATGCCCTCGGGAAACGGCAGTTCACCGATCGGCGCGCGCTTCGCGAGGTCGTAGAGATAAATGCGCTCGTGGCCGGAGACTGCCAGCAACGGCGCCCACGGACTCGCGGCCAACGCGGTGATGGGCGCGGGGTGCGAGGGCTCCGGGGTGTTGACCGGCGCGAGGGTAGCGGGCATCGCGGGCGGGCCGGAGGGCTTATTCAGGCCGTTCGGCTTGTAATCGAGCGAAACCGGGATGGGGCCTTTGGGGGCACTGGTGGCGTTCTCCAATAAGCCGAGCTGAATCCAATCCTTGATGATGTTGATCTCGGCGTCGGGGATCTTGTTGCCTCCGAGGGGCATGCGCGGCACGCCGTCGCCTTCGTGCGCGACGGCTTTGTAGAGCAGGCTGGACGCGGGCCGTCCGGGGATGACCGCATCGCCCGAGTTGCCGCCTTTGAGGACGCCGGCGTAGGACTCGAGGTTGAGGCCGCTGCGCATCTCTCCGGCGCTATGGCAGGTGAAGCAGCGGCGCGAGAAGATCGGCTTGACGTCGTCGTCGTAGTTGGGGTGTTGGGCAAAGAGGGGAAGTGCCATGAGGAGCAGTGTGGGGCAGGCTGCCAGCCTGCCCCACAAAGACACCTGACTCTGCAGATTATTCATCAGTGATTGAAGGAGAACTCGGTGGAGTTCAGCAGGGCCCAGAAGATGTCGTCGTAGGCCTTGCGATCTTCAGGCGTCGATGCCACCAACGGCAGCAGCCTCTTTCGTTCCGCCTCCGACAGGTGGCGGCTGAAGGCGCGCACGAACAGCGCGTCCAGAATCTCGTCGGGCTTTTTGTGCTGCTCCAGCATCTTCGGAATCACCGAACTGCGGGCCAGCTTGCCCTCCAGCGTTTCGCCGTTCAACAGATCGAGCGCCTGCGCCAGGGTCGGTTCCAGATGGGTTTCGCTGGCGTTCACGGAATCGCGCGAGCAGAGTCCGAAGGTCTTGAGAAAACCGTTGTTGGCCGTGTGATTTCCTTCATACAGCTCGACGGCGCGAAATCCGTTGGGGGTCTGATTGAACTGTGTCGGTGCACCGGTAACTTCCGAAATCGAATCGAGAAGCACGTCCGCGCGCAAGCGCCGCAGATGGGCGTGGGAAAACTGCCGGTCATCGTCGCGATTGGTTTCGTTGGGGACGGCCGAAAGCTGATAAACGCGAGAAGTGCAGATATCTCGGATGAGGCGCCGGGCGTCGTAGTTGTAGCCGGCCAGGTGCTGTCCCAGCGCCGCCAACAGCTCGCTGTTCGACGGCGGATTGCTGATGCGCACGTCGTCCACCGGCTCCACGATGCCGCGCCCGAAGAATTGCGCCCAGATGCGATTGGCCAGGTTCTGCCGGAAGAGGACGTTGTCCTTCGACGTCAGCCATTCCGCCAGGGCCTGGCGGGGATCCTCCGCTTTGCCGTCCGCGCCTTTCAGATTGGGCGCGTCGCCGCCCAGGAATTTCGCGGGCACCGGATGGCCGTCCAGCAGGTGTTTCGCGGGAGCGGCGTTGGGATCGTCGTAGATATAGAATTCCCGCTCCTCCGACGCCACCTTGCGCTTGACGCCGGTGAAGAAGCTGACGAAGCCGTAGTAATCGTCTTGCGTCCAGCGATCGAAGGGGTGGTTGTGGCATTGGGCGCACTGCACGCGGACGCCGGTAAAGACCTGCGAAAAATCCTGCGCTACGCCTTTCGGGTCGAACTGGCCCTGCGGCAGCATGGTGTACAGATTCACGGGCGGATTTTGCAGGTTGCTGCCGGTGGAGGCAACCTGCGCGCGCACGAATTTGTCGAGGGGCGTGTCCTGGCGCATCTGATCGCGAATCCACTCGTAATACGCATGGGCTGCCTTGCGGTCGGTGCCGGATGAGCTGTTGTTATCGCTGCGGATTTTCAACGTCTCGGCCCACTTGGTGGCCCACAGGTCGGCGAATTCATTTCGCGCCAGAAGTTGATCGATGAGCTTCGCGCGCTTCGCCGGGTCGCGATCTTTCGAGAAGTGTTCGAATTCTTCGGTGGTGGGCAGCAGGCCGATGAGATCAAGATAGGCGCGGCGGAGGAATTCCTCGTCTCCGGAGATCGCGCTGGGGAGGATGCGGAGGTCCTTCAGCTTGGCGTAGACCAGATCGTCGATGTAATTGTTCGAAGGCTCTTTCGGCCATTTGAACCTGCCGGGAGGCAGAACGACGATCTCGGCGCCGGTGGTGAACTTGGCGAAGCGCGCGAACACGAACGTATCGCCTCGCTTGCCGGCCGTCACCACGCCATTGTTGTCGATATCGGCGACGGCCTTGTTGTTCGTCAGGTACAGCGCAAGGTTGTTGACGGGCCGGGAACTGCCGTCGGAATATTTGGCGATCACCTGCACCGTTCGCGGCTTGTCCTTGGGGTTGAAGACGATCTTCGCGGGAACGATCGCCAGTTCCGTGATCTGCGGCACGTTGGCCGCGTCGTCGAGCGCGCCCATCTGAATCCACTTCAGCAGCGTGTTGTAGTATTCGGAGTCGGATTTGAACCGCCGGCCGCCGGTATGCGGCACGGCGCCGATGGCTTTTTTGAGAAGCAGGCTGTCTTGGGGAACGGCGAGATCGATGCGGCGGCCGACGATCTGCTGAGTGAGACGCCAATAATCGCCCGCCGGGTCGTAGCCGAATAGCGAGAGATGAAATCCGTCCTTGCCGATAGCGGCGCCGTGGCATCCGCCGCTGTTGCAGCCGGCGCGGAAGAAAACGGGCATGACGTCGAGGCGGAAGCTGAAGGGGCGGGGAGGTGGTGCGGGTGTCTTCGGCGGGGGATTTTTGGCGGGCGGTTTGGCGGCCAAGAGGGAGGCGGTGAGAAAAAGGAGTAAGAGCAGGAGCCGCGGCGCGGGCACTCGTGCCTGCCGCGTCGACACTGGTGCCGACGCATGTGGACGGTGGCGAGATTCTGCCTTCACCGACCAGGCGGACTGCCAGTCCGCCGCAGGCGGCCAGCCTGCCCTACATTCTCCGGCGGCCAGCCAGGCCGATTGAAAATCGGCCGCAGGTTGAAAACCTGCCCCACAAGACTTGGGGAAGGGTCTCATTGCGACCCTCCTGCGCCACTCTTGGCTTCGTCCACGCGGATGATGCCGTTGCCCGTGTGCTGCCGGACCGTCTGGCCCGCTTCTTTGATCTCCAGTTCGCAGTTAATGCCCTTGTACAGACCTGCCAGCGCGTCGGTGTCGGCCTTCACATGGAACACGATTTCCGTATCCTTCGATGTCACTTCGGGCGCCGGTTCGACCATAGTCACGCCCTTCGGCAACTGGTGCAGCGTGACGACGGCCTTGCCCGGGAACGGCTTGTTCTGTTTCAGCGTCCCGACCAGCACCGCGGTTTCCCCA
>Ga0335073_10004816_pt1 | contig 18903 bp, 24 predicted proteins | sample Lox_Sample_22_FD_207093 | JGI IMG/M metagenome (GOLD analysis project Ga0335073, IMG submission 207093) | Soil microbial communities from Loxahatchee National Wildlife Refuge, Florida, United States - Lox_Sample_2.2 | ecosystem: Environmental > Terrestrial > Soil > Wetlands | place: USA... | reverse complement strand
TGCTCTTGCAACCCTTCCATGGGTGAGTCGCCAGGATATTAGCGTTGTAATGGGCTGACTATACAGGCGGAATAGGCAAGGGACATATGGTCCGAGAGATCGACTCTCTCGACGGACTTTGCGGACGGGTTACAGGTGCCTATAACCTTCTTGATACGTGGCGAATCTGGTTTTGCTAATCCCTCAAGACAAGGCAGGAACAGCATTTCGAGTACTGAATCGATCCAAGGGACCTGCTGTCTGGGTGCTTGCCGGAATTCATTCCAGGTCTAATATTAAAGGGTCCTCGAGCTCTCATCGATCGCAAGCTCTACAAGAAGTATATGCGACAAGAGCTGGACGCTGTGGAAAATCTCACTTTATTGGAAGGAAGTGTTGCCGACCTCTTGATAACCGCACCTGATTCCGAGCTTGGAGCGACAAAGTCATTTGGTCGAATACAGGGGATTACTTTGGGTATCATTGTCGAACTTTTATTTGCTGAATTTCTTTCCAGACAGTGGAGAGATCATCCATGCATCCCAAGTCATTATAACGACTGGGACTTTCTTGGGTGGGGAGATACATATCGGTATGTCCTAGTTCAAGTTCTGCTGACCCAAGGTCTACACTCTTATCCGGCTGGACGTGTCGGAGAACCTGCCTCCACGAAGTTAAGCCAATCGCTAAAGGCTGCTGGTTTCCATCTCGGACGTCTAAAAACCGGCACCCCTCCTCGTCTGGCGAAACGGTCCATCGACTTCTCCAAGGTTGCCATCCAAAAGGCGGACGATCCCCCACTGCCTTTTAGTTATATGAACCAACGTCCCCAGATCTCAGTAATTACAATTATCTCCATCTTCGTTCCTGACCATGTGTAGGAGCAATTAGACTGCTTTTTGACCTATACAAATCCACAAAGTCACAAAATCATCAGCGAAAACTTGCACCGATGTGTTCACATTCGCGAAACTGTTCGTGGCCCCCGATATTGCCCATCACTGGAAGCCAAGGTCATCAAGTTTCCGCAGAAGCCTGCCCACCGGGTATGGCTTGAACCAGAAGGACTCGACTCTGAAGTCATCTACGCAAGCGGTGTGGGTAACTCGATGCCCGAAGATGTACAAATGGCTCTCCTTCGACCCATTGTCGGCCTTGAGAACGTTGAGATATTACAGCCCGGGTATGGTGTAGAATACGACTATGTGGATCCCCGCGAATTGCTCCCCACTTTGGAAACGAAAAAGATTCATGGCCTATGGCTAGCTGGACAGATCAACGGCACCACTGGATATGAGGAAGCTGCAGCACAAGGGATTGTTGCGGGAATCAATGCCGGTCTGGCTGCGACAGGCCGCGCCCCATTCTCGATTTTACGGAGCCAAGGGTATATTGGAATTCTGATCGACGATCTTGTCACGAAAGGGGTCGAGGAGCCGTATCGCATGTTTACTGCTCGAAGCGAGTTCCGTCTGAGCACCCGACCGGATAACGCCGACCTACGTTTGACACAGTTGGTGATTGATGCTGGAGTGGTAAGCGAGGAGAGGAGGAATAAATTTCTTCAAGACCGGGAATATCTGGCACGCGGTCGGAGACTGATGGAGGAAGTTGTACACAGCCATCACAGATGGAAGGAGTTGGGTTTCGTGATCCACGCAGATGGTAAAAAAAGATCGTACCTGTCCTCGCTTGTCTCTTCTCACAATAGCGCGTTCGACTTGTTGAGATGGACGGGTTTTAGTATCGATGATTTCATTCCCATTATCCCCGGACTCGCCGAGCTGCCTGATTATATTCGCGAGCGTGTTGGCTGGGAGGGTCTGGTCAGTAATAGTCTAATCTGATCGATAGGGCATTACTCCTGGGCAATTGAACGGGAGAATGAAACTACAGCGCTATTCTTAAAGGACGAGCAACTCGCGCTGCCTGATAATTTGGACTATTACAGGTAGCACCAAATGCTGAGACATATTTATTTATCTAGTTTGCGAGGATTATCATCGGAAGAGAAGGATCTCTTGAGTAAATCGAGACCCGTTACGCTTGGTGCAGCAAAACGCATCCAAGGGGTTACCCCGGTGGCAATTTTGGAGTTGTTTCGATTGTCCACTAAAATGCAGGCGTTGACAAGTGCCCGTATGAAATAGGACGCAGCGGATAGAGCGTCATGCATCTAGTATACCCAGGTATCATATCAGTCAAAGTCACTATCGTCCTCCCAGGAATCACGGTTTTCCTGTCCTTTGAAGCCCATGATCTTCCGCTCCTTGCTCTCTTCTTCTGTTCTCGGTCTTGATATTACCCCTGTTGATCGTTAGATAAGTGGTTTTGGGGTCAAGACCAGTCTTGATGAGACGATACTCTAAATGGGCGGTGGAAAAGTTGTCTGTGTTTCCGAGATCATCGAAACCCACGATTCTGTAAAGTATCAATGAAAGCCGAAAAGAAAAGCTCTAGTATGTACCTGTCAACTCCAATCCCATCAATAAATGCGATGATACAGGGCAGAACCTGCACCTTGAGTGACACCACCAAAAATGGGACATTTTCAACGTCGACTTTGATGAATTTTGTTTGGTAATGCTTGCTAGCAAGAGTCTACACGTCCATCAAAATCGACCAAATAGGAATGGATTAGGGAGGAAACCTCGAGATGGGTGTCGACTATCTGGCAACGGCGAAAATCTTTGTGAACGAAGTGTGCGACGACTCGGTGGGTGGTGCTGTGTTAATTAGAGGTACAGCAGGTAAGGAAATACGTTGTAATGTCCAAGACGGCTCTCTCGTCTTTTATTTCAGTGTATTGGCCATGCTCCTTTCCCTTTAGCTCCTTGATCTCGTTCAGTCTAATTATCAGTAACCTAGGTGGTAACTGGCGGCGGCCTCACTCTTTTTGTAATTGCGCCATTCGCAATTCGCGGATATTGCCATCATCTTCGTTTTCTAGCTGGTCGAATAGAGCGTCGACATCGACCTCTTCGGGTTGCTGTGAGCCCGATTTCTCCCTGCTGTCGGTGGCGACTACATTGTCGGCATACGCGTCAACAAGCCTTGAGACAGACGCGTCCATTTTTTGTGACCGGGCCTCGGATCTGCGGTACGAGACGACGACGAAAATGGCTAAGCGGTTTCTAGGGCAAACGGACGAGAGGGTTATCGGCTGACTTTGCCTCATGGCCATGGTCTGCCGTGTAATTGGTCTGCGAGGGAGATGAGCAGGGACGGGATGCATGAACTTTATTTCGACATTGTGCAAGCGACGACCCTTTGCTTTGACCCTTCCCCCACCCCTGCGCACAATTCACCACCCACACTTGCACTTGTCTACGGCAGCAATGGTTGACCACAGGAAACCCTCAGTCGCAAAATTCAGAGCAGATCCCGGCAATGTCCATCATGCCCATGAAAAACACTTCCTCCCAGGCATCGGTCATCCAAGGTACGTCGTATCGCGGAAATAACTCAATTCGTCTAGCTCCACCGGCGTTATCTATTGCACCGACAGAGCAGAGGCGCTGGGTTGAATCTCCCTCAAGCCTTCAGCTCTGATTGCAGGATTTCACTATGAGAATCCGGAATGGGCCAACTTTGGCCAAGTGACCAATTCACCGTCCAAAGTCGCTGACGTCACAGGGAGCCCCTGAAACTGGAGATATTCCGGGCGCAATGCATAAACCCACCACAATTGAGGTCAAAAAGGAGTCTCTTGAATATGCTCCAACCGCAGGCACAAAGGCATGCTCTTCTTAAGCCTTTCGCACTTACACAAAAGGAACTTCGTACCGCGGTGGCCGATCTCTATAATGCCATGTACCGCGAGGGAAAAGAAAGCAAATACACTTTCGAGGTGAACATATTCACTCTACATAGGTTCCCCCGGATTAATTGGTAGAATGTTTGCATTGTCCCTGGTGGCCGGGCCGGCCTCAATCGTTTGGTACAAAAAAGATAGTTGCCGTTCACTAACATTCCAGGCCGCCGTTGTGGACAACTGCTACGTCGCCCATTTCGTCCCCGATTATACTGGTATTTCCGATATAAACAGAACTGATCTTCATAGCTTATGATCAGCTTGTAGACCCTAACCAAAGTCGTCTAATTTCCTTAGCTGAGTTTGTTTGGTACCTTCGTGTCCATCCCAAGTATGATTTCCCTTATTGCTGTCATTAATGCTGTTTAGCTCCTCTCGATGAAGACGATAACTACCATGTTTAATTCTTATATAGATTGTCGCTAATGCATTAGATCCATGTTGACATTGTCAAGCAAGAAATTCAGCGTGGTCTGTCCGTCCTCTTGACCTCGAATCCTAGGGTGATCTTCCGTCGAATAAAGACATGGCTTACAAGGACTAGAACCCAACAGGCCAGGTTTTGGAGGGCGGAGACCTCAAAGAGGTTCAAGACCTTTGTCGCGATAAGTGTACTTTGGTATTCATCGTCCTTGCATTTCACTTATTGTAGATTGTTGACGAGTTCTACTCTGGATATCTTTACACTCACGGATGCAATGGAGAAACTGTCAGCTCGGCTCAATACATCGAAGGTGTGGGCTTTCCCTCTTAATTTTATAAATCTCACGTCTCTAGATGTCAATGAAGTTCAAAATACCTGCAAGCTTTGAGCTAAGCCTATTAGGATCCAGTAATTATTGTCAATGGGTTGACAAAGATTTTCCGACTTCCTGGATTTCGTATCTGTTGGGTCATTGGCCCCAAGGTATCCCTGGGTCGCTCTGGAAAGCACTGTACTAATGTGCTCAGGATTTGGTCAGGGCGCTTTCTCGTTCTGGAAGCTACTTGGATGGTGGTGCGTCCCACGTTTTGCAGGATGCTTCAGTGCAATTTCTCAAGCCGGAGATTTTCACCGCAGAGATGAAGGCACTTCAGCAACATTTTGTCAAGAAACGCGACTACGTTGTCGAAAGGTATGATCCATTCCCAATTTGCTGCGCTTGTAAGCTGCTAATCTGCGAAGGTTGAATGAGATGGGAATCAAGACAGTTGCCCCAGACGCGACATTTTATATTTGGGTTAATTGTATCCTTTCTCGAAGAAACAATGGTGGCTGATTGTGTAGTGTCACACTTGCCTGAGAAAATCCACACCGGATTGTCCTTCTTCGAAGCCTGCTTGGAGGAGAAGGTAATTATTGTCCCAGGTAAGCATCTTATACCCGGCTGTACCTGACACATACAGGCCTGTTCTTCGATATCAATCCCAAAAACCGCCGAGATTTGAGCCACTCTCCTTGCCATCACTTTATCCGGTACAAAATCAACGTATATTCCATACTAATATTTAGTCTCTCGTTCGGTCCACCTCTCGAAGAATTGAAGCGTGGACTCGATGGAATCGAGCGTGTTCTTGTGAAATATGGTGTGCACCCAACCAAGAAGTGATTAGGCACATTTACTACAATGGGTTTTGATGAGTCTTGAATTCAAATGTTTGGAGGGATATCTATTTTACTAATTCTTACGATGATTGTACTAGCTTAAGTTTACCGTTAATCAGATTTCTGTTGCCTCTGCCATCCAGTCTCGTAGGCAGCCACCACGCAGCACGATAGATATCCATGCGATGTGGGAAACCCTAACCCGAACTGGACAGAGACAAAACCGGATTCGACCAAAAAGCCAAGGTCACTGTTGAGAACTACGCCTCCCAATCGTCCTCACCATGAGTTGGTATGTTTCCTGAGCTCTTATGTTATTTAATTCTTAATGCGAACTCGCTAGGTCCGGATTCAAGAAAGCGGTGAACCGTGCCGGCACGACGGTGATGATGAAGACCGGTCATGTCGAGAAGACCATTGACAGGGACTATGAAATAGAAGAACGTCGATACCGAACCATGGAAAGTGCGGCGAATAAACTACAAAAGGAAGCGAAAGGATACTTGGATTCTCTGAGAGGTATATTGCTACCTTGAGGAGTTCGAGACTGAAGGTTAGCGATGACTGCTTCGCAGACCCGGATTGCAGAGACGATTGATGCTTTTTACGGAGAAGCAGGGACGAAGGATAACGTCAGTGCCTATTACCGCCAAGCAGTGGAAGATTTGGATGCCGAAACAGTTAAAGAGCTTGTACCTTCTCCCTGTCCTACTCTGCAACACATCTGACCTGGACAGGACGGACCCTACAGAACCTGCGTCATTGATCCGATATCCCGATTTTGCGCCTACTTCCCCGACATCAACGAGGCCATAAAGAAGCGCTCTCACAAACTCCTCGACTACGATGCCCTCCGTGCAAAAGTGAAACGTCTTGTGGATAAACCATCCGACGATCCCACCAAGCTCCCCCGCGCGGAGAAGGAGGCTGCGATGGCGCGAGAGATCTACGAGGAGTTAAATGAACAGTTGACGACGGAATTACCTCAACTGATTGATTTGAGAGTGCCGTATTTGGACCCGAGTTTTGAGGCTCTGGTCAAGATCCAGTTACGCTTTTGTAAGGAGGGGTATGAGAGAATGGCACAGGTGCAACAGTACTTGGAGCCGCAAGTACGGGAGGATTATGCGCAGGTATTTTGCCTTTGCGGTGGGGATGGATGTTGACTGTAGGGTACGTTGGATCAAAAGGTCGAGCAGATTCTGCAGCAGATGAGAGATTTGAGTATTGCTGGGAATGCGTAATAGATTTGCATATCCTTCTTCGATATTGATGGCGTTTTGGGTCGTTAAGTAATTTTGGTGTTGCAGCTGCCACACGTCGTTTAGGCAGATATAAATCGACGTCTTGCAATGTCACGCTCTCCAAGTGGATAGTATGAAGTCGGATATATACAGCTGACGTTGTAAATCCAATGCTGTTACCGATCTGCAAATACCAAGTTCCCAACTGGATATGATTCTACCCAGCAGCTCGCTTTCGTCCATATCGGTTGTGACTTGAAATGAAATTTCCGTCGTGCCAGATGCTGCTGCCCATTATGTACACTAAATCTCACTAGGGTATCGATGTCTAGTCATCGCTGTCATAATCATCAAAACCAAGCAAGTTTCCGTTCGCCGCTGGAGCTAAAGCTGGGGCTGAAATTGGAGCTTTTGACTTTTCTTTCAACGCCTTCAATCTGTCCAATGTCCCAGCTCCGAAAATCTCCTCGTCATCTACCGGCTCAACAGGATCTTGCACCCCCTGTGGCCCCTCCAACAACTTATGCCGATTATACCATATAGCATCTGGAGCTTCATATCCCTCCAATCCAAACGTCCCCTCCATCAGCCTCCGCCGTTTACTCGGCCCATCCTCCTCATCGGCAGCATCCAACTCGGCCACAAACTCTGCCGGCAAAGCCCGTCTAATCGCTTCGGCAGCCTGTTCCTCCAATCGCCGCTTCTCTCTGGCCATTGCCAATGGATTCGGATCTTGTGTTGCCCATCGAATGTTGAGAATTTCGTTATGATCCAGGGACTGATGATTCATGGCTTCCTTTGCGAATTGGGCGTTGACTTCGTTCATGTATGTCACGAAAGCTACGCCTCGCTGATTGAGGATTCTTATTCGTTCGATTTCTCCCCATTCAGAGAAGTGACGAGCGACGGCTTCTTCGATATCATCTGTAACATGGATTCGACCGACATACAGTGTCAGGTTTTGTCGCATAAAGGATCCAACACCTCCCATGTCATCGCGATAGTCGGCGTGTTTATCCCGGCCAAAACAATCCACATTAGGACTGAACATGTCATGGATAGTAGGAAGTCGGTGAAGATACGAACACGTATGTCTAACAAATTCAAATTAGCTGTATTCATTAACGGGAAGGGATTAGGGGTACCCTTTCGGACACATTCCTCTGGCGAAGAAGAGACAAAAATATGAGCCGGGTTGACGGTCCGCTTTGGTGTATCCAGAGTCTTTGGAAATGTTGCAACGGGTTTCAGCGTGTTCTGCTGCAGAGAAGGGATCGTTGTTGTCTCCTCCTGACCATTTTGAGTACCAGATGTTGTAGGTGTGTCCGGTTTGCTTTGGTGCTTGGTCGGCGAGTTTCTTCTCCTCGACCTGCTTTCGAGCGGGCCGCCGTTTCTTCGTCTTTGTTACTTTCTTGGACTCGTCGGACGTCGCCAGTGTGAGCGCCGTCGATTCCTCAGGTTCGGCCATCCTGGGAGAAGGACCAAGACGATGAAAAAATGGGAAATCTGTAGGCGGAGTTTGTGAATCGGTTGCCATGGCGATCGATTAAATTTGGCATTGGGGCGGTGACTGGGGCGGTCCCGGCTCGGCCAGTTTGCAATCTTTCTTAAAGTGATAAGTCACCGAAAGCGGAACTAATCATCACGAAACCTTTGCATCCTCCCCCCCGCGGCCCTTCTCAACCAAGCGTCGTACAATGCGTCGTCGACGACTGTTCACTTCAGCCTTGCAGCTATGCATATCAGGAGCATTCATGATATTTGCCTTCGCTTCCGAGTTTGTACGTCTCTGTTTCGTATTTGTGGAACTGACTTATTCGCTTAGCCTCGAGGAAAGATTGATGACACTTTTGCATCGTATGAACAAGTTGAAGAAATCAACCATTCTCTCGGCCCTGTGTTAACCGACATTCTCCACAACACAGACTTTTTCGGATACTACCGACTGAACCTATATGAAGCACAATGTCCCGTCTCCTGGGGTGACGCTTTCCCCATGTGCGGAAATCGTGCCTGCGCCGTCGACACCCTTGACGAGGTACCAACCCGCTTTTCCCCTTTGCGAACCTTGGACATCTACTAACGTTGTGGTGTGTCCAGGAAGAGATCCCCGAAATATGGCGAGCTTCAAATTTGGGTAAAGTCACTGGGCCGATAGCAACACACCCATCCGAACTTGCGAACGGCAGTCCCCTGACACCTGGCAAAGCGACGGAAACGGCGCCTTTTAAAGGAGCGCTCGGTGAGAATGCCGCCGAAATGTGTATTTTCGAACGAAATGGCTACGACGCCGACCGCGACTACTGTATCCCGGACGACGAGAGCGTTGCCGCTGAGGGGGTATACGTCAGTCTGGTCAAGAATCCTGAACGATACACCGGATACGTCGGAGAGCATGCGCAATCGGTGTGGCGGGAGATTTACAGGGAGAATTGTTTTGAATCGCAGCCGCAGACGAGTGAGGAGGAGGAATTATTGACGAGAAGTCATGTTGGACAAGGGCCGGCCAAGAATGATTTGGAGGCGGTGTTGTTGGGACGGGGAAAGGGACAACGGATGAGTGGGACCATGTCGTCGCAGGAGTATAGTCAATTGCCACTGGCCAATACGTGTTTGGAGAAACGTGTGTTCTGGCGCTTGATTTCCGGGATGCATACATCCATCTCAACTCACCTCGCTTGGGATTATCTAAACCAAACTACCGGCCAATGGGTTCGTCTCCCTCAACTTGAGTTAGCTAACTGTTTCAGGGACCAAATCTAGAAGCGTTCAAGTCCCGAGTGTGGAGATGTCCCTTATGGATTGAAAATCTCTACTTCAACTACGTCGTCGTTCTTCGCGCCGTAACCAAACTATCCTCCTACCTCGATTCTTACAGCTACTGTTCCGGCGATCCAACGCAAGACGCCATCACCCAACGTAAAGTCCACTCTCTCATCGCCGCTGCCCAACTCGCTGCTCCCTCATTCGACGAGTCAAGGATGTTTGATCCAAAGGACCCCACCATTCAAGGCCTCAAAGCCGAATTCCGCGAACGGTTCCGCAACGTCTCCCGCATTATGGACTGCGTGGGTTGTGATAAATGTCGTCTATGGGGGAAACTACAAACGAGTGGATACGGAACAGCGCTCAAAGTGCTATTTGAATATGATCCCGAGAATGTGGATCATTTTCATTTGCGGAGGACAGAGGTTGTGAGTTTGATTGTGACGTTGCAGCGACTTTCCCACTCGATTTGGGCAGTGGAGCAATTTCGAGAAATGATTTTACATCCCAAGCCTCCGCACATGACGCTGGCGGACAAGGTATTGGCGTATTTTGCCAGTATAAAGTTTAATTCGTTTGGGGACGCTTTTGACGAGGAGTTGCGGGAGGTGATGGGAGCTTTTATATTCGTGGTCAAGAGTTATGTGTTCTTGCCCATAAATCTGTGGAGAACGGGGATCATGTTTCTTGGAAAGATGTGGGATCGGTATGTCATAGGAGACTCGGTGTTGGGAAAAGTGCGACTGAACTTGGACAACATTATTGGCTAGATAGCATTTCGGGGATGTTTGGATTATTTAGGCAGTGCATATTTGGGAAACTTTTTAAGGCAGATTTGGCTAGGATATCACACACTCATAGATACAAGTTCATACCTTTAGTCAGGAAACTCGCGTTCCGGATTCACTCGTGCCAAAACCAATTCCAGGCGAGGTCACCCGAGCTGTTCCGTGAGGGTAGACCGATTTCGGGCTCAATTAATCTAGCAACGGGAGCTCATTCCAATCAGTTCCGAGGCCCTGATCCGAAAACCATTTTACCAGTTTTCATATCCATATGCGCTCCAGTAATTCCTCTATCTTGAAAGTTGACATCCATGTCCATCTCATCGACGTCATCGTCATAATCGGAATCTATATCCACGACCACAGGCGCATAATCCTCATCTCGATCCCATCCGTTCTCATCAAATCCCGAATCATTCAGCACAGCCCCCTTTCTCGGCGCGGCTCCATAAATCGGGTCCCAATTAAATTTACTTCCCAGCAACAACATCAACTGCGCAAACGAAAACTCCAGGGCCGACGCTTTGGGATCAAGCTCCTCGATACTCGAATTCAACAGCTTGAGATTGTCTGCGACAAAGTTTCCCGCGAGAAGGACTTCGTTGAAGGTTTCCTCGGTGCACACTTCGAATTGTTGTCTCAAGACCGTCAAGAACGTTCTAAAAAGCCGTTCCCGCGGTTTCAGGGCTGCTTTACATCCACAAAGGACAGTGAACAGATTCTTCCAAGTTTCGAACCCGGAGAAATTGTTCATGTAGAGGACGGTTGTGAAACTCAATTGGAATTCGCCCAGCAGGGCCAACTCGTCGGGTAACTGTTGCAAGAGCGTTTTGAGATAATATGACTTGTCGAGGATTTGTTCCGTTCGTTCACGGCCGACGGCGTGGGGATCAAATGTTTTCTTGAGATTGACCGAGGTGAATTTGAGGACGGCTTCGGCTCGAGAGCTGGGGAGCGAGGAGAGCCGGTCTGTTGCTTCGTCGTTCGTGGAAGGTGTTTGAGACGTGAATGCCCAGTCCCCCGGAAGAACTCGATTAAGGATATCGGGTGTAATATACGTGATCAGATCTGACCATGTTGTCCCCTCATTCTCGGGGAGTTGAAAAGTGGTCAAGTACGGATGCAGAGATTCGAGACGATGTTGCAGTTCACGGCCTTCGACTTGCTCGCGTATAGGCAGCAGTTGTTCTGTATTTTTGTCCCACTTCCAGGCAGACACGTTTCCAGGCCGGGCATTGAAGAAGAACCCATTTCGCATGCCGAGCTCGCTTTTATCGAGGCCGTACGTGAGCAGGTGGATTCCGTCATGGATGAATTTAATGCCACGAAAGTTGGTCGTGCTGGAGAATGCTAAAGTGTCCAGAGTAATGGATGTGCCTGGTGGGACGTCAAGAATGACGAGCGTCGTCGTCGTCGACGCATACGCTTCCATCGTCAGCTGTTGCGGAAGGAGTTGAGTTGTCCATCATCGCGTAGTTCAAATGACATTTAATCATGTTTATTCTTGCTTGCAAGTTAAATAACCCAAGGCAATCACATCTGCAACTAGGTTTCTTTTGCTCTTTTGATTGCGTGTTGGTAGAAAGTGACAATCTACCATCATCGAGACTTCGAACTTCGGGAAAGAACGGTTGACGACGATTGTCTCTAGATGGACGATTAAGAGGTTTGAAAGCGCAAAATCTAGTTCGGAGTTTCAGTTCTCATGCTTCTTTGTCTTTTACAAATTATCGCTATCATGCATTCAAACCAAACGTCTTTAGACGCTTGGACGTGAGCTCATCTACTACACTCCTATTCTCGTTCAAAAGCTTCTTCCAACTAGTACCCTTGTGCCCTCCTGTTTTAGACTCCCACCTCAGCTTATTCATCATCATTAGATCAAGTGGCTCGGGCATTATTTCTCCCGGTCTTCGTGTGGGTATTCCTCCACGTGGAGGTCTCCGCCTATCCAAAGACGACCGTATCCTCCCGGATTCATCGTACCAATACTTGCCTTTCCACTCGGGAGGACTTTGCAGGACTGGTCCATTGATCTTGCTGCTCGCCATCTCTTGCCCTGCAGAGGAGTTCTTCCGTTTAGGTGCATCAAAACTCTTGACTTCGGTCATATTGTCCCGCATAAGCGATGTATCCGCTTTGACAATCCCCAACATGATATTTCCTCGATTTGGAGCATACATCTGTCGAATCCACTTCTTTCCCGCCTTAATCTCCTTTTGATTCGTATTCTCCTGCAATGCAATGGCCTGCCATTCATTTCCTCCTCGACCTGGAATCGCGACTAATCGTCTCGCCGCTTGCCGTATTCGCTCCGTAAGATGCGAAGGCTTGCAGTGTATCCGAAAAGCCATCCCACGATGTCGAATAATATACTTTTCAATACTATCCGTCGATATCACCCGAAACTTGAGTGTATATCGGCCGATATGAGTCTTCTTCAGCACCTCCATAATCTTGGTCTCGAGCCATCGATCAAACTTTTGCGGCCGACTGGCTTGACAGGTTCGATGACAGTACTTTCGATTGTGTTTAGGTTGGAAGGTTGGCCAGGGGGGCCGGTATATGAATTGGCGACCACAGGAATGGCAAGTGGTTTGGATGTGAGGGACGACTTGGCCGGTTATAGGATGGATGTGTGGCCGTTTGGGAGGGATGGCTTTAGCCCAGCGGAGGATGGATGTCTCGCGGTTTCGGGCTCGGGCGCTGCGCACATGGTCTCGGCCGCGGATTTGGAGACCTTTGGGGAAAGCTTCGGTGGGGGGAACATGGAAGGGAGCTCGACCTCTTCTTTTTTCAGTATTCTTGGTCAATGCGGGGACATGGAGGTTTCGACGAATCACTAACGGACGAAGCTGGCTCATTGACGTTCGAGGTCGGTCGAGTCGCGCCGAGCTCGAAGGAACAAAATTTAAATTCCCAGGAAAGTTGACATCAAGGGTCCCCTATTCCCGCATTAAATTCGCCCATTGTTAGTGTGGGGACTCTGACGTGTGCGCAGATTGCACCAAACTTCGGGGACCTTTGCGTCCTTCACGTCATTACAAACACTCCCTCCTCTCCAGCATACCATATAAACCCATCAAATGGAGACTCTACATCAAAAGTAGTTCCAAAACATACATCTGAAGCAACCTCTAACCTTTGTCGAACAGGCAACTCGAATTATCCAAAAACGGGCTCTTCCATCCCCCTCCCCCCGACTTTCTCAAAGCCGTAACCCCGTTGGCCGAATCCCTGGGCTTCAAATCACTTGCATCTCATCTCCATGTTATGCTTGGTGCAGCCATATTCTACCAATCCATCTTTCTCATCTCCCCATACGTATCCAGATACTCAAAATACTACAACGTCCTCAGCGCGAGATCCAAGATCAACTGGGATATTCATGTTGTGAGTATGGTTCAATCCCTATTGATCTGTTGGCTCGCGTTCCTGGCGTTGGGAGACCCCCAACTCAAGGCAGATAGAGTATTCGGGTACAGTGAATTTGGAGCAGATGTCGCGGCTTTGGCCTGTGGGTATTTTGTTTGGGATACGTACGTCAGTGTCAAGTATGTCAAGTTCTTTGGGATTGGCTTTGCGTTGCATGGTATTGCATCATTGGCGGTGTTCCTTTTCGGCTTTGTATCTCACTTTATCTTGGGGGTTTAAGACTGATTTTAAGCGACCGTTCTTGATGTTTTATGGACCGGCAGTGCTGTTTTTTGAGGCTTCTACTCCATTTCTAAATGTGCACTGGTTCTCGGTACGGTGTGCAAGAGACATTTCTGACGGCAGGACAAAGTGAATTTGACTGGATCGTGGTTTCAATTAATTAACGGTATAATCCTCATTTTAACCTTCTTCGTCTGTCGAGTCGTATGGGGATGGTATCTCACTTACAATTTTGTGAGTACTTTCTCCCTTCTTTGCGCACTCTAACTCTCTAGTCGACTTATACAACGCTCGTACAACACGTCCAGAAGACACTCCTCTCTGGCTAGCGGTGATGTATATCATCTTCAACCTCTTCTTGAATTCTCTCAATCTGTACTGGTTCGCAAAGATGATAGACAGCCTCCGACGTAGAGCAGAGCTCAGAGAAAAGAAGCACGAGCATGACGACTAGAAAGCTTCTACAAGATAGGGCGTTCATGATTTTGGTGGGTGGAAATGTGTTTGCGTATTTTGCGGTGAACAGAGTGAGAATTTCATCTTTTATATATCCCATCTTTCCCTCTGCTCAACGTTGGCTCATTTCTTGATTTTGTTGCGACATGGACGTGTATATTTAGTTGGATGTGCTTTGTTTGTACAATTGGTTACAGTAGCTTGTTCTCTTCATTCAAGTCGTCAGGTTGCGCTGAATAGTCTTGGCCTTGCATTATATATGAATACAATATCTCCAATTCCGGACACTCTTTCACAAGCGCGAGAGAATGCTGCCAGGCCTTTTCTGGATCACCGCGAGAGTTTAGTTTATGTTATTTGGTAAAATTGGTGGGCTTTTTGCCAACGCGATTCGGCACAGTCAAACTTGAATCAGAGCACAGCTAAACTTATGTTTCAAATTGATGCCGCCATTCTTGAACAACGAGTTCTCCAAACCCATTCCACCTCTGCGGGCCATTTCCAATGAACATATTTCTGTAAGTGGCGACGCCGTCAACATCCTTGGCCCTTGAGTCGAAAGAGCAGGTGCATCAGATGGAGGGGGACGGTTGTCAAGGAAACGGCATTGCTGGTTTTGAGCGCCCTCATCTCAGTTTTTTTCGTCCCATCTTTCGATACCTCGAGAATCAGTGCAAGCAAAGTTGCAAGGTCGAAAGTGGACGGAGTTGGCTGGGTGCACCCAAACCACTGCGACTTATTTATTTAAGTAAAGCTGAATGAAAGAATTCTGGAACAAAGTTCGTCAAAACTTGAAGAGTGGGCGCCCGCAATTAAATTTTATGCAAAAAACTCGCCAGCCCTCGTTCTCCGGTCGCCCCCGCTTCGAGCTCATTCGACGCCCGCCTCTTCTCGAGGCGGACGGCGGGGCTGTCCTTTATGGATAGGCCTTTCTGCTCCTGCAAATAATTGGCTGTGTACGGGGCGGAGTTTGAAAAGGGGAAAATTCAGAAATATACGCAGATCCCTAACGATCACCAACCACACTCGCCAAGATTAAACACAGTCTCGCGACCCTTCTCTCTTATTTTCCAGAGTGGTAAGACTCCAATCCACGCTGTTATCAGATGACGGTTGACACTATGGATTTCAGCCTGACTCTCGATTCCGGTCTGCTAGCTCCGAGCTGCTTCACCTCTGAGTCCTTGGGGGAATATTTCACGTCATCTGATTTTGACCTCTTCGGAAGTCTGAGTCTCGATCCCTCGTTGGTATCCGAGACAATTGGGTCATTTGAAATGACAGATTTATCGTCATCGGCATCTTCTCCAATGACATCGTTACTCTCGCCGCCGGACAATGCTCAACCCAACTATACTTCCGAAGTTACCAATTATTCGGTAGCTCCTCTTTGCCATCCGCCACGACAGCAGCACACGTCCAGTCCCAGCCCTCTTTCAAAGTCAAGATATCCCTCTCGCGAAAACCACAATACTAAGTCCCTCGTTAAGCGTCATCAAATCAAGCTAGCTTGCGTTTGCTGTCGAAAACTTGGCAAGAAATGCGATGAACGACGTCCTTGTGGGCGCTGTGTCCGGTTTAGTCGCTGCTCCGAATGCGTCGATGCTCCTCCGCGCAAGAGTCGGTCAAAAATTGGTGAGCGGGGCACCTACAAAAAGACGAGAGACTTGGCTGCGGTAGACTATCAAGGAGCGGTGCAGAAACGTCATGCGTATGTCGCGAAACAAAGAAGATTGGGGCGCATTGTCAAATTCGGTTTGACGCCTGATGACATTCTTGAAAAGGCCATGGAAGAGAACGCAAAGCTGACAAAGGCGGCTAAACAGTTGGGCCTCACTTCTTTTACTGAGGAGACTCCCGGACATGGTTATCTATACCCTATCGCCGGCCTCTCAGAAGATTTACTTATGTGTTCGGATTCTCCCGAGAAGAACCTTGATGAGACGTTGATTTCTTCCCCCACAAGCTCAGTCTTCGATGCATCTACGATCAACGTTTCCCCCTTGTCCGAAATCGATCCCAGCTTACACGTCACTGGGTGCCGAACCCAGACCCTAGAGATGTTTCCAAATCTCTCGCGACTTATCGCAGCAGCTCGAGCGTTCGAATCGACCCCATCACCCGCTCACAATCCCCAGGCTCGATCTGGGATTCTTTTTGAGGTATAGGCGAGTTTGAATGGGCTAGCTTGTCATGGAATGAGTACTGGGTATTAAAGTACTTGCCAAGTGAGGCCGATGTCAGAGAACTGTGAGATTGGGACTAACCGTCAAATTTACTATTGCAGGAGACGTGCATAGAACGAGGAAATTAAAGAATCCTGCTCTGGTCTTTGCCATCCATGCTAGATGCGGCTCACCGTTCTTGATCAACTAAGGAACGCACTTCTTGACCATGCTCGTCAACCATGATTTTAACTTGTTATTGGAATGCTCTAATAAACGCCGTAAACTTCCAAACAATGAGGATCCCCGTTATCTACACTCGAGAGCCCACTTCCTTTGCTGCATTGATAAGACTGATATCAACCGCCGCCTTATGCTGAATATGATCCTCTTCAATTCCATTTACAACTTCATGCTCAATTCCGTTGATTTTCAACGCTTCGAGAGTCTTCCTCTTCTCCATTTGCTTGACACGAGCATTTACACCTCTTAGCTTCTCGAGATGCTCCAAGTAATGAGGAGGACATCCGGTCACATATTCTCCCGTGAAGACGCCTGCTTCGAAATCGAGGATATCGTTGTTGATTCCGGACACGGACTTCTTGAGATCTTCCAGCGTCTGATAGATGACCAGATCGGCGCCAATCTCTTCGGCAACTTGTTCGGGATCTCGATCGTGTGCGACCAATTCTTTTGCATCTGCAAGGTCGATCCCATGTATGTGAGGATATCGAATAGCGGGGGCGCAAGAGGCAAAATAGACCTTCCTTGCACCCTTTTCGCGTGCCATCTGGACGATTTCGCGTGATGTTGTCCCTCGAACGATCGAGTCATCAACGATTAGGACATTCTTGTTTCTGAATTCCAGTTCCATGGCATTCAACTTTCTGCGCACATTCTTTTGCCTAGCAATTAGATGATTTTGGACTTTGCGGCGTACCGATCTTGTTGGCCAGGCATGATGAATGTTCTCCCGACATATCGGTTCTTTACGAATCCTTCACGATATTTGAGACCCAACGTATTTGCTAGTTCCAGCGCGGACTCGCGACTTGTGTCAGGGACTGGAATAACCACGTCGATGAGATTCTTGATATCCTGCGGAGCGACTGCATTTTTGACACTTTGGGCGAGGTATTTCCCCATTATGATCCGTGAGCGATAGACGCTGATGCCATCGAGAAAACTGTCGGGTCGTGCAAAATAAACGTACTCGAACAAGTCTGGGGCGTAATTTCGCTGTGCTGCGATCTGTCGAAATTGTGGAGACTTGCCCTTTTCGATGATGACCGCCTCACCTGCAATAAGACATAGAAAGATGAAAGTGACAAACCTGGCCTCAAGTCGCGACTGTTTTTAAAGTCGAGACATTCTAATACCACACTCTCGCTTGCAATCATGTAGTCGGACTTGCCATCTATAGTCCGTTCGCCAATGAGGATCGGTCGAATGCCATACGGATCTCTGAATCCAATGATTCCAAATCCCGCGAGCATAGCCACGCACGCGTATGCACCCTCGACCTTGTTGTATACTTCCTCAAGGCTTTTGAAGATATCTTCGGCATTGACGCGAACCTTTCCAGTGTTTTGAAGAGAGGCGGCGAAGATGTTTAGAAGGAGCTCCGAATCAGAATCAGTGTTGATGTGCCGATGGACATCTTCGTCGAGGAATCGTTTCAAATCGGGGGCATTGGTCAGATTTCCATTCTTGGATCAGATTCGTTGGTAAATGAACTGTACGTGACCAAAGACAATTCCATAGGGAGAGTTGACGTAGAAAGGTTGTGCTTCGGAGTTTGCAGAGCTTCCAGCGGTCGGATATCGTACTGACATGAGCGATACATCCAAAGCTGAGGGATAGTACGGTGACCTATGCCCATGTTTCCGTGCAGACCAGCGACGGAACCTTGAGTGAACACATCGCGAACCATTCCATTTCCTTTGCACGGGTAGAAGCGTCCTTTGGGTCCACAGGTGACTATGCCACAGGCATCCTTAGGTCATTCAGTTGAATTCGAGAGATCGGAGGCTACCTGTCCTCTATGCTGCAGATATCCTAGACCTTCGAATAAGTCGGTGCATGCTTCCCCCTTTGGATCATGAAGTAGCAATCCAAGTATTCCGCACATGGTCTACTGGTAAGCCGCAAATCCACAGAATCAATTATGCAACAAAGACAACATGCCGAATCAGAAAGAGCATAGATTTGACATCAGAATCAGCCCCGCCAATGGTGGGTGACGATTTCAGCAGTCTAACATCTAAAAGGTATTTCATCACAGGAGGAGAGGTAACGACAAGAAATACGCAGGAGTTTGGGGATACTGACCGCTTAGAAGAGATAGACACCCACGATGAGGATTCGGTTTGTGGTTTATGAAGCGAGGATGGACGAGAGTATGCTTGTCGGACGGAGGGTTTATTGAAGGGACATGCCAGGAGACTTTCGC
>Ga0335073_10004815_pt1 | contig 18904 bp, 16 predicted proteins | sample Lox_Sample_22_FD_207093 | JGI IMG/M metagenome (GOLD analysis project Ga0335073, IMG submission 207093) | Soil microbial communities from Loxahatchee National Wildlife Refuge, Florida, United States - Lox_Sample_2.2 | ecosystem: Environmental > Terrestrial > Soil > Wetlands | place: USA... | reverse complement strand
CCAGCAGGTCGAATTCCAGCGGGGTGAGGTTCAGGGGCTCGCCGGCCCGCTGCACCGAGTGGCCGGCCACGTCAATAGTGACGTCGCCGATCGTCAGCGTCTCCGGGGCCGGGTCGTCGGTCCGGCGCAGCCGGGCCCGGACCCGCGCGATGAGTACCTTGGACTGGAACGGCTTGACGATGTAGTCGTCAGCCCCGGACTCGAGGCCGAGAACGACGTCCACGGTGTCGCTCTTGGCCGTCAGCATCACGATGGGAACGCCGGATTCCGCGCGGATCTGCCGGCAGACATCGATGCCATCCATCCCGGGCAGCATCAGGTCAAGCAGCACCAGATCCGGCTTGCTGTCACGGAACACTTCCATCGCCCGGTCTCCGTCGGCGACGAAGGTGGGCTCAAAGCCCTCGCCGCGCAATACGATGCCGAGCATCTCGGCCAGAGCGGCGTCGTCATCGACGACCAGCACACGACCCTTCATAATCCTCATCGTTCCACGTAGACGGCGGATTGGGGACCCGCTATAGCGTTAGCTGGCGTCCCCAGGACTCGCAGATTACCCGGCGTTACCGGCTGGATCACCCCTTCTTCAGTCACGATGGCCGTGACAAGGTCTGGCGGGGTGACGTCAAAGGCAGGGTTGTAGGCACGCGTCCCGGCTGGCGCAACCGGCTGCCCCGCGACGCGAGTCACCTCGTCGGCGGACCGGTGCTCCACCGTGATCGAGGCCGCATCGGGTGCATCGAGGTCGACCGTGGAGACCGGCGCAACCACGACGAACGGGACGCAGTGGTGCCTGGCCAGCACGGCGAGGCCGTATGTACCGACCTTGTTAGCCACGCTGCCGTCGGCCGCGATGCGGTCCGCGCCGGTCAGGACCAGGTCCACCTGGCCAGCCGCCATCAATGACGCGGCCGCGTTATCGGCCAGCAGCGCGTGCGGGAGCCCGGCCCGTGCGGCCTCCCAGGTGGTGAGCCGGGCGCCCTGCAGCAGTGGCCGCGTCTCATCCACCCAGAGCTGGGCCAGCCTGCCGGCCCGATGCGCGGCAAGGATCACGGCGAACGCAGTGCCCGCCCCGGCCGACACCAGACCGCCGGTATTGCAGTGGGTGAGGATCCGGGCACCAGCAGGCACCAGCGACAGTCCGTGCCCGGCCATCGCAGCACTCGCTGCGGCGTCTTGCGCGGCGATTGCCTGCGCTTCGGCCAGTGCCGCCTGGGCACCGCTTTCTTTCGAGGGAACGGGGCCGCCGTCGCCAGCTGCCGCCCGATACGACTGCAGTGCCCGGCTAACACCCCAGCTTAGGTTCACGGCCGTCGGCCTGGCCGCGGTAATGGCGGCAGCCGCCGCCTCCACATCCTCGCCGCGATAAGCCGCCAGGGCCACCCCGAACGCTCCGGCGACGCCGAGCAGCGGCGCGCCGCGCACTACCAGCCTGCTGATGGCCTCGATCAGCTCGGGAACGCTGCCGCAGCGCAGGAAAACCTCTTCGGCAGGCAGCCTGGTCTGGTCGAGCAGTTCGATGGCGGGGCCTTCCGGCGGCCCGAGCCAGCGCAGTGCCGCCAGGGCCGTTCCGGCCTGCGCCGCGAGGGCACTATCGGCCGCGCCGGCGCGGGCGCCGTCACTGTGCCCCATCTGCTCCCCCTCTGGCTCATCTCTGCTGAGTGTTGCCGGCCGATCACGGCCAGCAACAGGCCCGCCGCCAATATTAGGCACCTTATAACGATTTGGCTACGCAGCCGCCCGGCATGCCGTCTCAGGCCGGGCCGGCCCCTGGTCAGGAGCCGAGCCGCCAGGAGTCCAGGTACTTAAGCTGCGCCGGGGTCAGTATGTCGATCTTGGTGCCCAGGGAGGCCAGGGTCAGGCTGGCCGCCTCGGCATCGATGGCAGCCGGGACTTCCAGCACCTGGCCGCCCGCTTGCTGATCCGGTCCTCTCGCAGCGAGCCAGGCCAGTGCGAGCGCCTGCACCGCAAACGAGGTATCCATCGCGGCGGCAGGATTACCCTCGCCGGCCACCAGGTTGACCACGCGGCCCTCAGCCAGCAAGATCAGCCGACGGCCGTCGGCGAGCACGTACTCGGCCGCGTGCGGCCGCACCGCCGGGTTCACCTCGATGGCCAGGTCGGCCAGCGCCGCGACGTCAATCTCGACGTCGAAGTGCCCGGCATTAGCCAGCATCGCGCCGTCCGGCAGGGCTGCGAGTTCCGTTGCTCCCACTACCTCACGAGACCCCGTGGCGGTGATCACCAGCTCGGCTGCCGGTGCCGCGGCGCTCATCGGCAGCACCCGGAAGCCCTGCATGATGGCGGCCAGCGCGCGGACCGGGTCAATCTCGGTCACGATCACCTGAGCACCGAGGCCGCGAGCCCGCTCGGCGATTCCCGAGCCGCACGGGCCGAAGCCGGCCACGACCACGGTCTTGCCGGCTACCAGGGTGTTAGTAGCGCGCAGGATCCCGTCGAGCACGGACTGACCGGTGCCGTACTTGTGGTCGATAATGCGCCTGGTGGCGGAGACGTCGGCAGCGACCACCGGGAAGCCGAGTGATCCCGCCGCAGCCATCCGCCGCAGCCTGGCCGCACCCGTCGAGGTGGCCTCGCATCCACCGCGCACGGTCCCGATCAGCTCGGCGCGTGCCTCATGCAGCGTGTTGACCAGGTCACCGCCGTCATCCATGACCAGATCCGGCTCAGCGTCCAGGACCCGATGGATGTGCTCGTAGTAGGTGCCGCGGTCCACACCCGACCGCGCCTGGACCGTCACGCCCGGCTCGGCCGCAAGCGCTGCCGCGATGTCGTCCTGCGTGGATAGCGGATTGGAGGCGGCCAGGTGCACCTGCGCGCCGCCGGCCGTAAGCGCCCCGATCAGGACAGCCGTCTCCGCCGTGACATGCAGGCAGCAGGCCACGGTCAGCCCGGCGAACGGCTGCCGCTCGGCGAAAGACGCCCGCAGCATGCCGAGCACCGGCATGGCGCGTTCCGCCCAGGCAACCCCGGGCTGGCCTGACAGCGCCAGCCCGGGGTCGGCTATGTCGGAAGGCAGCATCTGCCCGGGGAGACGAACCCCCGAAGTCCCACGGGCGGCTGACCCGGCGGGACGACCGCCTGTAGCCATCCAGGCGGGACGATCCCCGGAAGCTCCCTGGGAGGCCGACGCTGACGCGTCAGTACCGGTAGTGATCCGGCTTGTACGGGCCATCGACCGGAACACCGATGTAAGCGGACTGCTCCTTGGTGAGGGTGGTCAGCCGGACACCGAGCGCGTCCAGGTGCAGCCGCGCGACCTTCTCATCGAGATGCTTGGGCAGCACGTGAACGCCCAGTGAGTATTCGCCGGTCTTAGTGAACAGCTCGACCTGGGCGATCACCTGGTTGGTGAAGCTGTTAGACATCACGAAGCTCGGGTGGCCGGTGGCGTTGCCGAGGTTGAGCAGCCTGCCCTCCGAGAGCACGATGACGCCGTGACCATCGGGGAACGTCCACTCGTCGACCTGCGGCTTGATGTTCGTGCGCCGGATGCCAGGCTGTCGGGCCAGGCCGGCCATGTCGATCTCGTTGTCGAAGTGCCCGATGTTGCCGACGATCGCCTGGTGCTTCATCCGGCTCATGTGCTCCGCAGTGATGATGTGGAAGTTACCGGTCGCGCTGACGAAGATGTCGGCGGTCTCGACAACGTCTTCCAGCCGGGCCACCTGGTAGCCATCCATCGCGGCCTGCAGCGCGCAGATCGGGTCGATCTCGGTCACGATCACCCGCGCACCCTGGCCACGCAGTGACTCCGCACAGCCCTTGCCCACGTCGCCGTAACCGCAGACAACGGCGACCTTCCCGCCGATCAGCACGTCGGTCGCCCGGTTGATGCCGTCGACCAGCGAGTGCCGGCAGCCGTACTTGTTGTCGAACTTCGACTTGGTAACCGAGTCGTTGACGTTGATCGCCGGGAAGCGCAGCGAACCGTCGCGCGCCATCTCGTACAGCCGGTGCACGCCAGTCGTGGTCTCCTCGGTCACGCCCTTAATCCCGGCTGCGGCCGCGCTCCACTTGCCCGGTGTTTCGGCCAGGGAACGGGCCAGAAGCGAGACAATGACGCTCCACTCCTCCGGATCGTCGTCGCGGGCAGGGGGCACGCTGCCAGCAGCCTCGAACTCGGCACCCTTGTGCACGAGCAGCGTGGCGTCACCGCCGTCGTCGAGCAGCATGTTCGGGCCGGTCTCACCCGGCCACGTCAGCGCCTGCTCGGTGCACCACCAGTACTCCTCCAGGGTCTCGCCCTTCCAGGCGAATACCGGGATGCCGCGCGGCTCATCGGGGGTGCCGTCGGGGCCAACCGCGATCGCAGCGGCGGCATGGTCCTGGGTGGAGAAGATGTTGCACGACGCCCAGCGGACTTGTGCGCCGAGCGCGACCAGGGTCTCGATGAGTACGGCGGTCTGGATCGTCATGTGCAGCGATCCGGTGATCCTCGCTCCGGCCAGCGGCTGGCTGGCCGCGTATTCGGCCCGAACGGCCATCAGGCCAGGCATCTCATGCTCGGCCAGCCGGATCTCGCGGCGGCCAAAGTCGGCCAGCGACAGGTCGGCGACCTTGAACGGAACTGTCTCAGCAGTCATGCAGGCTCCCCAGTGTCATCCCGCGCCAGTCAAATCCGCGCCAGTGTCATCCGCGGCTGGCTTCTCCTGGCCCCGATCCGGAGCCACAACACTGACCGTACGACAGGACAGCCGCCACAGGCACGCGCAGGCGCCGTTTTCTAACAAGAACTTGTAAGATTCATGCATGAGGATCACCGAGGCCGCCCAGCGACTCGGCCTGACGCCCCGGATGCTCCGCTACCGGGAGTCGCTCGGCCTGCTGCCATCGCTGCGGCACGCGGGTCGACGGCGGCCTGGCTGGGCCGGGTCCGCGCGGCCGGCCACGCCAACTGCGCACCGCCAGTTCAGCGAGGCGGACCTGGCTGCGGTCGCGCTCGGCATGTCGATCGAGCGCCGCTACGACATCAGCCCGGTAGCGCTGGCTTTCGGCATCCGCGTGCTCGCCGACACCCGCTTGCGGGCCGAAGTCGCCGAGCTAGGACGGCGCATCGGCCGGATCCAGCCGCAGCCCGCCCGCGCGCTTGACTTCGAGCAGGAGCGGGCCCTGCGGCTACTCAGCCAGCCCTAGTGCCCGCCTGGCACGCTCAGCCCGTCCGCCGCTGACTGAGCCCGACGCCAGCGCCATGATCCTTTTCCGAGGAAGACTTGGCGTGCTATACGGACGCCAAGTCTTCAGGATCATGGACTGGACCGCCTAGGAGCTAGCACCGCGAAAATAGGTGGCGGGCGTTACCCCGGTCTCCCGCCTGAAGGCCTGCACGAACGCGCTGTCGGAGTCGTAACCAACCCGCCTGGCGACGTTGCCCACGGGCTCACCGCTGGCCAGCGCCGTCAGGGCCGCCTGGATCCGGATCAGCGTGCGCCATCTGCCAAAGCTGACGCCAGTCTCGGCCACGAAGACGCGAGCCAGCGTCCGCTCGCTGGCTCCGATCTGGCGGCCCCATTCCGCGAGTGTCCGGCCGTCTGCCGGGCTTTCCGCCAGCCGATCCGCGACCTGCCTGGCCCGGTCGTCCGTCGGCCACCGCACGTCAATGGTCGTCATCGCGACCGGCTGCAGCAGGTCAACGAGCACCGCCTCGGCGCGTGCCCGCTGTTCCGCCGTCAGAGTGCGGTCTTCGAGGTAGCCGATGAGCTCGCAGAGCAGCGGGCTGGCCGAGACTGGAGTCGGCTGGGACCAGTCGAGCGGGAACCGATCCGGCCGCACGTACGCCGATCGCATCGTCGCCGCGCCCGCAGACAGCGTCTCGTGCCGTAGCCCGGCAGGGATCCAGAGCGCACGGGTTGGCGGCAGTACCCAGGCCGACGCCTGGGTGCGTACTGTCAGTACGCCGCTGGCCGCCCACGCCAGCTGATGGTCACGATGGATGTGCCAGTCGAAGACCAGGCCCGCTGGCATCGGAAACGTCACCACGCTGACCGCACCTGGCTCATCGCCATCAGCGGCGCAGAACTGATCATCGATCGCTGCGTCTGCCGCACCGGCATCGCCGGATGCGCGGCAGCGATCGGATTTCTGTCCGTCCGGCAACACAGCTTGGCAGCCTACGCCCTTGGCCACCCAGCCTCAGGCTCCTAACTTCGTGGTCATGAACGCTAACCACGCGCGAGTGTGCGCGAGCCCGGAATGGGCTGAGCACATTCAGACTGAGATCCTGCCCGTCCTGACCCGCGACGTTGACCTCGGCACCGACATGCTGGAGATCGGCCCGGGCCCCGGAGCCGCCACCGACTGGCTTCGCCACAAGGTAGGCCGCCTCACCGCGGTCGAGGTGGACGCGACCGCTGCTGCGCTGCTGGCTGAGCGTTTCGCCGGCTCGCATGTGGAGATCGTGACCGGCAGCGCCGCCGATCTGAACTACCCGGATGAGTCGTTCGACTCGGCCGGCTGCTTCACCATGCTGCACCACGTACCGACCCTCGCCCTGCAGAACAAGATCCTCGCTGAGGCGTTCCGTGTGCTGCGGCCCGGCGGAGTGCTCATCGGCTCGGACAGCCTGCCCAGCACCGACCTGCACGACTTCCACGCCGACGACACCTACAACCCGATCGATCCGGCCTCGCTGCTCAGCCGGCTTCAGACGCTTGGTTTCGCCGAGATCACCGTGATGGTCGACTGGTCACAGAAGTTCATCGCGCGCAAGCCCGAAGCGGCCGCGCCGGAGCGTGCAGCATGACAAGCGCTGCGGAGCTGCGGAGGGTAATGACCGGGCTAGCAGGGTTCGCGGCGGTACAAGCGCAACTGCTGCTGGTCGGCGCACAGCAAGCCGAGCCAGGCGATGCTTCCTGCTGGGCCGCGCTGCCGACTGTCGCGCACAACACCGAATTCGCCCGGCAGCAGGTGCAGCGCCTGCGGGCGATCAGGTGCGGTCAGGCGCCGCCCGAGTTCGGCGAGGCTGACCATCGCTCGGCTGCCCTATATGCCGAGCTAACCGCGCAGCCCGCCGACTCGGCCGCGCGGGATAGCTGGCGGGTGAGCGGCGACCTGCTCGAGGAGGTGCGCCTAGCCGCCTTAGACGATCTGCTTGATGCGTCCCGGCATCCCTGGCTGCGCGGCAGGCAACTGTGGCTTCAGGTCATCGTACGCGGCTTCTGGCACCCGGCCGGCCACCTGGGCGAGTACTACCTGAGCCACGGGCAGGCGGACCAGGCCGTGGCGCTCGCCGAGGAGGCAGCGGCGCTGACAGCCAGTCTCGGCGCCCCTGATCAGGCCCGTGGCATGGCCAGCTACAACCTAGCCTGCGCGCGGACCGGTGCCGGCCTGCTCGACGAGGCGGCGGCGGCGGTGGCAGAAGCGATCGCTCTCAACCCTGACGTAGCCGGCAACGCGGCCCGCGATCCTGATCTAGCGCCGCTGCGCAACAGCGGCAGGATGACAGCCCTGCTCGCCGGTTAGTCCAGCGACTGTCAGTACGACCGGCCAAGCTGGTGCCGTGGATGAGCAACCCGAGGATCTCGAAAACCAGCGGCTCCGCGGTGAAGGCCACCGACCTCAGGAAGCGGCCGGCGGTGAGCGCCGCTTACCTCGAGGGCGACGCGTTCGGGGTGTTCACCCATGGCGACGCCGAGTTCACCGGCGACGGCCACCCCGACCGCGCCTGGATCGAGGAGCACCTGACCCGGCACTATGGCACCTCGCCGTCGACGTGGGGCCCGGACATCGTCTACGTCCGGGTCGACCCGCGCTGGATGGTCGGCTTCGATGGCACGGGCGGCTGAGGCAGTTACCTGAGCGGCCTGCGCACGTCGCGCCGGAGGCGCCGCCTGGCTGCCCTGACCGCCGGGTCGGTGAGGTCGTCGCGGGCGGGCCGGTAAATGTCAGGCTCGAGGTAGATGAGCTCAGCGATCGGCACTGCCGCCCGGATCCGCCGTTCGGCCGCATCGATCGACGCGACGACGCTGGAGGCCGAGGCATTGCCGCCGATCGCCACCTTCGCCGCGACCAGCAGCGTCTCCGGGCCGAGATGCAGGGTGCGGAGGTGGATGACCCGGGATAGAGCAGGATCAGCCTCGATAGCGGCCACGATCGCAGCTTCGGCGCCGGACCCGGCCGATTCGCCGATCAGCAGGCTCTTCATCTCAGTGGCCAGCACCACGGCGACACAGCCGAGCAGCAGGCCGATGGCCACTGAGCCAGCGCCGTCCCAGCGGTCGCTGTGGGTGATCGTCGCCAGGGCGACACCGATGAGCGCCAGCAGCAGTCCGCTGAGTGCAGCGACGTCCTCGAGCAGGATCGCAGGCAACTCTGGCGCCTTCGCGCGCCGGATGAAGCTGCGCCAGCGGACCCCGCGGCGGCTGCGGTTCGACTCCTTGACCGCGGTGCGCAAGGAGAAGCCCTCTAGCAGGATCGCTATGCCGAGGACAGCGAAGGCCACGTATGGCGACGTGAGCTTCTCCGGGTGCCGGATGCGGTCGACGCCCTCATAGCACGAGAACGCTGCGCCAACGGTGAACAGCACGACGGCCACCATGAAGGCGTAGAAGTAACGCTCGGGTCCGAAGCCAAACGGATGTTCCTCGGTCTCGGCCCGTTCCGAGCGGGTTCGGCCGATGAGCAGCAGTACCTGATTGCCGGAGTCCGCGACCGAGTGCACCGACTCTGCCAGCAGGGACGCCGACCCTGTAATGGCGAACGCAGCGAACTTGGTGATCGCAATGCCGAGGTTCGCGCCCAGCGCGGCGATTACCGCGCGCTTACCGCCGTGTCCGCCGGGCTTGTCCGCGGAGGCGGACGCTCCGCCCGTGGCGATAGGCCATCACTCCCGGGCGTCGCCGGCTGCCGGGTCACGAGCCTCATCAATCAGCAGCACCGGGATGTCGTCGCGTACCGGGTAGGCCAGGCCGCAATCCGCTCCAGTGCACACCAGCTCGCTGGCCGCATCGTCTGCCCGCAACGGCGAATGGCACTTCGGGCAGGCCAGGATGTCGAGCAGCCAGGCTTCGATCTTCATCACGTCTCCACTCGCTCATCGTGGCCAGGCGGCGCGGGCCCATGGCACCAGGAATCCTACTGGTGCACCCTGCTACCTGAGGCCACGCTACCTGAGGCCACCGCCGTCCGATGGGGCTGACCGCAGCACCCGAAGGTGGCCCCGGCGGCCGACCTCGACACCCTGGCCGGTCGGCTCGTCTGGCGTTCGAGGTGAGGTCGCTTCGCGGACCGCGTTAGCGAGCGCCTCAAGGTCGTCTGCCTCGGCAGCCTCATCGGGCTGGCCCACCGGGAGCCGGACGACGTCCCAGCCTCGCGGAGCGGTCATCCGGTCCGCGTGCCGCGCGCACAGGTCGTAGCAATGCGGCTCGACGAAGGCTGCCAGCGGGCCGAGCACCGCCGTCGAGTCCCGGTAAACGTAGGTCAGCGTATACACAGCGGCCTGCCTGCAGGCCGGTCTTGAGCACTGGCGAGCTGTCAACTGACGATCACCCTGGTTTCATGCCCGCCCCGGCGGACCGCCGCGCGTGCAGGCCGGGGATGGCGGGATCGCGATGAACGCTCACAACGGCAGACGGTATCGATCGGCAGACGGTAACGCCACCACCCGGGGCACACTGCGCGATCGTGTCTCCGGCTGCCAGATCGGAGCCGCCGAACCGGCCCTCGGCATCTGGGATACGCTCGGTTACTGTGCATGACGCGGACGACCGGGGCCGTGCCACGCCTGGCCGGGTAAGGCGCCGGGATCGGCATGGGCGAGGACTGCGAGGCTCGCTCGTCCCGCCGGGGGTGCCGCTGTACCGTAGCCGGTCCGACCGGTTCGATGACCTGGTCCTGCTCGCCGTGTCCCAGCTAGAGCCGCGCTGGGACGCTGAGCTCGCTGACGTGGAATTCGGTGTCGAAGAGATCCCGCCGGTGATCCCCGATAGCGATGATCCCGATCCGGTACCCCTGGCGCGGCTTGAGCTCCGCTCAGCGCAGGCCGACGTGCCCCGGCAGGGATCGGGGCAGGCAGGGTGGATCCAGCTTGGCGGCGCGGAGCTTCTGGAGGCGGAGGAGCCCGATCTGTCCGGCTCGTCTGAGCGGAGGGCACGGATAGTCCTCTACCGGCGGCCGCTGATGGCGCGCGCAGACGGCGAGGAAGAGCTCGCCGAGCTGGTTCTCGACGTCATCGTCGAGCAGTTCGCTCGGTGGCTCGGCGTCGACCCGCAGACTGTCGACCCCGGCTATCCGGCCGAGGAATGACCGGCAGCGGAGCCGGCTGACAGCGAGTTCTGCACAGCCGGCAGCGGAATCCAGGTCAGCGAGCTCGGCACTGGGGCGATCGACTCCACGGTCCGGCCCATGACGATGACCCGATCCGCGTACACCGGGCCCGATCCGGCGATCGGCGTCACGACCATCGCGAACTCTGCTGCCTTACTGCCTTTCGGCGGCCGGGGCGTGATGACGACCGACGATCCGGCCTTGACCTGTACCACGGTGCCCTGCTGCCCGTCTGCCGAGACAGAGTCAGTCGCGGTGGTAATCCGGACTGAGGCCGCCTTTCCGGGCGCGGACAGCACCAGGTCCGTCAATCCGGCCGAGCGAGGGGGGTTGTCGGCGAGAACGCCCTGCTGCAGTACTGGCCCGCTGCTCACGGCGAGGGCACCGGGAGCGCCGGCCGGGCCGCCTGAGACGAGCTCGGCGGCTACGACCGGCACGGTCGAGGAGATCGAGAGGGCGCCTGGTACTCCGCTGAGCGACGAGAGAGCGACCGAGACCGCCGAACCGCCGAGCAGATCGATACCGGTGCCGCCCGTGGGCTGGTACGAGCCCTTCGCGGTGATCGCGGTGAGCTTTACCTCCGCTGCGGCACTGCCGGGTACCGCCAGGTACAGCTCCGGCGTTCCGCGGGTGCGGGGCACGCCGGGAATCATCAGGTGCCTCGCCGGCGCCTGAGTCGCAGGCAGCCAGATCCCGGCGTCGCGCGCGGACCGGCTCTCGCGAACCGCCGCCACGACCTGACCGACGCTCGTTGTCACATTCAGCGCGATGATCTTCGACGCCTGGAGCAGATGGCCTAGCGACTGCACGACCATTCCGTGCGGCGGCACGGTAATGCCGTTATCAGCGTTGCCAAGCAACGGCGGACCCTTGCTGACATCAGTCAGCACCGATACCTGGGCGTCAGCCGGCTGGCTGCCCGTGTTCATCAGGTAGAGCTCAATCGTGCCTGCTGAAGTCTGGCCGGGCCCGACGAACCAGAAGCTGGTGCCCGGTGCACTGCACTGCGCGGTCACCACTCCGCCGCCACTGGTCTGCTCCACCTCCAGACCCTGGGCCATGGCGCCAGTGGCACTGACCTCGACGCCGCCCCGCCCGGCCTGAGTCGTCACGCCAGGGCTCGACCCCGGCTGGCCGGCCTTCTGGGCAGTGCTGAGCGGCGGAGCGGTCTTGATCTTGACCACCTGCGGGACGCCGGGCTTGTCGGCGGTGGCTACCGTCGAGCCCGCTGAAGCGCTGCCGCCGGGGGTGAGCCTCGTTACCACGGCCGTACCCGCTGCGGACGAGGCCGGCATGGCGGCCACTGCCACGGAGCCTGCAGTCGGCGCGGGCGACCCTGGCGCCGGACATACTCGCGTGGCCATTGACACCTCGGCGCGCGTCGGCCGCGCGGACTTGCCGGCGGCAGCTGCGGGATGCCTGACCCCGGCCGCGCCATAGATGCCCGCGAGCACCAGCACGACCACCGCAGCGAAGATCAGCCGACGGTACCGAAGCCGGCTCACCACGCTTCTCCTTCGTCGTCATCGCTCGGCGCCGCCCAGCCTCGAGTGGCCCTGTCATCCCTGGCCGGCCAGTCATGGTGCACCTCGCCGGAATCCGGGGGCAGGGCCTCAAGCGCCTCTCCCTGCTCTGGCCAGGACTCCTGGCGCCCCCCACCCGCTGATGAGCGGGGCGCGGGGTAGTCCTGCGGCCAGCCGTTCTGCTGGTCCTCCGTCGGCCAGCTGCCAGGCGACTGATAGTCCTGCGCCCAGCTGCCCCGTTGCTGCGCGGACTCCGGCCAGCCTCCTTGCCGGTCATCCTCCGGCCAGCTGCCGGGCGACTGGTGACCCTGACGCTGGCCTGGGTAGCCCCGCTCGCCCGGGTAGCCCCGCTCGCCCGGGTAGCCGCGGTCGGCCGGGTAGCCCCGCTCGGCCGGGAAGCCCCGCTCATCCGGGTAGCCCCGCTCGGCCGGGAAGCCCCGCTCATCCGGGTAGCCCCGCTCGCCTGGGTAGCCAGGCCCGTCCGCGTGATCCCGCGTCCGGCGGTAGCTCCGCACGTCGTCAGAGCCGGAGCTAGCGCCATACTCCGCGAGATCGGAGTAACCGGACCCGCCTGACCGGCTCTGTGTGGCGGGGTAGCCACCACCGCTCCCGTAACCGGGCCGGGTGGCATAACGACCCCCTGAGGTGTCGCCCCCCATGTCGTCGTAGCCTGCGGCCGGGTACGCAGGAGCATCGGGGTAGCCAGCGCCCGACTGCGATCGCGGCGGGCTGTCGTACGGATTTTCATACCGGTCTCCGCCACCGGATGCGCCGGGCTGCGCCGGTCGCGCCGCCCCGCCGTCAGGCGGACCGCTGATGAAACGGCTCGCGGGCTGGCCAGCCGGCCACGCGGCACCAGGCCGCACTGGCCCGCGCGCCGCTGCCGGGTTAGCCGCGCCGCGGCCTCGGCTAGCCGCGGCGGCTGAGGCCGCTGCAACTCCGCCCGCGGCCGCCGCACCTGCAGCCTCCGACGCGCCGCTCTCAGCCGCGGCCGCCGCGCGCCGACCCGCGGACTTGCCAGCCGCCCGTGTCGGCCGCGCCAGCCCAGTGCGCCGTCGGCCGGTGCGAGACCGGCCCGCGCGGACGCCCGCCGACCGGCCGCTGTCGCCCGGTCGCGCGCCTTCGCTCGCCCTCCGCCGCCGGCCGGCAAGCTCGTCGGCTTCGGCGCCGGGACCAGCCTGCGAGCCCGCGTCCTCATCCGGGCTGCCAGCTCCAGCCGCCGTCGTCGCGGAGACAGCAGCCTCCATCTCGGCTGCCGACCTGATGCCAGGCAGCGCGAGCGCTGCGACGACAACGAATGCGAGCAGCTCAGCGGCCATCAGGAGGTCATGCCAGAGCGCATTCCTAGTGATGGTCAGCGTCCCGCCGCCAGCGGGCAGCCTGAACGCCTGAGCCCAGCTGCCGACCGGCGACCGAACCGGCGTGAGCGCATGCCCGTCGACTGCTGCTGACCAGCCGCCTGCTGGCTCAGCGAGCAGCACCGTGCCGCCGGCTTGCGGCACCTGGGCGCCGGTAACGCTCACTGCGCCCGAATCGACGCTAACGACCGCGCCCGACGCCTCAAGCACGCTGACCCGCGACGGCAGCGTGGACAGCCGCCACAGATCGAACGAGGGCGTCATGCTGACCTCGGTCAGGCCGCTGACGTTGTCCAGCACGCTGGCCAGGCTGCCGTTGATGGGAGCCCGCATCAGCACGAATCCGATGTCGAACCGGGTGAGCTGCAGACTCTGGTCCACCGCCTGGCCGCCACCAGGAGCAACCAGGGCAGCAACTGCCTTAGACAGCGCCGTCGCCGCCGACGGCGCCTGGATAACGTCGGGATAGCTGAACGGCGGGCTGTCCCCGCGCAGCAGGAGGAAGGACACCCTGCCGTTAGGGCCCGACGTTCCCAGCACCAGGGTGCGAAGTTGCCGCCCAGCTGCGGCTGTCGTGGATACCAGCGACGGGACGATCGGGCCGGATGCCGGGCCGATGGGCCCGCTGACTCCGTTCATCAGCCAGTAAGCCGCCGCCAGCACTGGCGCCGTGCAGGCGACAAGCGCCAGGATCGCCACGGGCAGCCGGCGGGCCGACGCGAGCCGCCGGGCCTGGGGTCGCCCGCTGGCCGAGGCCGCCGGCCGCAGTGCGTCAGCCGCAGCGGCTGCGGCAAGCAGCAGGCCAGCCGCGGCGACGGCCAGGGCCACACCCGGCCACGGCGTCACTGGCGGTCCGCTGGCTTGCGTGACGCTCGCCCGGCTGACCAGCAGGGCCGCAGCAAATCCGAGCAGCGCAGCTGTCCAGCCTGACGCGATCAGCATCCGCCGTGTGGAGGCAAACAGCGCCGCCAGGCCCGCTAGGATCAGCGCACCGCTGACCCAGTAAGGCGGCAGGCCAGGACCGCCCGGACTCAGCAGCAGCAGCGACTTGGCCGGCAGGTTAGCCTCAGCCAGCCCTGGCTGGCTGAGACCGGCCTCGAGCAGCAGCTGCGACGGGTGCGAGAGCACGCCAATGAACCATGGCAGCAGCAGCACCGGTGGTGTCAGCACGACGATGGCGAGATTCCGGAGTAGGGCCGGAACGGACCGCCACAGCGCAACCCCGGCGACGACAGCAGCGACGACCGCCATCGGCCACAGCAGCGGCACGAATGCGGCGCCGACCGTTATCACCAGGCCAGTCGCCCACGCAGCCCGGCGGGCAAGCTTCGGGGGCATGCTGAGCATCCGGCCCGCGAGCATCCCGATGAACGGGATAAGCACGAACGCTACCGCGCTGCCGAGGCGGCCAGCCGAGATCGCCCCGAACGCGACCGGTAGCAGCGCATAGGAAGCTGCCGCCCAGACCCGGACCGCAACCGAACTCGTCACCCGGCGCAACGCGAGGAACGCGGTGAGGCCGGCCAGTGGCACGCAGCCCAGCAGCAGCAGATCGACGGCGAGCCAGGACTTGCCAAGCAGGACAGTCGCCAGCAGCGCCACCATCCCGACATATGGCGGACCGATGCTAGCCGAGCCGATGCCGGCCGGGTGGTACGCCTGCAGGAACTGCCCCCACAGGCTCGAAGCACCCTCCCACGCGGGCAGTAGCGCGCCGCCGCCGATGGTGCCGCTGGTGATGAGCGACCGCTCCGCAGCGATCGTGATGGCGATCAGCCCGAGCAGAAGCAGGACGCCGGGCCTGGTCAGCAAGCGCTGCAGGACACCGGAGTCGGTCAGCAGCGAGTCATCCTCAGTGGGGTCGTCGGTGGCATGGTGTGCCCCGGCCAAGTCCTCTGGCGATGAGCGGGACAGAACCGAGGCTGCGAACTCGGCCGCGCGACGAACAGAGCGTCCTGGCGGCATGTCACTGCGCAGCGCAGCATAGGCGGCACGGCGGCCGCGGGCCCTCAGCCGCCTGGCCTTTGCCAGCCTGAGAGGATGACCGACAACGCCGAGGACTGCGGCCGACTCATCGAGCGCCGCTGTCGGACGTTTGGCTACCAGGTAAAAGGCGGTCCGCAAGAACGACAGCGCCAGATTGCTGAGCAGCGCGGCAAGCATCGGCCCGGCCGGCAGATTCCCTAGCAGCGCGAGAATGCCGTTGCGTCGTTCTAGCAGCCTGGCCCGCCGGCCGACCGAAATGGGACGCCTGCCCCTGGCCGCCGCCGCGGCGTGAAACACGACTGCATCAGTGATCACGCGCACCCGGAAACCTGCCCCGTGCACCCGCCAGCAGAAGTCGATGTCCTCGCCGAACAAGGCCATGCCCGGATCGAAGCCGCCTGTTTGCTCCCAGACATCCCGGCGGACCAGCATGCCCGCGCTGCTGACCGCCAGCGAGTCCCGATCACCGTCGTGCTGACCCTGATCGACTTCACGCGGTTCGATGCCGGTGATTCGGCGGCCAGCCGTATCGATGGCCAGCCCGGCCTCGACGATCACGTCTCGGTCGGTCCAGCCCATAAGCTTCGGGCCGAGCACCGCAGCGGTTGGCGTCTCGGCAGCGCCACGCAGCAACTGCTCAAGCGCGTCGGCGGCAGGCTCGCAGTCGTCGTGCAGCAGCCACAGCCATTCGACCTGGTCGTCACGTCCGCGGCCGGCCACCCCGCCCGCGCCGACAGCTACCGGCGCGTTCGCAGCCTTGTGCTGAAGCGCTCGCCGCACTGCGGCGGCGTACCCCGTGCTGCGATCCATCCCGAAGACGGCAGCCTGGCCAAGCTGGGCAGCCAGGAGCGAGCCGCTCCGGTCCCGGCTGCCGGTGTCGACCGCGACGACCCGCTGCACCGGCCTAGTCTGCTCATTCAGCGCTTCGAGCAGACGCGCCAGCCACGCGGCGCCGTCGTGAGCGACGATCACCGCCGTAACCACGTGCTGGGAGTAGGAGTCGGTTGGCGACAAGGGATTCGCTTGTATCCGGGTTCGCTAGGTGGGGGCGGGTAGCACGACGGGGCCGGCTTGCCCTGGTGGGGGTACCCGTGAACAATACGCGAATCCGGCTCAGCCAGATGGGCAGACAGAAGTGCCGGAAAGGCTGTGCTTGCGATCGGCTCCTGGCCGCGCCCGCCGCTCCGGCTATGCCGACCGCCCTGCGTTTAGCCGGCCTGGCGCTTCAGCCTGCGCCGTTCCCGTTCAGATAGGCCGCCCCAGATCCCGAACCGCTCGTCATGGCCAAGCGCGTACTCCAGGCACTCGGCGCGCACCTCACAGCTACGGCAGACTCGCTTCGCCTCTCGAGTCGAGCCGCCCTTCTCTGGGAAGAACGCCTCCGGATCGGTCTGCGCACACAGCGCACGATCCTGCCAGATCTGCTCCTCGGCATCATCAGCGCCGATGCCTAGCGCGTCGTGCACCAGCGAGACGATGACCTCGGCCACTGCACACCTCCTGCCATCAGTTCCCCGTATCCCGCGACCGCCTGATCGGCTCGAGAATTACATGGATGAAATTACACGCGCGTGTCTTGCGCTGCGTCAAGGGAGATACGTGATAATGGCCACCCTGATGCCCTGGATGCGGCGAAAGTCCGACCGAGAAAATCGGCCCGACGCGCCAGCGGCGGGTCGATGGGCGGCGTAGCCGACCGTTGCAAAGGTTTGATTGGTAAGCGCCCGCCGGTGATGGTCCTTCGGGGCCGGCGCAGCGGGCCGCGTTAAGGGTTGAGTCCCTAAGGTCAGCCGGTGAAGGTGTCCGGGGGGCCGTCGGGCGGTGTCCCCCCGACTGTGGTGGAAGACTGGCCAGCATGCGCATCACAGTTCTGGCCGGCGGCGTCGGCGCTGCGAGGTTCCTGCGCGGATTGCGAGCGGCGGTGCCGGATGCCGACATCACGGTGATCGGCAATACCGGCGACGACTTCACCCCGTTCGGCCTCCACGTGTGCCCGGACCTGGACACCGTCATGTACACACTCGGCGGCGGCATTAGCGAGGAGCAAGGCTGGGGCCGCGCCGGAGAGAGCCGCGTCGTACTCGGCGAGCTCGGTGCCTACGGTGCCGGTCCCGGCTGGTTTGGCCTCGGGGACCTCGATATCGCCACGCACATTCTGCGTAATCAACTGCTTGGCGCAGGTCACACGCTTTCGGAAGCGACGGCGAGGCTATGCGAGCGCTGGCAGCCCGGAGTCACGCTGCTTCCGATGTCCGACGACCCGGTGCGCACGCACGTAACCGTCGAACTCGACGGGCGGGAGCACGAGATCCACTTCCAGGAATGGTGGGTCCGGCTGCACGCCGCGGTTCCCGCGCACAAGATTGAGGCCGTCGGCGCGGCGGTGGCCAGCCCCGCACCCGGCGTCATCGAGGCGATCGGAGAAGCGGACTTCGTGCTGTTCCCGCCGTCAAACCCGGTGGTCAGCATCGGCATCATCCTGGCGGTGCCCGGCATCGCCGGCGCCGTCCGAGCGCAAACCGTCGTCGGCGTCTCACCCATAATCGGTGGCGCTCCCGTCCGCGGAATGGCTGACGCTTGCCTCACCGCGATTGGCGTCGAGACCTCGGCCGTCGCGGTCGGCGCGCACTACGGGCCGGAGTTGCTTGACGGGTGGCTGGTCGACGATCAGGACAAGGATGCTGTCGACTCGCCGGAGCTGGCCGGGATCGCCGTGCGAAACCGGCCCTTGTACATGACCAATGTCGCCACCTCAGCGGAGATCGCGAGGGCTGCCGTCGAGCTCGCGCTGGAGGTGCGCAGATGACCGGCCAGCGGTTCACTGCGGGGCCCGCGCAGGTCACTGTCTTGCCGGTCGCGGGCATGCCGGAGGTCACTTCGGGCGCCGACCTGGCCGCGCTGATCGCTGACGCAGCGCTGGCAGGTCCTGGCCTGCTCGACGGCGACATCCTGGTGATTACCTCAAAGATCGTCAGTAAAGCGGAAGGCCGGGTCGTCCGCGGCGACCGGGAGTCTGCGATCAGCGCCGAGACAGTCCGGGTAGTTGCACGACGCGGGCCGACCACGATCAGCCAGACCCGCCACGGTCTCGTCATGGCGGCGGCAGGCGTTGATGAGTCGAACACCGAGCCTGGCACCCTGGTGCTGCTCCCCCTCGACCCGGACGGCTCGGCTGAGGCGCTACGCAAGGGCATTAGCGAACGGGCCGGGGCTCGGATCGGCGTGATCATCACCGACACCATGGGCCGACCGTGGCGGGCTGGTCAGACGGACACCGCGATCGGTGCGGCCGGCGTGACGACGTTGCGCGACCATCGGGGCCAGACCGACACCTTCGGCAATCTGCTCGAGGTAACTGTGGCGGCCGTTGCCGACGAGGTAGCCGCGGCCGCCGACCTGGTCAAGCAGAAAACAACCGGGGTGCCGGTAGCAATTGTCCGCGGCTTGGAAGACGTCGTCACCGACGCCGCAGGGCCCGGCGCCGCTTCGATCATCCGGCCTGCCGGAGAGGACATGTTCCGGCTTGGCGCCGCGGACGTCGTGACTGCGCGCCGGACCGTGCGCGAATTCACCTCGGCACCGGCGCCGACAGACGCAGTGCGGCGCGCGATTGGCGCGGCGATCACCGCGCCAGCGCCGCACCACAGTGAGCCGTGGCGGTTCGCCGTGCTGGAATCGCAAGAGGCCAGGACCCGGCTGCTCGACGACATGCTGATGGCCTGGAAGGCTGACCTGACGGGGGATGGATTCACG
>Ga0335073_10004814_pt1 | contig 18905 bp, 12 predicted proteins | sample Lox_Sample_22_FD_207093 | JGI IMG/M metagenome (GOLD analysis project Ga0335073, IMG submission 207093) | Soil microbial communities from Loxahatchee National Wildlife Refuge, Florida, United States - Lox_Sample_2.2 | ecosystem: Environmental > Terrestrial > Soil > Wetlands | place: USA... | reverse complement strand
GCCATCAAGGCGCAGAGTAAGCGACTCCGGGCGTGACCGCGGTCGACCGACGCGCTCTGGGGGCGAGAAAGAAAAAGAGCCCCCGGGGCTCCTGACCGACCGGGGGCTATGAACGAGCTTCACCGGATATGCATGACAGCTCAGTTCCGACCATAAGCCCTCGCAGCGAATTTCGTACCCTATCATAGGTGGTAGTTTCGCTGTATGTTCGCCTATCTTTTGGCGCATTGCGGAGGGTGGAGGCTGGCGAGCGGGAGAGGCCAGGAACCGGTAAAAATCTGAGCTGCAACGTTTAAGCAGGAGGGTCTCCGGAGTCCGCGCGCCACGGAAGTGATAGGCTTGGTGGGTTTGTGATGTCGCTTTGTGGCGGAATCGATCGGCTTGGGCGACAGAAGGACATGGTTCTCCGATGAGGAGTGTTGCTTGCCTGCTCGTGACCTTTGCTGTTGTTGTGTCTCCGACTCTGGCTCAGCAAACGAAGTATCCCTTCAACGATGCGAATCTGTCCCCGGAGAAACGCATCGACAGCCTGCTGTCGCTGATGACGGTGGAGGAGAAGGTGGCTGTGCTGGGCACGCAGACCGGCGTGCCACGACTGGGGGTGCCGAATATCGGGAGTACGGAGGGGATCCACGGAGTCGTGCAGCGAGAGCCGCGCGCGGGACGGCAGCCGGTGACGACGACACAGTTTCCGCAGCCGCCGGGGATGGGCGAAACGTGGGATCCGGAGCTGGTGCGCGCCGCGGGCGACGTGGAGGGATACGAGGCACGGTACATCACCGAGAATGCAAAGTACGATCGGCAGATCCTGATGGCCTGGGGGCCGCAGTCGGATCTGGATCGCGATCCGCGCTGGGGGCGGAGCGAGGAAGTTTACGGCGAGGATCCTTTTTTCAACGGGACGATGGCGGTGGCGTTTGCGAAAGGCATTGAGGGCGAGGGGAAGTACTGGCAGGCGTCGCCGCTGCTGAAGCACTTTCTTGCGAATGAGAACGAGAACAATCGGAACGGGTCGTCGTCGGACTTCGATGAGCGGCTGTTTTGGGAGTACTACTCGGTGCCGTTCCGGATGGCATTTGAGCAGGCGGGCGCGAGCGCGGTAATGGCGAGCTACAACGCGTGGAACGGGACGGCAATGGCGGTAAATCCGATCCTGAAGAGTCTTGTGCGCGATCAGTGGGGCGTGAATGTGCTGTCAACCGACGGCGGGGCGGTGACGCTGCTGGTGAGTCCGCGACATGCGTTCCCGAATCACGAGGCGGCGGTGGTGGCGTGCATTAAGAACGGGATCAATCAGTTTCTGGACAAGTATGCCGATGAGACGAGGGCGGCACTGAAGGATGGGTCGCTGTCGGAGGCGGACATTGATAACGTTCTCCGTTACAAATTCCGGATTGCGCTGAAGCTGGGCTTGCTGGATGCGCAGGGTCAGGCGGCGTTTGCGCAGATGAAGGAGGCGCCGGAACCGTGGGGGATGAACCGAGACAAGGATGTGTCGTTAAAGATGGCGCTGGAGTCGGTGGTGCTGCTGAAGAACGAGAAGAACCTGCTGCCGCTGGACAAGACGAAGATCAAATCGATTGCGGTGATCGGACCGTTGGCGGATTCGGTGCACTGGGACTGGTACGGAGGGACGCCTCCTTATAAGGTGACGCCCCTGGAGGGGATCAGGGCTGCGGTCGGGCCGGATGTGAAAGTGAACTACACGGCGGACGACACCATGGCGGGCGAGGCGGACGCGATGAAGGCGGCGAGCGGGTCGGATGTGGCGGTGGTGGTGGTGGGGAACGATCCGACGTGCGGGCCGGACATGGGTCATGCGTGGTACAACACGCCGGAAGAAGGCGGAGGAATCACGCTTCCCTGCACCGTTCCGAGCGACGGGCGCGAGGGGCGCGACCGGGAGACGATGGATCTGTATCAGGAGCAGCTGATCAAGCAGGTGATGGTGAAGAATCCGAAGACCATCGTGATGCTGATCTCGAGCTTTCCCTACACGATCAACTGGACCGAGGAGCATGCACCGGCGATCCTGCATATGGCGCACGCATCGCAGGACGAGGGAACGGCGCTGGCGAAGGTGCTTTTTGGGGAGTACAACCCGGGCGGACACCTGGTGGAGACGTGGCCGAAGTCGGCCGAGCAGCTGCCGGCGCGCATGGACTACAACATCCGCGATGGGTACACCTATATGTATTTTCGGGATGAGCCGCTGTATCCCTTTGGATTTGGGCTTAGCTATACGACTTTCCAGTATGCCAATCTGCGGACGAGCTCGCCATCAGTAAAGAAGGATGGGACGGTAACCGTAACGGTCGATGTGACGAATACGGGGAGCCGGAGCGGCGATGCCGTAGTACAGCTGTATGTGCACTATAAACAGTCGAAGGTGGAGCGGCCGCACGAGGAGTTGGAAGGGTTCAAACGCGTGACGGTAGAGGCAGGGCAGACGAAGACGGTGGAGATGGCGCTGCCCGCGTCGCGGCTGGCGTACTGGGATACGAAAACGGGAGCGTTCGTGATGGAGGCAGAGCCGGTGGAACTGATGGTGGGCGATTCGTCGGCGAACCTGCCACTGAGAGCGACGCTGCAGGTGGAGTAGAGCGCAGAAATTCACCACAGAGGACACAGAGGGGCACGGATACAAGCCGCTGTCCAAATTGCCGGCTGATGCGCTGATGGTGAAGCTTTGCCCTTCGTTGAAGTGTTAACCTAAACGGCTGGGCCGGTACATCGGTCGTCACGATTATCGAGTTATTTTCCGAGGATTGAAACGTGTTCAGAAATGGAATCAGGTTTTCAGCGGTCGCGCTTTTTCTTTGCGGTGTCGTGCATGCGCAGTTCCTGAAGCAGAGCCTCGATATTGAGAAGCAGCTGCCGGAGTCGGAACGCGCGACCATTGCGCGTATCGAGAACCTGAGTCACCTGCCGCCAGGCGTCTGGCATTATCACGTCGGCGATCTGGCGCACGCGGAAGATCCATCGATGGACGACGCATCGTGGCCAGTGGCGAAGGTTGATTCGACATTTCCGAAAGAGGCTCTGTGGTTCCGGCAGTGGGTGGAGGTGCCGAAAAATCTCGACGGCTACGATCTGACAGGCGTGCGGGTGTGGTTTCGTTTTGAGGCGTGGGTGAACGGGCCGCTGCCGCAGATCGTTTACTTTAATGGGCGCCGGGTGGCGATGGGCGACGATCTGGAGCCGATTGTGCTGTTCGATCGCGCCAAGCCCGGGGATCGCGTGCTGGTCGCGGTGAAGCTGATGGCGACGGTGGACGAGAAGCACTTTGCGGGCAGTCCGATGAATATTTCATTCGCAGCGGAGCGGCCGAGCCCGCAGGATTTGGGCGAGGAGTTCTTGTCTGCGGCGGTGCTGATCCCGAGCCTGTCGAAGGATCAGGACGCCGATAAGGCGACGTTATCGAAGGCGATCGGCCAGGTGGATGTGAAGGCGCTGGATACTGCGGACCAGATGGCGTTCGATTCATCGTTGCGCGACGCGCAGAACACGATAGGCGCGCTGGAGCCGATGATGCACGAGGCGACGCTGCATCTGACGGGCAACTCGCACATCGACGCAGCGTGGCTGTGGCCGTGGACGGAGACAGTCGATACGGTGAAGAACACGTTTTCGACGGCGCTGCAGCTGATGAACGAGTATCCGACCTACACCTACACGCAGTCGGCAGCGGCGTACAACGACTGGATGGCGCGGGATTACCCGGAGATCGACGCGCAGATCAAAGAGAGGATCAAGCAGGGTCGGTGGGAAGTTGTCGGAGGCATGTGGGTGGAACCGGACCTGAACATGCCGGATGGGGAGTCGACGACGCGGTCGATCCTGATTGGGAAGCGCTGGTATCAGCAGCACTACGGCGTGGATGTGCGGATCGGATGGAATCCGGATTCGTTCGGATACAACTGGCAGCTGCCGCAGATTTACAAGAAGACGGGCATCGACTATTTCGTAACGCAGAAGATGGCGTGGAACGACACGAATCAGCTGCCGTTCAAGCTGTTCTGGTGGGAGTCGCCGGATGGCAGCAAGGTGCTGACTTATTTCCCGCACGACTATGCGAACACGAATCTGAATCCGGTGCGGCTGAGCGTGGATCTGGAGAAGGCGCGGGAGTACGCGCCGGGGATGACGAACATGCTGGACCTGTTCGGCGTGGGCGATCACGGCGGCGGCCCGACGCGCGCGATGCTGGACGAGGGCCTGCACTGGATGCAGGGGAACAAGGTTATCCCGCACGAAGAGTTCGGGACAGCGCAGCCGTGGTTCTCGAAGGTGGAGAAGGAGCTTGCACCGGATTCGCCGGTGTGGAACTACCAGACGATCGCCGAGGGATACCATCCACCGTCGCCGATCGAGGGGCAAATCCATATTCCGACATGGAAGACGGAGATGTACTTCGAATATCACCGTGGCGTTTTCACGACGCAGGCCAATCACAAGCGCAACATGCGCGAGAGTCCGGAGTGGACGCTGAATGCGGAGAAGTATGCATCGCTGGCGTGGCTGGACGGGAATGCGTATCCCGGCGAGGAGCTGACGGAGGACTGGAAAAAGATCACGTTCAACGATTTTCACGATCTGGCGGCGGGATCGGGGATTGGGGTGATCTATAAGGATGCGCAGAAAGACTACGACGCGGTGCGCTGGTCGACGAATGAGATCTCCGCGAAGTCGCTGAAGACGGTTGGAGCGCATATCGATACGCATGGGGCGGTGGGGGTGCCGGTGCTGGTGTTCAATCCGCTGGCATGGCGGCGGTCGGGCGACGTGAAGGTGGATGTGCAGATGCCCACAGCAACAAGCGATGTGTCGGTACTCGATGCGAAGGGCGCGGTGCTGCCGTCGGATGTGCTCAGGAAGGACGCGTCGACAAATACGTTCCACTTGCTCGTCGAGGCGAAGGATGTGCCGTCGCTGGGCTACGAGGTGCTGCATGTGGTGCCGGGCAAGCGGCCGTTTACGAGCGATCTGAAGGTGACCGGGACCACGCTGGAAAATGCGAACCTGCGCGTGGTGGTCGATCCGAAGACGGGTTGCATCACGGAGTTGTTCGACAAGAAGGCGGGATTCGAAACGCTGGCCAAGGGCGCCTGCGGGAATGAGCTGCAGGCGTTCAAGGACACGCCGAAGGATTACGACGCGTGGAACATCGATCCGGGGACGCTGGATCAGCCGCCGGTTTTGATCACGGAGGCCGATTCGGTAGAGGTGGTCGAGCACGGCCCGAAGCGCGCGGCGATTCGGGTGACGAGGCACTGGCAGAATTCGAAGTTCGTGCAGGAGATTCAGCTGGAGGCAGGGGCGGACGAGGCTGTGGTGGTGAACGACATCGACTGGCACGAGACGCACGTGCTGCTGAAAGCGGCGTTTGCACTGTCGGCGACAAGCCCGTTTGCGACCTATGAAATTCCGTTTGGGACGATCCAGCGGCCAACGACGCGCAATAACAGCTGGGAGAAAGCGCAGTTTGAAGTGGGCGCGCAGCGATTCGGCGATATCAGCAATGCGCAACACGGCTTCAGTCTGATCAATGAGGCGAAGTTCGGATACGACGGCGTCGGCAATCAGCTGCGGCTGACGCTGCTGCGCTCGCCGGTGTGGCCCGATCCGAATGCGGACCGCGGGCATCAGCACTTCCGGTATGCGCTGTATCCTCATGCGGGCGACTGGAAACAGGCGATGACGGTGCGGCACGGGTGGGAGTTCAACTATCCGCTGCAGGCGATGCAAGTGGAGGCACACACGGGATCGCTGCCGGCCGAGCACTCCTTCGTCGGCATTACTCCGGACGATGTCGTACTCACAGCAATGAAGAAAGCCGAAGACTCGCACGCGCTGGTCTTCCACTTCTATGAGTGGGCGGGCAAGGGCGGCAGCGCGGAGCTGCGGGTTCCGCCGGGGGCAACGGGCGCAACGGAGACGAATCTGATGGAGAAGGCGGAGGGTGAAGCGCTGCCTCTGAAGGGCGACACGATGACGGTTCACTTCAAGCCGTATGAGATTGTTGCGGTGCGGGTGGACTACCCCGAAAGTGGGCATTGAGTCTGATTGACCCGTCAGGAAGGCGACCGATATACTCAGGAAGAACCAAGCGGGAGTAGCTCAGTGGTAGAGCATCGCCTTGCCAAGGCGAGGGTCGCGGGTTCAAGTCCCGTCTCCCGCTCCAGCCTCGACCGCGATAGACATTGCTGGTTGGCTGGAGCCGGTCTGGCGTAAGATTTCCTGTTCAGGGCGCGGTACCCAAGTGGTAAGGGAGAGGTCTGCAAAACCTTTATGCGTCGGTTCGATTCCGACCCGCGCCTCCAGTTCCCTTCCCCGATGCAGGTCTGTTTATCCGGCGCAGAGTTTTTCTCGATAGGGCTTGCGTCGCACATGCCGGCGCGTCCACAATAACGTATCGCGCGAGCATGAGTTGTTCGGCGCGATGAGCGGCCTTCCCCGTTTTGAAGGGCCGAAGATTCAGCGGTTTTCCTTCCCTGTCGAAGATCCGAATACAGAACAGGATTGTTTGCGGATTGAGCCCGGTCGCGCTTGTCGCGCCCCATGTGCTTCCGCATCCGGCATCTGAGATGCGCCCTGTGGCGGCGCCGGCGCCGACGATCAGGTTGAAGCCTCCTGAAACGCCCGTGGTCCCGTCTCCGGCCACGGGCGATTTTTTTGTGCGTTAAGGTGCAACGGCATGAACTGCCGAACGACTCCCCCTGGCGGCTGAAGTTGATCTATTGAACCGCTTTTCTCGCCAGGGGAGAAACCGGATTTCTCCTGCTAAGCGGACTCCAGATCCTGGTCGATGGCAACCGCGGTTGGGAAGTTCTCTGAGAGGTCCTCGAACTCTTCAGAGACATCCTGGTCGTCGTCGGCGCAGCGGAGGCGAAATGAGGCGCGCAATGCAAACGGCGTCAGCAGCGTGGTGATGAGGACGACACCGACAATGAGGGCGACTTCCGAAGCGGCAAAGATGCCGGATTTGGCAGCGAGAGCGGCAATGATGAGGCCAACCTCGCCGCGGGAGACCATGCCACAGCCGACGCGAAGGCTGCGCACGAAGCCCATGTCGCAGGCGAAGGCAGCGAGGCCGCAGCCAACCATTTTGGTGAGGATCGCGATGATGGAGACGACGGTGAGCAGCATCCAGTGTCCGCCGAGAGCGCGGAAGTCGCTGGTGATGCCGATGGAGATGAAAAAGAGCGGGATCAGCAGCCCATGGCCAAGGGCGTGAAAGGTGCGCTCCACGTCGGCTTTGAAACGGGATTCAGCAAAAGCAAACCCGAGCAGATAGGCGCCGGTGATGCCGGCAACGCTGCCGAGCCATTCGGCACCGATAGCGTAGAGCAGCACGAGGCCGAGGAGGCAGCTGGTGACCGATTCGCTGGCGGAAAGGCGGCGCATCTGGTGGACGAGCGGATCGAGCCAGAGCCTGGCGGGCAGGTATCCAACCACAAAGAAGAGCGCGACGCTGAGCGAGATGAAGACCATCTGCACCAGCAGCGAGTGGTGCGCGGCGAAGGCCCAGCGATGATCGAGCCAGCTGGAGAGCGCGGGAGCCACGCCGAAGGAGGCAGTGGAGGAGCCGGCGGAGGAGGCGGTGAGGAAGGCGAGAATGAACAGGCCCATCACGTCATCGATGACGGCGGCGCCAAGGATGACGGAGGCTTCGGGCGTGGCCATGCGACCGGCATCCATGAGCGTGCGAGCCGAAATGGAGACGCTGGTGGCAGTGAGTGCGCCTCCGAGGAACAGGGAGACATTCCATGAAAGGCCAAAAAGGTGACCGGCCGCGGCACCGAGCACGAAGGGGCAAATGACGCCGGAGAGCGCGACAAGGAAGGCGGTGACGCCCGCCTGCTTCATGCGGGCAATATCGGTTTCAAAGCCAGCGATGAACATGAGGACCAGGCCGCCAATCTGAGCAAGGAGAATGAAGGCGCTGGAACCGCTGGTTCCGCTGAACAGACGAAGGTGGAGGAGATTGAGAATGCCTGGACCGGCAATGATGCCGACCAGCAGTTCACCGATGATGGGAGGAATTCCGAAGCGGCTGCAGGCGGAGGCGATGATTTTGCCCGCGGGAAGCAGGACAGCAATCAAGAGGGCGAGTTGAAGAACCGGAGGCATAACGGCGGGGGGACTCCTGAATCAAATTGCCTTCGACCCTCAGGTCGAATACGACTCCTTCCAGCCCGGCGCGCGAAAGGCGGCGGGCATTTCAAAAACGATCAGGCTTCCAGAGCGGCGCGGCGGCGGCTGAGCTGAATCCGGGACAGCGGCCCCAGTACACGGCTGAACACAGAAAGCACTTTGCCGTATCCACCGCGTTCAATTCCGTTGCGCTGCATGGTGCGAATGGTGGCGGCCTGGCGGCGAGCCAGCTCCGACTGCAGCGGACTGGATGCCAGTTCGGCGGCCATGCGAGTTTGCTCCGCAGCCTGGTCGCAGATGCGGAGGCGCATCAGCAGTTCCCCGAATTTCAAACGAGCGATGAAACTCTCCGGCGCGAGACAAACGGATTCGCGCAGCTCTTCCAGCGCCTGCTGGGCTTCAAGATTGACGCAGAGAGCCATGCCGAGGAGGACACGCAGCTCCGGCGTGGCAGGATCGAGGGCAACCGCTTCGCGAAGATCGGCGATCAGATCGGCTCGGTCGGAAGGCTCGAGCAGGTAGGGATCGCGGAACATGCGCAATAGCTGTTCCTGGGCGGCGAGTGGAATGGCCGGCGGGAAAGCCAGGGACGCAGGCTCGCGGAGAGTCTGATGCATCAGCGACAGTTCTGTTTCCGGGGCGGTGGCCGAAGCGGCAACGGCATTCATGATCCACATCTCCATCGGATGAAACGGCTGAAATGAGAGGACTCAGCAGGGAGTGCTGCAGCAGCACTCCCTGCCACAGGGGCGCAGGTTCAGGCGACTGCAGCTGCGGCTGCGGCCGATTCGAGGTGCAGAAAGGCCGGTTCCGGCTTCATGACGAACTCCGGATAGCCAAGCTGACCCATCTCGGGCAGATCGAGGCCCTCCAGCTCGGATTCGGCTGAAACGCGATGGCCGAGGAAAATCTCCAGCAACCAGTTGAGGACGAAGCTGAAGGAGAAGACGAAGCCGACCAGGGTACCAATGCCGATGATCTGGGCCGCAAGCTGGCTGGCGTCGCCATAGAAGAGACCTGTGACGGAGCCGGTGACACCGTTCCAGGAGCCGCCATAGTTGCTCTTGCCGTCAGCGAAGAGCCCGACGGAGAGAACACCCCAGAGGCCGCAGGTTCCATGCACGGAGATAGCGCCAACCGGGTCGTCGACTTTCATCCTGCTCTCGACGAAGGCAACGCTCAGGCAGACCAGCACGCCGGCAATGGCTCCGATGATGGCGGCGCCGACCGTATTGACAAAGCCGCTGGGAGCAGTAATGGCGACCAGGCCGGCGAGCAGGCCATTTCCGGCCATCGACGCGTCCGGCTTCCCTTTCGTAATCCACATAAAGATCAATGCGCCAAAGGTTCCGGTGCAGCCAGCAAGCATGGTGTTGACGGCGATCGAACCAATGCGGAGATTACCCGCGGCGGAAGCGCCGAGAGTGCTGCCCGGGTTGAATCCGAACCAGCCGAAGGCGAGGATGAAACATCCAATCAGCACGGCGGAGATATCGTGGCCGATGATCGCGTTGGGAGAGCCATCGCGGTTGAACTTGCCGATGCGCGGCCCGATGATGAGCGCGACAGCCAGTGCGGTGAGACCGCCGACGGCGTGAACTACACCTGAGCCGGCGAAGTCGCAGTAGCCTTTGCCGAGACCAAGGTTGGTGCCGAGCGCAGCGAGCCAGCCGCCACCCCACGCCCAGTTGCCAAAGATGGGATAGGTGAACGCGCCCATGAGCACCGAGGAGACACAGAAGGTGAGGAACTTCCAGCGTTCGGCGCAGGCGCCGGTGACGATGGTGAGCGCCGTATCCATGAAGACCATCTCGAACAGGAAGATGACCATCACGCCGACGTCATAGGTGTGCCCGGAGAGGAAGAGACCCTGGGTGCCCCACACTCCCCAGGTCTTGCCGAAGAGGCTTATGACATGCTCGCCGTTGAGCGGCTGGAGACCGCCGAGATTGCCATTGCCGGCAGCGCCGCCCATTTGAATAGCGAAACCGATGAGCCAGTAGGCGAGGAGGCCACACGCGTACACGGTGAAGTTCATCATGTAGGTGTGATTGGCGTTCTTGACGCGGCACAGCCCGGCTTCGACCATGGCGAATCCGGCCTGCATGAACATAACCAGAAAGCCGGTGATCAGGGTCCAGACAAAGTTGATGGCGATCTTGTTCTGGCCGACCTGATTGCCGACATCCGTGACGGTGACGCCGGCTTTGGAGTCAGAGACAGGGACATCGCTGATGGTGCCGGTAGCGGACCCGCCGGGATCTCCGGCGGCAAGCGTGGCGGTTGAAGGGGCAGCAGCGGCGCCGGCTTTCAGCTCCTTATCGGCGACTGCGGTCTGCGCATGGACGAGGCCGCTGAACGAAAGAACGAGCGTGGCGGCCAACAGGAACTTATGTGGAAGAGTCTTGATCATCGAGCAGGGCTCCATCGTATGGGTTAGGCCTTCCAAATGGCGTTCTTGTTGCAGGCCGCAGGCAGAATGAACACCACGCCAACAAGACTGACGGCCAGGCCGAGGATGGCGAAGAGCATGCGGCCCCCGACGCCTGAGACCAGATGCAGCCCGAAGAGAGCCAGCAACCAGCCGCCGACGGTGATCAGAACACCAATGGCCTTCATTCCGGCCGGCTGGACCCCGTTGGCGATCTCGCCTTCCAGTGGCTTGATCCTGAAAAACTGCAGCAGCGACACGGCGAGGACCACCAGCCCGAGTGCCAGACCGATCTTGCCAATGCCGCTCGATACCTCGTAGATGCCGGCGCAGGTGGCCGTCAGTCCCACGAGAAACAGGCCAAACGACTGGCCCTGTTGCCTGGTTGCTGCCATCTTTTTCCCCCCAGAGTGAGTTTGTTATGTGGCTGCACGCCCGGGGCGATACCCAGGGCAGGACGAGCGAGCGAGGTGAAACTCAGTTCAGGCCGGGAGCCGGGACGGCACGGCGACGTTCGTGGCCGGTGCCGATGCTTCGCCCCCCGGAGGATGAAGACGGCGAACTGGAGATGCTGCCCGATTTGGCTGGACGCGCAACCGGCAGGGCCAGGAAGATGACGAACTGCGCAGCTGCGGTGAGTTCCACCACGAGAGGCACCCCGGCCTGCAGGCGAACCAGGATAAGGAGGCCGACCATGGAGAACCACTGCCAGCGGGAACGGCTGAGACGTTCGACGCGATCCGTGAGACGGAAAAAGTCGCGGGGGCGCAAGGCGCTCTGGCCAAGGTCCGTGGCAGCCCGTGCTTTGAAACAGGCAATGGCGAAGAACCCCGAAAGGAGCAGTTCGAGAAGCAGTGCCTGCGTATTCATTGCATCCTCCGGAAGCGGTCTCGAATTACGGAAGCCACCGACCTGCGGGTCGGCCTGGGCCTTGAAGGCCCCAGGGGAGATTCGGATTTCCGTGTTCTACCAGGAAACCATGGGGGTAATGAGGATTTCATGAAGAACTCCCGGGGGAGGGCCAAAATCCATCCTCTGCGAGGCGAACGCGGTCAGCGCTTCGGTCCGAAAAAGGCAATGAATGCAACGGTTAGGGTTGACTGCGCTTTGACGATCCCGGTGTCTCCCTTAGGGAAGAACAGCTCGTCGGACCAGTCGCGACGATATTCGGCCCGAGTCAGCAGCCCCTCTGCCCATTTGTACTCATAGGTCCCCGTGAATTCCTGGAGGTTCTGTGCTGTTCCGGTGGAGAAACCGATGTTGTCGTTGAAATATTCGTAGCGTGCGGCGAATGCGATCTTTCCGGTCGCCTGTTCATGCGCAGCAAACGCGACGCCCTGCCAGTGCGCCGACGATTCAGGAACGGCAGAGCTGCCCGAACCCGAGGCGGGCGTCCGGTTCTGGCCGTAATCGTAGTTGATGTACGCATTGAACTTCGCATTTGGGGTGAGCAGCAACGTCGTGTCCACGAGGTTGCGATAGCCCTTCTGCGTGTCGAAGTTCTGCGGGCCGGTGTAGTAGTCGAGGCTCCAGGTGTATTTGGGTTTGGTCAGAGCACTGGTGATGCCAACTGTAACTCCGCCGTTGTTCGCCACGACGTTGTTCCAGCCATTCACCACCTGCACACCCGCAGTCCAGGTTTTAGTAAAGGGCGTGGAGGTGCGCAGTCCGAAATGGTAATAAGGAATGGCCCACGCGAAGAGCACGGATCGTGAGTAATTCCAGTTACTCATGGCAGGGATAACTTCGGCGCCGGCGGAAGTTACAAACTGGCCGAAGTCAAATTCCGAACCGTGGGTTTTTGCAGGGGCATAGCTGATGTAGGCCTGTTCGAGATAATTCGCCGTATCTTTTTCGGAAGCGGCGTGGATGAGAGTATTGGTGCGTCCGAAGACCACGTCGGCATGAACGCCAACAGGGTCAGGAGCGTGATTGATGGCCAGATCCGCGCCGGCCAGGTTGAACTGATCTGATTTGTCGTTGAAGTTATACAGCGTGTTGACCTGCCCATTGGCTGTGTTACTGGGACGGTTGACGTTGTAACTGTAGTAGCCGTCCAGATAGCCACTGAAATCTATTCCTCCGACGCTCCAAACCGGAGCGGCAGGAGCTGATGCCGGCGGCGGGGTTGTTTGGGCGGGGGCGGGGGCGGGTGCGCTCTCAGTCTGGGCAGCCGCGGCAACGGCAAAGGAGAACATCGTGCTTGCCGCAATCTTGATTAGATCACTCGGCTTAACGCGTATCAGGGGTCGTTCCTCCCGACGTATGATGAGTGCTTCGTCACGCCGACACGGATGCGTTGCACCAGCGGAGGTCATCTGGCGCTTACAGCCCGATCTGCGTAACGGGTTTCTCTATCTACGCAAAGAACCCATGAGGAACTCATGAGGAATTCACAATCAGTGCATCGTTCTGTGACAGAACGCTGGCTGCGCGACGCGGGAGAATGTCAAAAAACTTGAAATCCGATCCGGCATTATGCAAATCTGATTACAAGTCTGGTATAAGGCCGGAACGTTTCCGGCCCCGAGATGCCGCCCGCGCGCAGCCTGACCACGGCAGATTGCTCTCAAGCCAGACACTTCGCAGAGGAACGCAATTGAAGGAATTCAGACCGGACTCTCCAGGCATTTCTGGAGGGATGCCCGACCCGCATCTCCGACGCGACGAACGGCCCCAGTCAGACACGACGATGACTCTGGGGGAAGCCGGGTGGTTTGCTGCGTTCGTTGAGGCCGCCGTGCGGCTGGATCTGCATACCAAGCCAGGTCCGCAGCTGGTTTCTCTGGTCCGGTCGATCTTCGACGTAGAGGCGGTCGCACTCTTCGATGCCGATCTGAACGAGACCTACACGGCGGGAGAATGGTTCTCGGATCCGGAACAATCGGTTCGCAATATTTGCGTCTTTGAGACGGTGCGCGACGATCGTGATACCGGGCTGATCCGCCGCGTGCTGCGCGTTCGCGAGATGCCGATCGGAGCTCTGCAGCTGCGTGGAGAACTAAGCGCTTCGACGAGCAGCACGCTGGCGACGCTGATCGCGATCACTTTCGACCGCTACCACTCGCTGGCCAACGAAATGCGCATGGAGAGCGCCAGGAAAACCGAACAACTGCGGACGACGGTGCTCGACAGTCTGGCGCACGCCTACAAAACGCCGCTGACCGCAATTCGTGCGGCCAGCAACGGGCTGGCAGAGATGGGAAATCTGACCCCGGCGCAGGGCGGTTTGGTTGCGCTTATCGAAGAGCAGGCCGAGCTGCTGAATCAGCTGACTACGCGACTGCTGAAAACCGCGCGCGTGGATGCGCAGGTGCTCAGGCTGGAACGAGTGACGGTTGCGCCGGTCATCGAGGATGTTGTCGCGGCTGCGCGGGAGCAGTTGAGGGGCATCCGTGTGAAGGTGGAAGTAGCGAATGAAGATCTGAGTATCCTGTGCGATCGGAGTCTGCTGCAGGCGATGCTGACGCAGTTTGTGGACAACGCAGCAAAATATGCGGAGCTCGGCACAACGGTGACCATCACGGCTGCGGATTTCTCATCGGCGATCGTTCTTTCAGTACACAACCGCGGGCCGGCAATCCCGGCAGCGGATCACGAGCGAGTGTTCGACCGGTACTTCCGCTCTTCCGATGCTGCCAGTCATGCATCCGGGACGGGCATCGGGCTTTCAGTAGCCAAACAGGCAGCACTGGCGCACGGCGGGGATGTCTGGGTGACCAGCGATGCAAAACGAGGCACGACATTCTTCGCTTCTCTACCCTCCGCGCCTCAGGGGGTGCAGGCTTGAATCAGGAAACATCCATTCGGATCCTGCTGGTGGACGACGAGCCCGCGATTCGCCGGGCTCTGCGCACTCCTCTGGAGGAGCTGGGCTTTCAGATTGAAGAGGCTTCGCGCGGTGAGGACGCGCTGCACCTGGTTCGAATTCAGGCCTTCGACGTCGTGCTGCTGGACATTAATATGCCAGGCATGGGTGGCATCTGGACACTGGAGCGGCTGCGGGGGCTGGCGCCCAGACTGCCGATTCTGATGCTCACCGTGCGGGACGACGAAGAGGATAAGGTGGAGGCACTGGAGCTCGGCGCCGATGACTACATCACCAAACCGTTCAGCATGCGCGAAGTCGTCGCGCGTGTGCGCTCCGCAGTTCGCCGCGCACAAACGCCGGAGCGGCCCGAGGATGCGCCAATCCGGATTGGCAAGATTGAAGTGCATCCTGCGCGCAGGGTGGTGAAGAAGTCCGGGCAGACCATCCGCCTCACACCCAAGGAATACGAGATCCTTTATTACCTGATGGCGCACGCCGGCCGCGCGGTGACCTACGGCAAGCTGCTCAGCTCGGTTTGGGGCGCACAGTATCGGGAGGAAGTGGACTACCTGCGGACTTTCGTGCGGCAATTGCGAAAGAAAATCGAAGACGATCCTGCGAATCCCGTCTACCTGGTGACCGATGCCTGTGTCGGATACCGGTTCAACGAGGAGATGCCCAGGATGCACCGCAACGATCCGCAATCCGGCGAGGCGTACCTGCCGGTCACGTAGGAGCAAAGACAAGCAAACGCCCCGGCATTGAGCCGGGGCGTTTGCATTTGCGGCGGACGCTGCGTCTGCCTGAGTGGCCAGTCCTAGAACTGGTTCCAGAGGAACTGGTTGTAGACCTCGTGGTGGAACTGCACCTCGGCGGGCTTGACGAAGGTGCCCAGCAGGCGCGCGCAGCGATCTGCCGAACCCTGCTTCAGGTCGGCATAGCGGCTCTTCACGTCCTCGCCGAGGATCTTCGTGGTCCACGACGCCGAACGGAAGTCGTCAATCGCGGTGTAGATGTTGTCGGGCAGATAACGCTCCGCCTGACGCAGGTTTTCCTGCTTTGAGGTCTCGCCTTCGATGCCGGTCTGGAACACTGCAAGCATCACGAGATAGGGGTTCGCGTCGGGAGCCACCGAGCGCACTTCGACGCGCATCGAGCGCTCGTTGCCGATGGGGATGCGGATCATCGAGCCGCGATCGACGGCGGAGGCTTTGATCTGGTTTGGCGCCTCAAAGTGCGGATCGAGACGGCGAAAAGCGTTGACGCTGGAGTTCAGCAACAGGCAGATATCGTTGCCATGCGTCAGAATGCGGTCCACGAACTCCCATCCGGCTCCGGAGAGCTTCTCCTGGCCGCTCGGATCCCAGAAGAGATTCTTGCCTCCCTTACTGATCGAGACATTGGTATGCATTCCGCTGCCGTTCACGCCGACGACCGGCTTTGGGAGGAACGAGGCAGTCATCCCCAGTCGCGTTGCCACCTGGCGGCAGATGAGTTTGTAGAGCTGGATCTGATCGGCTGCGGCGACGACTTCGCCGTATCCATAATTGATTTCGAACTGCGAGGGCGCGACCTCGGGGTGATCCTTTTCGTTCTCGAAGCCCATCGCGCGCTGCACTTCTGCCACCGTGTCAATGAACGTGCGCAGCGGATCGCCGGGCAGCGAATGGTAGTAGCCGCCGGTATTCACGTAGTCGAATCTGCCCGCGGTCGGAAACGTTCGCTCCGCATCCACACCCGCGAACAGGAAGCCCTCGATTTCGTTGGCTGCGTTCAGCGTGTACTGGTTGCTCTCAAACTGGCGTGCGGCGAAGGTCTTCAGCAGCCCGCGTGTGTCGCCGCCGTAGGGCGACCCGTCTTTGTCGATGACATCGCCGAAGACCATCACCTTGCCCGCTCCGAAGATGTCCGCGGGAGCATAGTAATAGGCGCTCCAGTCGATCCCGAGGCGCAGGTCGCTCTCTTTCTGGGCGGTAAATCCGCGGATCGACGAGCCGTCGAAGGTCAGGTTCTCATAGGCCTTCAGCAGAAATTTCTTGTCGTAGTCCAGCATGTGCAGCCGGCCTTCCAGATCGCAGAACAGCACCGTCACCGCCTTGATGTCTTTGTGATCAGTGAGGAATTTCAGCCGTTCTTCCTGGATCTTTCCCGCATCCACGCGATTGCGCCGCTGTTCCTTGGCTTTCAGGTTCAGCTCCTCCAGCTCCTCATAACTCAGCGCCAGAAAGTTCCGATATTCAGTCGACATGCTTCTCCTTGAATGCAATAGATTGTTTCCGCGAGCCGAACCCGTCATGCCGCACCCTAAGCACGCAGACCGAAACCCGAAGGAGCCGGGTCAAAATGCATGCGGCCTGGGACGTTGCGAGGATTTTGGCGTTTCGAAAATCAGGGTATCGTCCGAGATATGAAGATTTCCCCATATAAAAATTTGTGATCGGCGAGATTCGCGAAGGTTATGACGAGGTGTGAGTTCCGTCTTTCGCAAGGTTGGGATCGTCTGGCAACAGACCCAGTTCGTTGAGGATCGCTGCGGTGTGTTCGCCCAGCCTTGGCGGCGGCAACCGGTATATTGGCGGGGTCGCGGACATTCGCATTGGATTGGCGATGTTGCGGACTGCACCCAGAAGCGGGTGCTCCAGTTCGACGATGAGCCCGCGTGCAACGGACTGCGCGCTGGTGAGCGCCTCATCCACGCGGTGAATCAGCGCCGCAGGAATGGCGGCCTTTTTCAGTTCGGCAACCCAGTCGCCAGCATCGCGCCCGGAAAGCACAGCCTGGAGCGCCGGAATCAGCGCCTCACGATTCTGAATACGGAGAGGATTGGTGGCGAAGCGCGCGTCCTCCCCAATTGTGTTCTCCACCCCAAGCAATGAGACGAAGCTGCGCCAAAGGGTATCGGTAGCCACGCCCACAACAAAGAATCGCCCGTCGTGTCCCTGGAACAACTGATAGGGCACGATGCTGGGGTGCGCATTGCCCCACTTTTCCGGGAGCAGGCCGGCGTTGAGATAGTTGCTGCCGATGTTGGCCAGCAGCGTCAGTTGCGAATCGAACAGCGCCATGTCGAGGAACTGGCCGTATCCGGTCCGCTGGCGGGCGAGAAGCGCTGCCAGGATACCTGTGGCGGAGTAGATGCCACAAATCAGGTCGGCGAGGGCGACCGGATAGCGGATGGGAGAACCGCCGTTAACCCCGGTGAAGCTCATGATGCCGGCCTCGGCCTGGGCAATGATGTCGTAGCCGGCCTGGCCTGCGTTCGGTCCCGATAATCCGTAGCCGGTGATGGAGCAGACGATGAGTCGGGGAAAACGTGTGAGTAACGTGTCGGGATCGAGGCCACGGCGCCGCAGCGATTCGAGATTCGGCTGATTCATCAGGAAGACGTCGGCTCTGGCGAGGAGCCGCTCGAGGGCTTCGCGTCCGTGAGCGTCGTCGTAGTCCAGAACGATGGATCGCTTATTGCGATTGGCCGCCAGGAAGTAGGCGGACTCGGTGCCACAGTAGGGCGGACCCCAGCGGCGGGCCTGGTCGCCGATGCCTGGGCGCTCCACCTTGATGACGTCCGCACCGAGGTCTCCAAGCAGCATGGCGCAGTAGGGGCCGGCGAGAGCCTCGGTGAGTTCGACGACGCGGAGCGAGTCGAGGGCGGACTGGATCGCAGCGGGCAGCGGGCGATGCCCTGCGTGCACTTTAGGCGGAACCATAGGGTGGCTCTCAGAGTACCCGGTCGGCTCGATTGGATGAAGGAAACGGACGAACGCGACGGTGCAGGAAAGGCGCCAGCAGAGACTGAAGGTTAGGATTGTTGCCGATACAAACAAATTCTCCGCGGATACTGTCGCTCCCGCTTCGATCCCGGTAACCCCTCCTGTGTCGGGCGTCACACATTCGTCACCCCACGGCAGATTCATATTGACAGTGGTTCAGGCCGCGGGTAAAGTGGCGAGCCATCAAGAAATCCATAGTTCACATACCAAACAAAAATGGATATTGCTGGAACCGTTTGGCTCAGGAGGGGTCAATGAATGAGGAGACTTTCGGAGGAGCAGTGCGCCCGATTTTGCGTTTCGGCACATTGCTCTCAGTGATGCTGCTGGCCTTCACCGGTTATACGTTCGCCCAGAACGGAGCGATCACCGGGACGGTGGCCGATCCCCAGGGTGCGGTGGTTTCGGGCGCCCAGATCAAAGTTACGCAACTGAACACGGGCGTCACACGCACAGACACGAGCAACGGCGCGGGACAATTCAACGTTCCCACGCTGCCGCCGACGACCTATTCGGTCACCGTGGAGGCTCAGGGATTCAAGACATTCGAGCAGACCATCGTGCTACTGGCCGATCAGATTCGCGACATGGACGTGAAGATGGAGGTCGGCGCGCTGACCCAGAGGGTCACGGTGGAAACATCGGCGGTTCAGGTGAATACGATCAGCCCGGTCATCGGACAAGTCATTGAGCAGTCGCGTCTGGTGGATATCCCATTGAACGGCAGAAATGCCGC
>Ga0335073_10004812_pt1 | contig 18907 bp, 18 predicted proteins | sample Lox_Sample_22_FD_207093 | JGI IMG/M metagenome (GOLD analysis project Ga0335073, IMG submission 207093) | Soil microbial communities from Loxahatchee National Wildlife Refuge, Florida, United States - Lox_Sample_2.2 | ecosystem: Environmental > Terrestrial > Soil > Wetlands | place: USA... | reverse complement strand
CCAATTCCACCTTGATGACTAGGCTGCTGTCGGTGGCATAAACATCCGTGTTGGGAACCCAGTGGCCGCTGGCCGTTTCTTCCCGCCCGCCTACCGTCGCGCCGCGTGAAATGAAGTGAACCGTCGAACTAACTTTGGTTAAAGCCATGATGGAAACAGTATCTCAAAAAGTTCAATACGCAAGTACCCGGCATAAAATGTCCACACCCGTTCCCTGCCAAGATACCCCCAAAGCCCGATCGCGCAACGGCGTTTTTTTGGCATTTTTAGGCCAAAAGACGGGCAATCTTCAGGTTCTGACATTGCGCACGGCGTTTATTCCTGCTCACCGACTCGGTAGGAACAACGCACACGCGGCAATTTTTCATTGGTGACAGGTCAAATTTCCATTCGCCTTGCGCACAGCGGTTGCGTCTGCGACAATTCAGCACGGGCGCCAGAAAAAAAGTGCAGCAAAATTATCCCAAACATTATTGCGGCGTGTTCGGTATTTTCGGTCATCCGAATGCCGCAGAACTCACCTACTATGGCCTCTACGCCCTCCAGCATCGTGGCCAGGAAAGCGCCGGCATTGTCACGTGCCACGACGGGAAGTTCTTCAAGCACCACGGCATGGGGCTGGTGTCGCAGGTGTTTAATCCCCGGTTGTTGCACGATCTGGTCGGCAACATGGCCATCGGTCACACGCGCTATTCGACGACCGGCACCTCCAACCTCCGCAACGCCCAACCGCTCACGGTGGACTGCACGCGCGGCCAGATTGCCATTGCGCACAACGGCAATTTGACCAATGCCGCGCAGCTCCGTGACGAACTGGAAAATCACGGGCTGGTGTTTCAAACCAGTGTGGACAGCGAAATCATCATCATGATGCTCGCGCAACCGTTGCTCAATGGCGTTGAAAACACGCTGGTCCAGACGCTGCGCCGCATTGAAGGCGCCTATTCCCTGGTCATCATGACGGAAAAGGAATTGATCGGCGCCCGGGACCCGTTCGGGTTCCGGCCGCTGGCGCTGGGCCGGGTGAACGGTTCGTGGGTGCTGGCCAGCGAATCGGTGGCGCTGGACCAGATTCAGGCGGAATATGTCCGGGACGTGGAACCGGGCGAAATCGTCATCATCAGCGAGAAGGGCGTGATCAGCCTGCAGGCATTCCCCGAGCACCGGCGCCGGGCATTCTGCATTTTTGAATATGTTTATTTTGCGCGGCCCGACAGCACGATTGCCGGGCGCAGCGTCTATGCCGTGCGCAAGGAAATGGGCCGCCATCTCGCACGCGAACATCCCGTCAAGGCCGATCTGGTGATTCCGGTGCCGGACAGCGGCGTGGTCGCGGCGATCGGTTATTCCGAGCAGTCCGGCATCCCGTTTGAAATGGCGTTCATCCGCAATCACTACGTCGGGCGCAGTTTCCTTCAACCGTCGCAACTCATCCGCGACTTCGACGTGCGCGTGAAGTTGAACCTGATTGCCTCGCTGGTGAAGGACAAACGCGTGGTCATCGTGGATGATTCCATTGTGCGCGGCACGACCTGCAAAGCGCGGGTGAAGACGCTCAAGGAAGCCGGCGCGAAGGAGGTTCACGTGCTGGTGAGCTGTCCGCCGCACAGAAATCCGTGCGTCTATGGCATAGATTTTCCCGACCGCAGCAAGCTGATGGCAGCGAACCACAGCGTGGATGAGATCCGCAAATACCTGAATGCCGACTCGTTGTACTATCTCTCTCAGGCGGGCATGGTTCAGGCCACCGGGCTGCCGAAGGAAGGATTCTGTATGGCGTGTTACGACGGAAATTATCCCGTGGCGTACGATCCGGTGTTGGACAAGCATATCATCGAGCACCGCCGTCGTCACGCCCAGACGCTGGGTGAAGCGGTGGAGAAGGACAACGAGCAGTTCAAACTGCTGCAGACTTAGCTTCTTTCGCAACAGCGGTCGGTGTTTAAAAAGCGGCCGTCCATGTGAATCGGCGGGCATCAAATCCGTTGTTCAGGTAATTCCGCGGATTAATCCCGCAACGCGGGATGGCTGCAAACAATGGGCGGTTTTTTGGCGGGCTGCCAGCTTGCTAAATCCGCCCGAATAAGCCAACTTACAGGGAATGTACCCGTCGTTCCAGAGGACCACTTCGCGCCTGTGGTTCTTAAAAGTCGCAATTCCTGTCCTCTTCTTGATTTGGGTTCCGGCGCTGGTTCAGGCCCAGGGCACCTATCCTAAAATCGAGGCTTCCTTCACGGTGAACACGCCGATTGCCGACCCGTTCGACTACAGCAATGACGTGCGCGTGCTGCTGGTTCAGCCGGATGCGAGCACGATTTCCCTGCCTGCGTTCTTCGACGGCGGCACGACCTGGCGCGTGCGGCACACGCCGATGATGGCCGGGGTTTACGGTGTCAGCAACATCACGTTGAACGGGTCGCCGTTGTCATTCAGCAATCTGTCGCCGGCTTCCTGGACCGTGACCGGTTTTCCGACCAGCCCGGGTTTTGTGCGCGTGGACCCAACCAACCCGCGCCGTTTCATCACCAGCGATGGTCGCCGGTATTTTCCGGTGGGCCAGGATGTCGCCTGGGGCTATACCAACAGTCCCAGCGAGGATTACCGGGTCACGACCATCTTTCCCAAAATGGGCGCGGCCCACGAGAACTGGTCGCGGGTCTGGATGACCCATTTTTACGATTGGCAAGGTTTGGGACTGAACCTGGACTGGCCCAAGGTCAATAACACCTTTGGCCAACTGAACCTCACCAACGCGCGAAACTGGGACGCCATCGTTGCGGCCGCAGATCAGGCCGGCATCCATTTTCAAATGACCTTGCAACACCACGGGCAGTATTCGAGTACCAACGGAAGCAACGTCAATCCGAACTGGGAACAGAACCCCTACAACGTTGCCAATGGCGGGTTTCTTTCCAATGCGACAAATTTTTTCACCGACCCGGAGGCCGCATCGCTGACCAAGCGCAAACTTCGTTATATTGTGGCGCGCTGGGGTTATTCGCCTGCCATCATGGCTTTTGAGTTGTTCAATGAAGTTGAGTACACGGACGCCGGTGGCGCCGGGCAGTGGGCCAACATCGAAGCCTGGCACAATGAGATGGCGCAGTTCATCCGCACGAACGATGTTTATCATCACTTGATCACCACGAGCGACGCGCTCGGCGAACCGATTTGGGACCAGACGGATTATTACCAGCACCACGATTATCCGTCCGACCTGATAACGGGTATTCAAGGGGCGCCGGATATCACTTCGTCACAGCCGGTCGCACCGGATTTCAGCGGCGAATGTGGCATTGATTACACGCCGCATGTGGGCGTCAGCCCGCCCGTTTGGGCCGGTCTGATGGCGGCGCAATCCGGCGGCGCGCAACCGTGGTACTGGGACACGATTGACCCGAATAATGATTACTTTTTGATCCAGGCCGCTGCCGATTTTGTCACCATTTCCGGTTTGGCCGACCAGAACGCCTTGACCAAGTCCACTCCCCAAACCACCGGTGGCGCGCTCGGCCCGCTGGTTTTTTCGCCCGGTGGCGGCTGGGCCACCGCCACACAATCCACGTTTACGGTCGGAGCTTCCGCGCCCGTTGGCATCGGTTCAGCGCCCAGTTATCTCCAAGGGTACTACCATGCTTCCATGACTCCCGATGGATACACGTTTCTGGTTGATTATCCTCAAAACGGAACCTTTTCGGTTCAGGTGACTCAAATTGCCTCCTCCGGCGCCGGGCTGGAGATTTTCCTCGACGGCAGTCTGCGGACCAACATTTCGTTTCCGTCTGCCGGTAGCAACACGTCCACCAATTTTACTGCGTCCATTCCCGTTACCACCGGCTCGCACAGCATCAACATTACCAACAACGGTCTGGACTGGGTTCTGCTGGGCAATATCACGCTCAATCCTTATGTGTCCGGGCTGGGCGCTTATGCCATCGGCACCAACAATTGGCAAGCGCTCTGGATTTGGAACCGTACTAATGTCTTCGCCGCCACGCCGGGACCGAGCGTCACGGGCACTGTGGCCATTGCCAGCCTGGATCCGGGCACTTATTCCGGCACGTGGTGGGATACGTTCGGGGCGGGCGCGCTCAGCAATTTCACGTTTACCATCACCAGCAGTAATGTGCCGGTGACGCTGGCCACGCCGCCGGTTTTGCGTTCCGTGGCGCTTTATGTCGGCGTTCCGGCGCAGGCCGGAATTATTGCCCCCAACCTGAACCAGACCGCGGTTTCTAACGCGCCATCCTTCAATGTGCCATTGGTGATAACCAACAGCGGCGGCCTGCCTCTGGCCTATTCACTATCTTCCACCAGTGCTATCCCGTCCTGGCTGAGTTTTTCTTCCACCAACGGATACGTGTCGAAGTCGAGCGCCTGGACGGTTTATCTGGCTTTCAATCCAGCCGGCCTTGCGCCCGGCACTTACACCTTCACGCTGTTCGTCAACACCAGCGATCCGCTTCAGCCGGTCACCAGCCTGCCCATTTCGTTCACCACTTCCTCGGGGACGCCGGCAGCACCCCAATTGCAGGTTGTCTCCGGTTCTGGCAGCCAGTTTGTGTTCGAGTTGCTGGGCGCCACCAATGTCCCTTATGTCGTCGAGACGTCCTCGGATTTGATGACGTGGGTTCCTGTCTCCACCAACACGCTGCCGGACGGTGCCTGGAACATCACCAATCCAATCCCGCCGGGCGCCTCCCGGCAATTCTGGCGTGCCCTCTGGCAGCCCTGATGGGTTCGGGGACCCTGATTCCGGCGGCAGGTCCTGGCCACGGTCTTTCCGTCCGACGACATCAAGTTCCGCCGCGATTTCCTGAACCGGGCGGCGCAATTCGGGATGGCAATTTGAGGTGTCAGTTTAAGGTTCACAATTTCCGCCCGCCGGGTTAAAGCTTCGGCGTGTCCGGTTAAATAGACCCGGCGCCGAAGTTCGACTTGAAAGAATTTATGCAGAAAGTGATTGGTGTCATTTGTCTCGTCGTCGGCTTGTTGCTGCTCCTGCAAGGGCACGACGTGGCCCATTCGATCGGCTCGCAATTCACCAGGGCGTTTACCGGCGCGCCGTTGGGCAAGGCCACCCACTATTACGTGGCCGGCGTGGCGGTGGGGTTGTTCGGCGTGTTTTTGATTTTTTGGAAGCGGAAATAAAAGTCAATTGCCCGCCACTTCCTGAGGTCCTTTGCCGCCGTTGACAAGAAAGAGGACGGCCATGCGCACCGCCAGGCCGTTGGTCACCTGCTCCAGGACCAGCGACCGGCCCGAGTCGGCAATGTCGCTGTCAATCTCCACCCCGCGATTGATCGGGCCGGGATGCATGATGAGCGCATCAGGTTTCGCTTTCGCCAGGCGCGCCTTGTTGAGGCCGAAAAGCTGGATGTATTCGTTGATGCTCGGAAACATCGTCTTGCGCTGGCGCTCATGCTGGATGCGCAGCAGGTTGATGATGTCCGCGTCGCGGATCGCCTCGTCCACGTCGTAGGTCACGCGACAACCCATTTGCTCGAAGGTTTTCGGCACCAGCGTAGCCGGACCACAAAGGGTCACCGTCGCCCCCAGTTTCCGCAACGCCCAGATGTTGGAACGGGCCACGCGGCTGTAAAGAATGTCACCCAGGATCGTGATGTTCAGTCCGGCGATCTTTCCCTTGCGTTCAAGGATCGTGAACACGTCCAGCAAAGCCTGGGTGGGATGCTCATGCGCGCCGTCGCCGGCGTTGATGACACTGGCGTTGAGCACGCGCGCCAGAAAATGCGGCGCGCCGCTCGCGCTGTGGCGGATGACGATGAAGTCGGCGTTGAGCGCTTCGAGGTTGCGCGCGGTGTCCTTGAGGGTTTCGCCCTTCTTGAAGGACGACGCCTCGGTGGAAAAGTTGATGACGTCGGCGGACAACCGCTGTTCGGCCAGTTCAAAGCTGATGCGCGTTCGCGTGGACGGCTCGACGAACAAATTAATCACGGTTTTGCCGCGCAACGCGGGGACTTTTTTGATGGCGCGTTCGCCGACCGCCTTGAACGCCCGCGCCGTGTCGAGCACGGTGACGATTTCGTCCGGCGTGAGCGATTCGATGTCGAGCAAATGTTTGCGGGCCCAGGTCATGGCAGCCTTTCCAGCACGACTTCGTCCACGCCGTCATTTTCGACCAATCGCACGCGGATTTTTTCATTGTCGGCCGTCGGCACGTTTTTGCCGACAAAATCCGCCTTGATCGGCAGTTCGCGGTGGCCGCGGTCAATCACCACCGCCAGTTGGATTTTTTTGGGCCGGCCAAAATCGTTGAGTGCGTCCATTGCGGCGCGCGTGGTGCGGCCGCTGAACAGCACGTCGTCCACCAACACAACCGTTTTGCCGGTCACGTCAAACGGTATGACGGTGGGATGGATTTTCGGCGCGGCGCGGCGATCCAGGTCATCGCGGTGCATGGACACGTCTAGGATGCCGACCGGGACGGGCTGGGCCCAGATTTCGGAAAGCATTTTGCCCAGCCGCCTGGCCAGATGGTCACCGCCCACGGGAATGCCGGCCAGAACCACCTCCGCGCCGTTCTCATTGCGCTCGATGATTTCATGCGCGATGCGGGTGAGCGCGCGCTGCATGGCGGCGGCGTCGAGGATGACATTGGATTCGGCCATAAATTAAAATCAAACCATCCTGGCGCAAAACGGTAATCGGTATTCCGGTGAAAGAAATAAAAAAGGCGAACCGCTCCGCCGGGCGGAGTTGGTTCGCAGCGCGCAATAAGCGTTCATGATATCCTTGGCCACCTCACCGGGTCGCCTTAAAGGAACTTTTTCTGTCAGTGGCCGGCATTTTGCCGCGCCCGACGCCAGTTCGCCCGATGCTTGATGATCCAATCCGTCAATGCCCGTTCGAATCCGATGTCGTGCCCGGCTTTTTCCGACTCAATCCATTTATGCTTGAGAATTTCCTCGCGCTCGGCCTGGAACTCGCGATAGAGCGAGGAATTCTTCAGCAAATCGTCCGCTGGAGATGCAGCTTTCATAGCGTTCGACATAGAAAATGTGACCCAAAACTAGGGTTTTTCAACCGGATTGCAATAAAAATTTTACCCTGAAATCGCGACCATAGGCGCGTCGGCGAATCGCGCAAGACACTTTAAGCCAAGTGATTGCGTAAAGACGCCGCAATTTTGACGAAGGCTTGGGCCGCCGGGCCGCCCGGGGCCGACACGACCACCGGCACGCCTTGATCGCCACCTTCACGGATTTCCTTGAAAATCGGCACTTCACCCAGAAACGGAAGGCTTTGGCGACCGGCCTCGGTTCGGCCGCCGCCATGGCCGAAAATTTCCACCCGTTCACCGTTCGGCGCCGTGAAATAGCTCATGTTTTCAACGATGCCCAGAATCGGCACATTCACCTTGTTGAACATGGCAATGCCTTTGCGCACCACGCCCAGCGACGCCTCCTGCGGCGTGGTCACGATGACACCGCCATCGAGCGGCACGCTCTGGCAGAGTGACAGTTGCGCGTCGCCAGTACCGGGTGGCAAGTCCACGAGCAGGAAGTCCAATTCGCCCCATTCCACCGCCATCAGGAATTGCTGGATGGTCTTGTTAATCATTGGCCCGCGCCAGATTACCGGCTGCTCGTCCGTCAGCAGCAGACCGATGCTCATCACCTTCACACCATGCCCGACCGGGGGCACCAGCTGTTCCTGCGGGCTGATGGTCGGGCGTTCGTGAACGCCCATCATCAGCGGAATGCTCGGTCCGTAGATGTCGCAATCCAGCAACCCGATACTGGCGCCGGGAAGTTTCAGCGCGCAGGCGAGGTTAGCGGACACAGTGGACTTGCCGACGCCACCCTTGCCGCTGGCGATGGCAATGACGCGTTTCACGCCCGGAACGCGATTTTGATTTGCAAACGGACTGGTGGGCGCAGCCGGCCCGGCGGCGGGTTGTCGCACTTCAACTTGGACGTGGTTCACCCCCGGCAGCGCCTTCAGCACGCGCTCGGATTCCTCCTTGATTTGTCGCGCCGCGTCGGGATTAGGCGAAGTCAGTTGCAGTAAAACGCGCACCGCGCCATGGGCGGCGGAAATTTCCTGCACCAGCCCGAAGGAAACGATATCCCGGGAGAAACCCGGATATTTGACGGCCTTCAGCGCGTCCTGAATGTCTGCTTGCGCAAGCATGTTCCGTCAGATTGCCAGCTTTGCGCCCAAAAACAAGTTTGCGGAGCACCGCCAAACCAGCGGGATGGTTGGAGTTTCAGGCTTGAGCCTGCCTTTGACGATGCCGGCCAAAGTCCAAACTCCGGCAAATGGTCCGCGCTCCAGACTTGCGCGGCGGCGAAGGGCATGGAAGATTGACGGTCTGATTTCTGGCAGAGGACAACAAAATATGACGCAAACCACACTCAAGGCGGCGGCAAAAGGCGCTGAACCGTATCTGGAAAAGTTTCACCGGTTCGAGTCGAAATCGCAGCAACCGGCCTGGCTGTTGCCGCTCCGCAAAGCCGGGCTGGCGCGCTTTGCCGAACTCGGTTTCCCCACGGTTCATGACGAAGACTGGCGCTTCACCAATGTCACGCCGTTGACCAGGCTGCCGTTCCAGCCAGCGCTGGAATCGGCGGACGATAGCGCCGCAAAAGCTGCGCTGGGGAAATACGTCTTCGCTGATTTGTCCGGTTCGCGGCTGGTCTTTGTGAACGGGCATTTCAATCCGGCGCTTTCGTCCGTTGGCGAATTGCCGGACGGCATGAAAGTCACCAGCCTCGCCGCGGCCTTGACCAGCGATTCCACCTTCATCGAACAGCATCTCGGCCGGCTCGCCCGGACCGAAGACAATTCCTTCGCCGCGCTGAATCAGGCATTTTTCCTCGACGGCGGTTATGTTCATATCCCGGCCAATCGAACTGTGGAAGATCCGATTCAACTCATCTTTATTTCCGCCTCGAAGCATAACGGCGACACGATACAGCCGCGCAACCTGATCATGGCCGAAGCTGGCAGCAAGGCGACGGTGCTCGAGAGTTACCTCTCCACCGACGGTGCGGCTAATTTTACCAATGCCGTCACGGAGATTGTCGCCGGCGACAATGCGGCACTGGAACATCTGAAGTTTCAGGACGAGGCGCCGGAGGCATTCCACCTGGCGACCATTGCTGGAAATCTCGGCCGGGCCAGCAATGTGAACGTTCATTCCTTCGCGCTGGGCGCAAAGCTTTCCCGCAACAACATTCGCGTCAAACTCGCCGGCGAACGGCTGGAATGTGTTTTGAACGGCCTTTACCTGACGCGTGATGAGCAACTGGCCGATCACCACATGATTGTCGAGCACGCGCAGCCGCATTGCGCCAGCCACGAATATTTCAACGGCATTTTGGACGGCAAATCGAAAGGCGTTTTTCACGGGCGGATTTACGTTCATCAAATCGCGCAAAAAACCGACGCGAAACAGACGAACAAAAATCTTTTGCTCTCCGATGACGCCACCGCTGACACCAAGCCGCAACTGGAGATTTACGCCGACGACGTCAAATGCACGCACGGCGCGACGATCGGCCAGTTGAACGAGGAGGCGATTTTTTACCTGCGCTCGCGCGGCCTGGGCCAGGATACTGCGCGCCGGATGCTCATTCACGCCTTCGCCGGCGAAATCATCGCGCGCGTAAAACACGACGCGGTGCGCGAGGAGCTGGACAAGGTCATCTGGGACCGGCTGGAGGCCAATCCACATCTGGCGGGGAAATAATTTTGTGGCCGCGTTTGTGAAAGCGCGGATTCGTTCGCCGATTCACGTCGGCGGCCATCCAATATGTTTGACGAATTGAACGACCTTTATCAGCAGGTCATCCTGGACCACTGCAAGCAACCGCGGAATTTCCACGAAATGCCCGCCGCGAGCCGACTGGCGCAGGGGCATAACCCGCTTTGCGGCGACCAGTTGAAGCTGTTTCTGGCGCTGGACGGCGACACCATCAAGGATGTCAGCTTTGTGGGCTCCGGTTGTTGCATTTCCAAGGCGTCAGCTTCGCTGCTCACGGAATTTGCCAAGGGCAAGACGAAGGCGGACGTGGAAAAAATGTTCGAACGGGTCCATGAAATGGTCACAACCGGTAACACCCGCGGCGACGTGGGCAAGCTGGCTGTGTTTGCCGGTGTCCACAAATTTCCCGCGCGTGTCAAATGCGCCATCCTTTCCTGGCACGCCATCATGGCGGCTTTGAAAGGCGACGCCCAACCGGTGACGACGGAAAACGAACAGACCTGATTGATTTCGCCTGCGTTTGCGGCGATGATAATCGAAGTAAACGAAACTAAAATTATTATGAATTCCGAACCGAGAATTTTGAGCCGCGACGTCGAGGCCGCCGTGGTGCCTGTCGGCACGAAAGTCACACTGCAGAAAGGCGAGCAGGCCTACATCACGCAATCGCTCGGCGGCAGCTACACCGTCATCGTCAACGGCAACATGTTCCGCATTGATGGCAAGGACGCCGACGCGCTGGGCATGGAGGCGGACGCCAGGCCGGCGGCCACAACCGGCCCGGTCACGGCGGAACAACTCGAGAAGCAGGTCTGGGACGCGCTTAAAACGTGTTACGACCCGGAAATTCCCGTCAATATTGTGGATCTCGGCCTGATTTATGATTGTCACCTGACGCCCGCCGGCGAGAACAGTTTCAAGGCCGACGTGAAAATGACGCTGACGGCGCCCGGGTGCGGGATGGGACCGATGCTCGCGCAGGACGTGCAGAACAAGCTGCTGAACCTCGAACCGATTGACGAGGCGAACGTCGAACTCGTCTGGGACCCGCCATGGAACCAGGGCATGATGACCGAGGCGGCCAAGTTGCAACTGGGTTTGATGTGAGACACGGATTTTACGGATTTTCACCGTTTTTTTTGAATCTGTGTCAATCCGTGTAATTCGTGTCCAAGTTTCCGATGAGTGCTTCAAAGCAAATTGATTGGGCGGCGCTGCGAAAGGATTTCCCCATCCTCGACCAGCAGGTTCACGGCAAGCCGTTGATTTACTTCGACAACGCCGCCACTTCACAAAAACCGCGCGTAGTGATTGAAACCCTGGAGCATTACTACGAACGTGACAATGCGAACGTTCATCGCGGTATTCACGAATTGAGCAACCGCGCCACGTCGGCTTACGAAGCGGCCCGGGCGCGTGCCGCCAGATTCATCAATGCCAGGACCGCCGAAGAAATCGTGTTCACGCGGGGCACAACCGAAGGCATCAACCTGGTGGCGAATTCCTGGGGCGGAAAAAATCTCAAATCCGGTGACGTGATTCTGCTCACCGAGATGGAACATCACAGCAATCTCGTGCCGTGGCAATTGCTGGCCCAACACACCGGCGCAAAAATCGCCTACGTGCCCATCACCGGCGACGAGGGCCTGCTTGACTTGGACAGACTCGATTCGTTGCTGACGAAGCAGGTGAAAATTTTCTCGATGGTCCACATTTCCAATTCACTGGGCACGGTCAATCCGGTGGCCGACCTTTGCGCCCGTGCCCGGAAGCTCGGTATCGTCACGCTGGTGGACGGCGCGCAGAGCGCCGGGCACCTGCCGGTGGACGTCCAACAGATCGGCTGCGATTTCTTCGTTTTCTCCGGCCACAAGATTTGCGGTCCGACCGGCATTGGTGTGTTATGGGGACGGCAGGAATTGCTCGACGCCATGCCGCCGTACCAGGGCGGCGGCGAAATGATTTTGTCCGTCGAATATCAAAAAACGGAATTCAAGCCCGCGCCGCACCGGTTTGAGGCCGGCACACCGGATATCTCCGGTCCCATTGGTTTGCACGCCGCCATGGATTACCTCGGCCGCATTGGGCGGCAAAACATCTGGCAACACGACCAGGAACTCGCGCACTACACCTATGATAAACTGGCTGCAATCAAAGACATCCGCCTGTTTGGTCCAAAGCGAGATCGCGGCGGCCTGGTGAGTTTTCTGCTCAAGGATGTTCATGCCCACGACGTGGTGACGCTGGCGGACCAGGCGGGCGTGGCGTTACGCGGCGGCCATCATTGCACGCAACCGCTCATGCACAAGCTCGGCGTGGAATCCACCGCCCGCGCCAGTTTTTATTTCTACAACACCAAAGCCGAAGTGGACCGGTTTGCGGACGTGGTGAAGGAAATTCAGAAATTTTTCGGGCAATGATGGCGGCGGAACAAATTAGCCCAAGTTCCATGATGCGCGAGGTGCTGGAGGTTTTTCCCGGCGCGCAGCGGGCATTGTTCCGGCGGTATCATATCGGCGGGTGCAGCAGTTGCGGGTTCAGCCCGGACGAAACGCTGGCGCAGGTTTGCGCGCGCAACGGCAATCTGGACGTGGCCGAAGTGCTGGCGCATATCCAGTCCGGCCATGAGCAGGACGCGAAGATTTTGATTTCGCCCAAGGAACTGGCCGGGCTTTTGCAGAAAGACAAATCGGTGAAATTGATTGACGTTCGTTCACGCGAGGAATTCGAGGCGGTCCACATCGAAGGCTCGGCCCTGCTGTCACAGGACGTGATGCGGGAACTTATGGCCAGTGGCTCCAGCACCAACCCGATCGTTGTCATTGATCATGCAGGCAAGAATGGTTTGGACGCAGCGGCATATTTCCTGGGGCACGGTTTGCAGAATGTACGTTGTCTGCGCGGCGGGATTGATGCCTGGGCGCAGGAGGTGGATCCGAAGATGCGGAGATATAAATTGGGATGAATTGTCGGAGGGACGAGCTCTGCGAGTCCCAAACTTCTCATTTTGATTCCGGTCGCCGTTCTCAATCGGGGGCTCGTGTGACTCGCCCCGCTGAAGACATCACACGTTAAATTTGAACAGCAGCACGTCGCCGTCTTTGACGACGTAATCGCGGCCTTCGATGCGGTAATGGCCGGTCTCGCGGGCATGACCGACCGAGCCGCACTTCACCAAATCCCCCCAATTCACCGTTTCCGCCTTGATAAATCCCCGTTCGAAGTCGGTATGGATGGTGCCGGCGGCCTTCCCGGCGGTGTCACCGGCGTGAATCGTCCACGCCCGAACTTCTTTTTCATTGAAGGTGAAAAAGGTCCGCAAGCCGAGCACGTGGTACGCGGCGCGGATGAGCTGGCCGAGGCCGGATTCAACCACACCGAGTTCCTTCAAATACGCGCTGGCTTCCTCCGGCGGCAAATCCACCAGATCACTTTCAATCTGGGCGCTGACGACGACGGCTTCACACACCAGATGCGTCTTCACATAGTCGCGCACTTTTTGAACGAACGGATTTTGGCTGGCATTGGCGAGGTCATCTTCCTTTACATTGCAAGCGAAGACGACCGGCTTGTCGGTCAGCAGGAAGAAACTCCGGACAATGGGTTTTTCGTCAGGCGCCAGCGGCAACCCGAGCGTATTGGCCGGTTTGCCTGTATTCAGATGCGCGCCAATTTGTTCCAGCAGGTGCTCCTCCAGCAACGCATGTTTGTCGCCGCGCTTCACGTCCTTGGCGATTTTTTCCCGCCGCTTTTTGACGGTCTCGATGTCCGCCAGTGCCAATTCGGTATTGACGATTTCAATGTCGCGCACCGGGTCAATGCTGCCGGTGACGTGCATGATGTCGGGGTCTTCAAAGCAACGCACGACGTGAATGATGGCGTCCACCTCGCGGATGTGGCTGAGGAATTTATTGCCCAGGCCTTCACCGTGTGACGAACCTTTCACCACGCCGGCGATGTCCACGAATTCAATCGTGGTTGGAATCAACGTATTGGCCCGGGCGATTTGGGCCAGCGGCGCGAGGCGCGGTTCGGGCACGGTAACGACGCCGAGGTTCGGCTCAATGGTGCAGAACGGGTAATTTTCCGCCGGCGCCTTGTGGGAACGCGTGACGGCATTGAACAAGGTGGATTTGCCCACGTTGGGCAGTCCGATGATTCCGGCTTTCAGCATGTGAAATGGTTACCCAGCGGGAACATTAGCCACACGACCACGGCGAACAAAGCCTTTTTGTCCGCTCACATTCGATGGCGGGCCAGATGAGCCAGTTGCCAGGCAATGTGCCCGCCATCGTATAATCCCAGAGCGAGCAGGCAAAGACCGGACAGGCGCTGCATGCGCACGAGGGTTTGTTCGTTGAACCGACCGTAACCGCGGCGCGACACGATATAACTCAGGGCGCAAAACCAGGTGTTCGCCCCGAGAGCGACTCCGGTGATGAAGGTGCCCTTGGCGGCGACCGTGTCCTCGACCCACTCGTGGGAAGTAAAATAGGCCTCATGGGACATGAAATAGGCGGCGGCCACGATCCAGAACAGCAACACGCCCATATTGCCCAGTACCCGCGTGAAACCGATCATGTACGCCGAATGCGGATGCAGCTTTTCATCGATGCGTTTTTCAATCCGACTGGCTGCCGCGCCGAGGTGCGTCGGGGCCGTTACCGTTTTGGCCGAGAGAAACTTCATGCCCAGAAAGAGCATGAACACAAAGGTGAATACCTCCATCGAGGTCCGGACCAAACGCAGGTAAAAAAACGATGAAAAGCTGGTGAAGGCAATCGTACAGTAAATCACATCCATGGTGGCCGCGCCGAGGCCGATGAGCATGGCATATTTAAAACCCCTTTGGGCGGCGCCATTGATGATCGTGAGATTCACCGGGCCAACCGGCATGGACAGCAACAGGCCGATGAGAAAACCCGTCGGCGCGGCGATAAAAATACTCAACTGATTCTGCATGGGTTAATGCGCCTCGTCCAATTCGTCTTCTTCCTCGATTTCCCGCCGCCAGGCCCGCGAGAGTTTTGGCCGCACGAAACCATAGACCAGGTAAAGGGTGAAGAAGGCCGGCAGCACGTAATACAGGACGCGTTCCCGCAACACCAACAAACAGCCCAGGAACAGCGCCGCGCCGATGGCTTTCATGAAGGTGCTGGTCGAGCGCAACCCCAGCGATTTGAAACTTGGGTATTTCACCGTGCTGACCATCATGGCTGACAGGAAAATGAGCACGACGGCCAGCAGATAGTTCCACGCGCCGAGAGTTTTTTCTTTTTCGTGGAAATGGATGATGAGCAGGGTGAGCGAGGCGACCAGACCGGCCGCCGAGGGAATGGGAAAGCCCAGAAAGTCCTTGCCGCCGCCGCTGGCGTAAGTGGACAGCACATTGAACCGCGCCAGTCGGAACGCGCCACAGAGCAGGTAAATGGAGGCGATAAACCAACTAATTTGCCGGTATTCGCCAAACACGTCCGCCAGCACGACGCGCTGCACCAGAAACGCGGGTGCGATGCCGAACGAAACCAGGTCCGCCAGCGAATCGAATTCACGCCCGAACGGGCTGTCGGTTCCGCCCAGCCGTGCCACTCGGCCATCCAGGAGGTCAAAAATGCAGGCGAGCAAAATGTAGGCGAGGGCGAGTTTGATCTGGGCGAAATAGAAATCACTCGCCGGATCGGCCTCCACGATTTTCGTCAGCGCCACAAATCCGCAAAACAGGTTGCCGGCCGTCAGCAGGTTCGGCAGGAAATAAATTTTTAACTGATGATGGTCATTTTGATCAGCCGACGCCAGGGGGGAATGGGGTGCATTCATAATCGGATCTCAATCGAAGGCGGCAATCACGGTTTGGCCGCCAACCACCCGGTCGCCGGGCTCCACCTTGATTTTGGCCCGGCGCGGCAGGTACACCTCCACGCGCGAACCGAATTGGATCAGGCTGATGCGTTCGCCGCGCTGGACAATGTCGTTTTCCTTCAGCCACGGTACGATTCGCCGCGCGATGAGGCCGGCAATGAGGCGCACGCCGATTTTTTCGCCGCGTGGCTCGGCGGTCTCCAGGCCGATCAGCAGATTTTCGTTGAACTGCGCCGATTCGGTCTTGAGGGCGCTTAAAAACTGGCCGGTCGTGTATTTGTAAAACGCAACCCGGCCGGTCAGCGGCGCGCATTGCACGTGAACGTCAAGCACGGAAAGGAAAATGGAAATGCGCTGGCACTCGCTGCCGAGGTAGTCGGGCTCAGTCGTCGTGTCAACCACGTCCACTTTGCCGTGAGCGGGGGAAATGACGAGATTGGGCCCGGCGGGCACGAGGGGATCCGGGTCCCGAAAAAAGCAGAAGGTGAACACCGCAAAAATGCCCCAAAGAGCAGCGAGCGCCCACGTCAAATAGGTCAGGATGAAGAAGGCGGCCCATTTGGCCAGAAACGCGACCAGCAGCAACACCAGGACCGCCGCCGCCGCCAGACCGATAAGCCGCAACGCGGCGAGCGACGCTTTGCCAGAGTGTTTCACGCCGGCAGAATAAAATTATCGCGGCTCGCTTGCAATTCGGCATTTTCGCGGCAACTTAGGCTCACGTTGCAAAATCCGGCAAGGGGCCGGAGGCGCAACGGACCGAGCAAATCCAAAACGATTATGTCACTGAACACACCTGATTTGACAAAGTTTCCACCGCGCAGTCCGCGGGTACGGCTGGGCGGCTACGCAATCCTGCCCCGCATGTTGGACAAGGGCCGCGCGACGCTCGCCGGCAAAAACGGCGAGTACCATTACGCCTGCCCGCTCGACCAGGGTTTCCTTGAATTCGTGGGCATTGATCCCGAGGCGCTGAAGAAACAACTGAACCGGAGCGACTCGGGAGTACTGGAATGGATCAATAAAAATTCCAAATATAAACGAACCACGCCGGAAATCCTAGCCTGGTCGGCGTGGCAGGAACAGGCTGCGCCGGACAATCCCGAATCGCGCGAGCATTTCAACGACATCCAAAAAGCCGCCGCCCCGAAGCGCGACGACATTGCCACGTGGTTCGACGTGCTGGATGTGGATGATTACGTGAGCTTTGGCGGAAAAGCCTGAGACATTTACAATTTGCGATTGACGATTTGCGCGTCGCGCTGGATTTCAAGCGCCCGCGCAAATTGCATCTCGTAAATCGCGAATAAAGTCATGCCTGCGGCTGTGGCGCCGGAACCGGCGCCGGCGTTTCCGCCAGCGGCGGGCCCGGGATTTTCCACGGCTCGATCTTTTCGATACGATGCCGGTGGATGGCGCCGTGAAATTCAAATTCCACCTCGTCACCGACCTTGCGGTTCAGCAACGATTGCGCCACGGGCGAAAGATAACTGATGACGCCCTTGTCCGGGTCGGAATCCCAAGCGCCCAAAATGGTGAAGCGCTCCGACTGATTGACGCCCAGGTCGGTGGCCAGGACGATGGTGCCGATACCGACGGCGTCGGTCTTGGCATTGGAAAAATCCGTGCCGCGGGCGCGCGCCAGTTGCCCTTCCAGTTCCTCTTTGCGGCGCATGAGAATTTTCTGCATTTCCTTGGCCGCCTTGTATTCGTGGTTTTCACTGAGGTCGCCATAACTGCGGGCGATGGCGATTTCCTTTGAATTGGCGGGAATCTTTTTCTGCACGAGTTCCTCATACTCGACGCGGCGGCGTTCGAGGCTTTCCCACGAAACCAGCAACGCGCTGTCCTGCCGGGTTTGCTCGCCGCTGACGAGCGCTTGCACAGCAGGATGCGCCTTGACCAGCCGCGCCAGCAGCGAACGTTTGTCCATGTCGTCGAACACGGGCGAGAATTGCAGGGCCCGCGTCAGGTCCTTGACCACTTCGATGTCGGCGGAGGCCGTCAACTCAGCGAGCAATTCATGGTCGTCGAGGATGAATTCGCGCAGGCGGTTGGAGCGTTTCTCGTTGAATTGGTCACGTTCCATCGCCGTGAGCATGGCGCGGAACACCTCCGGACCGAGAATGTCGGCAAAAGCATCACTCCGGTCGCGGCCCAGCCAGAGCAACAGTTCGCTGCTGGCGGTGTGCTGGCTGATCAGACGCGTGAGCGTTTCCTTCAGCAAATCCATCTTGCCTTCCTGAATCAGCAGATTGGCAAATTCACGGCACAGCTTGGCGGAGACGATGTTCAGCGAGCCGCGCAGAATTTCGTGCCAGCGCTCGGGATTCGCCATCTTGTACGATTCCAGCGCGCGATGATGCTTGGTGGCCGGAATCAATTCCAGCACCGGACCGAACTTGACGTTTTCCTGCGACCAGATTTGCGTGTCGGTGATATCGTCGGTGGCCGGCGGCAGTCCGGCGACCGTGCGGAGTTCATCGCGGACGAAGACCGCTTCGAGCGCGACGGCCGGCTGGGTGCGTTGATGGGAGGCAATATCGGTGTTCAGCACGGGAATGATTTCGTTGGCCGCCGCCTGTTTATCCGTCAAATCCGTTGCATTTTTCAGGACTTCGCTGACCACCCCCACACGGGCTTTCAAACCTTTCGCCGCCCGAAAATCCGCCAGCAACCGGTTTTGCAGCGTCGTTTCCCGCTCTTGAAAGACCACCGGCTCCGTTTTTTTCAGCGGGACGACAAAATGCCCGTCTTTCTTCATCTCGCGCCGGGCAGTTTCCCACCACTTCCGCCAGTCGTCACGAATGACATCCGGTACCAGCGCCTGTTGGATCTGGTCCGCCGTTGCCTTGCCGCCGTAGCTGTTCAGCACCAGCTTGATCAAGTCCAGATGCCGGGCCGCCATTTGATGCAAGCCCTCGAGGTCCATGGCCTTGCGCGCCAGGATATGATCCTTGGAAATCGGCTTCAGTGACTCGGCGGCGAACGCCAAATCCATCGTGTGTCCCGGCTTGCCCGGAAAATCAATGGTGAACCGCGCAAACACTGTGTCCACCGTCTTGATCCGGCCAAACCCCCAACTCCGGTGCATGCAAAAGCCGCCGGTGGCCAGTTGCGTCAGCGGTTCAACGTGTCGGCCTTCAATCTTGCCCGCGGCGGCCAATTTCTCAAATTCCTCTCTCATAAAAAGCATCGTTTTTGTGGAACTATGAACGCACAATGCCTCTATTAAACGCGGTGAACGACCAAAATCCAAGACAAATTGCATGGGAAGTTTTGCGGCGCCGGCGCGCCGGCGGCGGCTTTGTGGAG
>Ga0335073_10004811_pt1 | contig 18909 bp, 16 predicted proteins | sample Lox_Sample_22_FD_207093 | JGI IMG/M metagenome (GOLD analysis project Ga0335073, IMG submission 207093) | Soil microbial communities from Loxahatchee National Wildlife Refuge, Florida, United States - Lox_Sample_2.2 | ecosystem: Environmental > Terrestrial > Soil > Wetlands | place: USA... | reverse complement strand
GGTCACCGTTGCGGAGCCGGGATTCGACCCGTTGCCGGCGCTCCTTCGACAGGCTGCCGTGATGTGCTGCCACCTGGCCGTCGCCAAGGCGCTCGCCAAGCTGATGGGCGAGCTGCTCCGCCATCCGCCGGGTGTTGACGAACACCAGGGTGGTGCGGTGCTCGAGGACATGGCCGGCGATCAGGTCGCGGATCTCCGCCATCTGCTCGTTGGTGGCGACCGCCCCGAGCTCGTCGCCGGGCAGCTCCAGCCCGAGGTCGAGCTCGCGCCGGTGCCCGGCGTCGACGATCGCGCAGCGCGCACCGCCGTCGGGATCGGACCGGTCTGCGCCGGCACCGACGAGCAGCCGCGCGACGGCCTCGATCGGGCGCTGCGTCGCCGACAAGCCGATGCGCTGCAGCGGCTGCTCCGCGACGTGCTGCAACCGCTCGAGCGTCAGGGCGAGATGCGATCCGCGCTTGTTGCCGGCGACCGCGTGAATCTCATCCACGATGACCGTGCCGACCGGCCTCAGCATGGCCCGCGTCCGGTCGGCAGTGACCAGCAGGTACAGCGACTCGGGCGTGGTGATCAGGAAGTGCGGCGGCCGCTTCAGCATTGCCGCGCGCTCGGCCGCCGCGGTATCCCCCGTGCGCACTGCCACCCGGATCGCCGGAGCCGTCATGCCGAGTCCGGCGGCCACCTCAGCGATCTCGGCCAGCGGCCGTTCGAGATTCTGCCAGATGTCGACGGCCAGCGCCTTCAGCGGTGACACGTACACGACTTGCGGGCCGGCCGCCAGCTCCGCGCCGGCCTCGTGCGCGCGGTAGATCCGGTCGATGCAGACCAGGAATGCTGCCAGCGTCTTACCCGACCCGGTCGGTGCCGCGATCAGCGTGTGGCGCCCGGCCGCGATCTCGGTCCAGCCCCCAGCCTGCGGCTCCGTCGGCCCGGCTGGGAACCGCTGCTCGAACCAGGCACGCACTGCCGGGTGGAACGCCTCCAGCACTCAGTCACCCTAACTCCGGCTACCGACAACCGGGTCAGGATCTCGCCGCCGCGGTGTCCCGCGCTGGCACGCCCGGTGCCAGGCCGTCCGGGCCCGACCGCGTCAGCCGGCCGGTCGCGACCGCGGACAGCAGGCTACGGAGAGCCGCGGCGCCGCGTTCCCAGCTCAGGCTCCGGGCCAGGTCCGCGCCGGCCTCGCACCGGCGCCGTGCCAGCACCGGATCGGCGAGCATCGCCGTGATCGCCGCTGTCCAGGCCGACACGTCGGTCGGGCAGACCAGTGTCGCGGCCGACCCGGCCACCTCGGCGACCGGCGGGATGTCACTGGCCACGACCGGCACGCCGCTTGCCATCGCCTCGAGCACCGGCATGCCGAATCCCTCCGCCAGCGAGGGAAATGCGAACGCCGACGCTGCCCGGTACACCGCCGGCAGCAGGAGATCGGCTACCTCGGGCACGAGCAGGACCCGCTGCTGCAGGCCCAGCCGGGCGATCAGGCCTGGCAGCGGCTGGCCGAAGCTCGGATCGAGGTAGCCCACGATCACGAGCGAGACGTGAGCCGGCATCGCTGCCAGGGCCCGGATCAGGATCTCGTGGTTCTTGTGCGGGCGATGGGCGCCAATGGCAAGCACGAACCGGTCGGGCAGCCGGTAGAGCCGCCTGGCGGTGGCGACCAAGCCAGCCGTGACCGCGGTGAACTGGCCGATATCAACACCGTTCGGTACGAGCGTCGGATTCGGGGCGGACGGATAGTGCACGCAGATGTCAGCCAGGCTGGCTCTGCTCGGTGCCGTGACGGCCACGGCCCGGCGAATGGCGGCCCGGGTGGCCAGCGTCAGCTGGGCCTGCCGGTGCCAGCTGCCGGCGAACCGCACGTCACGCTCGATGGTGCAGTCGTGCAGCGTCACCACCACCGGGCAGGGACGGATCAGCGGCGTGAACGTCGGATACGGGATGTACATCACCGCCGCGCCGACGGACCGGATCAGCCGGGCGAGGTCCTGGCAGCGGTGCACCGCACCGGGCCCGATGCCGGTCTCGATGATGTCAGCGCGGCCCGGCAGGTCCGACAGCGGGAAGATCTGCGGCTGGCTCGTGTTGACCAGCACCCGCACAGCCAGGTTGTCGTCGTCCTGCGCAAGGTGAGCGGTCAGCTTCAGCACCGACCGGGCGATACCGTGCGCGCCTGCCGTGGCGTTGACCCGCGCGTCGATCAGGGCCGTCGGGCGACCGCGAGGCATCCGTTGGCTCCGATCTCGATCTCCACGCAGGTGGCCGGCTCGCGTCGGCCAGCGGCGCGTTCCCCGGCAGGGCCGCAACCCATTGTGCACGCGGCGCTGTTCCGACACCGGATCAGGTGCTGAACGTCACCGTCCGGTCGCCGAGCTTTGGCCTGGTGTTCAGCCATGCCTTCGACGGCGCCACTAACCTGCCGGATCATGACAACTACGGCGACGCCCAGGGCGGCGCGAGCGACATGCCCGAGGACGCCGTCGTGCGGGTCCTAGTCGTCAGCGACCAGTACGCTCCCATGGTCGGGGGAGTGCCAACCGTCACCAGAACGCTTGCGCACGGGCTTGCCGGGCGCGGCCACCTGGTGCGGCTGCTAGTGCCGAGTCCGGATCGGGCCGCTGCTGAGGTGGGCGCTGATGATCAGGTGACCGTGGACTGCCGCCGCTCGCTGCCGTGGCCGTGGTATGACGGGATGCGGCTGGCCTGGATATCCCGGACGGCTATCCGCAAGCTGGTCACGGCGTTCGCGCCGGACGTGATCCACCTGCACTCGCCGCTGACGCTCGGCGCCAGGGCCAGGATGGCGGGCCGCAGGCTTGGCATCCCGGTTGTCTACACCAACCACTACCTGCCGGAGAATGCGCGGCCCGCGCGCCGCCGGCGATCGCGGGCCTTCGACGCCGCCTTCTACTCCTATCTCGTCCGGTTCGGCAACGGCAGCAGTCATGTCACGGCACCGACATCGACCGCCCTGCAGCTGCTCCGCGACCGCGGCCTGCGGGTCCCGTCCACCGTCATCTCGAACGGAGTCGATCTGAGCACCTGCTGCCCGGGCCCAGTCAGCGACCAGATCCGCGCTCGCTACGGCCTAAGGACGGACTGTCCGGTCATCCTCGCCGTCGGCCGGCTCAGCCCGGAGAAGGCCGTCGACGTGCTGATCGAAGCAGCGGCCAGGCTGACCCAGGATGCACAGATCGCGATTGCCGGCACCGGGCCGGACGAAGGCCGGCTGCTGGCACTCGCGGAGCGCCTGGAACTGGACGCTGGCCGGGTCCGATTCCTCGGCTTCGTGCCGGACGCGGAGCTGGCCGCGGTCTACCGGCTGGCCGACGTCTTCGCGATCCCGTCCGCCGCCGAGCTTCAGAGCCTGACGACCATGGAGGCAATGGCGACCGGGCTCCCCGTCGTCGCCGCCAATGCTTACGCCCTCGGCGAGCTCGTCACCCATGGGCGCAACGGATTCCTGGTCACCCCCGGCCAGTCCGGCGAGCTCGCAGAGTGCCTTGACGTGCTCGTCAAGGAGCCTGACCTGCGCGCCCGGATGGCCGCGGAAAGCTTGCGGGTCATCAGCGGGCACGAGCTGAGCCGCTCACTTGCTAGCTGGGAATCGCTCTACGGCCAGCTGGCCGCCACCGGGTCGCGGTGAACGCGGATGACGACCAGCTCCTGCGAAGAGCCGATTCGGCTGCTCTTCCTCGTCAGCGATACCGGCGGCGGCCACCGGAGCGCCGCGAACGCGGTGCGGCAGGCGCTCGACCTCGCCTACCCGGGACGCTTCGACCCGGTGATCAGCGATCCGCTGCTCGGGCCGGGCGCTCCGCTCCGGCTCCGCTGGGTGATGCGACTGTACGGCCCGGCGATCCGGCTGACGCCCTGGCTGTGGGGCGTGCTGTGGCGCAGTTATAACTCTGCTCGCGTGCTCGGCTGGGCGCGCCGGACAGTGCTGCGGCCCGCCTACCGCAGCGTCGCCGCCGCAGTAGCCGAGCATCAGCCGGCCGTCATCGTCTCGTTTCACGCTCTCACGTCGGAGCCGGCCGCACGCGCTCGCGCCGCACGCGTGCCGGACGCCAGCCTGCTCACCGTGATCACTGACCTCGTCACCGCGCACCTGTCCTGGCGCGATGCCGCTGTCGACCGCATCATCGTGCCGTCGGGGCCCGTCCGGCACCAGTGCCGGCTCGACGGGATGGCGGAGGGCCGGTACACGGAGATCGGGCTGCCGGTCGCGGCTGAGTTCTCGCAGCCGCCAGCGGGCACGCTGGCGCGCGGCGCCCTGCAGCGCGCACTCGGCTTGCGCGGCGGGCGCTTCCTCGTGGTCGTCACTGGCGGAGCGGAAGGCTCGGGCGGCATCTACCGGCGCACTGCGGCCATCCTGAGGCGGGCCAGCGAGGTCGACGTCGTGGTCATCTGCGGCCGCAACGACGTGCTCCGCCGCCGGCTGACGAGGCTGGCAGCGCGGGCCGGCGGCCGGCTGACGGTGCAGGGATTCGTCCAGAACATGCCGGAGTGGCTGCGATGCGCGGACGTCGTCGTGGGCAAAGCCGGGCCGGGCACCATCGCCGAGGCGACGTGTTGCGGGGCTCCGCTGCTGCTGACCTCTTACGTGCCGGGCCAGGAGGCAGGCAACGCCGACTTCGTGGTCAGCGCGGGAGCGGGCCGTTACGTCCCCGGGCTGGCTGATCTCATCACCGAGATCGATCGGCTGCGGCGTGACCCGCTCGCGCTCGCCGAGATGCGGCTGGCCTCGGCCGCGATCAGCCGGCCTGCGGCCGCAGCCGACATCGCGATGATGCTCGCCGGCCTCGCCGACTCGGGCGAGCGGGCCGGGCAGGCCGCGGAGCCGATGATGCCGGCCTGGCAGCAAGCTCACAGCCTGCATCCCCGTGCCCAGAAGCCGGAGGTGTGGACGGTGCTGCCGCAGCGGCCCTCGCGGGTCTCCCGGCGAGCACGGCGTGAGCTGCTACCCCTCGAGGCCGGCAGCCGCCGCACGAAGACCCTGCCGAGACGGCGCAGATCAGGAAAGCTGCTGTAGGCCAGTCCGCGAGCGACGCCGGGATACGATGCGGGGCAAGCCAGGAGCAATGGGCAGTTCCGGGCTCGCACCACCGGAGCGCTGATGCCAGAGGCAACCGTAACGCTGAAGGACGTGGCACGCCGTGCTGGCGTCCACCCGGCGACCGCCTCCAGGGCACTGAACCCGGAGACACGCCTGCTGGTGAGCGAGAACACAGCAGGTCGCGTGCTGGCTGCCGCCGCCGAGCTCGGCTACCGGCCGAACGCGGTAGCCAGGAGCCTGCGCACCCGTCGGTCGCACACCGTCGGCGTGCTGATCCCGGACCTGAATAATCCGCTGTTCCCTCCGATTGTCAGGGGTTTGACCGACCGGCTCGAAGCCGACGGATACGTGGCCCTCATCGGCAACACCGACGGCGACGACGCCAGAGAGCACCGCGTGCTCGAGCAGATGCGCGCCCGGCACGTGGACGGTTACGTGCTCGCGACCGCGCACCTCCGCAATCCGCTGCTGGGTGACGCGGTCCGCGCCGGGGTGCCGGTCGTGCTGGTGAACCGGATCGCCGAGGACTACAGCTTTCCGTCGGTCTCGGTCGACAACGAGCGCGGGGTCAAGCTGGCGGTCGGCCACCTGACCTCGCTTGGCCACCGCGCCATCGCGTGCATCGCCGGGCCGCAGGACGTCTCCACCGGGCTCGCCAGGTACCGCGGCTTCCAGGCCGCGATGGCCGGCGCCGGCCTGGAGGTACCGCCGGGCCGGGTGGCATTCGCCCGCTCCTTCTCCATCGAGGAGGGGTACCGGTGCGCGCAGGAGATCCTGGCCGCGGACACCGGCACCCGCTGCACAGCGATGGCGGCCGGCAACGACATGCTGGCCGTCGGCTGCTACCTCGCGCTCGACGAGGCCGGACTCAGCTGCCCGGCGGACATGTCCGTCGTCGGGTTCAACGACATGCCGTTCATCGATATGCTCCGGCCGCCGCTCACCACGATCGCGTTCTCGCACTACCAGGTCGGCACGCAGGCGGCGCAGCTGCTGCTGGAGCGCGTGAACGGCGCCGCTGACGTGGTCAAGGTCATCTACCTGGCGCCCGAGCTCGTCGTCAGGGGCTCCACGGCCCGGCTTTCCTGATTTCCTTATTTATGCCATTGACAACCGATTGGCGCTAGGCCAATCTGGTGCCGTTGTTTGTTGCAAACGATTGTCGCAATCGATTGCGCCAGTCGATCGCGCCAGTCTCCTGTACCAGTCCATCGTGACCGACCAAAAGTCACAGCTGTGATCGAACACCTGTGGGGACGCATGACCGATCACCCGCAAGGCCAGGTCGGCTGGCTGGGAACGGGGCGGATGGGCTCGATGCTCGTCCGCAGGCTACTGGCTGCCAACCTGGACGTGGTCGTCTATAACCGGACGCGGGCGAAGGCCGAGCCGCTGGCCGAGGCTGGGGCCAAGGTCGTCGATAAGGCCGCCGAGCTGGCCAGGGCACGGGTGGTCTTCGCCATGGTCGGTACGTCGCAGAACCTGATCGACGCGCTCGTCGGCCCGGCGGGCCTGACAGCAGGCGTGCACTCCCCCGCGATCGTGATCGACCTGTCCACCGTCTCGGTCGAGGCCTCGCGGCAGGTGCGGCAGGAGCTGGCGGCGCGCGGCACGCAATTCCTCGCCGCGCCGGTCATGGGGAATCCGCGGGTGGCTGCCGCCGGAAAGCTCACGTTCGCGGTCTCGGGCGACCCGGACGCGGCTGCCGAGGTCCGGCCCTACCTCGACATTCTCGGGGCGGGGGCGAGCTACGTCGGGTCCGGCGAGATCGCCAGGATCGTCAAGCTGTGCCACAACCTGTTCCTTGGCTCCGTCATCCAGTCGCTGGCCGAGGTGACGATTCTGGCCGAGAAGGCGGGCGTGACCAGGCAGGCGTTCCTTGCCTGCATCAACGACAGCGTCATGGGCTCCACGTTCACCCGCTACAAGTCGCCCGCGCTGGTGAACCTGGACTTCCATGCGACCTTCACCTCAGAGTTGCTGCGCAAGGACTTCGATCTGGGGCTTGCCGCGGCACGTGAGCATGAGGTACCGATGCCAGTGGCATCGCTGGTCCATCAGATCGTGCAGAGCCTGGTCGGCTTCGGGTACGGCGAGCAGGACTTCGCGACTGTCATTGAGCTGGCGGCCAGGTCGGCCGGCCTGCAGCTGGTCAGCGAGCACGCTGAGGTGTCCGACGGCCTGGAGCCGTCCGGCCATCCGCTGAGTGAGAACGACACCACATGGTGAGCCGCGGGCGTCACCACCTCCGCCAGCGACGTTCGCCGTGGCTGGCAATCAACAACCATCGCGCCTTTCCCGACTGGAAGGAGCACCGGGAATGAGGTCATACTCTCGTCGCGCGCAATATCTAGCTACCGGCGCGGCTGCACTGCTGGCGACAGCATTACTAGCTGCCTGCAGCAGCTCAGGCTCAGGCTCCGGCTCTGGCACCTCGTCCAAGCCGCTGCTCATCGGCACCTCGCTCTCCCTGACCGGCGACTTCTCCACTGACGGCCAGGCCTACCAGCGCGGGTACAAGCTGTGGGAGAGCGACGTGAACGCCCACGGCGGCATCATGGGCCGCAAGGTCCAGCTGATCATTCTCAACGACAACAGCTCACCGACCCAGGTGGACACGAACTACACCGACCTCATCAACGTGAAGCACGTGGACCTCTTGTTCGGGCCCTTCTCGTCCCTGCTGACCGCGCCTGCCGCCGAGGTGGCGCACCGGTACGGCTTCGCGTTCGTCGAGGGCGCCGGCGGCTCGCCACTGGTGTTCAGCGAGAAGCTGCCGAACGTCTTCGACGTGAGCCTTCCGGTCGAGAACGAGCTGGACCCGTTCGTGAACTGGGTCGACTCCTTGCCGGCCAGCCAGCGACCGACCACGGCCGCCTACCCGATGGCGAACGACCCGTTTGCGACTCCCCAGGTACAGCGCGCTCAGGGCCTGATGTATACGGCTGGCATCAAGACTGTGTACTCCAAGATCTTCCCCGAGGAGGAGCCGGACTACCTGCCCAACGCCGACATCGTGGCCGGTGACAAGCCGCAGGCTGTCGTGCTCGGCTCGACCGATGTGCCGACCGTGGCCTCATTCATCCACGGATTCCAGGCGCAGCACTACAACCCCAAGGTGTTCGTCGCAGCTGCCGGTCCTGACCAGGGCCAGGCGTTCCTGTCCGCGGTCGGCGGCGCAGCCGTCGCCAACGGGATGATGGTGCCGGACGCGTGGTATCCCGGCTACGACAACGCGAGCAGCAAGGCCATGGTCAACGAGTACGTCCAGAAGTACGGCGGCTCCGCTTCGGGCGTCAACGCCGACGTGGCCGAGGCGTACTCGGTTGGCGAGGTGACCGCGGAGGCAGTCAAGGCCACCGGCAGTACGTCCGGCTCGAAGCTCATCGATTACCTGCACGGTGACCACACGTTTGCCAGCGTGCAGGGACCGGTGAAGTTCAACAGCCTGGGCGAGAACACCAAGGCGATTGCCTTCATCTTCCAGTGGCAGAACGGCAAGTTCGTCCAGGTGCTCCCGGTCGGGGCGACCGGCTCGGTTCCGATTCTGTACCCGAAGACGAACTGGTGAGCTAAGCGGTAACGCGGACGGCAGCACGGAGCTGAGATGGCGAGCGAGATTTCGCAGGCGATTGCCGCCGGGATACTCGGTGGTTGCGTGTACGCGCTGATGGCGGCGGGACTCACGCTGATCTTCGGAGTGCTCGACATCATCAACGTCGCCCAGGGCATCCTCGTGGTGCTCGGCGCCTATCTCAGCTACGTGCTGTCTGTCCATCTGCACCTGGACCTTCTGCTCGGCCTGTTCATAACCGTCCCGGCCATGTTCGTCATCGGGGTGGCGATCTACTGGCTGTTCATCAGGCCACTGCGCGGCGCCGAGCGCACCTCGATGACGCTGCTCGCGTGCTTCGCGGTAGGGCTGATCATCGAAGGGGTGCTCTACCGCGAATTCGGCTCCAACTACGTCTCGCTGACGACCTGGTACACCACGGCCACCGTCCACATTTTCGACTTCTACCTGGCCGACATCTACCTGATCGGCTTCGGCCTCGCGGTCGTCGCAATCGGGGTGCTCTACCTGATCCTGTACCGGACGACCTTCGGCCGGGCGGTCCGCGCGACCATGCAGAATCAGGTCGCGGCCCGGCTGATCGGCATCGACGTGAACCGGGTCTCGGCGCTGACCTTCGGCATCGGTACTGCCGTGACCGCGATCGGCGGCATGGTGTACGGGGCCATCAGCGGCGGGTTCACCCCGAACAGCGGTTACGACCTGATCTCCCGGCTGCTCGCGATCGTCATCCTGGCCGGGATGGGCAGCATTGGCGGAGCCCTGGTCGCTGCGGTCTTCATGACGACCGTCGAGGCCGTGGTCGACATCTGGCAGCCAGACTGGTCGGTCGCCGTGTTCTACCTGGCGATGGTGATCATCCTGACGTTCCGGCCGACCGGGCTCTTCGGCCGGCGCGCGGCGAGGGCGCAGTGACCGACGAGCGCAACCGCCACCTGCTCGGGCGCAGCCTCCCGGTGGCAGGGGTAGGTGCACTGATCCTGGTGCTCGCGGCCTTTCCGCTAGTCTTCACCAACCCGACCGCTACGAACTTCGGCATCATCACGCTGGTTTTCGTCACTGTCGCCTCAGCCTGGAACCTCTTCTCCGGCTTCTCTGGCTACCTGTCGCTCGGTCATGCCGTGTTCTACGGCACCGGTGCCTACTTCCTGGTGGTCGCGGCGAAGGACTGGAACCTGAACGGGTCGGCGGTGTTCTGGCTGCTGCCGCTCGCCGGGGCTGTCGCCGCGCTCATCGCCGTGCCGCTCGGCCTGGTGGCGCTGCGCGTCAGGCGGCACACATTCGTCGTCATCACGATCGCGTTCTTCTTCATCGCCCAGCTGTCAGCATCCAACCTGAGTGTCACCGGCGGGTCCAGCGGCGCGCTCGCCCCGATTCCCAACTGGGCATCCGCCACCTACAACAACCCCTTCTATTACGTGGCGCTGCTTCTGGCAGCGGCCACGGTCGTGCTGTCGGTGCTGGTACGGCGGTCCCGATTCGGCCTCCAGCTGCGGGCGATCCGCGATGACGAGGACAGGGCCGCCGGGCTCGGCGTCCGTACGATGCCGGTGAAGCTCACCGCACTGGTCCTGTCGGCCTTCATCACGGGCATGGCGGGCGCGCTGTGGGTGTACTTCATCGGCCAGGCGGTCCCCCAGTTCGTCTTCGACCCGTTGTTCGACCTGGCCGTCGTGCTGATGGCGTTCTTCGGCGGGCTCGGCACGATTGCCGGTCCGGTACTCGGAGCGCTGGTGCTCGAGCCGACTCAGCTGTACCTGAACTTGCAGGAGACCAACGGCTACACATCCGAGATCCTGTTCGGCGCGTTGTTCCTGGCGGTGATCTTGTTCTTGCCGCGCGGAGTGCTGCCGACGGCGGCTGAGTACGCCAGCAGCGAGTGGGCGCGCAAGCTCGCCCTGCGCGTACGGTCGCGGCGGGGCCGGACCGACCCGGCAGACGGAGAGGGCTCGGCAGCAGCCCCAGTCGGCTCCGAGGCCGCCGGGACAACGCGGTGACCGCGACCCTGCGCGCCGAGGGCGTGAGTAAGGCCTTCGGCGGGCTCCAGGCGCTGAGTGACTGCTCGCTGACCGCCGAGGCCGGCCGCATCACGGGCCTCATCGGGCCGAACGGCTCTGGCAAGACCACCCTGTTCAACGCGATCACCGGATACGAGCGCATCGACGCGGGCCAGGTCTTCCTCGGTGACAGGCGGATCACCGGAGCCTCGCCGCAGCGCGTCTTCGCGTGCGGGATCGGCCGGACCTTTCAGCTGACCCGCATCTTCCCGCGGCTCACGGTGCTGGAGAACATGCTGGTACCAGCGCGGCGCGGGCGGTCATCCCGCCAGCATCGCGAGCGTGCGATGGAACTGCTGGCGTTCACCGGGATCAATGGTCACGCCGGGGCGCCGGCCGGCACACTGTCCTTCGGCCAGCGCAAGCTGCTCGAGCTCGCTTACGTACTCGTCGCCGACCCGGCCGTCGTCCTGCTCGATGAGCCGGCTGGCGGCGTCAACCCGTCGCTGATCCTGCACATCGCCGACCGGATCCGCGAGCTCAACAAGGCGGGCCGCACGTTCCTGATCGTCGAGCACAACATGGACTTCGTGATGGGACTCTGCCATCAGGTAACCGTGCTGGACTCAGGCACAGTGGTCGCGTCCGGTCCGCCGGACGCGGTCCGGAACAATCCGCGTGTGCTGGACGCCTATCTCGGTATCGAGGCCGACGATGACTGACAGCGCGCTGGTGATCGACGGCATCACGGCCGGCTACGGCGGTGGCGACGTGCTCCATGACGTCTCGTTCTCCGTCCCGGCAGGCGGCATCACCTGCATCGTCGGACCGAACGGCGCCGGGAAGTCCACTCTGCTGGCTGTGATCAGCGGCATGCTGCGCCCCAGGTCGGGCCAGGTGCTCCACCGCGGCGAGCGCCTTACCGGCAAGAGCCCGCGTGACGTTCTGCGCGCTGGCCTGGTCCAGGTGCCGCAGAACCACAGCCTTTTCCCGGACATGACAGTCGAAGAGAACATCGATCTCGGCGGCTACATGCTCCGGAGCCGCTCGCTTGTCGCCAGCCGCCGGGCCACGGTCGAAGCCCTGTTTCCCGACATCGGCGCCTGGGGGAAGAAGAAGGCCGGGAGCCTGTCCGGCGGCCAGCAGCGGCTGGTGGAGTTCGCCCGCTGCCTGATGCTGGATCCCGCCGTCGTCATCCTGGACGAGCCGTCGATGGGACTGGCGCCGAAGATCCTGCGCGTCGTTTTCGGCGCGGTGCAGGAGATGAACGCTCAGGGCAAGACGGTGCTGCTGGTCGAGCAGAACGCCAGAGCCGGCCTGCGCATCGCCGGGACGGGCGTGGTCCTGGAGAACGGCCGGGTCCGGCTGACTGGCACCGGCACCGAAGTACTTGAGCACCCTGAGATCGGCGCGCTTTACCTGGGCGGCCAGGCCCAATCGAGCCAGCACCAGTCCAGCCAGCTTGAGTCGAGCGAGCCCGGATCCGGGCCGCCAGGACCGGCCGCGTGATCCTCGACTGCCACTGTCACATCATCCCGGCGGGGATGCTGACCGGCGCGGTACCGGAGCAGTGGCGTCCGGTCCTGCGTGCCGAGGACGGCCGGCCGGTGGTGTCCTTCCAGGGACGCAGGCTGACCTCAGTCACCGGGGAGTTCAGCGACGTCAGCTTGATGCTGGAGCAGGCGGCGACCACAGGTGTCAGCCATCTGCTGCTGTCGCCCTGGATCCTGCTGGTTCCGGCGGCCGCGGACGCAGCCGACGCGGTCCGGATCTGCCGCGTGCAGAACGAGAGCCTCGCGCTGGCGGCGGAGGACAGCGGGGGCCGGGTATTCGGGCTTGGCGCCGTGCCACTGCAGGACGGCACGCTAGCGGCCGCTGAACTTGCGGCCCTGATGGCACTGCCCGGCATGCGCGGCGTCGAGGTGCCGGCCAGCGTCGCGGGCAGCTACCTGGGCGAGGACAGGTTCACGCCATTCTGGGAGGCGGCCGCTGACACCAGCGCCGTGGTGTTCGTCCATCCGACCACGACCGGGATCGGCGTTCCCGCACTCAAGGACCACTACCTGTGGAACTCCGTCGGGAACCCGGTGGAGACCGCGATCGCCGCGGCCCAGCTCGTCGTGAGCGGCGTACTCGAGCGGCACCGCGGACTCAGGGTGCTGCTCGCCCACGGCGGCGGTGCGCTGCTGGCGCTGCGTGGCCGCCTGCGGCGCGCCTTCGCCGTCCGGCCGGAAGCACGCTCGGACGCCGCCGCTGATCCCGATGCGCTCCTTCGCGAGCTGTACTTCGACAGCCTCACCCACGACCAAGCGCTGCTCGCCGACCTGATCGCCTATGCCGGTCCGCAGCACGTTCTGCTGGGCTCGGACCGGCCGTTTGACATGGGCTCCGATCAGCCCGTCGAGGACATCAAGGCGCTGCATCTGAGCGAGGCCGACGAGCAGTTGCTGCTCGGCGATAACGCGCGGCGGCTGCTAGACGGCCGCGCGACAGCCCCCGACCCCCCGAAGCGCATCGGTCTCAGCAGAGAGGGATGACCGGCGATGGCGATTCATACGTATGGCTCTAATGCGGTGGACTGGGAGCAGCGGGTGGACCTGGCCCGGCTCCGGGCCGAGCGGCTGGCCAGGCTGGAGGCTCAGCTGGCGGCGTCCTCGCTGGGTGCGCTGCTGAGCTTTGATTTCGGCAACATCCGGTACATGACGGCGACGCATATCGGCACCTGGGGGATGGACAAGCTGGTGCGGTTCGCGCTGCTGCCGCGAGGCGGGAAGCCGGTGGTGTGGGATTTCGGCTCGGCCGCCCGCCATCACCAGATCTATAACCCGTGGCTGGATCACACCGACGGGCCGCCGACGCCTGAGGGCGCGCGCGCGACCGGAGCACGAGCGGGGATCTCGACGCTGCGCGGCGCCCTGCATCCAGATGCGCGGATGGCGGAGCAGGTCGCCCGGCAGGTGGCCACCGTGCTGCGCGAGCACGGCCTGGCCGGGGAGCCGCTGGGCGTGGATGTGGCGGAGATCCCGGTGCTGGCCGCGCTGGCGGCGGAAGGCATCGAGGTGGCCGATGGCCAGCAGGTGTTCCTGGAGGCCCGCCGGATCAAGACGCGCGATGAGATCAGCCTGCTGACGCACGCGTGCTCGATGGTGGATGCGGCCTATCAGCAGCTGTATGAGTTCCTGCGGCCGGGGGTGCGGGAGAACGAGTGCGTCGGCGTGGTCTCGAAGGTGCTGTATGACCTGGGCAGCGAGTATGTGGAGGGGGTGAACGCGATCTCGGGCGAGCGGTGCTCGCCGCATCCGCATGTGTACTCGGACCGGCTGATCCGGCCCGGCGACCCGGCGTTCTTCGACATCCTGCACAGCTACAACGGCTACCGGACGTGCTACTACCGGACGTTCGCGGTGGGCAGCGCATCGCGGGCGCAGCGGGATGCGTACGTCCGGTGCCGCGACTACATGGACCAGGCGATCGCGATGGTGAAGCCAGGTGTCACCACCGGCGACATCGTGTCGCTGTGGCCGCGGGCGGAGGACTTCGGGTTCCCTGACGAGATGGCGGCGTTCGCGCTGCAGTACGGGCACGGGGTGGGCCTGTCGATCTGGGAGAAGCCGATCTTCAGCCGGCTGGTGTCGCTGGAGCATCCCGAGCCGCTGGAGGAGGGCATGGTGTTCGCGCTGGAGACGTACTGGCCGGCCGCTGACGGCTGGTCGGCGGCCCGGATCGAGGAGGAGGTGGTGGTGACAGCGGACGGCTGCGAGGTGATCACCAAGTTCCCCGCCGAGGAGCTGCTGGTCGCCGGGCGGAAGTACTGGACGGCGGGCGGCGCGCTGGACACGCTGCGGGAGAGCCAGTCGAACCTGAACACCGCGGCCGGCCGAGCCGGAGGCGAGGAGTCATGACAGCCGCTGAGGTGACGGCAGGCGACCTGCTCGGCTGGTTCGAGCAGATGGCGGTGATCCGCGGCACGGAGAAAGCCGCGCACGACCTGTTCCTGGCCGGGCTGGTCAAGGGAACCACGCACCTGGCGGCCGGGCACGAGGCAGTCGCGGTCGGCGCGAGCGCGGCACTGCGGCCTGACGACTACGTGTTCGCCACCTACCGCGGTCATCATCACGCGATGGCGCGGGGCGCGGGCCCGGCGGAGTGCCTCGCCGAGCTGATGAGCAAGGCGACCGGCGTGTGCAAGGCCAAGGGCGGGTCGATGCACCTGACCAAGGCCTCGGCGGGCATGCTCGGCTCGTATGCGATCGTCGGGGCGCACCTGCCGATCGCAGCCGGCGCGGCCTGGTCCGCGAAGCTGCGCGGCTCCGGCCAGGTGGCGGTGGCCTTCTTCGGCGACGGCGCCACGAACATCGGCGCGTTTCACGAGGCGCTCAACCTGGCCTCGGTGTGGGCGCTGCCGGTGCTGTTCGTCTGCGAGAACAACCTGTACATGGAGTACACCCCGATCGGGTCGGTGACCGCGGCCGGGCACCCAGCTGCCGACCGGGCGGCCTCCTACCGGCTGCCGGCCGAGGTGATCGACGGCAACGACGTGGTCGTGGTCGCCGATGCGGTCGGCCGGGCCGCGGACCGGGCCAGGGCGGGCGGTGGCCCCACGGTGCTGGAGGCGCAGACCTACCGGCACTTCGGGCACAGCCGCACCGACCCGGCGACCTACCGGCCGGCCGCCGAGGTGGCTGAATGGCTGGCCCGTGACCCGCTCGAGGTGGCACGCAAACGGCTAGCGGACCTCGGGGTACCGGCCGCGGAAGTCGAGGCCGCGGCCGGCCGCGCCGCAACGATCGTGGCCGACGCGGTGGCAGCGGCGAAGGCCGCCGACAGCGCCGACCCGCGGGAGGCGTTCACCGATGTCTGGGCAGATGGAGGGCACCAGTGGCGGACCTGATGACCTATCGCGACGCGGTCGCGGAGGGACTGGCCAGGGAGATGCGGCGCGACCCGGCAGTGGTCTGCCTGGGCGAGGACATTGGCGCCGCTGGCGGGGTGTTCAAGACCACCGTCGGGCTGCTGGCCGAGTTCGGCGCCGACCGGGTCCGGGACACCCCGATCTCCGAGCAGGCCATCGTCGGTATGGCGATGGGCGCCGCGATGACCGGGATGCGGCCGGTCGCGGAGATCATGTTCTCCGACTTCCTGGCCTGCTGCTGGGACTACCTGGCCAACGAGATCCCCAAGATGCGGTACATGACCGGCGGCCAGGTCACCGTGCCGCTGGTCATCCGCACCGCCAACGGCGGCGGGCTCGGCTTCGGCGCCCAGCACTCTCAGGCCACCGAGAACTGGGCCGCTGCCGTTCCCGGCCTGAAAGTTGTCGCCCCGTCTACCCCCGCCGATGTCGTCGGCCTGCTCGCCGCAGCGGTGCGGTGTGACGACCCGGTGGTGTTCTTCGAGCACAAGGGCCTGTTCGCCAGCCGGGGCGACGCCGCTCCGCCCGGCCACCTCGTCCCGCTCGGCCAGGCCGCGACCGTCCGTCCCGGCACCGACATCACCGTGGTCGCGCTGGCCGCGACGGTGCCGCTCGCGCTCGCCGCCGCCGACGAGCTGGCCGGCGCTGGCGTCAGCGCCGAGGTCATCGACCTGCGCTGCCTGATCCCGCTCGACATCGCGACCGTGCTGGCTTCCGTGGCCCGCACCTCGCGCCTGCTGATCGTCGAGGAGAATCCCTACCAGGGCGGCTGGGGCGGCACGATCGCCTCCCTCGTCGCCGACGAGGGCTTCGAATCCCTCGACGCCCCCATCCGCCGTCTCGCCGCCGAATGCGTCCCGCTCCCCTTCGCCGACGCGCTCGAAGACGAGGTCATCCCCACGACTGCAAAGGTCACCGCCGCCATCCGCGCCCTGCTCGACTACTGAGACAAGGCAGTGCGGCCCGCGAATCGTGGGCCGCACCCAGGCTCTCTCTATGGACGCAGGAAAGCTTGTTGCGCCCGCGTCTTACGCGGGCGCAACAAGCGTGGGCCTCGGCCGGGGAACGGACCGTCACGCGGTCTTGTCGGCCGCGGGGGTCCCGGCCGCAACCTGGCTGAGGAGCCTGCGGATGGGGGTGTGCAGGCCCCGCTCGTGGTGGTGGCGCTGCCGGTAGCCGGCCACCAGGCCATCGACACCGATCCAGCCCGAGGTCCGCCACATGGTCAGGATGACGATGGCGAACAGCGCGTAGAAGGCGCACACGCTTGCCGTTCCCGACATCACGTAGGTGAACAGCAGCGCCAGGCTGCCGAGCGCCGCGATCCGCGTGAACAGGCCCAGGCACAGCGCGATGCCGACCGCGAACTCAGCGACCGCGACGAGGATGGCGATCCAGCCCGCGTTCGGGACCACGAAGCTGTTCAGGAAGCTGCCCCACCAGGTGTAGGCGGGCGTGCCGTGCGAGGCGAAGCCGGCCACGGCTGCGCCGTTGTTGTGCAGGAATCCAGGGTTCTCCGCGCCCCACAGCTTGGCGACGCCGGCCTGGATCCACATGATGCCGAGCCAGACGCGCATTGCCGTCCAGCCGACTGCCATGATCTTGGACTGCTTAACCCACTCCCACACTTGCAGGTTGCGGCGCGCAGCCGGCTCACCGAGGAATTCGATCGGGCTTGCCATTGCACTCTTCCTTCTTCCCTTGCTCATGAGCCCGGTTCCCGCGGGCTCTGAGACAAGAGTGCGCGCCATTACCTGCACGCCATTAGGAGCGCATGGCCCGCTTTGCCAGGCCAGAAGTGGGCTATGTGCGGGACTAATGGCCCAGCCGTCGATCCGTCGCGCCCCGGGTGTGCGCGGTCCCGCAGCGGGCACACCTGGTCCTATGCCTGGCGGGCGGCGCACGGCACGGGCCTTGCGGGGGAAGCACGATGGAGATCAAAGAGTCAGTTGCCCTGGTGACCGGCGCAAATCGCGGTATCGGCCGCGCGTTCGTGCGCGCGCTAGTTGATCACGGCGCAGCCAAGGTCTACGCCGGTGCCCGTGATCCGGCAACGATCGTCGACAAGGACGTCATTCCGCTCCAGCTGGATGTCACCAGCCCTGCGGACGTCACCGCGGCAGCCGCAGCCGCGGGTGATGTGACCATCGTGATCAACAACGCCGGGGTCGACGCCCCCGGCACGAAGCTCCTGGCAGGCACGTTCGACGACGCCCACCAGGCGATGGAGATCAACTACTTCGGCACCTGGGCTGTTTCCCGTGCGTTTGCCCCGATCCTGGCCCGGAACGGCGGCGGCGCTCTGGTGAACATGCTCTCGCTCGCGTCCTGGGCAGGGCGGCCCCAGTTTCCGGCCTACGCTGCCTCCAAGGCGGCCGAGTGGTCGCTGACGCAGTCGCTGCGTGCGGGCCTGCGTGACCAGGGCACTCTGGTCGTCGGGGTGCACGCTGGCTTTGTCGAGACGGACCTGAGCAGCTGGACCGACGCACCCAAGATCACCGCGGCTAGCGTGGCAGAGCAGACCATGCAGGCTCTCGCGAACGACTCGGCCGAAGTCCTTGCCGACGAGCGGACCAGGCAGGTCAAGGCAGCGCTGTCGCAGCCTCCCGACGGGTCGCACTAGGAGACCGGGCTCGCGGGAGGGCTGGACGCGCCCCGCATCGCCCGGCGGGGCAATGGCGCGGAATTGGCTGGCCCGTTGCTGAATGTAACGTAGTGATGACGGATAGCAGCCACTTTCCAGTGGCTCGCGTCAACGGACCCGAGATCCTTTGGTCTGACCTAGCGCACTAGTCGCCAGCCGGAACGCTGGCCGGCCCGTCGGGCGCGAGTCCGCCGGGCTGGCCGCGTTCCCCTTCCTGAAGCTGATCCTGAGCATCGCCGCGGTTACGACGGAGGTGTCGCGCGATGAGTGCGACGCTGGTCCAGCCAAGAGCGATAGGCGCCCAGAAGTTCACGATGCGGAACGCCAGCACGGCCGAGACGGCGGGGATGCGCCCCGCGCCGTACGCGACCAGGACGACGGCAAGGCTTCCCTCGATGAGCCCAAGGCCGCCGGGGACGACCGGCAACGAGCCGACAACCTGCGCGACGCCGTAGGCCAGAAGCACCCCGTGCCAGGGAACGCCGGAGTGCACTGCTCGGAAGCTGCAGACCAGGCAGACGAAGTCCGCGAACCACACGGCGGCCGCGATCACCACGATCCCGGCCATCGACCGCCCGCTCAGCGGGATCTCCTGCATGCGCATCAGGGTCGCGTCGATGCGCGCCGCGAGCGAGCCTCGAGGGTGGCCGGTCACCCGGCGCAGTCCGCGGACAGCAGCGCCTGCCAGCGCCAGCACCAGATCCCTCCGGACGAGGACGGCCCCGG
>Ga0335073_10004810_pt1 | contig 18910 bp, 20 predicted proteins | sample Lox_Sample_22_FD_207093 | JGI IMG/M metagenome (GOLD analysis project Ga0335073, IMG submission 207093) | Soil microbial communities from Loxahatchee National Wildlife Refuge, Florida, United States - Lox_Sample_2.2 | ecosystem: Environmental > Terrestrial > Soil > Wetlands | place: USA... | reverse complement strand
CGGAGAGCGTCCATAAGCGCGGCATCGTCGAGTGTTCGGAGTAGAGAGGGCGAGCAAATCAGCTTGGCAAGGTCGTGATCAGATGCCGCCATCGGCTCTCTCCCCTGGACTGCATTGTTCTTACGGAGCAGAAGTTGCCCCACTGCATTGACCTCTCATGCAAACGGCCGACCTCGATCGGATTCCACATACTTAAGCAGCCAGACCTTGAAATTATCGCGGTCAGAATTGAAGTCGTCTTTGGCCCGAAAAATGTCCGCGAAGACACGCCCGAGGGTCGCCTCCACCTCAGCATCGTTGCGTAACTTTTCGCGAGCTGTTTCGCAGACCCAGGCGCTGTGCCTTTCGAACAGGATCGCCAACGCGTCGTTGCACCCGGAACGCAATGCATTCATCAGTTCTGCGTCGCTGAGTGCTCGAAGCCGCGAGGGGGAACAAACCATGGCCGTCAGTTCGTCATTCGTTAGAGACATCAGCTCTACCTCACCGCACACATCGACGAGGACGAATCCTTACACAGCCGCGAGGCTGTCCAAGGCAAAATCGACCTGTCGTACATCTCTTGGGGTGAGCTCTGGGGGAAGCTCGCCAACAGCAAACAGCACTTGGATGGCCGACCGTCGATCTCTCGAAAAGCCAGTCCGTCCAAACAACTACTTACCGCTAACGGCTTACAGAACTAATCCGTGGCAAACAGACGCATTCAGTGCGAAAGCTGATGTTGTTCCGGAAATCGAACGGAAACCGAACGTAAACTGCAAGCATCCGGCATCATCGCGTCTCGTCACGGCAAACTGTCTTGAAAAGCTTACGGCTGGAAACCTCTTGCGAAATGAGGTTGTTATTGGCGGAACTTTAACCGTCACCAACCTGGGAAAGCAAGCGAATTTTCGATTTCCGAAAGATTCTTAAAATTACTCTTGCGATCCGACAATCTGGCTTATACTTGGCAGTTTGTTCGTTCCTGTACATACCCTCCTGCTCGCTCCAGTTAACTTTAAACAGAGCTAGACCTTACCCACTTGTCGCCGATAGGCGGTACGTCTATAGACGGTGGACTATCGTACAGCTCAACTCCCAAAATTCGCATGTGCATCAGCTACTCCTTAGACTGGGAAAACGGATCCGCAGCTTGCGCAAACAGCGCGGATGGAGCCAGGAAGAATTTGCTCACCGGAGCGGATTGAACCGCTCGTATATGAGCGATATCGAGGGCGGAAAATCGGACATTTCGCTCTCGCGCTTGCGTAAGGTCGCGCACGGCCTTGGGATCACTATCGCCGAACTGTTCAGCGATGTCGGATAGCCGACACACATCCTGCGAGCGGTCCGCGATCACCATAGGAGAGAGAGAAGAACACATGGGTTCGGTTCGAATTTAACAGCGAGCGCTCGGTGTTTGTCAATGAGTTTTTGTCAAGGCTTACTTGGACTTGGGAGGACGGCCACCACGCCGGTTCTTACGCTGACTCGACAACTTGCTGTAGTGTTTGGAACCGTATTTTTTGTGTGTCGCCCTCCCGCCTTTCCGCCCAAGTGTCACGGCGGCGGGACTCTTCTTCCTTGCCAATCTTCTCGAACGGCCAAACCGACTCGACTTAGTTTACCAATCCGAGCACGGGTATTGAAGTCGATTCAGTGCAACCTATCAAATCTATCCTGTTTCCGGGAAAAAGGGATCCTGAGGCGGTCTTCGTTTTCTCTCAGCCTCCCATCGTATTAATATGGGACCATAGACTTTCAACCGCCGTTTCCTCTCCTTCGTCGATTTCCACAACACCGCCCGTATTCTCACCATTGGCTCAGTCTGAACGTGAAGATTTGTGCCATCGGAGAACTCAAAATCAATGCGGTCCCAATCCCTCCCTTGGGCTGAGCGCACTCGCCGCACGGTCTTTCGGCGCAGCGCCGGGAAATGTTCGGGGATGATGTTTTCCCACAAGGAGTCGAGCCATTCGTCTTTAATCACTCCGCGGTATTCGACCGACTTGCCCTTCACATCTCCTCCCCATCGAATGACACACCACCTCCTGTGATGTTGCCACTTCTCGCCACGGCGATCAAAGTGATTTTGAAGTCGTCAAGCGAACACCAGGGTGAAACCGATGATTCGTTCGCTAGAGATTGAGTGATTGAGTTCGGTTAGATAGTCAAGTATCTGTGCTAGGCGCGGCCCCTCCGAATCGGTCTCGCGCATGGGAATGACACACAGTCGGCACACCACAATGGTCCCGGGAGCCGAGAAACGGCTCAACTCTCGCCAACTGACAGTCAGCCGCTTTGTCCTGCCGGTTGCCTGTTGCCAGAGAAGTCCCGGGCACAACTGGCACACGGGGATGTTCCACGATGCAGTTTCCCCGTGGGAGCGGGAACATCCTGGCAACACTTCCCAGAAGCCCGTTTATGGATAGCGAGCAGACGCGTTGAAGGAATCCCCGAACTCCACAGGGTTGATTTGCCATGTAGACACACTGGAAGTCTCAGAATGTATGTGAACGCCAATTGCGCCGCTGAAGAGTCGATGTGTGATTCAAATCTACTCGGCCTCGATTATTTCGTCGCCCGCACGGTCGTGAATTCCGGAGAGCATTCTGATCTGACCGATGACGAGCCTCAAAACATTCATGGCTTCCCTCGCCGGCCACATCGCCTCGCAAGCGGCGCGAGGCCAGATTGAAAAAGAGAGGCCGCTGTGAATGATCTTCGATAACAAGACTATTATGGGACTGCTCGGAAGCATATCAGTCCCGACCATTGAATTCTATGATAGCCAAAGCAGCAGAATTGAAAGAGAAGGTCGCAAAGAAGGCCTTGGAAAATCTCGATTGGCCCGCGCTGAAAAACCATCTCGATGAAATCGTGCTCGACGAGGATAAGTTCAGTGCTCTGCTGGGGCATATCCGCCGCACGAACAGTCTTATCATGGCTTATCCGAATGACAAGCGGGAGAAACAACGAGAAGAATTCCTCGGCAGCCTGCAGGGTTATGCTCATGCGAACTTGGGCCAATCCGCGCTTCCATTGGCCCAAGAGACAAGTGTCCTTAATAAGATCGAACGGGGTTATCGGAGCATCCTTGAGTGGCTGGAGCAATGCGACATTTCCAGGCTTCCTGCTGACGTAAGAGCAGCTGCCTCCATCGGTCGTGCTGCACGTCAATGTGACCTAGTGACAAGATCGTTTCATGACGCGCTTAAGACGCGAAAGGAGATCGGCCTGCCAGGTTTTCTACTTAGGGGTGAAAACTCTGTTCCACTTTCGCCTGACGGAGCGATCACTGCGATCGTGGAATGCTTGAGTATGACGCTCGTGATGGAGGCATATAAGAATAATTGGTTTGATGCCGAGCGAGACGTCGTTCTCCCGACACTCCCGACCGTCGGGGATCAGGAGCGATATAAAGCAGGTTCCACCGAACTGCTAGCGCAGTGCTGGCGCCGATGGCGAAGAATGGAGCAGAGACACCGGTTTCGTGGCGGTGAACTAAAGGAGATGTCCAGACCCGATCTTCCTAACGGGATACCAAGCAGCGTCGAACAGCTTATCGTCTATGATCCGCCGAAGGCGGAGATTTTCGACTATGTGGCGAATGAGCGGCTTAATGACCGGCTTGGGCAGACGCTCATGGAAATGTTGGTTGAGACGGATCTTCGGGAAAAAGCATCAGGAATAAAAGAGAAGGTTGTCCTGCCGCCTGCCTGCATGATAAGCGCCGAAGAAGGACACTCCGGCGTGAGTCTGTCGGAGATTGTCAACTATTCGATTGTGGATGACTGGGAACGACCCGGCGGTCTCCGGCTTCTGGAATGGATACGAGCATACTGCGTTCTGCAGCAACTCGCACGCGATCACGAATCTCGGGACGATTCGTCGGGTAATCTGGTTTTCGTTGTAGCGCGAGAAGAACTGATATCCATCCTTAAGCGTTGCGGCCTTTCACAACAATCTGCATCGCGTTTTGTAAAAGCGGCCGCGCTGAAGGAGTCGAGCGCAGACTTATTCGACAGTCCGCTAATAAACATGCAGGACGGCTTGTTGCTTGTCTTTGGTCCGGCGCTCATCGCCGCCAATCCTGCCCGTGTCGTTCTTTCCATCATCGCGCAACTAGGGGAGCCTTTGGCTCGAAAGGGAAAAGCGTTTGAAGCAGATATCTTGTCATTTCTGAAAGAGAAAGGGCTCCAGGCAAAGACATTCAAGGTCAAACGCGATGGAGAGGAGTATGAGTATGATGTTATTCTCTGCTGGGGTGACTACATCTTTATCTTTGAATGTAAGAACCACAGCCTCTCCAACCATCACCCTATCCAGGCATATTATTTCGAGCTTGAAATGCGATCTAGCGCAAAGCAGGTCATGCGGCTCGCGGAGGCTCTTCGTCGTTACCCGGACATTCTGAGTCAGAAAATGCAAGTTGACGTGACGACCAAAACCATAGTGCCGTGCGTTCTTAATGCACTTCCGTTCTCTCTTCCGAGTCCAATCGACGACGTGTATTTTACGGATGCTTCTGTGCTGAAGCGGTTTTTCCAGGAGAGATATTTCCACATAAATAGGCCATATCGCATCGACGATAACGTGCAGCTTCTTCACCGCACAGCACTGCATTCCTTATGGGCGGGCGACCAGCCCACGTCTGAGGACTATCTGAAACAGTTGCGAGAACCATTTCAGGTGAAACTTATGTTGGCCCATACCGACTTGGGGTCGGTTCCATTCCCCATCAGCAGTACCGAACTCGTGGTTGCAGGTGAATTCACGCGCACCGAGATGAGCATCGACTCTTATGCTGCCCTCGTGGGCGCCTCAGCGACATCAATCCGTGAAGGGCAACTCGCAGTTGCGAAGGAAGTAAGGAAACTCCGGGCAGAGGCAAAACAAATGCGCAAGCCTGGAAGGAAGGTATGACTGCCGGCCTCTTTGACCGATCCTTGTCTGCTCTGTCCTTTAATCATTCATCGGGCAGCCTCAAACTGGCGTGGGCGAGATCGTCGCGTTAGTGAACGCGATAGCGAAGTGGGCTTCGACCTATTATGTCGGTAGGCCGCATGAGGCCGCGAACACTCACCAACAATCAGTAAGCACTCAAACGTGTTCGGCCAAGAACACCTAATCGAAATGCTTCGGCGGACGCCGGGAGTAAGATGCAGCGGGGAGTCACCGTTCTTGCTATAGTCGCTGCGGATACTTAGTAGGTGTTTGCGCCATGACCGTCGAACAAAGCGCGGGAGCTGCCACAAAGGCACTCGAAATTCTCAAGGATCTCCCACTCTGGCTGCTATGCGGTTTGGCTGTCGCGGCGGGAGTTTTGCTCTGGATTCCAGGACTCTTGCCACTCGCGCTTCGCCCCTGGCTCCTCGGGGGAAGCGTGACATTCGGGATTCTGGCGGCAACACGGGCAATCGCGATGCTATTCGAGGGAATACCGGCCTGGAAGAAGGTGCGCGACGACCGCCGCCGATTTCACATTACGCCCGAGCCGCAGCAAAGCTTCTGGGCTAGCTCGAAACAAGCGGACGGTTCAATTACCACGCAGGTGGTCGCACGGCTTACGGTTAAGAACCGGACCGAGGAGCCGTTAGGCTTGGCGCATGTTCGCCTTGTCAAGCCACGTGTTCGCGGTGAGATTCTTCACGAAGAGGTTTCCGTTCGCGCTGTTGACCGGAATATGTACGGTACGGCCGCGCACTCAGGCTATTTGATTCCTCCAAAGATGATTCTTCCCGCCAGTGCGTCGGTCATGATTCGGGGAGTGCCGTGGGGGAAACTAAAGAATGAAGTTCGGGTCAAGATCGCGATAAGCGACGATGAAGGCTATGAACAAAGTATCGCTTTCAAGATGCGCGTGATTGCTCCAGCATCGGCAACCCCGGCGCGCCCCGCGGTGGAAATGGTCTCGGTGATTTCGAACGCGGTGGAGCGGGAGGTTGCTACGGTTCTACAAGCGGAATTGTCGCGTTACGAGAAATGCGGCCGCAGGATTGGAGGATTGGGCAGCGTGCATTTTGCAATCGATGGGCGGGAGATGACCGGCGTTGGCACAGATAGTTGGAATGCAAACTCGCCAAAAAAACAGAGCGTCGCGGACAACCCTGATGTGTGTGATCTGCAGTCTGACAATCTCGAAGCATTGATGGCCTTTTATGAGCGGCTGTCGGCACCTGAAAAGGAACAATTTGCTTCGGCTCTGACAACGCGGCTCGGCGATAAGTCGTACCTGGCGGTGTCGTATTTCATCGTTCTTGCGCTCATGAAGATCGGGCGACTTAAGGACGCCCTCGAAAACGCGAAGTCGAAATTGCCTCAAGGAGACATCAGTGTTTTCGGGTTGAGCAACGTCCTTATGCTTCTCAACGGATTGCTGCGCTACCGTTACCCTGATTTCACCAACGGAATGCTCGATGAGATTGAACGATTTCTCGATGGATTGAACGAGCATTCGTTTCAAATCCCGGAGAAACTCGCCGCAATCCGCACGGCCCGGTTGAGGCAGCCAAGAGCATAGGTTAGTGGGTTCGCCGAGGCGACACACTATGATTCAGGTCTTGCGCGTCGAAGGATCAAAGTCCCGTCGAATTGGCAGTGTCACTTTTTACAAGTGCCCTCTCTGTGGCGATTGCTACGATGCTCTCTCGATTGATCAGAACGGGCTTGCCAAGTGTTTCGCCTGCAACAAATCCAGCCCCGAGACCGAATTTGCGCGTGTACGGAAAAAGAGAGTGATCGCGAGGTGTGGGCACTGCGGCGTGGAAGTTCCGTTTATTCCTTCGACGATGGGACTCATTGGACCAATGTGCTCGGATCTTGCTTGCTCGAACTATCTCGCGGTCGCATTTGGCAAGCGATTTCTCCAACCAGACACAGTCCTTGATACAAGGTGGAATCGTGGACTTCGTCGCGGTGCGCAGCGCGTATCAACTGGTTTGCTTTTTGCGCCCTGCCGAAGCAAGAGGGATGAGACGGTCTTGCAAATATTACAGGTCTTTGCGAAGCAGGACGATCCGAGATTTAAGTTTGGCGACTCGAATGAGTTCCATTCGGCACTATGTTTCGATGCAAGAAGACATAAATATCTCGGCTTTGTGATCTGGACTGAAGATAAAGTGGCCATCTTGCGCCAGCTGTTCGTCGTTAACAACGAGCGCAGGAAGGGCATCGCGTCGAAGATGGTGAAATTCTGGATTGAGCATTACGCGAAGCGATTGGGCGAGCGGTTCGGTATCGAAGGCCCGAATGCAGCGGCGCTGCAATTGCATACCAAACTGGGGCACGTCAGGATTGAGGGTCCAAATGCTGTTGGCGTGAAGTGCTTTTTTGCACCGACATTTTGAGAGGCGACGAGCGCAGTTCTTGGTGGGATCACCACCAATAGTGCCGTCTCGGGAACCAGAGCCCGAAACCTCGCAGAAATTTGTCTTTCCTAGGTCACCGGTGTGGTGTAACGTGGTGAGCGGATACGTGTCGCGATGGCTAAGACGCTGAAAGGAAAAAAGATACGGGCCGCCCGTCGGTCAGCCGTTCGGTCTTCGATCAGCTTCCCCCCTGAGATATACACGAGTCTCGAAGGAATCGCGAAAGAGAAGAAGGTTTCACTTGCCTGGGTTGTGCGAGAAGCAGTGGAGAAATACTTGGCCGAGAAATGGCCTCTTTTTGGTGGCAACCACGATTAGAGATGAAGCGTAACAGGAACCCATACAGGCAGAGGAAGAAGCGTGCGACGAAATCGCTTCGCTTCATCGATCTATTTGCGGGGCTTGGCGGCTTTCATCTGGCGCTGCGTCAGCTCGGCCACAAATGTGTTTTTGCATGTGAGAGCAACGAAGCGCTGGCCGAACTCTACCAGAAAAACCTCGGGCTGCGTCCGCACGGAGATATCAGACAGCTCGATATCAATCGGATACCAGCGCACGACATACTTTGTGCGGGGTTTCCATGCCAGCCCTTCTCCAAGGCTGGGGGACAAAAAGGCCTTGAATGTCCGCAATGGGGCGATCTGATTGATTATGTGATCCGCATTCTGAGAGAGCGGAAGCCGCGTTATTTCATCATTGAGAACGTACCGAATCTCGTCCGGCATCGCGGAGGGGAAACGTGGCGCAACATCGAGCATCGTCTGCGCCTGGCTGGTTATAGTGTCAGCGACAAGCTGTTTTCCCCGCATCAATTCGGCGTGCCGCAGATCAGAGAGCGCGCCTTCATTGTTGGACGGCGCGGCGGGATTGATGGGTTTAACTGGCCGGAGACACAGAAGGATGTCGAGCTGTCCATACGGTCGGTTCTCGATGAAAAGCCGACGGCCGCCCGGCCGTTGAGGAAGCACTTTCTGACCTATCTTCGTGCGTGGCAGGGGTTTCTCGATTGCTTCCCCAAAGACAAAGAATTGCCTTCGTTCCCCATCTGGGCAATGGAGTTCGGGGCCACTTACCCGTATGAAGATGAATCACCTGCAGGTGCGGGTCTGACGAAGCTGGGGTCTTACAAAGGAAGCTTCGGCCTGTCGCTTCGTGGACTATCTCGCAAGGAAGTGAAGGCTGCGCTGCCTCCTTACGCGCGTGGACGCGCAAAGACTTTTCCCAAATGGAAGATCGACTTCATTCGCCAAAACCGTGACCTTTATAAGCAGCACAAAGAGTGGATTGACAAGTGGCTGCCGTCGATCTTGGAGTTCGCGCCGAGCTTTCAAAAATTCGAGTGGAACTGCAAGGGTGAGAAGCGAAGAGTCTGGAATTATATTCTCCAGTTCCGTGCATCGGGTATTCGCGTGAAGCGACCAACTACGGCTCCGTCGCTAGTAGCGATGACGACAAGTCAAGTTCCTGTCATTGGGTGGGAGCGACGCTACATGACGATCCGCGAGTGCAGCCGGCTTCAGAGCATGGGACACCTAAAATTTCTCCCGACCACACAGGAGGACGCTTTCAAGGCCCTGGGGAATGCCGTCAACGTGGAAGTCGTCCGCGAGATCTGTCGACAGTTGCTTCTTCCCGACGATGAGGATGCCGCAAAGAAGCCCCGGCCACTTCGGCGTGAGAATGGGGAGCGAGGGCGACTCGCGCCCCGCTCTCTCGCAAAAGCTGCGTGAAGTATAGGAGCACAACAACAATAGAAGGCGACATTTTGGCCACTGCCGTCAAGAAAGTAGATATTCGACCGGGTGTGAGCGTGCTCGCAGTCTTGCGGCACCTGAACTATAGGCCATGGTTTGCTCTCGGTGAGTTCGTCGATAACGCAGTCGAGAGCTTCAGCAAGCATCGCAGCAAGCTTGAGAAGACGGACGGCAAGGACATCAAGCTCCGGGTCGATATCGACATCGATACGGCGTCACCAGCACGCATATCCATTCGCGACAACGCGGCAGGAATTTTTGAGTCCGAGTATGCGCGCGCTTTTCGTCCCGCAGCGATCCCGCCGGATCGCTCCGGTCTCGCGGAATTCGGAATGGGAATGAAGAGCGCGGCGTGCTGGTTCGCACCGCGCTGGAGCGTGCGAACGTCGGCTCTGGGAGAGCCCGTATCCCGCGTCATTCAATTCGACATTGAACGCATTGTCAACGACGACATTGAGGAGTTGACGATCCGTGAGAAGGCAGAGAAACCGGATGCTCACTATACAGAAGTGATCTTGGAAGACATCTTTCATGTCCCCGTCGGCCGCACCGTTGCGAAGCTCAAGGAGCACCTCACGGACATTTACAGGGGATTTATCCGCGATAGCCTGCTTGAGTTGCGTTTTAATGGGGAGCCCTTGGCATATAAGGAGCCCAAAGTTTTCAAAGCCGCGTACTACAAGGACAAGAACGGGCCCGAGCGCATGTGGCGCAAAACAATAGAGTTTGACTTTGGAGATGGGCTCGCGGTGAGTGGTTTTGCAGCGCTACGGGAGACTGCGAGTGTTGCGAAGGCGGGCTTCTCACTCTTCCGCAGAGGACGTGTGATCCAGGGCACTGGGGATGAGGGATATCGCCCCTCCTACATCTTCGGGAACCCGAATAGCTATCGGTATCAAAGGCTGTTCGGAGAGCTTCATCTCGAAGGATTTGAGGTGAGCCACACGAAGGACGGATTCCGCTGGGATGAAAACGAGCAGCCTTTTCTTGAATTACTGCGTGAGCATCTCGATAACGAAGACTTGCCTCTGTTGAAACAAGCCGAGAACTATCGTGTGCGTGCAGCACGCTCGCAGTTGACAGCAACCGCGAAACAGGCTGTTGCAAACACCACGCAAGCGATGGAGACACGTCTGCCGAAGGTGCTTCCTGCGGTGGCGGCCGCGCCTCCGGTCGATACGCCGTCGGAAGAGGCGCCGCATAAGCTGACACTGGCCAACCGCCGGTTTGAGATAGCGTTTCGAGGCAAGACATGGTCGATCAATGTTGAGCTGAGTGACGATCCCGCTGAAAGTCAATGGCTTGCGCTGAGCGATACTCCCGAAACTCGCAAGGAGCCAAGAAGACTCGACATCCGTGTGTCAATGGCGCATCCTTTCATGGTTCGCTTTGCCCAAGGTGATAGTGAGGATGTCGAGGCACTCTTGCGAGTAGCGGCCGCACTAGGGCTGGCCGAGGTTTTGGCGCGCGACTCCGGCGTCAGGAAAGCTGGAACAGTTCGCCGGAACGTCAACGATATTCTCCGTGAGGCTCTCTCCGAGCCGTAAGAAGAGGAAGGCAGAATGGCAAACGGAAACCCGATGATTGTCGAGCCAGCACCCGAAGATGCTCCCCAGGGAAACTGGGCACCAGTAGTCGGCCCCGAAGGGCTCGAATTCTTGGAGACGGTTGTTCCTGCGGCGAGTCGTGATGGTGTTCGCGAAGCGGCGATTTCCATACTCGCGAAGGGCACCCCTCCAACTGCTGATGTGGGGCGAGAGACGGGTCTCGTGGTTGGTTATGTGCAAAGCGGCAAGACGATGTCATTCGAGACGGTCGCCGCTCTCGCGCGGGACAACGGTTTTCATGTCGTGATTGTGGTCGCAGGAACCTCAAACCCATTGTTTGATCAATCAACAGGCCGGCTTCGCCGCGACTTGCGACTGGATGAGCCAGGCCGAGAACGGCGGTGGATTCAGTTCGAGAATCCGGGGGACGACGATGCGACGGTGCAGGCGATTCGTGACGTGTTGGAGGATTGGCGGGACAACTCCACACCTGAGGAATTCAAAAAGACTGTCCTGATCACAGTTCTAAAGAATTATCGGCGCTTGCAGAACTTGAAGGACCTTGTGCAAGCCGTTGGCATGCAGCGGACGCCGGTCTTGATCATCGATGATGAGGCAGATCAAGCGAGCTTAAATACAGAAATCTCGCAAGGCCAGGAGAGCTCGACATATCGCTGCCTGATGGAACTGCGGCAGGAGTTGCCGAACCAAACTTACTTGCAATATACGGCAACGCCACAGGCGCCGCTGTTGATCAGCATCATCGACTCGCTCTCGCCGAACTTTGTTCGCGTGCTTGAACCAGGGGAAGAATACGTCGGGGGCAGGGAGTTTTTTGGCGCTGATAGAGCGCTCGCGCGCGTGATCCCCCCTCAGGACGTGCCAACGAACACCAATCCTTTGAACGAGCCGCCGGAGTCTTTGCTGGAGGCGCTGAAAGTCTTCATGGTTGGAGTGACCGCGGGCATCCGTGAAGGGCGCAACACGGGCAACCGCTCGATGCTCGTTCATCCATCGCACCGAACGGCTCAGCATCGTGAATACTACAACTGGGTCCGGGACATTTTTGAGGAGTGGAAGCGGGTTTTGAATCTGCAGGATGATGATCCCGACAAGCAGGAACTCATAGAAGAGTTCCGCGAGGCATATGACGATCTCTCAAGGACTGTAGGGGCTGGGCTTGCGCCGTTCGCCGACCTTATTCCGTCGTTTCGATTCGCGTTCCGAAATACGCGGCTCATGGAAGTTAACGCGGTCGGCGGGCGTACCCCCGAAGTCGATTGGCGGAGTGCCTACGGGTGGATTTTGGTTGGTGGGCAGGCAATGGATCGTGGCTTCACGGTCGAAGGCCTAACCGTCACCTACATGCCGCGAGGCATCGGCGTCGGAAATGCCGACACTGTGCAACAGCGCGCCCGCTTCTTTGGCTACAAGCGGCGATATCTCGGGTATTGCCGGGTCTATTTAGAGCAGGGGACACTAACCGCGTTCGAGAACTATGTTGAGCATGAGGAAGACATTCGAGGACAACTTAGCGATTTCCAAGACACTGGGCGATCGCTGAATGAGTGGAAGAGAGCCTTCATATTGGATCTTGCGATGCGCCCGTGCCGGAATAATGTGCTTGAGTTTGATTTCATGCGCGGACGGTTTTCGGACGACTGGGTGGCTCCGCGTGTAGTGCTCTCGTCGGCAAACGTCGTCCAAGCGAACCGGGACGCCGTTGCAGCTTTCATCCAAGGCTTGCAATTTGTGAACAACGAAGGACATGCGCAGCGCACGGATATTCAAAGACATCAAGTGAGTGTCGGCGTTCCTCTGCGCGACGCTATAGAGCGACTCTTGGTGAGAATGCGTGTGACAGGGACCACCGATTCTCAGCGCTATACAGGAATGCTGCTCCAACTCAGCAGGGCGCTAGACGATAATCCTGACGAGACATGCGCGGTTTTTCGGATGAGTCCGGCTTCCAGAAGGCGCCGTGGCATCGACGAAAATGGTGAAGTGACGAACTTGTTCCAAGGTGCTGCTCCCGTTCTGCCGCTAGAGCGCCGGGGCGAAGTCTATCCCGGCGATAGCGCGATCCGTGAAGACGGAAACGTGACAATTCAGATCCACACCCTCGACCTGACGCGCGAGGAGGGTGGCGTGCAGCGTGTTGTCATGGAAAACGTCCCCGTGATCGCCGTATGGGTCCCAGCTCGGATGGCGCGCGGGTGGCTCGATCAGCGTCAGCCGGGCCAAGCCGGATAATGTCCAAGCGCCTCGAAGACGTATTTGATGTCGTCGCCACACCGGTCTCTGACGATCCTGAGAGACCGATTTATGCGGTCATACCTGTTCCCGGCTACGAAAGCTACTTCGTAGGCAAGGACCGCGATGGATGCGCCTGCGTATTGGTGGGTACTGGGGATTCGCCAGGGCGAGCGAGCGCATCTATTAGGCTTGAGAATCTCGACGTTCAGTTTGAGCTTCGCTGTCATCTCCGACAGTACGGAGAAAATGAGCGGATCGGAACCTTCACCGTCATTCGGTGCCGCTCGCTTGACAAGGAAACGGCGCCATATTTCCTGTCGGTTTGTGACACGATCATCGCGATGCTCGGCGATCACCCCAAGCAGCGTGAGATTGCTTCTGCTGTTCATCGTCTGGCGGCAATCTTCCAAAAGCTGCACAAGCCGCCCACGCGCCCGGTAATCGGACTCTTCGGTGAGCTGTATCTCATTTCGCGGAGCGCATGCCCCTCACGTGCAATTGAGGCGTGGCGAATTGATGAGACAGCACGGTTCGATTTCGCTTTTGAGAATGCTCGGATGGATGTGAAGACTGCGTCAGGGCGTCTTCGTGCTCATACGTTTGCGTATGAGCAATGCACACCGCCAGCGGGCACAACGGCAATCGTGGCATCGTTATTCGCCGAGCGCTCACCCGGAGGAATTCCACTGCGATTGCTTATTGGAGATATTGAGATCAGCATCTCCGCCTACCCTGATCTTGTGCTCAAGCTCCACGAGGTGGTCGCCGCGACCCTGGGCGCGAGGCTCAACGAAGGCTTGGCGATGACGTTCGACACAAAGCTGGCAGACGCATCTCTTCAGTTTTACGATCTGCGCACAATTCCGGCTTTGCGTGACCCGCTTCCGGGAGGTGTCAGTGATGTGCATTTTCGATCGGATTTGTCGGGATTGCAGGGAGTGGCTGTATCTTCCCTAATTAAAGAAGAGCCCGTATTCAGCGATTTGCTGCCAAAGGGGCGGTTTTCGCAAGCTTAGGATCAGAGAGAACGGCGCGCGGAGATTATTTTTGCAACGTACTGCGCTGCATGCTGCGGGTTTGCGTTGATTTCGCCTTCCCACATGCGGATCACACGCCATCCCTGCCGCTTGAGCAATTGCGTGATATGACGGTCTCGGAGCATATTCGACCGAATCTTTTCGCGCCAGTAAGATGAATTTGCTCCCCCTCGGAGTTGGCGAGCCAGCTTAGGCCAACTCCGTCCGTGCCAGAAATCTCCATCGCAGAACACCACGACTCGCCCTCTTGTGAACACGATGTCGGGCTTACCTGGGAGCTGGCTGACATTCTTTCGGTAACGGAGGCCTCGCCGCCAGAGCTCTTGTCGTAGGAGCCTTTCGTGGGCTGTGTCACAACTACGATTTGCCTTCTTCGCAGAAGAGGAGGCGGCTGATGCCGGCCTTAATCCTGTAAACGAAGGACTCTTCATTTGGTTTCCTCATGCGAGGCGCTATTCCAAATATGCTTTATCGACACCTTGGTTGCCAACTGAGGGTTTAGGCGTGCGCTAGAATGCGCGTTAGGGGAAGGGGATGCATGTACGAGCCGGGCGATTACGTTAAGGTCGAATTTACTGACGACGGAACCAGCATCGGAGAATTGATGTGGGTTCGCGTTGAGGTCTGTGATGACCTGAGAAAACGGATCATTGGCAGGCTCGACAACGAGCCGCTCAACGACTATGAGGGGAAGCTGGAGCAGGGGACCCAATTGGTCGTCAGCTACGCACAGATTCGTGAACACCGGAAATCAACGGAATTCACACAACAGTAGCCACGATCACGCTCGTGTGGCCGGCAAAACCTCTATCGAGTCATTCCAAGCCGTAGTCAGATGCGCGGATCGGAAATTGATCCCGGTTCTGAGGCATGGGCAAAATCATGCTGCCTCTTCCCCAGAAATGGATTCCATTCGTGACGCTGAAAATACGCAGCTCTTCAAGTGCCTGATGGCTATAGTGCAGCATCGCAGCCGCGCTCATGGAATAGTGCCGCAATTGTGCGCCGTCAGCCACATAAACCCCGGCTTCTCCTTCGTCGGTCTCGATCAGGAAATGGGAGATCGCGTTCCGCGTCTCACGCAGTTTTTCGAAGAGATCACGCGCGCAGGTAATATCCTTCGCGAAGGTGGGATCAAATCCGAACTTCAGAAGATCGTCCGTCGTGATTACCGGGTCCGGTGGCAACTTCGCCGGAAGCTTCCGGCTCTCGCATTCTTTTCTCACGCGACCGCGAATTTTTCCCGAGCCTTCGTACATTTTCCATCCACAGATGAGCCGGTAGAAGGGGCTCGGGGATACCAGGGCTTCACGGTACAAAGCGTCGTACGGCGCGAACGGGAGGGCCTGGGCGATGCCGCCCAAAGGACCCATGAGAACCCCTCTCGCTTCTGGCAATAGGCATTCCGACACGAGCACCTCGCCTGATGTCGGCGACAGAAGATCCAAGCGGTGGATCAGTAACGGCATGGGGTGATCTCGCACGAGCACGTCGAGCAACGCATTGATCGGCCCGCGGGCGAGAAGGAGGGCGTTGCTGGGGAGCTTTGAGTGGACCTTCACGGCGATGTAGTCGAGCCTGCCGTCAGGCCCGTTGAACAATCCGTAATACACTGCGTTTCTTCCGCCAGCGTGAAGGTAGATCCACAACGGGTTTTCTTTGGGATTCACGTGCAACAAATGATTTCCGCGTTCCCTGAGCATTGCAGGCGGATTGCCGGCCAAGGGAACGTGATCGGAAACGTAGGCGCGGACCTCCCACATCTTCATGGTCCGTTCCTCTTCGAGCTTTTTGACCTCGTCTACCTTTTCCGGCCGGGCAAACGCCGTAAGTGCCCCCGGAGTGGGGTTGGCGGGAAATAAACTCATTACAACGTCGTTCTTCGTTCCGTTCATACATCTCCAGCAAAACATTCACTTTACGATTTCCACTTCCACAATTGCTTCCACACCTGGACAAGCGTCTGCATCTGTTTCGGCGATGGCAGCCGGCCATACATCACCCGGCAGTCCTCGTGCGCTCGATCGTAGAACCGCCGGACCGCGTCGATCGAAAGGAGCGCCATGTTCCGACGAATCTCTTTCAAATCGGCCTCAGAGAGGACTTCGGGCTTTTCATCCGGCCTCCGAGCCATGGTGCCGACATTTTAGCATGGCGAACAAAGAGCGAAACTAGTAAAGTATAAGAAACGCGAAATGAGGTTCGGAGCACTAGAAAAACAGTTGGCGGTGTGGCAATTCGGCATCGAACTCAACCGGGAGCGGTACGACGTTTTCGGCTTTCATCCAAACATTCGCCTTTGGGCGTTCTCCTTACAACATTTCCCGCCTCAAGGTGAACTGCTAAAGCCATGTTGCTATCGGGGACTCTATTGGACAGCGAATATTTTTCCGCTGGTTCGGATGTATAAGAGGTACTCATTTCGGCGTCCGCGATGGCTGCGTCGAATATTGAGATACGACGTTTACGCCCTGAGAATTCCCACAAAAATTGCTACTGACCCGGTGTACTGAAAGCACGGCGTCAGCCGGGTGGGAAAATCGCCCCGCCAAATGCTGATCCACAAGCTCGACATCGAATTGGGAAGACGGATCAAGGAACGCGACCGAGATTTGCCCTGTGTGACCTGCCCGAATATCCAGAAGCTCACCGACCCCCCGAGCGCTTGACACGCCGGTCATTTCAGGCCACGCATGGCAATGGGAACCCGATACCCGAGGAACATCAACAAGCAGTGCGCCGGATGCAATGTGTACAACGACGGCCGCCCGTACGAAAACAGCCTAGCGATAGATAAGAAATTCGGGAAATGGCTTTTCATCGGAGAAGTATTTTTCGAGAGGAATGAAAAAGAGGCGGTGCCGTCCCGCCTCTTGTTTATGCCATAAAGGAGAGCTGCGTCTAACCAGGCTCCCTGTTCACCAGCAAAGAACGGCACCACAGGGATCGTTGTCGAACCTTGCTGGCGGATTTCCAACAAAGTTAGCGCGCCGGTCGAATGGCGCGGCTCCTCGCAGCCCCCACGGAGCAGATCGCTCGCCCGTGGGAGAAACGACAGAATACCATACTCGGCCTTCATTTCTGGGGCGCGCTCGCCTCAAGTCCGAGCTCTTTTCGAATCTCAGTAGTTACGGCGTTTCTCTTCACCGCCAATTCCGTAAGCCTTTTTGCGGGAAATTCTGGAAGATCCTTAGCCTCCATCTTCGCCTCACGAAGAAATATCCCAAGCTGTACCGCGGCAGTTTGCAGGTCCTTGCCACAGACGATCGCCGCAAGGACCGTTGCATTGTCGAAGTCGGTTGCTGCATCGCTGAATGATGCTGCAAGGCTCAACTCCTTTTCTTGTCGTGCCAGGGGCATCGGGCCGCTCCGTTTACGTTCCGTCTCATAAAACGAATACACCGCGGTCAACGCATCGGCCCCCGAGCTCATTGCCTTTGTCAGTTCAAATAGGACTTCACGCTTCATTTCCCATTGTTTTTGCCGATCCCAAACTTTATCCGAAATCTTTGCCTCGATTTCCTTTGTCGCCTGAGTGACCGCGCTCACTTGGTCAACGATCTTTTCAATGTCTTCATGCGTAGCGAGGTTCTTGCCCTTTTCTTTCAAATACTCTGGGATGAACGAGCGCCAGAACAGCAATAAAATCGCGAGGAATCCCCATCCCGCAATAGCAGCGAGTTCGATCAGCGTCATGGTTCCAACCTTTCGCGCAGTATTTTGGCCGACTTCTATCCACATAGCTTTTCTGCGCAGCAATTCTATAGTTAAGGCAATGGAGGCATTTCAACTCCGGTGGGTAACGTCCTTTATCATTCATGGTCGACAGGGCTTTGGCAGGGTTGGCTCTACTCTCTGGAATCGAACACACAGTCGGCGCATGGTAGTCTGACAGCGAGCGGACTTGTCGCGGCTCTTAGGGAATTGGTCGACTGATGGGCCGTAGGTTCGAGCGGTGCATTGCCATTGCGGGAGAAGCGTTCGATTGGCAAAGAGTTAGCAAACAAAGAGGAATGACGCACCGTGGCAGTGTCCGGTTGCCGATCGTCGGCACAATAATTCTGCGCCCGTTGGCAGCGACAAACATTTTCTGGGAATTCGGATGTGCGGGGAAACCGTCGTTCCTTCGGAACCGTATCCCTTGCCGCGACTGCTGCAAACAACCCCTGATGTCCCGTGATACCGATCATCGTTTGACGACTTTAGGCGGTATAGCGACCCGGATCCTCAAACAGCGTGATCCCATAGTTCGCAGATGGCATGACCGACTCGCGAAACGCATCCAGCCTTTTCCGCGCTTCCTCGATACTGGATGCCGTCTCGAACTCAGCAATTAGATACAGCTTGATCGGTTCTATCTTGTTCATGAGTGCTCCCATGATTGAGGTTAAGCAGGCTCGGCAGAAGCCGGTTGCGCCTTAAGCCGCGACTATCCAGTTTCAAGGCGAGGTGAACGTGAGAAACAGGTGCGTGTAACCCTGGTTTACCTGGATTTGGCAAGTCGGCAATTCAGGATCGCTCGTCTCCGGCAGCAACGCCAACGAGTTTCCACTGCAAAACACGAACGCTAATGCGGGAATGGACTCTTCGAGGTTTGCCACGTGTTGTGAGAGAGTACGACCGCCTCTGAGCAATTCTTCGCCGCAGGCGCGATCTTCTGGATAGACCTGCCTACCAATTAGGACAACGAGAGCCCGGCCGCCGTTGCGAGTTCGGCATATCGGCACAATGCGTTGGCAAGCTGCATCTGGCGTGGTGTATGGCACTCAGGCTCGAGAAGCCGAGGACTTGCCACGACGATGACCATGGCCTGAGCCCGCGAGGTCGCCACATTCAGCCAGTTCAGACTATAAAGAAACTCCATCCCGCGTGGTGCATCTTCGGGCGATGACGTGGTCATGGAATAGATCACGACGGGCGCCTGCTGGCCTTGAAACTTGTCGACCGTGCCCACCCGAGCGTTGGGA